>ERZ724522.414-NODE-414-length-28315-cov-5.941720_pt1 | contig 28315 bp, 43 predicted proteins | sample MGYA00376055_ERZ724522 | MGnify/ENA primary metagenome ERZ724522 (study PRJEB28724, sample SAMN07190884) | wastewater metagenome | isolation source: effluent of sewage treatment plant in Hong Hong | place: Hong Kong | collected 2016-03-17 ...
CATCCAGTGACCGATTTATTGTCATTCCAAATTCAGATCGATCTATTTTATCTTGAGGTATTCATCATGGCCGCAACAATCCAGATTCATGAACTCACCACTGACGCCAATACCGGAGTTGATAAGACTTCTGGCACGGTGCGATTCAAAGCTGTTGCTTCAACCACCAGCACGGCAGTGGATGCCAATGATCCGCTGGTTGTTCCAGGTGCCGGAACGGATTACAGTTTTGTCAAGAAATTGAGGGCTTATATGGAAGCCCCACCAAATACCAATATTTCTAACATGCGTTGGTATTCGGACGGAGCCAATGGATTTGGGACCGGCATCGGCTGTACCGCAAAGAATCTTGGGACAACGTTCGGTACTCACTACGATACAGCGATGGCTGGCGGAACCGATCTTTTTACTTATACGTCAGGCTCCCCGCTAGATGGCGATGGAACCGACGCCGGTCCGTTTGTCCCCGCTGATGACAATTCGTATATCGGCGATATTATCGAACTGCAAATTAGTGTAGCCTCAACTGCCGCCAATGGCGCATTGTCTGCCGAGACGTTGACGCTTGCTTGGGATGAGATTTAATTGATACTGTTGCAAGATAGATATACGTTTGAGGCAGAAATGCCAGACGGCAATATCTTAAAATCGGGCGCTGAAATCGCCGGTGCGGTTCGCGTATCACTGATACCGGCGATTGCTCTATTGCCGCGCCATGATATTGTTGGACAAAAATTCATAAGGCGGTTCATGCGAGGATTTAAGCGGTCTGTGGTTGGCGGTTTCGATAGAGCCGCTTATTTCTCTGAGATCGAAAAACAACTCAGCGATGAACGAAAGCGGTCAAGGGCTATTCGTGACGGCAAAGGACTGAAGCCAGCTATTGTGCCTGTCGAACCTCAACCCGTTAAAAATGGCGATGAGTATATGCAGGTTGTTTGCATGAAATATTGCCGGCTATACGTTCGACATAGCGACGGCGCAAGTTTGATTACACCACCTGATTATGAGCTATACATTTAAACTGTGATTGATAATGAACGACTACTTAAAATTTGAATACCTGAAAGGAAAGGTGCTTGCAAAGGTTGAGAACCAGAATAATGAGAAACTTGTGTTCACGATTATCGATGGTGAAGAGTATAGTTTGTATCACTTACAAGATTGCAACGAGACCGTGACCATTGAAGATATTTGTGGCGACCTCAACGACTTGATAGGAGAGCCGTTACTTGTTGCTGATGAGGTGGTGAATATGGGCCGTAAAAGTCTCCCGACCGAAGAGCAAGTGCGGCTACAGATTGAAGAAGCCAACGGCGAAGGCCCGTTTCGAGACGGCTCCGAGACTTGGACTTTCTACAAAATGGGCACTCGCAAGGGCAGCGTGACAATTCGTTGGTACGGCACTTCAAATGGTTTTTACTCTGAATCTGTGGATTTTTGCCGAACGGCATAATTAAGGGTTATCATGGCTTACACGCACGATGGGAAAAAGCCGGTCACTTCAAAGAATGATCCGATAGATCAAGATGGCACGGATTGGGAGTTCTTTCACTATGACGATTGGCTCAGGGCTGGTGAATCAATTATTTCCCATTCCGCAATTATTGATGGAGGAACAATTGTTACCAATTCAACCTATTTGGGAACAATGGTGGATGATGCTGGTGTAAGCCACGCTCAAACATACGGGGTCGAATACAAGGCAACTACAGGCGCAACAACTGTTACGCTTACTCACCGGGTTTCAACAACGACAACAGGAGCCGTTGATCTGGGCAGGACTGATATTGACCATACGGTTATCATTCCGGTAAAAACTTTATGATTGACTATCATTTTTATAATAAACAACCAATAAAGAATAATCAATTGAATGAAAAGACGCCTCTCGATTATACTGTTTTCCAGTACATACTAATCATAATACTCGGAGCCATTGGCGGCCTTGTAGCACGATTGCAAATTCTGATTTGCACCGGCATTCACTGTTGGAAATGTGCATTAGGGCGTTTAGCGGTTGATTCGATTACGAGCGGTTTCTGCGGATTGCTCGCATTTTGGGCTTGTGAAAGCATCAATATGAAACCTTTGCTCACTGCCGTCATGATTGGTATTACTGGCCATATGGGAAGTCGAGCCATTTTTCTGATTGAAAAACTTATTATTAGTAAATGTAAAAAGATTGCTGATGAAGAAAATTAGTAAATAAATAGCGATGGACGTTACCGAACGCACGTGGGAAGAAAATAAAGGTAAGCTGGCAACGAAGTTCGACCTTCAATGTCACCGTACCGCGTGCGCAATTCTAGCATTACAGCAGCGCGAATTAATGGCGATGCAGCGCAAGGAAGCCGGGAAGGTCGATCAATTGGAATTAAACCGGCTTACAAAGACATTGAAAGACGCACAAGCCATCGGCCGCCTGGCGATTGGAGAAACAACTGAATCGAAGCAAATGGAATTCGATCTACGAGTCACATATGAGTCGCCGCCAAATAGCCATTAGCCTGCCGCGCCCTCATGAGAAACAGCAGGCGTTTATCGATGCTCCTTCCAAGCGAGTCATGGTCCGTGCTGGCCGTCGCGGTGGAAAGACAGTTGGCGTTTCCATTCGAGCGGCGCAACGATTCTTAGCTGGGAAGCGGGTTCTCTATGCAGCGCCCACGCAAGATCAAGTCGAGCGATTCTGGACAACGGTATGCCGAATATTCGATGCACCGATCCGAGAAGGGCTCTTCAAGAAAAACGAAACTCGGCATACGATTGAACTTCCTGGAACGGAACAACGAATTCGCGCCAAGACGGCCTGGAATAGCGATACCCTACGCGGCGATTATGCAGATGAACTGATGTTGGACGAGTTTCAACTTATGAACGAAGACGCCTGGGGCGTGGTTGGCGCGCCGATGCTGGCGGACAATAACGGGGATGCGGTATTCATTTATACGCCGCCATCACTACGTTCCCGTTCCACGTCGAAAGCGAATGATCCTCAGCACGCGGCGAAGATGTACAAGGAAAAGATCGGCGATCCGCGTTGGGCACTCTTTCACTTTTCGAGTTACGACAATCCTCATATTTCCCGTGATGCCCTGGACGATTTGGCCAGTGACATGACTTCGCTAGCATATCGCATGGAAATCATGGCCGAGGATGTGGACGAGGCACCGGGCGCGCTATGGACCCGCACCGTTCTCGATCTGCACCGCGTTCATGTCGAACCGCCGCAATTTACGCGGGTTGTGGTTGGCGTCGATCCGTCCGCCACCAGTACCGGCGATGAGGCCGGCATCGTGACGGCGGGCAGCATTGGCGACGCAGGCTATGTCATTGCCGATGATTCGCTGCAAGGCTCCCCGATGGCCTGGGCCAAAGCGGCGGTTGCCGCATACCACCGGCATTCCGCGGATGAAATCGTGGCCGAATCGAACCAAGGCGGCGAGATGGTGGCGCTTACGATTGCGACCGTGGACCCGGATGTTCCCGTGCGTCTTGTCCACGCGAGTCGCGGCAAGCAGGTTCGAGCCGATCCAGTAGCGGCGCTCTATGAGCATGGCCGCGTGCATCACGTGGGCGCATTCTCTTATCTTGAGGATGAAATGTGCCTCTGGTTGCCGGGTGGCCCATCGCCGAACCGACTTGATGCGCTTGTCTATGCGATTACGGCGCTCGAATTGCAATCCTCGCCCGTGACCTCTCCCGATTATAGCTTGACCGGCTTACGCCGTAATGCAGGAATCCGCGCCCGTGCTCGATAAACTCCGTTCATTTCTATTCGGTCCGGCTGACAGCGGACAAACTTTCGCCGCGCCGAAACAGCCGCTCTATTCAGAAATCGCTTTCGCACGAATGCTGCAATATTTCGCGGCGGTTCCCGACCCTGATGAACTTCTAAAACAGGCAGGCATTCGGCGCGATCAATTACGGCTATTAGACCTGGATGATGAAGTCCACGGAAGGATTGAGGATCGAGTTTCGGCGCTGATTGCAACACCATGGTCGATTGAGCCTAGCGGGTCACGTGCGGAAAAGTTTGTTCGTGGTGAACTCGAAAAGGTCATGGAATCCATCGACCGTTCCACGATTGCCGCCGTGTGCTATGGCTATTCGATGAGCGAGGCCGTTTATGCTCGATTGCCGGTTGGGAAAGTTGGGATTGAGTCTTTTTCTGAAAAGCCCATCGAATGGTTTGACTTCTCATCCATGGATGGTCTATGGCACTATCACGCGGACGATGGCAGCGGTGGCTATTTGGGCATCCCGTGTGATCCTCGAAAGTTCTTTCCAATCGTGCGCAATCCAACGACTCGTAACCCTTACGGCGAGTCTATCCTTGCCCGCTTGTGGTTTCCGGTCACGTGGCGGCGCGAAGGTTGGGGATTGTGGCTGAATTTTCTGGAAACATTCGGCGAACCGATCATTACCGGAAATGTTCGCAATCAACAGGCTTTTTCTGCGGCGATGCAGGCGCAAGGTGTCCGGTCTGTCATCGCGTGGCAGGGCGGGAAAGACGATAAGATAGAGTCGATTCAAGGGAGCACGCCAGGAGAGTTTCAACGCCTAGAGGAAGCACTCACAAAACGCATTCAAAAGCTAATTCTCGGAAATACCATGACCACCGACGGCGGTCAATACGGAAGCAGGGCATCGGGTGAGGTTGGACTTCAAGTCGAGGATGCCCGTCGATTCTCGGATATTCGCATGGGGGCAAGGGCGGCGCAAAAGCTGATTGACGTACTTTGCTCACTGAATGGATTCCCGCCGCTACGCTTTGAACGCCGGGATGAAACCGGCTTGGAAGCGGCGCGGGCAACACGCGATAAAGACCTTGCTCCCGTGCTTCAATCCAGCGGACTACAGTTTTCGAGAGTCTATTTTCAAGATAATTACGCGCTGGCTGAAACTGATTTGGAAGTAGGCCAGCCAGCCGCGCCGTTGACGGCTTCCGCAACTGACGATAAGACCATAAAGGGTCACTCCGAAGGATTAAGAACCGAATCAGAAAAACGCCTTTTCGAAGTATTACAGTGTATTAATTTGTCTGCATCAACTGATAAGACACCTGAAGCACAAAAAGCACTAGACAAGCTCACGAATGCGGCAATGGGGTTAGCGCCCAAAGAGCCAATCCCGCCAGCTTTGATTCAATCGGCGATCATGGCCGCACGTGACAAAGAGGATTTGGAACGGCGATTACTGGCGATCTTCGAATCTAGCGATTCACAAGACCCTGAGTTTCAAGCGGTACTTGAAAAGGCGAATTTCGCGGCACAAGTGCTGGGCTATGTCGCCGCTGATGAACTGAAAACCTAATGGCCACGCTTGATCTATTCGCGCCCGTTGACTTTGCGGAAGCGATTTCATGGGCGAAAGCGCGGGGTGTTGTCCTGCCTGATACCTTCTATGGCGCGCTGCAAGAGAACGCGAAAGGCGGCGCATTTACGGTATCCGGTCTTGCGAGTCTCACGCAAATACAGACTACGCTGGATAGCCTAACAGCCGCGCTGGAAGCAGGGGACACATTTGCCGATTGGCAAGCAACGGCGGAAGGATTGGGAGGATTGCCTGATGGACGGACGGAAACGATCTTTAGAAACTTCATGCAACAGGCTTATAATGCAGGGCGGTGGGCTCAATTCGACAGGAATAAAGACGCTAGACCCTATCTCATGTACTCAGCCGTCATGGATGCGAGAACAACCACGATATGCCGGAATCTCAATGGCGTAATCCGGTCAGTCGATGACCAATTCTGGCGGACTCATTCTCCGCAGAATCATCACCAGTGTCGAAGCCAACTCATCAGCTTGTCGGAATCACAAGCGCGGGCACGCAGCAAAAACGATACGGGATTAAACAAACCCGATCCAACGGACATCCCGGAACCGGGTTGGGGTCACAAACAGACTGGCGATGATGTAGCAGCGGGGCTTGCGGAAGCCATCGCGCAAAGCGCAAATAATGCACCGTCTGGCTGGCTACAATCGATCCTTGGATTCTTTTCATCGGGTTGGGGCACTCTGATTTCCTGGCTGGGTAGACTGCTATGACAGGTATCCGCGTCGAGGTTCGTGCTGATGAAACACAGGCACTACTCACTGAACTCTATCGGCGAACGGGAGACGTGCGCCCCGCGTTGGATGCCATCGGCCAAATTTTAGTCAGTAATACACAATTGCGGTTCGTTGATCAGGAAGACCCTGATGGACAAGCATGGAAAACGCTTTCCGATGTTACGCTTGCTCGTCGTCGCAAAAAAGGCGCGGGGTCGCAAATACTTAGGGACACCGGAAGGATGGCGGGTAGTATTTCGCATCATTTGGGCGGGAATGGCGCAGTAGAAGTTGGAACCAATGTCATTTATGCAGGGACGCAAAATTATGGCGCAAAAAAGGGCAGCTACGGAAAGACTCGCAGGGGCGCGCCGATCCCGTGGGGCGATATTCCGGCGCGCCCATTCTTCGGATATAGCGATAGCGATCAAGCGGACGTGCTAGAACTATTGGAGCGATATGTGGACGCATCCAAGCCTGAATCTTGGTGGCGCTCACTGCTAAACAGGATTCGTCGCTTTTTTTAGGAATGACCATGGCCGACATTGAGCGCGTGGTTTACGAAGCCCTTGTGACCGGCGGCGCGCCAAGACCGGACCGCCTCACCCGGCTTGTTGCGGAAAATATACGCCGGGAGTACGGCGGATCGAGTCTGTATATAAATGGAGAACGACGGTTAGCGATTGAAAGCCGAAATCGGGCAATCCGAGAGGTTATCGCTAGCGGTGTGAAACCGCAGCAAGCGGCGGTACGGTTCGGGGTTTCGGTCAGCACGGTAAAAAGAGTAAATCGCGGAAATAAATGATTTGTAAATCCTTGGGTATTTCTTTAAAATAAAAACTCACCCAATAAAAGGAGTGCCCAATGCTGAAAGCCGTACAAAACGAAATCATGGGCGACGCGCCCATCGAAGAAAATCCCGAACCTGTAGTCACGATCCAAAACACATTTATTCAGGATGCCAAGGCAACCGCAAATACTTTGGCTGAAATCGCCAGCGTGATGTTCGAACCGGAGCCCATCGAAACTCGCTTGATTCTGCCGAACCTGGAACGCTTGTCGATTTCTGACCTGGAATACGTTTCCAGTAAGATCGGCGTCTATAGCGGGGAAGTGCGGGTCATGATCGAACAGAAAAAGGCTGAACGGATCGAAGAACTCCGCGCCCGGCTTGCCGCCGATGCGGCTGAACTCGCTGCGCTGAATCCTACCCCAACGAAGACGAAAAAGGCCGCTATTTCCGAGCCTTCGACCCCGAAATACCGTGACTCGGCGAAGCCTGAGAACACCTGGGCTGGGCGCGGCAAGCAGCCCCTCTGGCTGAAGAAAAAGCTCGAAGCCGGGGAGAAGCTTGAGGATTTCCTGATTGAGCCGCCGGTGGTAGCCGATCCGGTGCCGGAAGATACTGGATTCTAGTGGAAACTCTGGCAGAAGCGCTACCTCGTGAACAAAAGCGGGTAAGGGAAATGCTCAAGATTTACGATGGGATTCCGGCCGGCCGTTGGGCGGCAATGAATATGGAAAAGTCGCTTGAACGCGCTGAACTTGCAGCGGCGTCCGGCGATGTTGTGGCAATGCTCGACGCATACAACGACCTGAAAGAGTATCAGGAATAATCTACGCGCCCGGTTCGATTCCGGCAGGGGCGATCACACACACAACCCGCTTCGGCGGGTTTTTTCATGTGGGTATTGAAATTCTTAGTAAAAGTGGTAGACTAGAGTCTCCTATATTTTATAACGAAGGGGAATTGTGTGAAAATAGAGATTCGTCTAGTGTCTACGTCGCCCTTACTGATGCACAATCCGCGCATGGTCGATCCAGAATACGACCTGAACCGCCAGATTAAAGCCATCACCGGAAAGCGCAAAAAGACCGACGAGGATTTGCGAGAAATCGAACGGTTAGAATGGTACGGCGGGTTGTATGAGGAAAATGGGGTTGTTGTTCAGCCCACGTCGAAAGTGCGCAAGTGCTTGATTGAAGCGGCGAAAATCAGGAAACTCGGTAAGGCCATGGAAAAAGCCCTTTCGTTTACCTGCCTGAATGTTCCCCTTCAATATGATGGTCCAAAGAAAATCGATGACCTGTTCGCGGATAGACAGTTTCATTCGCGACTTTCGGTTGGCGTCCAAGGGAAACGGGTCATGCGCGTGCGTCCGCAATTCAACGTCTGGGGAATGGTGCTGTCTGGGCTGTTTATCCCCGATGTTGGGCTGAATTTCGACGAACTTTCAGACCTTGCGGAAACAGCGGGCCTAACAGTGGGCATTGGCGACAATCGTGTGAATGGCTATGGCAGATTTCGTGGCTCGGTAGTGGAGGTCAAATGATATGTCTGATTTTAAACAGAATCGACTTGATGGACGGTCTACGACTGAAGTCATTCTTGATTTGCTCAAAGACGCGGAACCGGAAACTGTTTTTGAATACGAGGAGATTATCCGTGTCCTGAATGCTGGCGCGTCAAAAGAGCATTCGAAGAAGGATGCCCAAAGTGCCATGCAAAGAGCCAAGGGGAGATTGTCAAGGGATTATCAACGCATGGTGCGCAGCATCCCGAACAGGGGCTACAAGATTGCCGCCGCGACTGAGCACCGAGAAATTGCTCTATCGCATAAAACAAAATCGGAACGTCAACTTAAAGTAGGCGTCCAGATTTTGCAGAATGTAAAGTGGGGCGAAATGGACCCGGAATCGAAACGGGCACATGAAGGAACGCTAGTGATCGTATCGGCGCTGTATGAACAGCAGGCATGGCTCGACCGAAGGCTCAAAAAAGTAGAAACGCTGATCGGTCAGATTGGCGGACCTACTCAATAAACAAACTCGGCAGGCTCGGCGAGGTGGGGCTGGGCAAGGCGGGGCGGGGCGTGGCGTGGCCGGGCGAGGCAAGGCAGGCGAGGCAGGCGTGGCGAGGCACGGCACGGCACGGCGCGGCAAGGCACGGCGCGGCAAGGCGTGGCTCGGCTTGGCAAGGCGGGGCTTGGCGCGGCTTGGCCGGGCAAGGCAAGGCAGGCGAGGTGGGGCGAGGATTGGCTGGGCTAGGCAGGCAAGGCTTGGCAGGGCAGGCAGGGTGGGGCACAGCGGGGTGCGGCTGGGCACGGCTAGGCAGGGTTTATCATCGAACGACTCACAACCCGCTTCGGCGGGTTTTTTTATTGGTCCACATTTTCACTATTTTATGACCCTCTGTTCATGCCAACATCGCGTGCATGAGCGACTCTCCCCACTATTTTACGTTTGAACCGTCCATCGTCCGAGACGCGGCCGGCCTTCCGACTGGCTTTTCTGGCGTGGCGTATTCGGGCGGTGTGATTCCGAACTACTCTCATAACGGCGTGTGGTATGGCGACGTTGCCATCGATATTGATACGATGTCAGTCCCGGACCGCTTGTTCGCACTGGTGCATCATGAACCGGACGACCGGGCCGGGCACTGTCAACCGACAATTGATTCTAGTCAACTCCGTGTTGCTGGTGTCTTCTCGAAAGTTACTGAATCCGGTCAATCTGTCGCTGGCGAGTTCAATGAAGGCGCGCCATGGCGGCTATCTGTAGGGATCAACGGGGTAGTTGAATTCACTAACAACCGAATCCCATTGATTCTCAATGGGCAATCTCTGGTTGTGGATGCCATTTTCCGAAACACCCGACTCCTCGAAGTCTCTTTCGTTTACGCCGACGCCGATCCCAACACGACTGTTGCTGCCTTTTCCGCTAAAAATTCAACTGTATCGCCAACGGAGCATTCCATGGCTGAAGAAAACGCCCGTATCACTGCGCTCGAAGCGCAAGTTTCTGACCTGACCGCCAAGTTCGCCGCCGAAAAGACCCGTGCCGATACGGCTGAATCCGCGCTACAGGAAACCAAAAGCGCCGTCCGCATGGCCGCCGTCAAGTCCCTGTTCGAGGCCACCGGCTTGGAGTTCAGCGACGAGAAGGCGAAACCTTACCTGGGCATGGAAGAAGCCGCGTTCTCGGCGGTAGCCGAGACGATGAAAGCCATTCGCGGTGGCGCCGATCCTGCGCTGTTCGAAGCCACCGCGACGCACGGCAAGCCGAAAGAGCCGGTGGAGGCTCAGATGTCGGCGCATGACATTTATGCGATGCGTGCCCAGCAGGCGACCGCCGCTCGTACCCGCTCGAATTGAGGAATGCTTTAAATGACTGTACAAACTGAAGTTTACGGAACGGGTGAGTTTGTTCTCCGCGATTTCGGCGAGATCAGCTACGACGCCGCCACGGTGAGTAGCGGCGAAAATCTGGCCGCCGGCGCGGTGCTCGGCCGCAAGACGAAGCGCCAAGCGGCCGCGCCAATCCCAACGATTGTCGGGACCGGCACCGGCCTTATGTCTGCGCTGTCGTTCGGACCTGATGTCCAGGTGGGTAGCTACGTCATCACGCTGCTGGCCACCAGTGCGACGGCCGCTTTTTCGGTGGTCGCGCCCGATGGCACGGCGCTGAAGAATGGCGCGGTGGGCACCGCTTATACCTCTTCGCACCTGTCGTTTTCCATCGCCAATGGCGGCACGATGACCATCGGCGACGCCTATACTGTTGTTGTGACGGCTGGCGGAACGCCCGTCCTGGTGGGCACCGGCACTGGCGTTGTAAGTTCGTTCACGCTAGGCCAAAAGGCCCAGAACGGCACGTATCGGGTGCAACTGCTGGCTACCAGTGCGACAGCGGAATTCGAAGTGATTGCCCCTGACGGCGGCAAGCTGAAGCGCGGTCAGGTGGCCACGGCCTATGCGTCTGATCATGTGAACTTCACGCTCGCTAACGGCGGCACGATGACGAGCGGGGACTACTTCAACTTCGTTGTAGCCAATGGCACCAATGAAGTCGTGGCATGGGACCCGACCGCGACGGACGGCACGCAAGACCCAGCTGGTATCCTGTTCGCTGCGACGAACGCGAGTTCCGCATCGGCGAAAGCGACCATGGTTGCGCGTCTGGCTGAAGTCAAGGCCAGCATGCTGTCTTGGAAGTCTGGCGTCTCAGCAGCGGCGATTGTCGCCTGCAAAGCACGCCAACTGCCTGTTCTCAATATCATTGCGCGCTAGGAGAAAACCATGGCCGCTTGGAATCCCTTTAGCAGCAATGCCTTTGACCTGACGAGTCTTACTGCCTCGATCAATAAGCTCCCGTTCACGCCCACTCGGATTGCCGAACTCGGATTGTTCGAGGAGGCCGGGGTCACGACCCTGGATGTCGCCGTTGAAGCGCTGAATGGCACTTTGCAACTACTGCCGGCACTTCCGCGCAGTTCGCCAGGGACGCCGATTACCCGCGATTTGCGCGATATTCGCCCGATTCGATGCCCGCATATCCCGGCGTCCGGCTCGATTATGGCCGATGAAGTCCAGGGCGTTCGGGCGTTCGGTAGTGAGACGATGGCGGAGGTCGTTCAGACCCGGATCAACAACGAACTGGCGAAAGGCCAGCGTTCGATGGATTACACCATCGAAACGCACCGCGTCGCGGCTATTCAAGGCAACTACTACAACGCCAATGGTAGCACTACCAGTTTGTTTACCGAGTTCGGCGTTAGCCAGCAAACGGTCGGTATGGTGCTACTGACTAGCACGACGAAAGTGCGCCAGAAATGTTTCGACATTTTCAAGGCAATCAAAACAGGCTTGGGCGGCATTCCATATCGTGGCGTTCGAGTGTTTTGTGGGGACACGTTTTGGAGTTCGCTGATTGGTCATGAAGTCATCAACGCCAGTTATCTGAACAGCCAAGACAATGCGGCGGTGCGTGGCGATCCGGCTAAATCGTTCGCGTGGGGCGGTATTACATGGGAGTGGTATTCCGGTACTTCGGATTGCAAGATTGCCGATACGGAAGCGTATGCGATTCCCGAAGGCGTACCCGGTTTGTTCCTGACCCGTTATGCGCCCGCGCCGTACCTGGAAACCGTCAATACTGTCGGTCGCCCGTATTACGCCAAGGCGATTCCGCGCCCGAACAATACCGGCGTTGACCTGGAAATGCAGAGCAACCCGCTGAATATCTGCACCATTCCGCGTGCGGTCATCAAGCTGACCGAGACTTGATCGATGGCCTACGCCAGCGCGTCCGACTTTATTTCCGCTTTTGGAGAGGCGGAATGGTTACAGCTTACGGATCGGGATTTAGACGAAATTTCCGATACGGGAGTCGGATCGGGCGCGCTGGATGTGGCGAGTGGAATCATTGACGGTTATGTCGGAGCGGTTTATTCCGTTCCGCTTACCGTTGTTGATCCAGTCATCAGGCAGATTACGTTGGATTTATCGCGTTGGATTTTATCGGGCAACGCAGCGTCTGAACGTGTCACGGAAGGCTACAAGGAAGCCAACCGGCGTCTCTCGGATATTGCCGCACAACGAATTGTATTGACTGCGGCAGTTCTGGAAATAGCATCCGGCGCGGGTCTGTCTTATTCGACGCCCAACGAGATTTTCACCCGGCAACCGACCTACAAATACTGATGGCTCAGCCTTACGCGCTACCCGATTATGTATTTGACTTGCTGGAATCGGCTGGACTTGATGCGTCAATCCGGCATATTGCAAGCCTTTCAGCAATTGCCGATCAAGCGCAACCCGCACCAGCGATTTATATCGTTCCGATTCGCATTTCAATCGAGGATGATACTTCATCCGCTTCCCCGATCTTTAGAGAGTCGGTCATGATTGCGGTAGCTACTCGATATGTCAATCAAGTCGGAGGGGAAGGCGCGAGAAGGCTTGCTGGCCCGTTAATGGCGCAAATCATTAGCTTGTTGTCAGGTTGGCAACCGACTACGGAATACACGCCGCTATTGTTTGAAACGCCGATAGAACAACAGTACGTGTTGGGGCTCGGCTATTACCCGCTTCAGGTTTTCACGAATTACGAGGTGTCATAATGTCCCTGTTGACCCAACAGAAACTCAAGATCGAATCGGCCGTCACGCCGTTTGCCTTTGCGGCGATGACTGATTCCGGCGATCATTTGACGTTTTCCACCACGAACAAACCCTGGAGCCGCGCTGATTCCGAGCCTGTCTTTGGCGGATATGGCGTGGTAACTGGCGGTGCAGTAACCCCTGCTGTCAGTGGCACTAATAATCTGGTGGACGCGGCGACGGTGGAAGTCTTTGCGCCAGCGATGACGGGCGCTGATACCAGCACCGGAAAGCTGACGATTGCCGCTGATACTGACCTCACTTGCACCCGTGGGGCCACGACCAATACCCATATCGTCAACTCGATTACCGTTGATGCGACGGGCGCTTATGCGGTTGTGGCCGGTACTGCCACCACGGCTTTCAGCGAGACTCGTGGCGCTGCAGGTGGACCGCCTTTCATTCCGGTCGGTAGCGTCGAAGTGGCTCAAGTTCGGCTGACTTCGGTTACTGCCGCGCCGATTGTGGCGAGTGAGATTTACGCCGCGCCCGGCGTTCATCAGGAACGCTATGACAACCCGCCGTTCACGCCGAAATATCTGGAAGGCAAGCTGGTATTTTCGAGCGCGCTTCCGCTGATTCATACCGGATCACTGCCGAAAAAGGTCTATGTGCGCGGTGGTGCGCCGGTCTTTTCCGACATTAGCGATGCAAAGGATTGGGTGCCGGCTGAAGCGTCTGATAGCATCACGTCTGACACCAATTATGATCGGACGATTACCGCCAGCATTTCCAGTTCTTTGAACGCGGCTACATGGACCATGGCACTTGTTGATGGCGTGACCGATTTTATTCTGAGTCTTGTCGGTAAAACCGTCATCGTCAAGTTCTACCCGAACAAGAACGGAACGGCCTATCAACTGACCCAAGGCACTCTGAGTAAGACCCGCGCGTTTCCTGTCAAGGGAAATCCAACTGCCTCTTTCACGCTTGCGGCAAGTGAGGCGAGCGTCGATTTCTCATCCTGAGTTTTTCTCAGTGAAAGGGCGCAGTGCAGTCATGCTTTGCGCCTTTTTTTACGAAAGGAATTTATATGGCATTTGACATTGAACGATTCATGCGCGATGCAAGTACGCTGACTGCGCCAACCGCTAAAATTCCCGTACCTGATTTGAAACATTGGTTTGCAGAGGGTGAAGAACCGATTTGGGAAGTTCGTGGCTTGACGGGGGAGGAATGGGCGCGGGCGAATGATGTCACCGGGCGCATTGAGATATATCGCGCCGTGGTCGAGGCACTGGCTAGTGAAGTCAGGGCGAGTCAGACCGAAGCACTTAAAACCATGATGGGCGTCTCGGATGTTCCCCAAGACCTTGCAAAGCGTTTCGATCATCTAATGTTTGGTAGCGTCAATCCGAAGATTACACGGGAAAGCGCAGTCGTTATTTTTAAGCTCTATCCTTATATCGGTTATCTTCTCACCAACAAAATATTGGAATTGTCCGGGCAAGGTCCCGACTTGGGAAAGCTGCAATGCTCTACAGCCGTCCAGACATAACCAATGCGTTGTATTTGTGTCATCGCAAGAAACGGTTTTTGTTTGAAGTACGTCCAGATTTATTTCCAGATGGGCGACTTGGCGCTGTAGAGTGTGAATTGTGGGATATGTTTTATTCTGATTTAAACGAGAAAATCAATAATGGCTGATCTGCAAAGCATCATCAAGATTATTTTTAGCGGCGATGACCAAGTATCTGAAACCACTAAAAATGTTGGTGGGGCTTTGTCTGGAATCGGCGATATTGCGACCGGAATTGCTACACCATTTGCTGACCTCGCCAATAAAATTCTGATTCTTGATACCGCTGTATCTGCCGTTGCTCTAGTTATCGGCGTCAAAGCCGTGCAAGCGGCTAATGAATTCGGCGCTGGCATTGCGGACTTGAATCGTTTTCTATCGGAAGGTGAAGGAAACGCGAGTCAATATAAAGCGCAGTTCGATGACCTTTCTGTTAAATACGGAACCAATGTCAACGAAATTGTACAATCGACTGCGGATTGGCGCGCCGCTAATTACGATGTCAAAACATCGCTAGAACTCACTAAAACCGCATTAGACTATTCGATTGCCGGGCAAATTAGCGCGGGCGATGCCACAGAAACGCTAAAGAAAATTGTTTCAGGAATGTCTATTGCCAATGATGATGTTGTTGCATCGTCAAAAAGAATGGGCGATGTATTAAACTATGTCGCTGATTCATCCAAAACTAATTTTGCAGAAATATCGACTGGAATTTCGTTAGTTGCGCCAGTTATCAACCAAAGCGGCGCTTCGTTTGAGCAAATGACATCTATTGTGAGCGTACTTGCTGAAACTCTACAAAGCGGCTCTCAAGCAGGAACGTCACTAGCTGTTATTATCGGCCAAATCTCGAAGCCGACTGAAGATGCTAAAAAAGCATTACAAGAGTTCGGCGTAACGGTCGATAAGAACGGTGTCACACAAGATTCTTTTTACAAAACACTTTCCAAAATATCAGAAAAATGGCCTGAATATAACGAACAACAGAAAAAGAGCATTGCCAACACGCTGGTTTCTATTGAACAAGTTCCAAAGCTAACAACCTTGTTGGATAATTGGGGAATTGTTGGACAGCGCGCCAATGATGCGGTAACGAATAGCACCCAAAGCATGTCCAAGGAAGTCGAGCGGGCGCTGAATACCGCAGGGCAGGCATTTAAGTCTTTCGACCAATCTATCAATCTGCTTTTTATTACGCTTGGAACTCAAATATCGCCCGGCGTTGTATCGGTCGTTAAGGCATTGACCGAGTTGGATGTCACGCTCAAGAAAACGGCGGAAGGCCAAGATAATCCATTCAAGCCATTATCAGATAGTCTGAACGGGACATTCGTCGAATTCTCAAAGGTTATAGAGGCCGTATCAAAGAACCTACCGGCCGCACTTCAGAACGTTGATTTTAGCGGGTTGATTCGGTCATTTAATGGCCTATTCGGAGAACTGAATACATTATTCGGAAAGTTCTTTGGCGAGATTGACATAACAACCGTTGAAGGGTTGTCCGCTGCGCTGCAAAAGATTATCGATACCGGATCACTTCTAGTCACGACAACGCAAGGAATTATTTCCGCATTCGAGCCTTTTGCGGATGCAGCGGGGCGGGCGGTCGATCAGTTCCTTGCGCTTGACAAAAACAGTCAATTGGATTTTGGAAAGTTCTTAGGCTCCGCAAAGCTACTCATTGATGCTGGAATAGCAATTGGATCAGCTTTAATTGCAATAGGCAGTTTAAGTTCTGATATGAGCCGTGCCGTTGATGTTGCTTTCGGAACTGCAAAAGTTGCAATCAACGCATTTCAAATTACTATAAATGGAATTCTCTATGAATGGTTACGTCTTAAGGAAGGCGTTTTAGAGGTCGGACTTGCATTTAATCAGTTTGCGAACTGGATCACGTTTACCGACGAGAAATTTAAGAATAGCGACCCGACTGTAGCAGGTTTTAAAGATAGTCTAGCCAAAGTTAGAGAACAAATGGCTGGCGTTCTAGATACAATGGGTAGGAATACAGCAGAATTAGTTGGAGGATATAATCAAGCAACAGGGGTTGCTATAGATAATGCTGATAAACTTGGTAAAAATCTAATAGGAATATCTCTTGGTCTTGATGATGTCAAGAATAGCGCAAATAAAGCAACTGGCGATATACAGGATACAGCAACCGAACTCGGAAAACTAGCCGACATCAAACTTGATAAAATAGAGGTGCAGTTTAGTTCACGAGGAGAAGCGGCAGAGGCCGCTGGTCAAATAAAAAAGGTGAGCGATGAAGCGAATATGCTTGTTCCTCATCTTGTCGTCATTCGTGACGAAAATCAAAAGGTCATTAAAAGCTATACGGAACTTACGAACGTCATTCCAGGTGTCACTGGCGGACTCAGTACCCTTGGTAGTAACATGGATAAAACCAAGGATAAAGCCAAGGAGGCCGCAAAGGAAAGCGATAATTTTAGAATCAAAATGGAGGAACTGGCCAGCAATGAGCGAATTAAACTCATTGAAGCGCGGGTCACTCTGAATGTTGCTGAACTGGAAGCACAGACAAAACAAATTCAAGCGGCTTTCACCTCTCTTGATTCAACGGTGCAGAGTACCGGCGATTTATTGGGCAGTCTGTTTGGCGGATTGGCGAGTGCCGATACTTATTCGCGCTTGAAAATAGAGAGTCAAATCGATCTTGAGAATAAGCGCCGTCAAGAGGCACTGGACCTGCAAAAACAATTGACACAAGCGGAAATTGAGCAGATTCAAGCGAGGACGCGAGCGTTAGACCGTGGGGACTCGTTAATTAAAATAGATGGAAGTGGATTAGCACCGCAACTGGAAGCCTTCATGTGGGAAGTCTTGAAAGCCATTGAGGTGCGCGCCAATGCTTCATTTACAGAGTATTTGCAAGGGCTACCAGCATGATTTCGTTATCCGCACCGACTTATGATCCGGCAGGGGCATTGCTAATTCCGACATTCATTTCTAATCCGTATGTCGGGCGGAGGCGCGGAAATGTGACGGCAACATTAGACGGCGGCTCTTATCAATACGACGCTGGTTATTCTGACAGCGATATTACGCTAACTGCGCGCCTGTCCAATCCAGGGAAAGCCATTGTTCAGACCTTGCAATATCTCGTTGCTTATTATACAAAATGTATTCTTGTTTATGAGCGCGGATGCTTTTCTGTAATACCATCATTCAATATCTCCGGTTCGGAATTAAGAATGGAATTCAGAATCCTTGAAAGGCTGGACATCTAATGGCTTCCACGATCACGCCATACACCCAATATTGGGAATTGATACACACCGCTGGCGTTGACTTGTCGTCCGCAACTATAAAAGTTGCTTTAGTTTCAAGTAGTTACACGTTTTCGGCGGCGCATACGATTTTCGATCCCGGCACGAACGACGCGGCCGATCCGAGTTTTAACGAAGTCGCCAGCGGTAGCGGATATACCACGGGCGGTATTGCGTTAGCCAGTGGGGCATCTTATCCGGCTTATATCGGCTATGCGAACCCGGTTTGGACGGCATTAACGAAAATATTTCGTGCCGCTATCTTCTATTTTTCAGGCAGCGTTGGTGGATTGACAGACCCGCTTATTGCTTACTTGCTGTTTGATTCCACTCCGGCTGATATTGCCGTCACAAACAGTAATTACGCTATTGCGCTAGATCAATTGAAAGGTCTATTTTATAATCCAGCGGCCTACGCATGATTACCGTTTACGTTTGCGGATTAGTTAGTTCAACTGTCTATGTGCGATCATATACTTGGGACGGAGCGACGGTTAATTGGAGTTATAACCATGGCGCAAATCTTTATGGGATTGCCATTGCTCCAGACAATCGTATCGCAATATGCGGTGAATATTCGGGTCAAGTCGGAGTCCGTGTACTATCAGAAAATGGCGTCCAGCAATGGAGTTATATCCATGGAGCGACCGCGCCGGTTCGAGCCGTTGCCTTTGATTCGTCTGGTAATCTAATTATCGGCGGCGATTTTAGCGACGGAACTAATCTCTATACGTTGAGGAAATTAGATTCCAATGGAACGGTATTATGGTCTAAAGCCGCGAACGGCACTCGGACAAGATGCGTGGCTGTCGATTCGAGTGATCGAGTTTATGCGGGCGGCAGCGATGGTGTATTAAGGCGGTATCTATCAGATGGCACGGTTGATTCGACGTATACGCACAACGCGGAAATCTACGGGGTAGCGATTGATTCTGGCGGGAATGTTTATCTTGGCGGTTCTCGGTATCTCAGTAATTCAACAAGAAAACTCAATTCATCCATGTCGCTGCAATGGTCGAAAGACCACGGCAATGCAGTTTATGCGGTTGCGATAGACCATGACGACAACTTAATCACGGCCGGCGCGGTCGCAAGTTCGACGTATACAACCCGCAAATATCAACCAGATGGCACGCTGTCATGGTCCGTAAATCATGGCGATATTGTGTATGGATGCTGCACCGATCCGGCAGGGAATATCTATACCACGGGCGTTCGGATTGGATCGACTACCACACGCCGGTATCTATCTGATGGCACGCTGACTGTAGACCCTTGGATTGATTGGGGCGCAACATCTTACGGCGTTAAGGTACGATGGGATACGGTTCCGGCGATACCGCTAGGACTCGGCATTGCAACGCCCTTGCCGCTACGGGAAGTGAGCGAGGCCGCGCTGCTGACCGGCTTCATCATCTATCGCTGCTACCTGACGGGTGGCACGGGCACGATTGAAATTCCAATTTCCTCTTTCCAATCAAGACGCCGCACGGATACGCCAGTCTGGCTATCCGTGGTCTCGCCGGCCGCAACGGATACCATGGTAACGGACATCAATGCCCGCAGTGCCGGCCAAATCATTATCAAGCGCGGCGTGAAATACCCGGACGGTAGCGAACAGCTAGATGAACTCATGCGCGCCAATTTCGAATCACTAAGGATCGACAAGGGGGCAAAGTCCGCTACTCTTTCGCTAACCGGGCGGTCCACGGAAACCAGCACCGCGAAAACCAGAACACTGCAAGGTATTTCATATCGCCCAACGAATGACGGCACTCGTCGGGTACGCTGCGCGGTCGATACTTATCTCGCGCCTGGCGATACGGCCGACCTTGGTGGCGCTGAAACGATGCCCGTGAACGAAGTTGTGATCTGGGTTAGCCCACAGCAAGCCTATATGGAAGCGGCGGAAGCCTAGCATGGGCCGCGCGACGATTCTTTCCGGCGGCACGGATGGCCTCTATGCGATCCGTCCAGAATACAACAATGCGCCACTAGACAAGCTGATTGCCGACCTGACAGCCGCCAAGGCTGCGGCATTACCCGTGCTAGGCCGGGCCACGCTGGCGCTGAGCCTGCTGGAAGACGAAAAGGAAGTCGCCAGACGGGCGATGAATGCGGTCATCTTTCAGTGGAAACAAGACTTGCTGAATCAAGTCGATCCGCCGCCGATTGAGCCGCCCACCGAGAATGATCCCGATACCGAGCTACCCTGGGAGCCGGCCGATAAAGCTCAGTTCGGGCCACTCTTTGACGCGATCAATGCCGCCCGGACCGGAGCCGGAAAAGCCGCATTGACGCGAGATGATGACCTCGATTTTGCAGCGCGGCGGCATGTCATGGACATGTCAGGAAGCCGCATTCTAGGCCACATTGGCAGCGATCAGAGCGTTCCTAGCAGCCGCGTGGCGGCCACCGGATACCAAGCTGACCTCGTAGTCGAGCTTGTGGCGTGTGGGCCTATAACGGCCACCAGCGCGGTCCAGCAATGGACGCTCAACAGCAGCTATCCCATCTTTTCGGACGTTGCAACGCAAGTCGGGGTCTCATATACCTACAGCACGAATCACCCGGCTACTTATCTGTGGGTTGCCGTGCTCGCTCATCCAGACCCGGACCCGGACCCGTCGCCGCCCACCGTTACCTATCCCGATGACCCGGCTCAAAAGGCAGCGCGGGAGCAAGAGGCCGGACTCGAAAAGATCGAGCCGCCCAAGACTGAAGTCAAAACGCCCGAAAAGCTAGGCGAGGTGGTGAGAAAATTCGGCATTGCGGCCGCGAAGGAAGCAGCGGCACGGCGGGAAATCACTCGGCTTCTCACTGAATACGATGCCATCGGGCGCAAACTAGACGAACTGGACGCGCTGAAAACCGCCCATGACGGAGCATCCATAGCGGCGTGGTGCGCTGATCTTTCGGAAGAAATCGCGGCGGCAACCGTAGTGGACACGTTCGAGCCGCCCGGCTACAGAGACGGCGATGCCATCCATATTGCGCCCTATCAATCAGACCCGCATTCATGGGATTCAACGAAAGTCGGTCAACTTCGGTATGCGGAAACGCTGAACGAAGCTCAGGTTTTCGTGAATCTGGCGCTTGAAGCCGGGCACTTGAAATGGAAGCCATTATGGCGTTACGGAACGATTACGGAAATCCAAAGTGGCGCGGATACCTGCGATCTAACTTTGGAAGCGGCGACCTCGCGTGGCCCGGCTGGTGCGCTCTCGCTGAATGAAACTGCCAGTTTGACAGCTACCCCGATTGTCTACATGAATTGCAATAGCGCCGCGTTTGAAGTCGGAGATCGAGTCATCGTGCTCTACGAGGGGCAAGATCGAACACAACCCAAGGTCATCGGGTTTGCCGACCATCCGCGCGATTGCGGAGGCTGGGTAGAGAGCTTTGATGCCGCCGTATACACGCTAGGCGCGAATGATCCTAGCGTTTGGAGCGGACTTCTTGTTCCAGCCGGCGACGGCTGGCCCATATCGAATACAGTACCATATCTCGGAGCGACGGGAATCCGTTTTCAGGAATGGGCAACAGAGTACAACGCTTATGAGGGCATCGCATGGCCGCTCGTTCGAGCAAACTGGGGAGGCGGTGGGTTTTCTTATTTTGTTGATCCAGCTACCACTTACGGGGATTTGAATTGTTATGTAACAGGAAACCATCATAAAGCTATTGTTGTTAATTCAAGAAACGATTATTCATCCCCGTCCCATAATGGCTATCAAAATGATGGTAGCTTTGTTGTTTCGTCTGGGTCTGAGCTATCTAATATCATTATTTTTCCTGATGACTGCCAAGATTTTTTAGTTAATGGCTTGGCCTCTTTTGATTTTCCAATATGGCTTGATTGGGACACTATAGAAGTAGATTTTACCGTTAACGCTGAATTTAATTCAGTCGCAGGAAATAGCGGATATAGAGCAACATGGCTTCAACTGTTTTTGTGGCCCACATGGAGCATATATGATGTAACAGGCATATCAGATAATAGACACATGGGAATGTATCTGCCTGTTTTGATAAGCAATACAAGAGATGCTTACCCTATCGGTACTTCTCTCAATTTCGTTCCTTTTGACCTTGGGGATTATGTTGGCAATGGCAGCAATCATTTAGGGGCTATTTTCCACGAGCGCTACATTAACTATGAAATAACTCATGACTACGATCATCATGTGTGGTCTAATAACAATCCATCCCCCTACAATTTAGGACATGCTCAAGCTCCAGTAGGATACCGCTATTATTGTTTTTATGATCATACCGCTACTACTGATGAAACAGTAGATTATTCACTGATGCCATCATGGATAAATGGCAGAAAAAAGTATAAAGTTAAGAGAGATTACATAGACCCTGAACATTATATCTATGGGCTACAAATAGCTCGTGGAGGGTTTTATTGTGGGTCAGGAATTACCGTAAATAGTATCCGCTTTTATAAAGCGGTTTAGCGTTTAAAAGTCTTACAACAGACTTTTGCTGTTCTTATATAAATATCGCTTTGTAAATCGATATTTAATATTGTTATATGCCGTGCCATAAAATAAGACGCCTCCCTATCAGATTGATATTTACCGGATTTAATGACAAACATATCAAATCCATTTTTATCACCAGTGGTGCTAAAAGAAATTTCGTACCAAAATTTTTTATTCATAATTAAGAAGTAGCCTCTCAATCGCCGCGCCGATCCCTCCACATTCGGCGGCCAGCGCGTCTAGTTTTTTCAGGGCATCGGGTGGCAACCAGACCGAAATCCGTCGCCACCCGTACGCCTTACGTTTCTTCTCCTGTCGCCGCGTTGCCGCAAGACGGGCAGCGCGACTGGCTGGTGTGGTGGAGTTTTTCATTCAGCCGATCCAAGCAGGAATTTTCGCTTCGCCAGCTTTCGCTAGTTCTATTTCTGCCTGCATTTCCGCAAAGACTTCCTTCCGGTCCATGCCTGTCCAGTCATTCCCAATCCATGTGTTTTGCCTGCATATCATTCCAGGGTGACGGTCGGCCATGAAAGTACGTTCTTGACGTTTGGTAAATTTGTTCATTGTCGTTCCCCTTCATCTTGGGTTCAGCACCTTGCCTTACCCTTGACTACAATTATACTCGCGTATACTTGAGATGCAAGGGGTTTGTGAAAATATTTTTTGGTGCCAGTCGTTAGTTATCTATTCGTAGCAAAATCAATATGTTACATTTCTGATCGATTAGGAACGTTTCTGTCGTTATGGTGCAGATGTGTTCTCATTCCGATTCCTTCTGATCTTGATTTCTCTACGATATGCGCCAAACAATAATCCAGGGGCTTCCTCAGCATAATCACGCGCGGCTGCTAGTATATCTTCGCGCATACTCTCGAAGTACCAACATACACATGGCACATGCGCTTTAACGAAATTTAGTAAGTCCAAGCACCGCTGGCAGGTCTTATAGGTCCTGATTTCATCTTCCCATTTCCCGGTAGCGCGCTGATACGATTCGCCTTTTTCAATCGTTAGCCCGCATTCACAACAACGGTGCTGGCGTCTGGCATGGCGAGTCTCAACGGTATAAAATTCAGGCATATCGTAATCGTCACAATAGCAGGTCATGATTTCGGCAAGCTCGGCAATGTCATCCAATGCGTCGGATGCAGGATGGTGTCAATATCAAGTTCAGCAAACCACATGCGAGAATCATAATCAAATCTTGGAGCTCCAAGTATTCCACAATAAATGGGACGCTGATCATCTTCAGCATTGATGATAATCCGTGCGCCAATTGTGATATTCTTATCACATGCAAAAAAGCACAAATACCCAAGCGAAGGCTGTTGATCGGATATGTTGATCCATTGATGTTGTTGATTAGCACAATCCATAATAATTATCTCCAAAGTAGTATTTTCAAATTTTCAATTGCCTCTTTTTCCATCGTCGGCATCGGTTCCCCACCATAGGCCCATTGCAAAGCCTCAAGAGCCAGCGCGGAAACTGCTTTAAACTTATCCAAGATCGATTCCAGTTCCGATATTCTGTCTCTTAGCGATTGTGTTTCATCGGAAAGATGATCGGTCATACTATTCCCTCCCACTACTTCCAAACCCACCTTCCCCGCGTTCGCTGATCACGAATTCATCAACGACCTTGAATTGCGCTCGCACCACCGGCACGATAACCATTTGTGCAATTCGTTCTCCGATTCCAATTCTGAAAACATCCTCGCTTCGGTTCCAGCAAGAAATCAGCAACTCGCCTTGATAGTCGCTGTCGATCAGGCCGACTAGGTTTCCGAGTACGATCCCGTTTTTATGGCCTAGGCCAGAACGCGGCAGGATCATCGCCGCCAATCCTGGATTGCTGATATAGATCGACAATCCTGTTTTGATGAGGTTGACATCATCCGGGTACAGTGTCATCGGTTCATGAATCATGGCCCGCAAATCGATTCCAGCCGAACCGGGCGTTGCATATTCCGGCAGCGGATATTCCGTTCCGATGCGTTGATCAAGGATTCGGAGTTGGATTTCGTAGTAGTGGATCGGGATCATTGATTAGTCTCGATTTTAATAAAAGTTAATGGTGAATGATTTATCCTTAATCATTCCTTATATATAATCATTTTATTGCTTCCAGTGTCTCATAAATCTCATACAGTTTTTTCCAGTCAATCGGCAAGTAAACTTCTGATTCATCGTCATAATCACCTAAAAACGGATTTTCAGTTACAGACGTATGCCATATCCCAATCGCATGACATTCTTTTTTTCTGTATTTATCGAATAAATCCGCAATAGCTGGCCAATGATTAACTTTCCCCTCTTTTTTTGGAAAGTCTTGCATGAATTTTCTAATATCTTTCGCCGCTCTTTTAAAGTTTTTTCTCTTAACATAGGCGTTGTCGAATGTCATCATCAAAACAGCACGATGATGAAACGGGATGTCTTTTCTCTTGTGGAGTGGCCATAGAATTTCTAAGTCTTGAAGACGCCAATTTTGAGTCCACCCTAGATGTCTTTTCCCGATTTCATCCCATATAACTGGCGCGCTACCATGCGAATTCATGAGTTCGGTAAGCATTACTGGATCACGGCCTTGTTTTAATTCTAAAATCGTTGTGTAGCTCATATTCGTTTTCCTATTTAGCGGAAGTTATTCTTTTAGATATATAGCCCACCATCATTAAAATGACTTTCTTAGCTCTCTCATATCAAATAACGCTGACTCTCATATGGTCATCGAAAACTTGAGCAAGAGCCATTCCGGGTGTTCCATTCTTGTCAAGTTCACGGAGTTTTCCCATAATCTCTAACAATTGGCGTTGTTGTTTCTTGGTTAAATCGATAACGATGTCCATTCATTTATCCAACTGAGATTCATTGAAGATATGCAGCAATCCAGGCGGGTTGTCGAATCGAAATACGTAGCGCGGACTTCCGTCATCAGCACGAAATGCGGCCTTGATTTCGCCAGTTGCTTGATAGCTACCGCCGATCTTACGAACGCGGTCGCCTGGATTGAATTTGAATTTGGTCATTGAGTCACCTCGTGACAGGGACAATGTTGGCGCAATTCCAACCGTCTGTTAATGTACCCTCCACAAACATCATGAATGATACTCATACTGGCAGGGACAATAGGGCGCTTCACCTCATAGGTGCATTCCCCGTCGCCAGATGGATGCAGTTTTCCAGCGGATGTTCGTTGCCATTTCGCGTATTTGCAGTCCGTACAATTTTTCATAGCGACCATCCGATAATCGCGCAAGATAGCGCCGCCGCTGAAACCACCAGCAGAATTGCTCTCGCCCATGCAGCACGGTTGCTATTGCTGACCGCATTCAATGCAGCATCGTTCATGCGGGCTTGGACGACCGGCCAGATTGTTGCTCGAATAGCCTTGCGCTGGCTGATAGTTTGCACGGGGATAAATGCTTGGCACGGCGTCAAATCGTCGCCGGTTCTTGTGCGGATTGAAACAAGCTTGGTAGCCATAGTCACTCCCTATTTTCAGCGTCGTTGATTTCAACGTCTTCATCGGATTGCAGCAACAATCCATTTTGTGCATCGATAACAAAATAGTCCTCGCTTGCCGCGAAATGATCAGCAGTTGCGCTGCTATTGGTTCCGAGAACAACGCCTTCAGTTAAATCAGTAATGTAGTATCGGTATTTCATGACTACCTCCTATGATATTTAATCATCAATTGGCCCATAATGCGGCGCTTGCTGATATTCAAGCAATTCGCCGTCATGCTTCAATTCGAGCGATTCATGCTGTCTCAACATCATTGCCGATTTCTCGAATCGCATTCGTGCCATGGATTCGCAAGTGGTTTCCAGTAGAATCCTATCAGGCTTTTTAGGATAATGTTTGATGAGTTCGTACATGTAGTTCTCCTATCTAAACATATTTCTTGCCACTCGATAAGCTGCTCTTGCTTCATCAATGGTTCGTATTTCGGGGGCGTGAAATTCCCTACCAATTTCTAGGCTTATCGCCTTATATAGTTCACTCCTTTTTATTTTCCCGGTTTTCCAGATTTGATCGATTAGCGCGTGCAATCTCTTACGCTCTTCTCGCAATTCTGGCGTGGGTATGCAACCCAGCGGACGAGTTCTGTTTTTTGTCTTATGGTGGCATCCGACAAAATTACCGCAGTTATCGCACTTCCAGAACGGCAATTTAAGTAGATCAATTCTATATGGGTAAATTTCTTTACCGTTTGTCAGTCTTGCCTCAACTTCATTACGACATCTACAGCAATAGATTAGCATGTTAGCTACCCATTATTCAGGCTTATCGAGGAACTGGATGTTATAGGGAAATACTGTTCCAACCATTCCGTCACTAATCCGCTCAACAATAGCAATAGTTACGCTATTGTTTTCTCCGCATTCGTCATTGCCGAATTGATGGAACCATGCTACGTACAATTCTACTCTCTCAAGCCGCTTGTTCTCATTGTTCCATCTTTCTTCCGAAACCATGACTTTTCGCATTTCATTCTCCGATCCCGGCCTGAGCCGGGTTTCTATTCGTCAGGACATTTCCGCCTTCAACTCAGAATCCGCGCATTCAGCAGTGAGAATAACCACCCGCGCCGCTTTCGCCTGCTGCGCAATCGCTTCACGATTCTGCGGATCAAGTCCTTCCCATGCTTCTTGCGGGATCACCAGCAATCCACCTTCACCGACCGCCGCAATGGCAATATCTAGCGCGATCCGCCACCGCTCACCCATGGACAGTTCTGCATAGAAGGTTGGGCCGCGTTTGGTCTGTGCGGATAACCGTCCCTCAATGACCGTCAGCGGACATCCTGGAAGCGTAGACACGATTTCAGACAGAACCTCATCCGTTTGTTTGGCCTTGCGCCGCAATTCCGCAGCTTCTTGTGCGTACTCTTGCGCCGAGACCGCCAATGCTTCCGCCTTGGATTTCTGCTGCGCTAGCGCTTGCTGTTGTGTGGATTTAGCGTGTTCGGTTTTCGCGGCAGATAGTTCAGCGTCAGCCGCCATCCTCTCTTCAGAGGAAGGCGGATCGATTGTCGATTCCAAGATTTGCCGTTCGATTTCGGCACGCAATCGCGCTTGAACTTGTGCGTCTTCAGCATTGGCAATAGCGGTGTCTCGATCAACGACGCTCGTTTTGTAGTCAGCGAGCGCCGCCTCGTACTCGGCTTTCAGTTTCAGCGCGAGCGCCTTTTTCTCCGCCATGACATCCTCAAGACGCGCCGCTTCCCGTTGTGCGGCATCGACATCCACGGCGGGAATTAGCGCCAGCCGTTCGCGTGCCGATTGATTCCTTTTAGCCGCCTCTCCCGCAAGCTCCGTCTGCTTGGCGAGTGCATCAACAGTGCGTAGCGCTAGCGTCACCCGCTCTTGGGCTTTAGTCGGGTCGATGGATGAGCCGATCTCTTCCGAGATAGCATCCAGCAACGCCTGGGCAGCCGATTCATCTTTCGTCGAGAGCTTCTCGTACTCATTCGCGCCGATGTTGAGGCGTTTTTTGAGTTCGGCCATGGCCAAAACAGGGTCATCAAGACTCAACCCGTCCAGCAGGTTTTCAGGAAATCCATGCAAGTCTCCGGGTGCAATCGTCGCGCCCGACAGTCCGACAAGCGCTTTTATGCGCGTGGCATCCGCTCGAAGGGGATCGGCGAGGCCGGGATCAACGAGGTCAGCGACCGATAGCCTCCCCTCAAGCGTACTCACCTCCAGTTCGCCAACGCGACGCACGGTACGCCCCACAGTGAGGCTAACGCCGGCCGCTTGGACGCTACCTTGCTTCGCGAGGTCTTTGAGTGGTGGTCTTCCTTTACCAGAGACAGCCACGTTGACGGCCTCCAAGGCGATGCTCTTCCCGCTTCCGTTGCGACCTCGGAGCACCACCACACCACCGTCTTCGGGAATCTGAATCGCCACATTGGCAATGGGCCCGATGTTGCTGATCTTGATCATGACAAGTCCTCCACGGGTCCAAGATCAGCCTCGAAATCATCGGCGGACTGTGTTGTAACCG
>ERZ724522.415-NODE-415-length-28299-cov-8.735696_pt1 | contig 28299 bp, 38 predicted proteins | sample MGYA00376055_ERZ724522 | MGnify/ENA primary metagenome ERZ724522 (study PRJEB28724, sample SAMN07190884) | wastewater metagenome | isolation source: effluent of sewage treatment plant in Hong Hong | place: Hong Kong | collected 2016-03-17 ...
CTTTGGCCCGCTGATAACGCTGATATAATTTGGTCGTTTGAGCTAAATCCTGACATAAATCAATCCCACACCGTTAAGATATCCCCATACAAAATTGTCGTTCCCACGGTTCCCTGCGGGAGACATATAAAATTCAAATAAGCGTCATCTTTGATGACAGGCAGCGTTGCTCCTTGAATTAAAAAATCCTTTTCATAGGGAACAAGAATTTCCTTACATTGCGTTGTTGCAAGCGGCTTTACTAAAATGATTGCAAATAAACCAACGTCAGCACCGAGCATGGTTACAGACTCAATCGCCCGCACCCCACTATCTCCGCTCTGCAAACCGATAAATGGATTTGCACTCGCTTGCGTTGCGGTTGCGCTCGTTACGATTGTGCCAATTGCGCTACTACTGTTCTGCGTTACCGTTTGAGAAGTGCGCCCCGTGACGCCATTTGAGTTTGTGTAGGTCACATAGAACTGTTGACCGCCTGTTCGACCCGCGACGGAAACCGCGATCATTTGAACACCCGCGCCATCCGCGTATCGGGGTAACGTAACGGAATTGTCCATTATCTGCGGATCGGTAACCGAATCGTCGATCGACGGGTAATAAAGCAAGTAGTCGCAGAGAATCATTCCCATCGGTAACGGCGTCGCGACAATGCTCCGCGTAGTAATTTTCCGAAGATATTTCGCGCTAGGCGACACGTTCGGCCCGTGCATCAATCCGCCATCAGCCGATTGGCTAATTGTCTTAGCTATCGCCGGAGGCGCATCGAACCAGTACTTCGGTGGAGGAGAACCGGGCGACAAGCTCAGGTCGAACCATAAGCCCGCGGTTGTCGTTTGACTCGGCACCTTACGCCAAGAGTAACGACGCTCTCGGCCAGCAAGATGACAATCAACGAGCTGTTTGGTGTTAGCTAACGTCATTAGTCGAAGTTAATATCTAACTCACCTACGTTGAACTGCGGCTGAATCCCTGAGCTAATCGCAAGAGACGCCGAGAGCGCACCACTAGCAATGATTTGTCCCGCACCGTTTTGCGTTGTGCAGACAGAAAAGTGTGTAGCTGTTGCGCTCGAACCGGTGCAAGTCGGAAACTGAACAAGAGCAGCGTTCGAAGCGTTGCTGCCGGAGATAGTGAATCCAGTTGTGCGCGAGATGGCTACCCCGTCATAGCTTGTGTAGCTGATTTCGTTTGTCACCGCCGTTCCAGCTTCCCCCGGATCTGCCGAGTGAAGACGAACGTAGAAGTTTGCGTTCCCTGCCCACGATGGAGCAGTAGAATCGAAGATGTAGAGCGCTAAATCGTTTTCGGTTGTGTTGGATGCTGACATAGTTAGCTGTAGGTTAACCCCGTCCGGTTATCCCAGACGTTATTGAAGTTAGAGTCTCCGTCTGCGTACACAATTTCTATGTCCGAGCCGGTTGTGATGATTTTTTTTATCTGCCAGGATGCTGCACTAGTCGCGGTTCCTGGAGCCGCGATTCCGACGTAGGTTACGCTTGCGCTAACCTCGTCTACCTCAGTCTTGTACGCCATTGCTGCACTCAGTGCGTCGGTGTCGATGTCGAAGTCAATCTTCTGATTTGGTGCGTCGAGCGATATTACTAACGCCGACGAAAGGGAGTTGAGCTTGCGAAAGCGGAGATTAACTCCACTCTTAGAATCGTAAACCCCTGTCCCGGAAGTCCCAACGTTTGCGCCTGTGTTAGCTTCGCCACCACCACCACCGCCGCCGGAACTTACCTTCCCGTCATTGAGGAGCATTATCCTCCGCTAGTTACTACCGTCGGTAAATAACTTTTGAAAAACCACTGAGCACCTTCAATGCCCGTGACTGTCATTACAATTATTCCGAACATCATCGCGACGACGCGAATGTGGACGGAGTTACTTGCTGTTCTTGCCATTGCTTCCAAAGCATCCTTTACGTGCTCCATGGCCATAGTTAGGCCACGAACCGCGACTTTCAAATCGTCGATATCTTTTCGCATGTCGTCCACGTTAGAACGTCTCTCCATTGCCCCAGAATACCGATGATGCGCTCTTACTTCGGAGCGACGGTCGAAGTCGCCACGAGGACCTGAGCGTTGGTGTTTGTCTTTTATACTCGATTAGTTGGTCCTTGAAGTCGGACTTGAACCCTGCGTAAAGCGCGAGCCGTTCTTCACTCGTGAAGTAGTTCGGAAACCCGAGCACCACTCCGAGAACCAACAACTCCTCGAACTCATCCCCTATCTCCGGGGTTCCTCCATCTACTATCGTAGCTGGAGTTTTGTAGTAGTGGAGATTAACATCATACGTCTCCGACCCCGTAGGGGATGTCTTGAGGTAGATGTTGTTCTGATAGTCGAGGGTCCATGTATACGGATGCCGCTGGTCGCCGGTAAACGCATGTTGTAACTTCAACCATACCGGCCAACTAACGAACTCCCATTCCTCGCCGTTGACAACTAGCGCGAGCGGTCGTCGCATGTCCGTGATTTCGAACGATGGGTAGTCAGCAATAGGTGCGCCACTAACCTGGATAGCTATGTCGGTTGAGGAGAAGGTTACAGTGTTCGTTGACGGAACGATAAGCGACCGTGGAACCCGGATGTTATAGAGTCGATCGCGTACGTGCTTGAACTTAAAATCGACCGCGTTGCGGATATCCGACGAAGTTGAAGCGGACGCGCTGACATCCAGGAGGGTTAATGCCTCCTGGCGAAGCTCGGCCCAGGTACTCATTACAGAGACGAGTTGCCGAAGATTTCTACGGAATACTTCAACGTGGCGTCTGCGCCCGCAGATGTGAAGTACGCCCGAACTAGTTGATTTTCTCCGAGGAAGCAGTCCGCCGTTGGGAACATAATAACCTTCTTGGTCCCAGCAACGTCGGCTGTTCCAATTGAAACCGATCCAAGGCTAGTGGCTCCAGATGCAAAACTACCACTGGAGCTAGATTTCCAGAGTTCAAGCGCGTGACCGTTGGTCGATGCCGCGGTGATAATATGAATAATCGCGCCCTGGGCAACCCACTGTTTTCCGCTCTGACAGTATGTTTTTAGTATCGCTTCAGATGCCGAATGGTTCGCCGATGCCGTAAGGTCTGTCGGCAACTCAACCTTTGCAAGTGTTCTACAGTTAGTGTAATCAGTGCTCATTAATCTAACCTCGGGGTTCCAATAACTTCAGCAATGTAAACGAGGGATGCGTCCCCTGCGGTCGAAGTTGTGTGTTTAATTCGAAGGCATTCACCTGCTGCGATATCCGCGTCGGCATCGGCAACGGTTGCCGTTAGTTGACCCGTTGTCGTGTTCTGAACGTTTGCTGTCCCCAGCGATATCGTAGCTAAGGTTGTCGGAGAACCGAAAGAGCCACTAGTATCAGACTTCTCTAACGTAATCGTATGTCCGTTCTGCGTCGATGTGGTAATTACAGTTACCATCATCCCGCGAACCGAATACGGTTTGTTGTATGAAAAAATCGTCCCACGTCTAAACGTAGCGGAAGTCGTATTCGGATAAGCTCCCGCTGGGAGTAAGTCCGTTGGGGCCAACACCTTGGCCATCGTGTCAGTGCGTGTGTAATCTAAGCTCATTAGTCTAACCTCGGGGTTGCAAAAACATCAGCTTCGTAAACCAGGGTCCCATCTACTCCGGTAGCCGTATGGCGAACGCGAATAATTTCACCCGGGACAAGATCTGCCGCGGCTTCGATTATCCCGGAAGTAGCCTTAGTCCCCGCCGTGTCCGAGCTTCCAAAGTTAATGCTCCCCAGGATGGTGGCCGAAGCGAAGCTTCCGTTAGAATCGGATTTCTCGATAAGGAGAGTATGTCCGTTGTTCGTTGCCGCCGTAAGGATGCGAAGTTGAATTCCCTGAATAACCCAGTTCTTGTCGTAAGACGCGATATACCCACGCTTGAGGTCTTGCGTAGAATTCGCAAACGCCCCGCTCGAGAGATCGGTCGGAAGATAGAACCGCGCCACTGTTCTGTGTCGCGTGTAATCTAAACTCATTTATTTTCTCCAAAAGAAACGCCCCCCGAAGGGGGCATTAAAACTAGGCGCTAGTTACGTGACAAACGCGGCCTTCGCCGTGTGAGGTGTAGTTCCACACGGTCTTGTAGGCCAACACTGACAACCATGCGATCGCCTTCTGCCGCATGAAGTCTCCACCGAGGTTCATGTTGCTGAGAAGCTGCATTGGGGACGCTACGATTTCACGACAAGCATCCAAACCAACTACGATTGCTGAGCCGTATACGCTACCGGAACCAATGTTATCTGGGAGGATGTCGTTATCAACTGTAAAGCGGAAGCCCATATAGGTTCCGATTTCACCGTTCAACAAGCCATCTGCGCTCGATGTGTACTTCTTAACATCAACGAAGCCCGAAGTTGCGGAGTCGCCGAGGATAGAAGCTTCTTCACCGGGAGTAATAACCATGATGAAGTTCTTACCATCTGCGCCCGGAACGTTATACTGCTGCAACCGGCGACGGAGTTCGCGAAGGTGGAAGCCATTCAGGTTAGAAGCCTTTGTGCCCGACGGAGTCCCGTTGGATGTGAAGTTACCAGTTGAAGAGGTAAGTGGAACGTAACAGAACGAACGACCAGCTACGAGAGCGTTATAGATAAGTTCGTTGTGTGTGCGCGAGCTGTGATCGCGTAGCGCGTTGATGATTGGGGACTCAACATCGAGCCGATCCAAATCTTGACGGAGCTGGGTGAAGGGAACCGCAATACCGCGCTGGTATACAGTTGCAGTAACCGTATATTCGGGGAGCGTAGTCATCGGAACCTTAGCGTTTTCAGAGAGCGCCGAAGTTGCCGAAGTAGTAATACGTCCGAAGATTTTAGTTCCAACCGTATCACCGTGGTTTTTACCCAAGGCGATTGGTCCACCCGGAGTTACCAGGTCGAGCATTCTCGATTGTTTTGCGGAAATTTGTTCCGCTTGTTTACTTAACTCGGGGTTAGCGTAAATGCTTCCGCCGAGGTCTGCCCATGTCAGAGCCATTCGTATTCTCCAAATAAAAAAGCACGGTCAAGCCGTGCTTCTTCAAAGTGTGTTGTTAAAAACTACCCGCGAGGAGGAAGGGACCCGAACTTCTTTCGGTAATCTTCTTCTCGTGAGCTGCAATAATTTTTTCCGTAATCCTGGAGCACTACTTCCGGGTCGGCTGCTGGAGCCGCTGGTGCTGCCCCCGAACTCGAAACGCTCATGACCGCTTGAATGCGCTCTTCCGCTTTCTTGCCGTCGATTTTTTCGAGCTGCTTATCTGCCTTCTTTACGGCAATTTCGAGCCGCTCGGCTTCGCTGAGTGTTGGGTCGGTGTTTACGTAGTGCTGCGTTACCAACTCGCTAATCGCTTCGTTGGATTTAATGTCCGGTCGTTTTTCGTAGAGTTCGTTTACCGCGCTGCGGAACTCACGATTCTTTTCCGTTACTTTTTCTTGCTCTTCTTTTTCTCTTTGTCGTTCTGCGCGGAACTCTTCTAGGGCCAACGAACGAGCTTGCTCTGCTGTCTTCGCAAGTACCTCCGTCGGTCTGTCGATGAACATCTGAAGAACCTGTGTCTCAAGGTTCTCGTGATTCTGTTTCCCCGAAAGTCGGCTAATCACATCCTCAACCGCTTTACTCGAAGATTTATCCGCGAGGCTATTCATCTGCGCGGAAAGTTGCTTAGTTGCTTGTTCAGCAATCTGAGCAATAACTTCGTCTGGAATCTTGGCTGGGGCTGCCGGTGCTGCTGCTGCTGTAGTAGTCGTCGCTTCGTCGCTCATTCATTCCTCTTCTATTGTAAAAAGTCTTCAGGACCCCGAGCCGGTGCCCCGATTTCTGCTTCCGTTTTATCAAGCGCGTTAGTTTGCTTCGCCTGGTTAGGACTCATCGGAGGGGGCATTCCCAACATCTCCGCAACTTCTGGAGGTGGTGGGGGAATCATCCCTCCCTGCTTCAGGATTCTTTCAATATGCCCGTTAACGTGCGCGATGAGGGCCTGGACCGGACCCACTGTAAGCATGTGTTCGTAATGTACCGGCAAATGAGCAAAGTCATCATCGTTAGGTGCAATTCCGACCACTTGGTTTTCTTGAAGAAGGTGGTTCTCCTCTCGGGCCTTATCTTGTGGCGTATTCTGAAACAGCCACTTGTCGCCATCGAGCCCGTAAAGCTCAACGACCTGCTTGATAACGTTGCTCCATTGAATCGACTGCTGCACTTGTGGCGGCATCATCGTTACTTGCGAGATGAGTTCGTTAGTGCGAGCAAGTTGCTTGTCGCGCTCCATCAAAGCCCGGAAGCCGCGGATTTCAATCTTGTAGTGCTTCGATACCTCAACGAACCGATCGATAGCTGGCATACTGTTAAGTAGCTCATACTCCGATTCGGTAAGCACACCTCGGGTTGCGAGAAGACTTAGGTTCTCATCCTCAAGTCCGAACTGAAGAACCAGTGCGTCCGTTCGTTTTACTAACGGCTCGATACACTCGTAGTCGATAGTCATACCCAGCGAATTCATCGACTGCATACGCTGCGAGTCGTTAGACTGAACTTCAGCAGAGGTAATACGCGCCCGACTAGCTGGGTTACTTGTCATCGTGTTGACGCTAGAGCCCTTTTGCCCTGCGAGCTTTAACGCCTCAACAACTTGGAACAGGGTAGGCGCAACGTTAGAACGTAACGGGAGTTCGCTAAAAGCGTCTGCCGCCTTCGCGTCGCCCATTACCTGAATCACGTCGTGCGGACGAATACCTCCCTCAACTTGGGACGGGTCCACCAAACGGTCAACGTTAACGCCCATTGGAGCGTAAACATCAAACTTACAGGCATCGATGAGAAGCGAAAATAATTCATTGATTACTATCTGCTGACTAACCGCGTTGTCCGCGATTCCGGCACCGGTAGCCTTGAACGGACGAGTCGAGAACCGCGCCGTAATGAACGGTGGCTTCTTATCCCAGTAACCGTTAATCCCATCTTTTAGAAGGTGCTTACCGTTACCGATGATAAGGTGCGCCGACTCAACGAGTAACTCCCCGTCGGGTCCAACTACCGGGCCAAAGTATTCCAGAATCTCGGATTCCGGGAACTTGGCTTGCTTATTGTAAAACTGGTCTTGTTGTCTCTGTCTGAGAACTTCGCGTGAGGAGTATACGCCAGTCTGATCCCCGGCCCACTCCTTCATCATCTTCTCTTTTTTCTTCGGGTCAAGAACCCCGGCCTCGAAAAGAGGAAGCAACTCTATGAAACGTGGAAAGCTTTTTTCCGCAATGTAAACCGAGTCGTTAATGTCGGTAACGTTCGGGTCCCAGTACAGAAGATGCGGATTAACGAGCTTTAACTCCATACAGAGTTCAAGCTTTTTCTTCGACTTGATATCGCGACGGAGGTTTTGCTTAACCCCAAGAATCTTGTTTATCGCGTCTTCGATCCCGGAGTCGATAGCATCGATGCCGTTAGGCATGTAGGTGTTAGCCGCTTCGGTCTTTATCTCTGCGCGTCGAAGCTCTTCGTTCTCTTGTTTGTTAATCTCCTCGATTACGACTTCCGGTAACCATACCGGTTTTTGTCGTATCGTTGGCTTCCAAGTAGCGAACCCGTAAATCCCACCGACAAGACAGTACTCCACGAACTTACGAGCGAAGCCCATATCCTCGAGGTAGTACCGAATCATCTTCTCACGAATCCGAGCAAACTCTACGTCCTTATCGTTAACCGCTTTAAGGTTAACGAAGTCGTCGCGCTCGAATATCATGTTCTGAAGCGAGGTGGCGGCCTGTCGAATAATCGGCGAATACTCGTGTAAGAATACTCGCGACTGCCATATCTCGCCGTCGGCGTCTTGTCCCCAGTCTTGCTTACCGGCAAAGAGTTCCTCGTTCGTTCGCCACCTTGTCCTATCGGGCAAGGTCTGTTCTTCGCACGAGCGTACCGCGTTAATTACGAACTCAACGAGGTACTTTTCTCTCTGTAGCCTGGTCTTAAATGGGCCTAGCAATCTTTGCTCGCCTTACCTGAGCCGATGGTTAACGGAGTGATGTTGCCACCTTTCCACTGAATCTCTGCGGACTGTGTCGTTGTCTCGTCTTCGCAGGTTTCCTTAACGCTACCACCCATGAATTTATTTTTGGTGTCGCCGAGGCCCGGAGCCACCTTAGTCGATCCGCCTTTTGATACGGACGCCTTCTCCTTAACCCCACCGCCGAGGACGGTTGCATCCCCAGGAATCTTGTTGTTTGCGCTTAGTTTAAGCATCGAAATCCTCTTTGTTGTCTTTATAGTTTCCGTTACCCCAAATGTTTGGGAACGGGTTGTGCGAACGTCTTCGCGGTTCGTTACCTGCTGTGATTAGTGGTCGAATTCTTGGCGTAACCCGAGGCGCTGAAGCCTTGGCGTTAGCGTTGAAAGCATACTTGTCGATGACGCGCATGATGTTGCGCGTAATTAAATCTATTTTCTGAGCCTTGAACTTGTGACAGTCCAGAACGTAGAAGTCATCCCCGTACCAACAACCGGCTACGATTGCGGTGTGGTCGGAGTGCCGCTCTGCGGTGAAGGCTGGGTCCACTCCCACGTAAGGTATTGGGGGCTTCCCCAAAACGTTCTTGGGGGCTCGCTCGATACAGATACAGAGGGCGTCAAGGGCATCGTCGTCCCCCCTGTCGAACTCTCGGATCTCCTGACCCAGACCGCCAGGTCTATTCCAGATGTCTTCTCGAATGTAGAGCTGCCCATTCTCGATAAGTTGCCCCACCACGGCACGTATCTTGGAGTGTTTGTCCTGTCCTCTTGGTGCTCGTAATTTTTCAATTGGGGTACGCCTTCCTTCGTCTCTCATCGTCTGACAAAACGTCGAGTAGAACGCCGTCGCTCCACCCTCGGCTTCTATTCCCGCACGAACTGAGTTCGATAGGTCTACCGGGAACCTGATGTACTCCCGAACCTGATCAATCGCAAACTCGCGGTCTACGTCTCCCAGTGGGTCGTTCTGGTAGAGCGCCCAATACATCGACCCGTGAATCTTCTTCATCGACCGAAGAAACTCTTCGGTGTAACCAACTTCCTGTCGGTTCTTGTTTATGTCGAAGTAAACACGGTGCGGATTGAATAACTCCTCAACCGGCTGTCCGTTATCGTCTAAAACAGTTCGAAGCGCACCGCGCTTAAAAATCTTGAATCGCTTACCCGAGCACTCGTACTCCCCGGACTCAATCTTCCCGTAGAAGTCGTTATACCTCCAACGAGTACACACCACGAACATCTGACCACCGGGGTCCAAGCAGTTCAGCGACTCCTTGAAGAAGCTATCTGCACGAGCGAGTTCAACCTCAGAACGTGCGATGTCTTCGTTAATTAAGTCGTCGTGAAGAATCGCCCTAACGTGCGCTCCGGTGATGTTACCACCAAGTCCGTAAACACCAATGCTAGGGTCAACACGTCCTAACGTCTCTTCGCCATCAACCGAGATTCCGCGAATGAAGTAACCCTTCTCGCCCCACTTGCCGCTTGGCTCGATGTAAGGGAACGCCGCTTTATACATCGGCGACATGATAATGTTCGCCGCTTCCCTCGCGAAGTGCTGCGCTCTGTTATCCCGCGCATTAGTTAAAATCCCTCTCAACGTAGGGTCCTTAGCTAACGCCCAAGGCATGTACGGGATGGTAATACACCCCGTCTTGATTCCACCTCGAGGAACCATAATCATCTGTGGCTCACCAAGGTTCTGCTGCATGAACCAGACGATCTCTTCCCCGTGGTCCCACGGGTCCAGAAATTCGTAACGAAGAATCACGCGAAGGTAGAACCAGTAGTCCTCCTTCGCCGCTTGGCCTAACGCCTCAACGAATTCTTCATTGTTTTTTTCTCCGCTTCCGTACGTGTCCGCTATCCACTGGAGCTTCTGCTGGACTCTCACTTCGCACGGAGCCAGCGTCATTCTCCGGTTCTTCCGCACCGGACCCAACGAGTTCAGATCTATTTTTAAATTGCTCAATGCCCTCTGCCCACGGTATTTCGATTTGTGCGCGAACGTTAACTAGTGGCGTCCAAGTAACGACACCAACTGTTCCGTTAGCGATTCCGTATTGCTGGACGTAGGATTCGAGTTCGGCTGGGGATGTAAAAATCCGGCTAAACTGTCCCGTCGGGACTCGGAGGGCTAGGAGTTGTTCCATTACTTGCACGATTCTTTAGTGATTCTAAAAGGTCGGTCGCAAACCGAGCTGGTATTTTCTTGGCCGGTTGTTTTGTCTTTATCTTCGAACCCCATCGTTCCGGCCTCTTGATGGAGAGAAGCTTAAGGGCCTCGTTAAACTTAATAGCGAGTTCCTCAATCTTGCCCGTCGCAAATAGAATAAGCTGCTCCTCTAATTCGTCGAGGAGTTCGTCTTCATTGCTCAGGTTTTCATCCTCAACAATCGAGACGACTTTATCCCGCGAAATACATAACTCCCTCGCAATCAGCGAGAAGTTATTCGGATGCTCCGTTAGAAGTTCTCTTATTCTTTCTTTCAACTCCGGGTCTACCTGAGTTGGCCTCTGAATCTCTAACACCTAGAGTCTCCCATCTATCCTCCTGCGGATTAAATCCTAGACTTGCCGTTAAGTAGGCATAGCCGTTAACGAACGTAACCGCCGGTGGAAACACCTGCACACGCCCACCGTAGTGAGCTAAATTGAAATTAAGCTTTGGTAGAATTTCCCATACCCACCCCTTCGACGGGTTCGTTACTTCGGGGCAATTAAACCCACAAACGAAGCAGTAAGGCTGCGAGAAGCGCCGATTCCTACAAACAAGCGAACTTCCGCATTCTGAACAAATGCGGCCCTTAATAAACATTATAACAGCGCGAAACTACTTTTGCTTAATTTTGCCACTTTTTGTCATCGGCTCTACCTCTTGCGAGAGGTCGGCTTCGTTGGCGTCTCTGACAATCAATCGTCCGTAGTGAAAAAGAACTGCGCCCACTAACGGTAGGTCCGTGAGGTTAATCACGCCGTCATCCGCGAAGTCGTTACGAAGTCGCAAACCGCGAACCCCTTCCTTCTTAATGAGGATGTTGTTCCCCACCGCGAAGCTTACCGGGGCCTGGGTAATACGAATCTCCCTCGCAATCTCTTCGCCCTTCTTCTCTATCTGCTGAAAGTCGATCATAACCTCACACCTGCTCTGGACAATACCGCCTTGATTTTACTTATTTCGTTAAACAAAACTTCGACCCGCTGGCTCAGTGCTTCCGCAATCATGTGCGCTTGCTCGGCTTTCGCCATCAAAGCCTCGGGGTTCGTGTGTTCGTTGTTCAGGGTAGGGAACCAGGTAACGTCGTCTGGCCCACGAAGAGGCGCTGCTGCTTGCTGTGGCGACATCATGTTCTTAAACCCGGCGAGGAAGGAGGTTAACTCTTCCTTCACCGAATTTAAGTCTATCTGTGGCTCTTCTTTCTTCTGCTTGCTTTTCTTTTTCATTAGTCACATTTTACGCCGATAATCACATTCACATCTGAGGTAGATGCGTAAGTCGGAGTTCCGTCGGCAATAAGAACCCCGTACAATGTTCCCGCAACCGAGGTGCTGGAAGGCGTGATAGAATAAACAGAGGAATCAAGTCCCGTGATGCTGCAAACACCATTATCGGCGAACGCTCTACAGTCGCTTGATTGTATCGTAATCGGGGGAAGACCGAGCACTAGGTCCGCGTCTGTCGGGTCCGTTGCTGCGTCGTTGGTAAACGTTCCGCTAGGAAGGGACCGATACAGAACTAACCCATACTGAACCGCATTCCCCGCCTTGTCGGTTACGATAACAGAGTTCACCGCACCGCCACCCGCTTCCGGGCATAGTGCGTCAGAGAACTTTAGTAGCCCACCAACACTGTCATTAGCCGCATACGCGCCCGCCGTAACCGCAAGAGCACTTCCGTCGCTCTTTGTTGCTGTCGTGTACTTCGTTACCTTTCTCTCTGCGAATGCCGGAGAAGCGAGAAGCAGTAGTGCTATAATTATCTTTTTCATTAGTTCATGCCCTTTCTGAATAATTGATTCAGCACTGACTGCGCCATTGAGCCAATATTCACCGAAGGCGAAATAACAAGCTTAACGTTAGTTTGGTCTATGTTAGTGCTTTCCTTGCAGACAATGGTAGTGGATTGTCCCGCCGATATCGCTGCGTTAGGAATCCCGAGCTGGTAAACCCCAGGAAGGTTCGTTGCGTCTCGCTCAATAAAACCAGAACTAGTCCAGGTTCCGTCAGTTGCGGACACGAACGTTATCGCTGTCGCTGACGATTGATCGCTGCGCTGGTAGTAGCAAGTCGGAACGGTACCACCCACCGCATAGCCGGTCTTACCAACTACTCGAGTCGATGTCGCTGTGTCCCGAAAAAACACGTCGATAAGAACACTCGTCTCACCGACCCCGCGAATATCTTCCGCAAGCGCAGGTGACGCGACAAGAAGTGCCGCTAAAATAAAACGTTTCATTATTGAAAGCCCCCGTTAAAGTGAGATGGTAGAGGCGACCCGCCAGATGGAGCGGTCCAGTCCTCGATGATTAAGCTCATGAATGGCTGTCGTGTAGTCGTATCTGTCCACGCACCTGCGTCCGTTCTCTCGGAATAGGACCAGTCAGAGGTAAACGCAACGTCTGCCATGTCGTTAGTTGAGCTGTAGTTGTAACTTGGTAGAGAGATGGCTGATGTGGTATTCCCCGCAAGATAGCCAATGCGATACGACGAACCACAAGTCAGCGTTACGGAATCGGGGAACATGCGACGAAGAAATTTCCGATCATTACCTGCACCCACTGCCGCGTTTTCGTCGCCGTTAACCGCAATCGTACTTAGAACGCTCGTACCGTTAGTGTCGTAAAGTTTAATGCTCGCCGTGGTTGCTGTAATAGGAACTCGCCCCGCAATAATAACACCACGTAATTTTACCGTGGAGCAAAACGAAGACGAAATCGTAAACTTAAGCGCCTTCTCGTCCGGCGTTGAGTCCGAGTTGTAGGTCGTAAGTGAGTTAGAGATCGGCAGGTTCCCGTAAGTCCTGGATGCTGATTTAATGGCTCCAATCGGAAACCGTGGTCGTTTTATTGCTGACCCACCGTCGATTGAAACCGAATAAGGAAAGCTGATAGCGTTACCGTTACCACTCTGCTGATACATCCACGAACCCACGGTTCCGGCCCCGCACGAGGCGCAAGTTAGAACAACCGCCAATCGCTCGCCTCGCGTAGCCGCGTAAGAGCTTGTCATGGTGCAACACTGAGCCGTTCCGTCCCAAGCGCCGGTAGCCGGAGGGTCCAAGGTACACGTCGCGTTAGTGCTGGATTTTATTGTCCCATCGGCTCGCCCTGTCGATGTGTTGACCCCCTGAAGCGAAACAGTATGCACCGGTGGATCGCCAGCGGAGCGGGTGTTATACCCAAGGCACAACTGAGTAATGGTCGCTGATTCCGGCATCTCGTAAAACAATTCCAACGAGTCCGTCGTTTGGTCGAACGACAGTGCGTCGAACGTCAGACCCCCGTTTACAGAGCCTTGGTAGAGCATCGCATCTGTCCCAAGAATCATGTTCTTGGCATCCACCGCATACGCATTCGTTGCGAACAGTAGAACTAGTAATAGCTTTTTCAATTTAACCCCTGTCTAAATCTTGTTCCAGTCCCCGCTGTTCCCGCACCTGCACCACCCCCAGGAGGAGGAGTCGGAGTCGCCGACGGCGTTGGAGTAGGTGACGGCGAAGGGGAAGGTGTTGGCGTAGGAGTAGCTCCCCCGTTAGTGTTCCACCCCAGCGACGTGCAACTCGTGGTAGCTACATGGTTCGTATCTAACGTCGGGTTAGAGTTAACGGTTCCCGAATCAAACCCCGCACCGGTCCACGTAGCAAAACTCGTATAAACCGAACTTAAAGAACCTCGTACGCAACATGCTGTCGCGCACCCGTTGTTCGCTTCCGCAATCCCGAACCGTAAAGCCGTCCCCGATGAGTTATAGTAGCAGTTATTACTTAAGCTAAGGACACCAAGAAGCGTAGTGTAACTATCGTCCGATATGTAGGGGTATCCAAGTATAAAACTATGGTCCTGACTGTAGCTCGCTGAGTTATCGACTACGATGTTGCTTGTGAAAGTTAATGCCTCCATCGTCCCCGACCCAGAGCATACATCCACCGCAGTCGAGCCGTCGGTGTTATACCCTTCGGTTGGCTCGACGAAGAGGGCTTTAGCCTTGTCGATAGTGTTATGGTCAATATCCGCACCAATAAACGTAGTTCCCCCGAGGTCCTTTAGATAAACGCCCCAGTTTGAGGATTGCAGGATTCGGTTATTGTGGATGTCTAGGTTCTGGGTTCCTGATTCAATCAAGGATTCGCATCCGTTAAACACGACGTTATTTTCTAGCATCTGGGTTCCGGCTACCGAGCTATGCAAGCCGTGCTTCCCGATCTTCACAGGAATACCCCGCCGGTGCGTTAGTTGAGACTCGGCAAAATCGGAGTAACCGAAGATGGAGTTCTTTAACGTTACGTTAGAGGTTTGAAACGAAATAAAGTTCGTATTACCAGCAAGTCCCGAGCAGGTAAGGGAGTCTAGCGCTTGACTGTCGTAGTTGTCGAACAACACCGAGTTCTCTATCGTGATAGAGTCCGAACCTGATCGAGTTTCAATTCCCGAACAGTTATACCCCTTCGCGCACGACAAATCGTGGATGTAAAGATTTTTCCCGGTAAAATTGCTTGCCCCGTTCTCTATGAATATCCCGTCACCCGCACCCTCGCCGTAAGTCCCGAACTCCCGAGACATGTACATGTCCGAGATTTCTAAACCATCAAGCGTGATGTAGTCCGCGTTATCCAGCCAGATAGGAACACCGTGTGTCCCGCCGTAAGTAAACGGAGCCGTAAGCTTTGCCTTGGCTCGCCCCGGCCACTGCATAATCGTTACAGGGTTTCCGTTGGTTCCCGACTGAGCGGAAGAAAGCTTTAGAATTACGTTCTCACTAGATGCCGCCGTGCTGTCGTAGTAGTCCGCACAAGTCCCGGCGACGAACACCGTGTCCCCCGGTGCGAGGTCGTACCATCCCGCAGGAGTTGACCCGGTATCCTTGCCTACCATCTGAAGCGATTTCCAGGGGGCGGCTGAAGTTCCCGCATTAGAGTTACTACCGATTGCACAATCGATGTACTTACACGTGTTAGAAACCGAGAAGTCACTGCACGTAAGCGCCTGACAAGAGCCATAGCTTCCTCCAACGTTACATTTTCTGATTTGCCCACCGGAACACCCGTTGCCTGTCCAGACCCCTGGATAGATAAACATGTTCGTATCGTCGCAGTCGTTCGAGTCCACGTACCCGTCACCGTCCGCATCGCTGATCCCGGAGCAAGCAACCGCTGCCTTACCCCTAACAGTATCCCCGCAAAAGCTAGGAACAACGTGCTCTATCGCCCCGATGTAGTACCCCGACCGACCCGCAGTGCGAGCACTGGATGATGGCGTTAGCTGAAGTCTTCCACCCGACGCATTCTCGAAGCTTGGGTCCGTTACGCTAGAAGTAGAGTCGCTGAGTTCTGTCTTCGTATCCGCGAAATTCCGAGTCGTACACCCAGCCCCCGCGCTCGTCGGACCGAAGCAGGAGAACGAGGTTTGCACCGCCGATGGCACATCAAAGTAGTTGTGGTCCATCGTGAAGCTTGCACGAACGAAGTACTCGCCAGAGAAGTTTGCGAGCGACATGAACGGAGTCGTGGTCGATGTGGACTTAATCGCGTTGTTGTAAATTGCGATTGTTCCGTCATCGTTCCAAATCTCAATGTCATACATGAGCTGACCCGCAGTCATGTATACCGAGTTGTTGTAGAAATTAAAGCTAACGTTAAGCGTTTCGTTTTCCGGGTCGGGTTCGAGGACGTAAGTAGAGGTTCCGGTAATAACGTTATTGTAAATGTTTGTTTGCTTCGCTCGAAGGTGGATAAACGTGTCCGTATCAGAACTGTAATTCTGGTACACGTTAACGGTAACGTTACCGTTATGCTTCTCGTGGATGAACTTCGCCGAGCTTACGTCCCGGTTGTGGTGGATGTTGACCGTCGACCCGTTGGACGCGGAAGCTTCCGTCGTTAGCGAAATAGTTCCGTCGTTCGTGCCTAAATTACAACCAGAGCCGGTATCCGTATCCCCTACGTAAGTGTCGCAGATGTTGTCGTTATTTAAAAAATAGTTGTAGCTGAAGTCGTCCGCGTAAACGATTGCCGTGTTGTATTGTCGAGCGAAGCAACCGCTTGTGCCAGTAGGGTCTACTCTTCCCTCTTCGCACGTTACGCTCTGAATCGTCACGCCTTCGGTGTTATACTTAACGTCGATCCCGTTGGTGTGGTAACGATAGAACTTTATGTTCTGAACCTTTAAGTAGCTGTTCCCCGTTGCGCTTTGCTCCACCCGAATCAATGTCTCAGGACTATTCTCGGCGCGAACCTGCGGAGTCAGAACCTTGAGATACTCACCGTCGAACACCGCTTGCGCCGTGCCCTTATACGACTTGATAATCGTCGGGGCACTAGATGTCCCCATCTGGGCCGCTCGCCCAATACGTACCTGCTTGTAGGGACCGGTGGCGTCATCCTTGCTTCCCGTTACCTCGCAAGTCCCCTTAACGTAAACAATGTCCCCGCCGACCGCGGAGCCCTGAATGTAGGAAGCCCCCGAATCATAGTAACCGAATACAGTCTCAAACCCCCAGAACGGAGAAGCGTAAGTGCCGACACCGTCGGCCCCCGCGTCGCAATCCACCCAGTAGCAAGTTTTCCCGGCTGGTGCCTCACATACGGAAGGATCGCCCGGTTCTATTCCGTCCGGGTAAATCAAACCCGACGAAACATACTGAGCTAACGCCGTAAGTGGCGATAGTATCGCACACGCGAATAATACTTTGAGAATAGCTTTGTTAGCCAAAGAACCGGAATGGGAATGAGAAAATTAATACCTGCCTACTTCTTCGGCTTGGGCTTACACTTCTTTTTTGCCATCGACTGCCTTAAGTAGTTTGTGAATCGCACCAACGATAACCAACACAATCCCGCCCTCAAAAGTCGAGGTTCCGGGTTCGGAGATTCCCGATTGCCGTAAGAAGTCAACTACGAAGTTAACCAACTCCTGAAGCAATGGAATAGGAATCATCGGAACAATAACCACCAAAACAGAGAGCACGACGCCCGCAATGGTCTTGTAACCGTCAAGTGGGAGCTTATCGAGTAAGCCCTTCAGATACTTCAATGCAAAGGTCTTAATTAACCAGTTCATTAGTTCTCATTAAAAAAGCGGGGGGTTCGGATAAAGGAGGAAACCGACTATGGAAAGTCAAACCGAACCCCACCGCTGGGGAAATTTACAAAACTTCCGGGACTACATTGGTCCCTGCACTCGGTTTTACGTAATCGGGCTCGAAGTTCGTAGTTATTTCTTCAGCTTCAGAGCTTTCTCAATCACCTTTATGCGCTTCGCGATGTATTCGTCAGCCGAACGGACCAAAGGAGCTAGGTTCTCGAAGGTCGAGTGCCGCCCGTCCGTTACGTAATGGTATAAATTGATGGAAGTAGGGGAAACATAGGGCTCCCGCTTGTGTCCAATGACGATTTTCCAGCCAAAAGGCTGGTACTTTACGTTATCAATTGGGGTTTCGGTGATTCGGAGCGTGAGTAAGCCGCTAGAATCCTTGAATATTGGTTCTTGGTCCGTGATTCCGGGGACTAACAAAATTTTTTTTCTCCACCCAGTGCATTGTAATAATCATAGAGCGGTCCGCGTGCCCAACTGCTTCACTAACCGAGCATCCGCTCTACTAGCCTAAAGAATCTACTACACTTATTACTCAGTTTGACCGATAAGTCCTCTTATCAGTAGTTGTATTTAGAGCTCTTTCAGCTCGATTCTTGCTACTTGATTCTTGATTCGTGGATTGACTGAGTCCTTATTACATTGTAACAGGTGAGGGGATGAGGGGGACGACATAAGGAGCAATGGGATATAATGCCAGATAAGGCGACACCCGTTTCTCTCATTAAATCAACTGAGCGGAAGGGTATAGCAATACACGTTAACGACTATCGCTCTCCTCGCAATGACACGGCTATCACTGCTACCATTGCCCTATCATACTTCAGTCCTAAAGCTGGGAAGCTATTACAGAAACGATCGGCTTACCTCGCTGAACTAATCCCTTTGATTAGAGTCCTAGCAGAATCAGCTAAGGACATCGCGGACATCTTACACGCTCCATTGCCTGATTGGATTGAGACCATCTTAGCGGACAATACCCGCCTAAACGCGATAAAACGCGATAAACCTATTTCCGACTAAATAACTAGGGGCCAAATTTGCCCGTGGTTCAACGATCTCAGTGTCGCCTGGCCTATAGGGGAGGCCAAAAATACGCCGTTACAAACTGTTAGCACTTATAAACAAGTGCCAACTTTTTTTCACTCTCTCAACAAAAAACTAAAGCAAAAAATAAAAAGAGCCGTTGACATAAATTAAGTATCTGATATACATGGATGTAGGTAATAACTAATGGGGGAAACATTATGGCAAAAAATATTTTCGATTATTCACACGTAAAATCTGTAACTGCATGGGCATTAATTGACGCAAAAACAAACGAGTCTGCGGGAAAGGTGATCGCTAATTACAGCGATAACCCGAACGGGAGTGTGTGTACATGCCAAGTCATAATTTGGAACGCCAGAAAATATGGGCTTGAACCCGAACATACTACAACCAGACTAGCGATAGGTGAAGATTTTACCCACGAAACACCATGTATAGCTAAAGCTGGAGGGTACGGTTACTGCAAATTTTCGCAAGCCTTTCAAGATGCGGTTAGAAAAGGGTTTAAGAACTCGGAGTGCCGAGTGGGCGGACGTGGGGAAGGCGCTGTCAGAGAGTGGTTAGAGGAACACGGTTTAAGAGTGTTTGAAGTTATTTAATTAGACAGAGAAAGGGGGAATATATGAAAACAGTAACACTGTTGTGCTTATTGGCTACTTTGACCGGTTGTATGCAGGTGATAGGCGCAAAAAAACTAGATGCGTGGGGTTTAAAGATCGATGCTAACTCGGGCATTGAGTTTTCAACTGGGGTTACGCAATACGACGCGGCGAATAACACAAAAACAATGGGGAAATAGTTATGAGCATTAAAATTCTATGGCAGTGTTTTTGCGAACTGGCGACGGGTTTTGCTTTTGCGCTCTTGCTGATTCAGTTGGGCGTTATTGGCAATAATTCACAACTAGAGCAAATAGTATCAAACGGCAATGAGGTTGTAATTACGCCTCAAGCGCCCACTGGTAAAAAGTAACAACTTAACAAATCTACTCGGTGCACGTCACTGGGTAGATTTGCTCAATTTGAGGGGGCGGAGTGAAACGAGGAACACACCTATTATTCGAGTCTAAAGACTTGGACCGATGGAAAAAACACGCAAAAGCTTTAGGCATCACACTACAAGAATATTTCGAGATCCACCTAGGAAAGGAATCCGTATTCTCAAAAATCGACCGCAAGTTAGACGCTATTTTGGACCGGCTAACAGTCGGTAGTGACGGTTAGTTAACTCACGGGCTACCTCAGGGGCATATCGGGCATAAGTCAACGTGCTCGTTATGCTCTTGTGGTTTAGTGCGTCTTTGATTTGTGGTAGCTGTGCTCCGTTTGCGAGTAAGCTCGTGGCGTAGGTTCTTCTCAGGTCGTGGATTCTCACGTTATCAATTCTCGCCTGTCGTTTCAGTTTATTCCAGGCTCGTTCAAGTCTAGTCCGCCTACCTCCTACATTACCGGCTATAATATGGTGTGAGTGCTTGGGGTGATGCCTTAGTTCCCCTACTAGAAATTCTGGGAGGGGACATACAAAGTCGTTTCCGTTTTTGGTGTCCCTTACTATTGTTTGACACAATTCTAGATCCGTGTCCTTCCATAACAAGCTCAACACCTCGCTCTTTCGAAGCCCTGTTAACATTAAAAACAGAAATGCCATACGTGTATGCTGGGCGGGGGTGCTTTTTACCGCCTCAAATAGGCGAGTGCGCTCGCTGGGCGTTAGGAATCTATCGCGGGTTCGTTCTCGAGCATATCGAAACCCTTTGGCGGGGTTCTTAATGGCGTAATCCATCTTAATGGCATAGTTGAATACACTACTAATCAATTCAACGCACCGATTCGCCTCATACGGGGTATCCGCGGCCATGCTTGCATGGTACTTTAAGAGCAGAGCGGGGTTAATGTCCTTTAGTTTACTATTCCCTAAACTAAATGATATCTTGCCCTGGTATCGTTTCTTATTCTTCGCCCAGCTCTTGTTATGGATACGGTCCACCATTGCAGAGTATTCAGTGAACACCTCATCTAGGGTTCTGTCCCTTACAATTCCATACCGGGCCTCTAAAAGCGTTATCCGTGCCTTCTCGATAGCCTCTGCGCGATGCATTATACTGCATCGCCCAAGCGTTACCATTCTACGCTTGCCATTATGCCTTATCTCCAAAATCCACGATTTTTTACCGCTATCGTAGTACTTTTGACCAAATCCGGGGATAAAATTATCCCATTCCACTATTCCTGCCATATTTTTACCGCCTTAACAGCAACTACTGGGGTCGTAAATAAGCTTTTGGTTTATCGTTATATGCGTTTTAATCGGGGGTTAGCCTAGAGTTGCTTCAGCTTTAGTTAAAACAAATCGAACAGTTTCGTACAGTTATGTAATGTATCCACCCGACATGCGGTGGTTCAAATCCACTACGCCTCATAGTTTTTTGCGTGAATTCTTCACACGTTAGACATGAGAGGAATCATATGGGTCGTAATTTCGATTTGCTAGGAATAGACCCGGAAGTAATTGCGGAAGTTGACAAACGAAAGCAACAACGTAAACTGTTGAAAGGGGGAAGCAGTATGGAAGTTGTCAACATTCTAAATGAATATGGTTTTGGTCGGAAGCAATTAGCTGACAAAATCGGAGTAAGCGATAGTTACGTTTCGCAACTCGTTATCGGGGACCAGTCCGCACGTAGCCGGATGTCCGACCTCTTAAAATACCTACACTCATCTCGTAAGTTAATCGAAAAGCTGGACCCTCACTCTCCGAATACTATCGTAATTCTGAGGAATCGACTGGGCATATCTACTCGATTCTTGGCTAGAAAGATGGGCATATCTAACGCTCGTTTGGCCTGGTTGTGCTCAAATTCGCCCACATTACCACCTCATTTAGGTGAGAAATTGGAGAGCTTTCTAACGGAACTCAAGTATAAAATCGAGGGTCTGGTTTAGACTTGTTCGGTATGCCTAACACCTGCTCGGTATGCCAAACACATCGTAGGATTCTCCCTTTTTAGAGCTTCGCGCCCCCTCTCGGAGTGTCTCCGACATTACACGACTCTTCGCCAGAACGAATATATGAGCCCTGAACCCCGAAAGTGTATCAGTGTAGCATTTGTAGCGTGATTCTGGAGAAGATCCACTCTTCTTTTTTCCTCCTACTTTTTCGGTACCCCTAACAGTTGCTCGGTATACCGAGAAAGTGCCCTTTAGTATTCCTGTGCATATAATTTCCTAATATTACATTACACAGACTACACGATTATCTCTATACTCTTTATAACGCATTACAGTCTATAAGAAGCGATATAGAGGTTCTGAGCGTGTAGTCTAATTTTTACGGACATTACACGGATGCTACACTGAAGATTTTGGGCAAAAAAAAAGCACCCGAAGGTGCTTAACGCTAGAACTCTATGACCTCCTGCTCCCCGAACCCAGAATCCCGTCTAACGTACTCAGGAATCTCGACCTTTGTCAGCGACCCAGCGTAGAATATGCTGGTGTTAGTCCGCATCCTGTATCCACGGTTCCCTAGAATTCTTCTAACGGCGCGTCTACTTTTCCCGATGCCCTTAGCAATCTTATCGACCATGGGGTTCGTATGGAATACGGAGTAGTAACGTATCCCGTCCTTGATGAACTCCTCGGTGAGCGACCCGCTCATAGCCGCCCCCCGAATCTCGGCTTCCCACTCCTCGCACAAACTAACGTCCGAATCCTCTGGCGTTAAACCGTCAATATAGGCCACCATCGCATTTTCGCTATCTATTGGTATCTGATATCCACTCTCCCCTAGTTCTTTGAACTGTGCCAAGATTTGAAGCCTATCAGCGACCTGACTTTTACGCTTGTAATGTCCTGGGTAGTCCCTAATCACCTTACTAGTCCCCACCATGAGCCCTGCCCCCGCATCCCGAAGCTCGAATCCGCCATCAATCATATCAAAAATCCAGAACCTTCGATTCCCGGTGGAGTCCGTAAGGATATCTAACGTATTACTGCTTGCAATAAAGGAAGCCCGGACCATGCGCTTTTTGTCACTACGCTCGTATGACAAACGCCGGTCGGTCCAAGGAGAGGTAACGATAGCTTTAAGGGTGGAGGGGTCGGTCTTACTAATCCGGTCGTACTCCTCAATACCAAAGACTAACGCCGTGTGGAGCTGGGCCATGGCTTCTTCGGGTCGGTTCTTACGGACATCCAACTTCTTATAGTAGAACCCAAGCCCACCGCAGAGGGCGTTAATTAACGTATCTTTTCCTAATCCCTGAGCCCCGACGAAAATAGGCAAGATGGGTTGAGTAAAGGGATCATTTAGCCGTTGCCATAACGTAGCACCCCACCCTCGGATGAGATCGTAGAACTGCTGCTGGGTGACATTACGGAACTTAATAACGGAAGCGATGTCCGCGAGCCTGTCTACGCGGTCCCACTTGGGGATATCTAAGCACACCTCGGGAGCGAGGTTCATCCTGTGCTCTTCAAGCATTTCTTCAAACTTACGTCCGCTAAAGTACCGGGGATAGTGGTTCGCGCAACCGCGGAAGTAGAGCAAGTAGTTGTCTACTGGTTCGTAGATACCATACGGTCCTTTGATAACGAGCTTGTCGGATAACAACTCACGCCTCATCGGGCCGTTCTTCGCGACGTGCGGTGTGCGCTTTACGAACTCAACGTAGTCCTCTGGTGCCGCGCTCCCCTTCCCCACGCAGTAGCTAGGCTTCTTGACCTTACGTTTTGGCTCATCGTCGCAGTCCTCCTCTTCTATCTCCTCCTCTACCGAACCGCTTTTGTCGCTGAATAGAGCATCTACCGTCCTGCGTGATAGCTGGTCTAGTTTCTCTTCTTTTGTTGGGAATTTCGCGAGAAAATCCGAAACATCGGATTTTACCGGGAGGTCCTCGAACCTAAGAACCATGAAGTTATCAACCACACCCTTGACGTGCTCGATGATTCGTTTCGTGCGAGCGCGTCCCGCATCATCATTATCCTCGCAGATGATCAACTCCCGCACGTTACGCAGTTGCTCTGTGTATTCCTTACGCCACTTCGTAGCTCCACTAGGGTTTGTGGTAGCAACGAGCCCGAGTGCGTTGAGGTTATCCGCATCCTTCTCCCCCTCGCAGAGATAGACGCACTCCGCCCCCAGAACCGCGGGGAGATTATACAGAATCGGTGCGACATCTTTCAGCGACCATACGTATTCCCCGTTAACGACACGTCGCTGCCTGAAATCTTTCGGGGAGTAACGCACTACCTCGAACTGTTTAACGCCGTTACGATCGACGTAATCGTACGTTTTAACGATAACGCGAGCTTGTTCTTTCTTCTTAAAGAACTCTGGAAGGGCTGATTTTATTGACTCAAATGAGCATCCCGCGTGGCAGTGAATTAACAGCTTATCGTTCGCTATTGTGCATGTCAGACTTTCGCGGGTATCCTCGTGACAGGGACACCGGGCCTGGAAGCTGTCCCCAGAACCCCGAGCCCCGAAGTGTGCTCTAAGGGCCTCAAACGTCTCTAAATTTGAGCCCATAAAAAATTCCCCTACTTTGCAAGTTTGTTTGTTGACACGGCGCGATGTGTGTTCTATGCCTTGTCGGGTTCGGGAATGTCAAGGGGAAACGATGGATCTTTGGAAACATCAAAAAGAGGCATTAGAAGCGGCGAAACGGTTGCCGTTCTTCTTCTTCGGATTCGAGATGGGGACGGGTAAAACCCGCACCATGATCGAGCTGCTTGTTTACATCTGGGGTGGTTTCCATGAGTTCTGCACTGGCCGCGTGAGGCGGGTGCTTATTCTCGCGCCTCTCAGTGTTGTGGAGAACTGGCGACGAGAGATCGGGCAGTGGGGGCCTAAGCTTTCACCTTACGTTGTGGTGTTAGAGGGGACTCGAGAAGAACGTGTAGCTGCGTACAAGAACGCGCCCACACGCGCGATCTTCATAACGAACATCGACACGATTAACACGAGCGCGTGGGACGTAATTGGGAAAGACCCTTACGATGTGCTCATAATCGACGAGTCGCATAAGTTCAAAAACCCTTCAGCACTGCGATTCAAGAAGTTATTCAAGCTCGCACGACGTTGCACCTTACGTTACTGCCTAAGTGGTTCGCCGATACTGAACAGCGAGATGGATATCTGGGCTCAGTGTCGTTTGCTGAGTGAGAACATTTTCCAGGATTTTTTCTACTTCCGCTTAAAATATTTCACTAACAAAAACCAGAACCACGCCTGGAAAAAATACCCCGAGTGGACGATTAAGCCCGGGGCCATTGAGCAGATACAAAAAATATTATCCCGGTTTTACAGAAGAGCACTTAAGAGCGAGTGCTTAGACCTACCGGAGATCGTGCGCTCCACTCGCTATGTACAGCTAACAGAGGAACAGGCGAAAGCGTACAAGGAGATCGAGAAGCTATGCTTCACGATAATTAATAGCGCGGCATGTGCTCCCAGCACCGCACTAACGCAATTGTTGCGCCTCGAAGAGATAACGAGCGGGATTCTAGCGACGGACAAGGGCCGCGTAGCACTGCCTACAGGGAAGTACGAAGTGCTTGCGGAACTACTCGAGGAAGTTACGCCTTCGCAGAAGGTAATTATCTGGACGCCGTGGACGGCAACGTACGAGCGCATTGCTCAGGTGTGCCGCGAGCTAGGCTTAAAGCATGTCCGTATTACCGGCGAGCAGAGCAAGGCCGAGAGGGATAAGGCCATCTGGGAATTTCAAACTAAAGACGACGTGCGAGTTGTAATAGCGAACCCAGCTTGCGGGGGTGTGGGGATTAACCTCACCGCTGCGAGCGTGATGATTTATTTCGCTAAGACCTACAACTTAGAGCACGACGTGCAATCCGAAGCGCGAGCCCACCGAGGTGGGTCGGAGATACATAAATCTATAACTCGCATAGACCTCGTAACGAAGGGCACGATTGAAGAGGCTGTAACGGAATCCCTTCGCCGCAAGTTAACGGTCGCTGAGTTCGTTCTGTCGTTACGGGGGTTGAAACAAGCTGCATGAAAAACGAAACAAAGGGGGAGATAGAACAATGTTTTCAATATTTAAACTGCTCACAAGAAGAAAGAGCGCACTTAGAGAAGCTGACGGGGATCGCAGACGAGATAATTCCAGTCGTCGCGATATGTATACGGATGAAAGGAAACGAAGACTGGGACTCGCTGATGATGACAAGTGCGGGCGTTCAGATTGTCCGATTTGTGGTGATGTTAACGACGATACTATTGCACCGGAGGTCGTTGTCGAAGAGACGAGCGACATAACTTACTTCCAGCGACCTAACTCGTTCGACATCGTGCGGTTAAAAACTAACGGAGAGTTGTTTATTCATTGCTGGGATTTAGCGGTGGTGTATTTCGCGTTCTCGGAGAGCGCAGAGAACTTGGTGCGCGTGAAGGACAAGAACGGGCAGGAGAGGATTTTCGTTAAGCTCTCGTGGTTACGCACTAAAGACAACGAACCCGAGCGATTCGCAGAGATCGAAGAGGACGTAACGAAAGCGGTGAAGGAGAACAGCATATGACAGCCATCGAGGAACTAACGGGCTTAATTAACGCCTGGTGGGAACTGAAGGAGCAGAAGAAGGACCTCGAATCCAGAGCCGAGAAGCTTGGTAGCGATGCCGCCGAGATAGAGGGGCAAATAATCGCGATCATGGAGGCGAACGATCAGGATGATTTCGAGGGGGCTAACGTAAAAGTGTACAGGAACTACGAAACCAGAGCCAAGGTTGAGCAGACCGAGCCCTTCTACAACTACCTGAAAGAGGTCGGGGTGTTCGACGATCTGATTAGCGTGAATGCGCGAACGCTAAACAAGTTTGTGAAGGATACGCGCAAAGCGAAGGAGGAGGAGGGATTCTTTGATTTTAGTTTACCAGGGATTTCAACATACGAGCAACCAAAGTTAAACCATCGGAGGAAAGCATCATGAACGAGATTACAACAACAACGGCTAACGAGCTGGCCGAGTGGCAGACAAGCTCGGACTTTACGAGCGAGGACTTAACCATACCGAAGATTCTGCTAACACAGAAGATGAGTAAGGTGCTCGATAAGATTGAGGGCGCACGTGCTGGGGAGTTCCGGGACTCATTGGAGTGGAAGCTACTCGGTGGGAAGAAGGGTGTGGACGTGGTGCTCTTCGACTACTTCAAGATGTGGAACGTGCATGAGGAAAACGGTGGACGGTTTTTACGAGCCGAGCCGGTAACAGCTACGGATGCGAAGCGTGAGTTCATCATTAACGGCACGAAGAACTACTACGTTCACAACTACTACGCGCTACTCGCTAACGAAGACCCTGCGGAAGCAATGCCGTACTTGGTTAGCTTTAAGTCCACGAGCGCGAAGACTGCGAAGAAGCTGAACAGCGTGTTCTTAAAGATGCGAGCAAAGGGGCTGCCCATTAGTCACTTCATTGTGACCTTAACGAGCGAGTGCTTGGAAGGGGAGAAGGGGACGTACTACGTCATCAATGCGGAGGTAACGAACCGAGTAACCCCGGACGCGATGAAGTTCAAGGCGCTCGAGTGGTTGAAGATTGTGCGCTCGAGCCAAGTGAAGGTCGCAGAGGATGATGGGGATATTCCGTTTTAATGAAGCAAGAAACCCGTGAACTAATTCCGTTCAAGCGGAAACTAATAAGAGAGCTACCCGACTGCTGGTTCTTTAAAACGAACGAGCGGTCGGTAGCTGGAATCCCGGACATCATTGGTTGCTACCTGGGGGGATTTTTCGCGGTGGAGAGGAAGACAGTAAAGGGGAAGGCTACACCGTTACAACTGCACACACTCGGGAAGATAGCGCGAGCGGGTGGGGTTGCGATGGTTAGCACCCCGGAGAACGAGGACGACGTAATAGAGGCGATTCGTGAAAACGTTAAGCGATCAGCGAGTTAGTCAGCTAATGAGTCAGCGACCGAACGCGAAGATTCACGGGTTCGGGCAAGCGATTCTAACGGCGGTAACGAAGAGCTACTGCCAGGTGGTACAGGCGAAGCTTAAGAACATAATGGGTAAGGGGATGAAGCCCGACCTGTATGAAGTTCGGGAGCGGTCGAAGGAGGTGGTAGTGTGGGAGGTCGAGCATCGTTACCCGCTGATGTTAACGAAGTTACGACAATACATAACCTTATACTTTGAACTGATGGAAGCTGGATGGCGGTTAACTTTGATCCGTAAGAGCGCGACAACCGGAGTGGAAGAGGAGGTGGACCTTGACGGAGCAGGACGATTTATTGAGTTTCTTATTGCCACCGGGCACAAGGACTACGCCACGGCGCTTACGAGTTTTGAGATGCAACGAGCGGCTCAAGACTCCCGACTATTACGCGAAGCTGTCGAGGCTGCTGAGAAGGCTCGAGTGGAGGGTGCTTGAAAAAGCTAATGACGGTCGAAGAGGCTTCAAGGTACTTGGGTGTTCCGAGATCGTCTTTAGACTTTTGGAGGCTAAAAAAATCTGGCCCTAAGTTTTTGCGGTTTGATCGAAAGGGGAGAGATGGGAAGTTCGCGACAAGGATACTGTATTTAAAAGACGAACTCGATAGGTGGAAGCGTGAGCAAGAAGAGAATTAACCTGAAATCATTGGGCCTGAAGCACGGGGAGCCCGTAACGGTCCGATGGTTTGATGCGAATTCTCAGGAAGATGAGGTTGTGCGGCACGATGAGGAGTTCGAACGGCGTATTGAAACGGAGAACTGTGGTTGGTTTGTCTCTTTCAACCGCGACTACGTAACGATTGCGTCGGAGAAGTACGAGGATGGGCACTACAGGACGCTGTTTAATATCCCGAGGGTGAACATCCTGAGTATTTCGAAGCTGGGGCCGGTTGGTTCGGTAGGAATTTAAGCAGTCTTCCGATCGTCGGTTCGATTCCGACCCCCAGCGTTTACCCTAACGGGAGTTTTGTATGAGGAG
>ERZ724522.416-NODE-416-length-28296-cov-13.760030_pt1 | contig 28296 bp, 34 predicted proteins | sample MGYA00376055_ERZ724522 | MGnify/ENA primary metagenome ERZ724522 (study PRJEB28724, sample SAMN07190884) | wastewater metagenome | isolation source: effluent of sewage treatment plant in Hong Hong | place: Hong Kong | collected 2016-03-17 ...
GCGAAGAACGACGCCCCGCCGAGGCCGATCCATCGCCATGCACGCGGAACCCGGACGGAACACATGAGAGCGATGGCAGCCATCAGAATCAATGCATAAGTCCAAGGGCTGGTCATGTTATCGACCCCCACCGAGAGTGCCGACACCGCCGATCGTAATGCCGCCTGCAGTCGTCACGGACCCAAGATCGGCGCCGGCCGCAACGCACGCTGTGGTCTGTGCAAGATGCAGTTGGGCGAAATGGCCGGCAACCGCTGCGATGGCGCCCTGTCCAGACCGAGCATCGGCGATGATTTTCTTGGCGGCGATCCCCTGGACCATGCCTTCCTCGACACCGCGTTCGGTAACCCGAACAAGCTTGGCAGCGGCTTTGTATGCAAGGGTTAAATGACGATCAATACTGACTTGCGCAGCAACGCCGGCAGATACGATATCTTCGACAGTTTCGAGAGCCATATAATCGGTTCCTTCGATTGGTTAGTTTTACAGTATGAGCTAAACTAGCGCAACCCGCTAAACGTATGGCGCAATCACTTCTTGCATAGCGGCGCGCGTTGGCACGCTGCTCGATTTACCGCCACCTGTTCAGCGAACGGGCGGTCATTGGCGATGATGAACTGTCGAGTCGCGGCCGACGGCTGTTCCAGGACAAAGCCTGCGCCGCTTAGGTCCGACGCCGGCGGTGTGGACGTGCTGCAGCCGGACAGGAGCGCTACCGCGCAAATGGCGATGATCGATTTCATTGGCACACTCCGTCAATGGTCTGACCGCCTAGCTCGCGGCATAGGTCGGCGTCGGTTGCTTTTCGGACGACGTCGAGCTTTTTGTCCGTCTCGCGTATCAGGTCGATAGCGTCAGCCATACGCTCGCGCCTTTCTTCGGCGATAGCGGCGCGCTGGACGGATTCCTGCCATTGCTTGGCGACAAAGATCGCGACGACCGTGATCGCCACTGCAGCCGCCAGAATACCGAGATATTTGGAAATCATTGATTTACCTCGACTTTGGTTTCAGTCGTGGTCGGCGAAGAAGATTCGACGGCTTTGGCCGCTATAGCTTCCTTACCTTTGTTTCGGTCGTCCCATGCACTACCGAACACATAACCATTGACTAGTGCCGCTATCAATAGAAGCGCGCCGTTCGCAAGGTCTTGGTTTAGGCGTGTATCCACACCTAAAACAGTCAAGTACATGATGACCAGATCACAAACCGCGAGGGACGAAAAGACGGCCCATCGCCGCCAATACCACGAACGATCGACCATCGGCTGTTCCCTTCGACTGGTCAGAGTGCTATAAGAGGCGAACGGTCCAATGCGTCAACATTTGGACCGTTCTGACCAAGCCAACCTATCAGGAGGTTCGCAAATGGCTTTAATCACCTTAGATCATGCTCGCGCTATTCTCAAGTATGAACCGGAAACCGGTCTTTTCTTTCACAAACCACGTCCAATCGAAATGTTCACCGCTACTGCGCATCACACGCAATTGTGGAATTTCAAACGATGGAACACGAACTATGCGAACCAACAAACTTTCACTCTGCCGCATACGGAAGGATATGTAAGAGGAAAAATTAACGGTCGTTATTACCTAGCGCATCGAATGGCGTGGTTTCTCACACATGGGGAATGGCCGGAAAATGATATCGACCATTTCAATGGTTTAAGAAACGACAATCGTTTATCTAATCTTTTCCCTAAAACTAGAATGGAGAACATGCACAATGCAAAACAATGGAGCACTAACAAGAGCGGCATAACCGGAGTCTATTGGCATAAAGCAATGAATAAATGGTGTTCAGAAATAAAACACAATGGTCAGAAAATCATATTAGGTTATTACAGCGATATAAATGAAGCCGCCGAAATGCGTAAAATTTCGGCGGCTTTGCTTGGTTTCACGGAACGACACGGAAGCCGCGTATAAGTTGCAGTCCTAAAGTCTTGCTGCTTGAACGTGCATATGGTCAAAATCACGAGCGCGACCGAGCGACAACCAACCTTCCTTTTCCCATTCCAGCCAAAACGGAACGGCGTCCGGCTGCGCCAACCGAGCGCGATCCTTACCCCATTTCAACTGGTTCCGTTCAGGATCGAAGTCGATGGCAATTCCCCATGAATGCATCGAATAAGCCGACCCGCCGCGCATCTTTCGGACGTTCAGCGATCCGCCGAACAGGTCGATCCCGATGGTTTTCCGTTCGGCCGGCGAATAGATGCCGGCGACAGCCTGCAACACGCGTTCAGCCGACGCAGCGACTTTCGTGTGAAGCGTCATCTTCCGAGCGCGCACCGACTTGTCCCATGCAAGCCACATGTCAAAAGGAATTTCAATCGTCGTCTGACTGGTCCCGACAGCACCGTAAAATGTCGGCACATCAGCTTGACGCGGCCACACAGACTTGATCGTCGGCGCCGGCTGATCCTCGCCGATCGGACGGACAACAGGACCGGCCGACGTGGACCGCAGAGCGGCAACAGTCGCGTCGTCGGCCTTTCCGGAGACCGGCAAACCGCGTGCCGCTTGAAACGCCTTAATCGCTGCGGTGGTTTTGTCGCCGATCACACCATCAATCGGACCAACGGGAAAACCATGTGATGTCAGACGGCTTTGAATCCAATGCTCAAAATCCATGATCCCGTGCCCTTATGGAAGATACCGACCATATCGCATATTTCTTTGACAGAGGCAATTGACACCCCTGTGCGTATCTGCCATATTCCAATCATAGACAACACACGGAGACCACTCAATGACCAACAACCGCGCCATCCCGTTCATCATCGCCACTCTCGTTAGCCTGATCGTTTGGGTCGCTGTCGCGCAATGGGTCATGGGCGAATCCCGCCAGACCTGTCAGGCAGTCCAGTCCGTCGATGTCTGCGCTTGGGAGTTGCGTTAGAGCGTAGCGCCCAACCGCCACAGTGCATCAATGTCCGTCTCGGACATGCCGTACATCGAGCCGAACACCGGGACCAGATAGTTGTCACGGTGAAAGACAGTGGCGCGGGACAGTAACAGTCGCGCATCCCGCGCACCGGCTTCGTCGAATGACGCAAGCATGTTCAGGAACCCGTCCAATTCTGCCGGGATCGTCCGCGTGGACACAGCCGCCAATGCTTCCTCATAGGTGATCCGCTCGCCGTCTTTCCAAAGCGCAGTGAAGAATTGACCATAGGAAATTTCGCTTGGCGTCTGTGCCTTGAGCGCAGCGGCTTCCCACGTCGCAACATAGGCGTCCTGTTCTTCCTGTGTGTCGAAAGTCGGGACCAGCTTCCACTTGGTTCGCCAATTGCCTGCGACTTGCTCGACGCCATCGGACTCGACGTGTTGCCACGCTTCGCCGGTCGGCTGCGGCCCTTCAAGAACAGGATCGGCGCCGAACTGGTCCATGACCTCAGGCGTCAATCGGTCATTCGGGATGGACGTGTTTCCGCCATCCGCCGACCTTATCCGGGTGATAAATTCATTATCGGTTTTCAGTTCGCCGGTTTCGCGGATTCGAATGGTCATTGCGTGTTACTCCGATCAGGCTATTGCCAAAAACATGAATGTTCCGCCACTGGCATTCAGCGCAGCCGGCGCGGTCGACGACAATTCAAATCCTGCGGAATATGGGTCGATGTAGTCGGTGCTGGTGACTTCTATGGCTGTCGAATTCAGCAGCAGATATGGGTCATTGCCGCTGACTATCCCGCGCGTTGTGTCCCAGAAATACCAGTCGCCCGTGCTGTCGATCCGCTTGATCAGGACAAAGCGAGCACCAGCGGCGAAGCCACAATTGATCTGGTTGGTCTTGGCGTTGCCAGTGTAAGTGCCGATTTTTGAGACGCCGGGAGCGGAGGCGAAGAGGTAGGCGATAGACGTGTTACCGTTGCTATTGGTAAACCCATCAGCGCCTAGACTAAACACACTGCTAGTTGGCGCTGTGTCATTCCAAGCTAAAATGCTTGTATACTCGGCGTCAGTGCTTTCTAGAAACAAAGCTTTTGTCGGAACACCGTAATATACCGCCCAGTTAGTAACTCCCGATCTAGACTTTGTAATAATAAGCTCAGGAACAACACCGAGATTGTGGGCCTCTGTGTGAGCGGATGCTGTTCCCGTGTAAGCAACGATATCGAAGAAGCCGCGAGCCTGCTTCAGGAAGTAGTTGATATAAGTAGACGTGTTTGTATTCAGAGTGGCGTCAGTGCTTATCACAACATCAGCCATATTGAACGCGGTTATTCTATCCGTGTCTGTTGTCTGCGCATCTGTAGAAGAACTATTCAGTTGGGATGCAGTGCCGCGCAGTCGATCCTGCCAATTCGACACAGCTGTGCCGCTCCGTTGTTTCGTTATCGCCAGATCAACACCCTGCGTGATCGACCCTGCCGTAACCGTAGCCGCAGCACCCGTGCCTGTCCGCGCATTTATCGCAAACACCTTGGTCGCATCGGTCGGCGGACGCATCAGGCCCTTGCGGATGGCCATGTAGACGTAGGTAAATCCGGCGCCATTGGTGGCGTTGTTATCACTGATAGCCCTAAAGCCTTTGGCGCATGGTTCAATATAATTTTGAGTGCCGAAATCAGCCTCAGTAAAGCTCCCATTCGCGGCCAATGTTGCATCACTGTTCAGGCAAAGACCTCGTGCGGTATCATAGATAAACCAATGCCCTGTTCCTCCTGATGCAGGCTTGATCAAGACATATTGAGCTTCCCAGCCCAGATTAATAGTGTTGCTGGCTTTAGCATTGCCCGTGTAGCTACCGCACTGAATAATCCCATCCGTCGACGTGTCGTGGGCGAAGAGGTAGGCGACATAGGTCGCTGTGTTGGTGTTAACATCGGCAGCAGTGCCAAGGGAGAAATCGGTCGACGTCGCGGTTGCGGAATTCCAGTAAGTTGTCGCTCCAGTTACTTTCGCCGCTGTTGTATTTAACACTGAATATTCGGTATTTGTTAATGAGCGATGATAAACAATCCAATCGGAAGTACTATCCGTCCGCTTGATCATTATCATCCCCGGTGCGACGCCGAGGCTATGTGCTATAGTTCGGTTCGAACCGTTGCCAGTGTATGTAACGACATTGAAGAACTTCGCGGCTTGGGCAAAGGTCCAGCCAACATAGGTTTGGCCGGACCCGTTCACCGTCGCGTTGGTGCTTAAAGTATAGCCATCACTATTAAAAGAGGTTATGCGATTCGATGCAGAGAGCGCCGCATCGGTGAGGTTAGAAAACAAGACGCTGCTAGACCCACGGACCGTGTCCAGCAGCTGATGATCCCGGACTGTGCCGGTTCGGTTCTTGGTCCAAACCAGCCCGCCCTTCGTAGCGAGATCGACGCCGTTAACAATCGGCAACGAAGCGGCCGTTCCATCATACGTGAACGCCGAAAAAACATCCTCGACATAGAGCGGAGCGGCAGCTGCGACGGCCTTGCCCAAACGACGTGGAAACATCAGAGATAAGCCTGTCCTGCGACCACGCCGAACCAGTTGGTTCCGTCGCTCTCGAAATCGAAGATATCCGCCTTGGACGCCGTCGCCGTGATGGTCGGCGCAGTCGATGCCGGCCACTTGACCGAGGATGGCCAGGTGATGGTGCGCGAACCCGTGCCGTCCTGTTTGACGATCAGGCGAAACCCCTGTCCCGCCGTCGCAGTCGGCCAGCCCGTGCTCGGCACCCAATTACCCGTCAGCGTAATGACTTGGACGGTTCCGTTGGCCAGATCGATCGCGAAGTTGGTCGAACTGTTATTGGCCGAAGACTCGACGGTGATCGCATCACGCAACGTCACGCCGTCAATGGTCTTGCCGCTCATTGTCTGCGTATCGGTCGTGCCGACAACGGTGCCTGATGGCGCGGTCTTGCCGGCCCATGTATCAAGATCAGCATCCCACGCCTGGACGTTCGTACCGACAACCAATGACAGTGCGCTCCGAACCTGCGATGCTGTCAGTTGCTTGATTAATTTACCAGTAGTGCCGTCAAATGCCGCCAGATTACCGTCGGTAACGCTCGATGGCCCAATAACCGCACCATCCAAATTTGTTTGAATAATGGACCAGTTCGCACCGACCGTTGCTTGATCACCAGACGCCGTACTGTCGTTAAGGCAAAGCAGGATATCGCCAGCCTCGACATTCGTTCCAGACGCGCCGCCGATCTTGCCGGCAACAGACACGCGATATGTCCAGCCGCGATCAGCTGCCGGATAATTCGGATTCGCAGAACAATCAATGACGCCCTTGAACACCATGGCATCAGCGGCGGCAATCAGGGCGTCGACATAGGTCTTGGTAGCCTTTTGCGATGCAATCTTGGTGTCGCTGTTCGCTGCCAGCGTGCCGTCTGTGTCGAGTACGCCAGACGCAAACATGGACGTGGAAATATTGGACAAAGCGTTGCCGGTGCCGGCCGCATTGAATGTCGTATTAGTCAGCGTTTTAGTCAGTGCCCACAGACTCGCAAACGACAGTTCCGCCACAGCCTTGCCTGTGGTTCCGGAGAACGCGACCAGGTTACCGGACGTGACAGCACCTGGCCCCTGAATAGCGCTGTCTGCGGTCGTGCCCTGTGCTGCAGTGGCGAACGACGCACTTGTCAAACCACTATCTGCGACCACCTTGCCTGTGGTTCCGGAGAACGCGACCAGGTTACCGGACGTGACAGCACCTGGCCCCTGAATAGCGCTGTCTGCGGTCGTGCCCTGTGCTGCAGTGGCGAACGACGCACTTGTCAAACCACTATCTGCGACCACCTTGCCTGTGGTTCCGGAGAACGCGACCAGGTTACCGGACGTGACAGCACCTGGCCCCTGAATCGAGTTGTCGGCAAGACTGCCTTGTGATGCAGTGGCGAACGACGCCGACGACACACCACTATCAGCTAAGAGACTTCCGGTCGTATCCGCATATGATGCAAAATGACCAGCCACAGCCGTTCCCGGACCGGTGACATCCCCTGTTCCAGCCGGACCACGCACATAACCTGCGTCAATGTCTGGTCCGGACGACATGTCCAGGATCAAATGATAGGAACCATCGATCGATGCGCCGACAACCGACACACCATCGGCACCGTCTGTCCCGTCCGTGCCGTTTGTACCGTCAGCACCGGTTACGTCACCCACATCAACAGTTGTCGGCGCGGACGAAAATGTCAGGATCAAATGACCCGAGCCATCAATCGACGCGCCTGTGATGGATCGACCATCGGCACCGTTCGTACCATCAGCACCGGTTACGTCACCGACATCGACAGGACTCGGTGCGGACGAAAATGTCAGGATCAAATGACCCGAGCCATCAATCGACGCGCCTGTGACAGACCGACCATCAGCGCCGTCTGTCCCGTTCGTACCGTCAGTGCCGGTGACATCACCAACGTCGACAGTTGTCGGCGCGGACGAAAATGTCAAAATCAGATGACCCGAACCATCGATTGACGCGCCTGTTACAGACCGTCCATTTGCACCATCGGCACCCTTGGCAACACCGACATCGACAGGACTCGGTGCGGACGAAAATGTCAGGATCAAATGACCCGAGCCATCAATCGACGCGCCTGTGACAGACCGACCGTCGGCACCATCGGTTCCGTCAGTACCCGGCGTACCAGGCAGACCACCCCCGATTTCAATAGTCGGAACACCGGCTGTTCCGGCATAAACTTTGACTTTGCCGCGATTAGTCGGAGCCATCGACCACACCCCTTGAAGCTGTAATGTTACCTTCCATCAGCGTAGATCGATCACCATTAATCCATTCTTCCAACTGATACCAAAAGACCTGTTCGTCCACCCATGTTTCAGTAACCGTATAGGGGATATTGATCATAATACCCGCATCCGTAATTCCTTCGACATCGGACAGAATAACCTGACTGGATGGACTGGAATAATGAAATGTATCCGTGCCTGACTGCCCATGAAATACGATGGTCGAATCAGCGAACGAACGAAGCGTACCGTCATCAAACCGTAGCTTGAAAAAGAATACAAACGTATTTCCTATGCGTTGTTCGAAATCAAGCTGACCTGGCTGCATTAGTCGAGTCCCTCACGTCGCCGATACCACGACCGCAAATCATCCATCGTAATCAGTCCGGCGAACCGATAACCGACCGATCCGACCGCATCCGAACCCCGTCGGACAATGACGAAGGTTTCCCGCTTGTCCGTACCTTCCTGGATATCCCAAGGCGTTTCAGCCGGATAGTCATCCCGATACGACACCGCCAGATAGGAACCCTCTGGATCGTCGACATTGATAACACGGGTCGCCGGCTGTTCATAGCCGTTCAACGGGATTTCCGCAGGCTTCCCCCGGACCTGTGTGGCGAAACGCGTTAGATACTGTTCAGTGACTTGCATTTGTCAGTTGCTCCTGTGTTTGAGTGCGGAAAACAGCGACGCCGTCTTGAATTCGATGTGTGTCCGGATTGACGATGGAACCAAATATAAATTCAGCGCCATCAGGTTTTTCCGGTAAACAATCCTCATTCGGACAGGAACCGCTTTGTATCACCATACCGGTTTGAATTTCATAGAGAACATACAGCATCAGAATACAACATCCTCGATCTTATTAGTGATGATTACCATGTCATAGTCATATTCAACGATCATCTTATTTCCGATATGTTCGATACTGACAGGGTCTCGCGCCAAAACAAGCGTATCGCAACCGCGTCCGCCATTCAAATACACGACACTATCGGTCTGCGGTGCGAGTATGAATGTGTCATCACCTGCGCCGCCAAAAATAAGATCGTTTCCGAAATAACACAAAAATGTGTCATCACCTGCCCTGCCAAAAATGAAATCATCCATATTACTGTCAGGAATGATTTCAGTCGAATTTGTACCAATTATCACAGACATGTGTCGTCTCCGTGTTGTCTATGATTGGAATATGTCAAAATGAGCATACACTGTCAACAGGAAAATCATTGATCCACCGTGATCGCCGTGAGTGTTACACCACTGAAAGTTCCGCCCCCTGACTTACTAAAACTAAACGATCCGCCACCAACTTCACTATAGGTGAAGGTTTGACTATTATTATTTACAAACTCAACACCAGTCCACGTCCTTGAACCAAGATTTATAGTAATACCCGATGTGTTAGACGACGCAACAAACGTAACTGAAAGAAAAGTGATATCACCGAGACCTGCATTAACCGAGCCAGCACTGGTTCCGAGCAATGAAGTAGCCATTTTAATCGGTGCAATAGCTGATACACTATAAGATGACCAACTGGATTTCAAACCAGAAGTGTTTACATGACGTGCATAGATCGTTAATGATCCTGTCAGACTATTGGTGAATTCACCAAATCTAGCCGTAGTGGTATGTCGAACATTTGCATCAGACGCAGCATTGATTGCAATTTCCGAATATGAATAATCCAGTTCAGTCGGTGCATTCCAAGAAAAACCAATTCGACCAGTAGCGTCGAACGCCACGAACGCAACTGGTGCCGCTGGTGCACCTGTCGTCGCAGCCGGTGTCACCGAACCCGTATAACTGGACCACGGACCAGGCTGACCATTCCAGCTGATCGTCCGCCACCGAGCCTGATAGCTGCGCTGTGTATTCGCCTTGAACCACGCTGAACCACTATCGGCGCGAGCGCTTGCGGTCTGTCCTGCGCTGTCCAGCCATTGCATTTCATAGCCAGCCGCACCGGACACACCGCCTGAGAACGTCGTAAGCAACGCAATGTCAACTGTGCCGTCTCGGTCCACATCTCGGTTAGCCTGAGACAAGCTGATACCGGTCGGCGCCGCGAGCGTGCTGGTGTCGGTATCTGTTAAAACAATCCCGGTTTCAACGTCATCAACCGCAGCCGACGGAACAGCGGAACCGACATTGTCGGACGTATCCACGGGCAAAACGCGATAGTAATAACGCGTACCCTTTGTAATGTTGTCATCGTCGCGCCATTTCGTCGACTTTGTTCGACCGATCTCAGTCATGGAACCGAGAACATTGGTCGTCCCACGCATGACCGCGACTTCGCGATTATCCGGATCACTAATGCGGTTCCAACTGATGATGTTGAAACCGTTCTTCCGGCTGATGCTCATGCCGGTTATAGCACTGGCATCGCTGCCTTTCTTGGACGGTGTGATGCCGGTCGTGCTGGACCAGGAACCTTTCGTGCCAACACCCTTGATGCCGCGCACCTTGACTGTGTGCAGCACCCCGGTCTTATTCACCCGGAACCGCGCCTTTGTGTCATCGGACTTGATGGTAAATTCGTCCGCACCCACGGTCACCGAATAGACATAACTGGTCTTGGTCGTCGCCCATCCCGGCGGTGTGCAATCCAGCTTGATATATGTCCGGATCGTGCCGTCTTCGTCCTTGTCCTGGACCTTTGTCAGGCTCAAAGCGGACGGTGCGGCAAGCGTTGTGTCGTCCGTATCCGTATCATCGACACCGGTTTCAACGTCATCCACGGACGCGGTTTCAGTACCGACATTATCGGACGTATCGACCGGCAGCACTCTATAATAATAGCGCGTACCTTTGGTGATATTATCATCATCACGCCATCTAGTGCCTTTGGTGCGACCAATCTCGGTCATGGTCGCAAAGACATTGGTCGTGCCACGATAGATTGCGACTTCACGATTATCCGGATCGCTGATGCGGTTCCATTTGATAATCATGGCACCGTTTTTGCGGCTGATACTGATACCTGTCACGGCGTCCGCATCAGAACCTTTCTTGGACGGTGTGATGCTGATCGCACTTGTCCAATTTGACAGTTCACCGACACCGGCCTTGATACGTGCACGTACTGTGTGCAGCACGCCAGTCTTGTTCACGCGGAACCGAGCGGCTTTCCCGTTGTCGCCAATTTCCTTGAATTTCTTCGAAACACCCGCAACGGTAATTTCGTAAACAGCGTCGGCCTTGTCACCGGCCCAACCAGGATATGTGCAATCCAATTCCAAATAGGTTCGAATCGTACCGTCCTGATCCTTATCCTGAACCTTAGTAACCGTTAGACCAGTCGGTGCGGTATTCAGATCATTAGACGTGTCATCGTCTTCTATAGCCTTAGTCTTAAACTGCACGCCGGCCGTGTTAGACGAAGGATATTTGGCTGACTCGTTACCGCTCGTATCTTCGGCAGTGATCCACGCATAATAGGTTTCATGGTTGTCCAGATCGTCCAACGGAAACCGGCGCGATCGTCCGTGCTGCGTCTTGTTTGCAGTCGTGAAATCGTTGGTCTTGGAATAGTAAACATTCCACCGACGGAAATCATCGTCCGGATGTTTTTCCGTGACGACCACCACCCGACGATGTTGACGTTTTACATCAAGGAATGTCGGCGTTGTCGGCGCAGTGTTTTTTTTCGTAACACTGATCGTTAGTTCAGTAGAGTAAGCACCCGCGCGACCATTATCGATTCCGCGTGTTCGAACTTTCGCCTTAACCGTCGACGGCGCCGGGACAGGAAACTTATATTTGTTATCATCCGACTTGCGATAATCTTCGTCGCCATCAATCTCAATTTTCAGACCATAACCGGCGCGGTCATGCGGAACATTGTCCCAAGTCGCCTTGGCGAAAAAGTCCAACTTACCGTCCTTGCCGAGCTTGGACAAGGAAGTCAGCGCAAAGTTAGAAGGCGTGTCCGGCAGGATATAAGGAAGCGTTACAGTGACCCAATCAGACCATTCCGTGTCACGATCACTTTCCGGTTCAATCTTATAGCGAACCTGGACTTCGCGACCTTCCAGAAAGGAATTGTCGGTAAATGTGATGTCGCCAAAATCTTCATTGTCCGGATCGAAAAACGCCATGGATCGACCACGATAAATGATTTTCTGGTCGCCGTTCTTCTTTCGGACCTGATAGCGCAACGCTTGACAATCCACGAATTCGTCATCAAGCGTCTCTTCGATCCGGATAGCCGGTCGACGATGCTTACCGTCATCATCCGTTTGAATGACAGCGGTAACATTGGCAGTGAACGTTTGCGTCGGTTCGTCCAGATCTTCAAACACTCCCGTGGTAAACGGGTCTTCGTCGGTGATAGGCGTCCAATTTGCGTCGTTCGCATCAGCTTCCCGGACATTGACGATCACGATTCCATCATCACGCAGGACAACGTCACCAACGATAAATTTCTTTGCCGTGAATTGATATTTGTCAGACGTCCAGCTGATCACGTCGCAAGGTTCAAGCTTACGAGCCTGGGACCAGAAAGCGACCGAGAATGTCCGAAAACGTCGATTGTCCTTCAGTGCCAACAACGCCATGCGTTGCGCCTGCCGGTTATCACGGACATAATCGAAATCCATGGTGGTCTTGCGGACGTCACCGTCTTGTTCTACATATTCCGACTTTGTGCGCGGCTTGTAAGCCTTGGCTTCGCCAGCATTCTCCGGTTCAACATATGTTCCGTTGACCGTGTTGGCGATGCTATCGCGCGTCGGGAACAGCTGTCCAGTCAGTTCTTCAGATATGATTGTGTCAGCATCCGTAAAGCTGTAAACGGACGCACCTATACCGCCGACATAGACCTTGAACTTACCGCCGGATTCGACGATCCGACCATTCGACGATTTCAACATGCGCTCGATAACAGCCCATGGTTCCTCCGAAACGTCGATTTCAGCGCCTTGTCGTGCCCATTTTATCGTGCCACCACCTGACACATCAACATCGCTATCGCACTTGTTCGCCGCTGCAGTCCAAGTGTCGTTATCGAAGCGCGTCGCCGGCCACTTCTGACCGCCATACATCCATTCACTGCCGTAATAGATACCGCGCATGACGTTGTATGCGTTGGTGATCGGATTACCTGGATCAGTTCCCCATGTTGCCTGATTGCTGTAACGCTGCGATCCGCTTCCGCCATTCGTGCTGTCATTCCGCCAGTCATACAGGCTGGTGTTCTTGACGACCGCTGTAACCTCGACTTCGCCGGTCGGTGCCTTTTTGTCATACTTTTGGGTGACAATCATATAGGCGCGACCGCGACCCACATGATCTTCAGTCCACGCACGCGCGCCGCTACCGAACTTATTTACCAGGTAGTTGTCGGCGCTGCCTTGCGTGCCGTCGTGGAATTTGACCCACAAACGATGACCGCCGCTGGCGTTGAATTTCGGGATGTTGTGTCCGAGATTAACACCGTCGACCGTCTCGGTCGTATCCGGATCATAGCCACACTTGAGACCGTCAACCCAAACGTAATCCTTGAATCCGATCACCGGCCGATCGGACAAGGCATACACACGGGTCAGGAAGCCGTTCGGAACGCGATTATTGACGCCCCACGCACCTTTATAGATGAACGACCCTGCGGTTTCCTTACGGCCGACGTGGATCGATTGATTAACCGCGCCACCGAGAACCGCTGAAAGTTTGGTCCCGATCTCCTGTTCTGTCTTTTCGGCCATCGCCATTTGCAGGAGGATGGACGCACCAGTCGTCGCGATATACAGGCCAGCCGTTGCAAGCGTTGTCGCTGCTGTCGTGGACAGTCCGAGACCAACAAGCGGAGCGGCTAGAATTGCTGCCATATGTCAGGGAACCTTAAATGCTTTGACCGCATCACGACGCGGCAAAATACCTATACCATTAACGGTCATCGTGTAAATCATGGCACCCATGAACACACCAAACCCTAATTCGCGACCCTGTTTGACAGCTGCAATATCACCATCCACAGCACGAACAGGTTCAATACTTTCGAGACGTGCGCTCACAAACCGGAGTGCAGTCATCCCGATCAATTTCTTACCTTCCGCGCATGACATATAACGACCGCGCAATCCCTCGCCGTGATCAACACCGGTCAACAGTTCAACCACACCAGCAACAAACATCATCGGGTCATTAATACCCCATTGAAAAGGTCGTTCAGCAACACGATCAATATAATCGGATAGAACAGCCGTGCGGTTAATCATCGACCCGGCCTTGCTCTATTAGTTCCGCCATTACCATGACCTCCTTTTCCACCACCCTTTCGATGACGACCACCTTTATCCTTTTCGCGTTTCTTTTCTTTACCCCATCGAACATTCCAATGGTGCGCACTGTCCGAATACTGGAAAAACTTGTCGCCGCTACGTGCTTTGCCGACATCGAAGTCCCGCATATCGTAGTTGCGATCAGTCAGCGCCGCCGCGAGCGAATCAATCGCGACCTGGAACACGGAATCGGCAATGCCGTCACCATCTGGCGACAAAGCGCCTTCGTTTAGATCGATGGTATTGACGAAACCGACGAATTCACATGGTGGTTCATCGATCAGCAAGCCGGTGTCCTGATCCAGTTCACCCGTGAACCACTGAAACAAAGCTTCCCGACAGTTGTAACCATGGACCAGGTCTTGGACCAGTGTTGATGCACCGGACATGGTAAAGGAATGGGTGCGTATAATCGCACCTTCTGTTCGGATCAAATCGCCCATCTTGACTATATGACCACCGCCCGCAAACGTCCGTTCATCAGGCAAGCCGCTATCCGGATCGGTAATCGTCACCGTCCAATCATCGTCTGCAGTGCAAAAGTTCGCCCGCGTGAGCAAGTCCGGATCATCGACGTCCTTAACCAGAAACGATATGAAATGGATCGGCCAAAAAGCCTTACCAGCGTTTCGATAGTTGGTAATTGGCGTGCTATAGACGCGCATCAAGGCACCGAAATCAAAGAAAATGAAAAACTCGCGCCGTCGCCAGGACGATAGCTGCCGGCAACGAGCTTGAACTTACCACACGCCTTGCGCATGGTCACCACGTCAGCGACATCAAGAGTATCAGGCAGATACGGCCAAACCTCGAATTCATCTGTATCGCCGCTATTATCGGCTTGATTGGTTTCCATGACCTCAAACAGGAAACGCTTATCCGTGTCGTAAAGCACTGAATATTTATCACCTTTGGTCACTATGAACTGAGAGCGCAATCCCTCTAATGACAAGGATCGGTTGTTACTTCCTTTGGTCTTGACGGTAACAACATTCGCCCCAAGCCGCCAGCCATCTGGATCGGATGCCGGATAAGGTCGGCGAATATCATAGGCGAGGATACTGCCGTCTCGACTGCCAAGGTGCATGACGTCGGCTTCCTCGATCAGGTTCCGATTGACCCGGCCGCCGGCCAATGTGACCGCAACCGACCATTTTGGCTTACCGTACATGGTCGACAGCACATCACCACCGCCGGACACAGACTGCTTGCGGTTATGCTGTGGAACAAAAACAGGCGACGGTGCCGCGAACCGAAGTCGTTCCCAAAAATCAGCCGACGCAAGAGGATAGGTGATCGCCATCGGTCAACCCCTCCTGCGCGGGTTCGATGAATAGTCGCTGATATCGTTGCGCAAATCATTCTTCCGATATTGTTCGAACGTGGCTTGTGTGCGCGTTCCTACGCGTGCTTCTGTCCGACGTCCTTCACGCTGGACATAGGCACGCAGGCCGCCATCATCGTCGACATAAACATGAATATCCTGTGGCGGCCCATAATGACGACCCTGCAGCTGCGTGATGTTCGGCATGCTACCGACCATTCCACCGTTTACATAACCGCGCAGTGCGTCCAGGCGATCGACACCGAGCTTTCGCACAGTGTCCGCGTCCATGACATATTCGCCCTTGTGGACGATACCGGCCGGCTCATATTTACCGCCATTACCGGTGTAACCGCCCTTGGCAAAGATCAGCGATCCGAGACCACCTGTCGTGGATGTCGTGCTGGTCAAACCGCCGAACAGCGACCCGAGACCACCTGTCGGACTGAACAACTGATTCAGCAGCATTTCCTGAAGCTTATCGGCCACCTTGTTCAAGGCGTTAACGGCGATCTCACCCCATTCCTTCCAGGTGATCTTGCCATCAGCCAGTGCCGATCGGATATCGGACAGAATGCCGCCCGTGACGGACTTCGCCAGTTCCAGTGATTCCGTCGACGACTTGACCGCCGCTTCCTGACTGGCTTTCAGCTGTTCGGCCGCTGCCGACGTCTGACCGTACTGCGTCGCCAGCGCACGCATCGCTTCCGCCTGTGCGCGGGCTTCAGGCGTTAATGCAGTCAGATCACCGTTAAGCAGCTGCGTCGCGCTGGTCAGTTCCTTGCCGGCAGCCGTGCCTTCCTGCTGTGCCAGGTTCAAAAGCTCCTGCGCCTTCTGCAGCGTGGTCAGCTTCAAACCGTAATCGTTGACCAGCGGATTAAGGCTGGCACGAATACCGGTTTCCTCTTTCAGCTGCGCCAGCATTTTTTGCTGTTCGGCAAGCTTGGTGGCGAAATCTTCCTTGTTCTGGATACCGGTCGTCACACTGTCCGGCGCGCCCTTCAGATAAAGTTCCGCTTCCTGCGCGCGTCGACCGGCATTAATGCCACCGTTGTCCGTGCCGAGTCCCTTGATCGCGTTATAAACAGTCTCGGTGCTTCCGGACCGGACAGCCGACACGATGCGTTCCGGCAACGAGCCATAGTTATAGGCGATCGAAGTCAACGCGGCTTGCTGACTGTCGTTCATTGCATCGAACGTGCTGCTGCCGATCTGTCCACGAATAGTCGTCTGAAACTCACCGATGCGTCGTTCCAAATCGCGATTAGCGTCGGCAACTGACACCTTCATGCCGTCGACGACTTTCTTAATGCTACCGTCTTCAAGCGTGACCGTGTCGGACCCGTAGCCGATACGCTTCGCGTTCACGTCCCAATAAGGATCAGCGCGGAAGCTTTCGAATCCCTTGATCAGTTCCATCACATCGGACGACACGTTACCGGTTCGTGTGACCTGCGCTTCAGTCGCCAGTTCGGACCGTGCCTGTATTTTCGCGGCGGCTTCCGTGAGTGCAATACCGACCTTGGATGCGGCGTCGATGATCGCTTTCGCACGTGTGTCGACATTCTTTTCCAGTTCGGTTTTCATCGCTTCAGCATTGCGCTGCTGAAAGAATTCATCCCGCTTCATTGTGTCCGAATAAATCGACGTGTCGCGGACATCTGATGCCGGTCGTGGGTCCGCAAATGGAGTAGCAACCGGCTCTGCTGCTTTTCTTACTTCGACTAATTTACTGATCAACTCTTGCAACTGCGTGATTAACGGCTGCATATTGGGATTTATTGTTCCCAATTTTGCCAATTCAGCATTTAATTCTTGTGCTGTTGTAATACCTAATCTGTAACTACGCAGTAGACCCATGAATTCTGCGTCAAGATCGCCGGTAGCGCCTTTTCGCATGTCATCATTTTGAATAATTTTGATAAACTCATCTAGTTCTTTACGAGCATCACCAATAGGATCGGCAATAGCGGCTGTTGCTTTTGCGGCTTTATCCATTTCCATCTGTGCTGCTGTGCCGAACATATTAAATTCTAGCACAAGCATGCGCATCAATTCGCCGACTTTAACAACTTCATCGGCGGTTTGTGAAAAAGTGCTATCTGGATTCTTGGTCGCAGTCTTGGCAATACTATCGGCCGCGCGAGAAACAAGACCTATAGCATATGCAGCACTACGTGACGCACCTGTCACGTTGTTCAACTGACCGACCATGTTCTGAAGCGAATTATTCAACCTGACCAAGGACTGATCAATTGTCAGGACAGAGCCTTTAAGCTTTTCATCCAAAAGTGGCGCACCACGTTCGAACGCATCAAACAATTCTCTTGAGGACAACTGTCCGGCGAGCATTATTTTGCGCAGTTCGGACACGGAACCGCCCGCTCTTTTCAGGCCCGCTGCAACAGCCTGCAAAATCGTTGGTGCGCCTTCCAAAATCGAATTGAATTCTTCCGCACGAACAGTACCCGACCCGAGCGCTTGCGATAGTTGTAAAAGCGCGCCCTGTGCTTCCTGCGCGCTAGTGCCTTGGACACGGAGAGCCTTAGCGACATTGGTGCTAAAAGTAATCAATCGACCTGTGGAAACACCAAGCTCTTTCTGGTTAATAGCCACACGGCTATAAAGCTGTGTCAATGCTTCAATTGGTGTCGCATTGTCCTGGGCTGCTTGAAAAAGCTTGCCGTAAACGTCGGTCAATTGCTGACCAGACAGACCCGCGACTTTAAGTGCATTTTCCGTTCGGGTAGCTGCATCAGAGAGATTCTTGAATGCAACAAGACCTGCGGTCACACTCGCGCCGATGGCGAACCCCTTACCGAGATCGGCGAAAGACGAATTGACCGTCTTCTGCATCGTCTTGGACCGGGTTTCGATCTTTTTCGTTTCACCGTTGAAAGTCGCCGTCGCACGCTTTAGCGACGCGTCGAACTTCTTAATATCGGCGTCGAGCGAGACGACAAGACGTTCAAGATCGGTGGCCACTTAGTCGTTACTCCGGTGGTGCTACTGCACAGTTTCCTTAGCCTTCAGATATTCCCAAACGTCGTTCACTTCAGTGTTGGACAAGGTTTTCTTATCTTCGCTGGTGTTCGCCTTGATCCATCCGTCCACGGCAGCCATGAACTGCCACATGCTCATTTTGTCGACCTCTTGCGGCGTGTAGCCGATGACTGCACCTGTTCCGTAAATTGCGGCAAATCGGATTCGTCCGTTCGGGAGATCGTCGATGGAACTGTCTGACTTGCCGCTTCGTGCTCCCCCACGGGTTCCTCCGGTGAACCCATCAAAGCCGCTGTAAGGATGACGACCGCCAGCGTGTGGTTTTCAAGCGGTGGTCGTTCCATCACGTAGCGGCGGACCAGCGTGGTCGCCTTCGACGGCTTCATTTCAGGATCGGCGCCGAGCAAGCCGAGACGGATGGTTTCGGAAATATCTTCCACCATCCATCCACCGGTATGCAGCCTGTTCAAAATGAACTGCGGACCGCAACCGGTCTTTTCCTGCAGTTCCACCAGCTGACCCCAACCAAGCCGGAAGTCGTATTCGCCATCGGCGAACGTAACGTCCCTGACCCGTGCGTCGCGCATTACGAGACGACCCGAACCATTTCACCGTCGGACTGCATGGAAATGTTGTTCGTGGCGCGACCACCGTTCGCGGCGCCCGATTCCATGCTTTCGACCTGCATGTAGCCAGTCCAAGTGATCGTCTTGGTCGGAAATTCCAGTTCGACCTTGACCGGAACCGAGTCCGTGCTTTCGACGGCGTCAAGCCAATCCTCGACGGATTCTTCAGCAAGAACACCCTCGCCGCTGATCGACATGGACAGCGACGTCGCATCACGGCCGATCCAGTCGATTTTGTCCGGATCGTCGCAGTCCGGAATATTCACTTCTTCCAGGTTCTTGGTCAGCGTCATGGAACGCTGCGTGAACCCACAAGGCGCGGCATAGACGATAGGGCTGGAACCAGAGCCGAGCATGACTCGGAACATCCCACTCTTTATGGTTGTAGCTTTAGCCATGTTCAACTCCTGATTAGCTGGCTGATTCTTCCACGATCGCGGTAAAGCGCATCGCGGCATGCTTGATCGAACCGTCTATCAGATAATCGGTCCGCCAATGAGAAAATTCCACTAGTGCGTTGTCTGTCAGTTCCGGCGCAAACCCACGGAGAGATTTTCGGACCAGTCCAGCCAATGCGGTCACTTGCGCCTGACCCGGCTGATCGGACCAGACGTCGACTTGTAACATGATTTCGCCACCTTCGATACAGTCCACCAATTCAATGTCATAGTTGGCTGGACCGAGTGTGACGTAGGGTAAACGAACGGTCGGATTGTCCTGCGGTGCTTCGTCATACACGCGCGCGAGATCGGTCAAGGCAGTGTAAGCCGCCATGGTCGCATAGACCTCGTTACGCAGTTCGGTGACGGGATCAGCCACTTGCAGCGATCTCCTTTGCAGCCTTCGTAATAGCGCGGCTTATACGGGATTTGGTCGGCTTCCGTTGTGCGCGAGCGCTCACGTAAAAGAACGGTTGTGCGCGGACACCAGGGTTTGCTGCGCCGGCAAATTTGCCGCCACTGGTGAATGGACTGGTCCCAAATTCCACGAACCTCGAATACCAAGCATCACCGCCGCCGGCATAGATTGTGATCCGCATATTTCCTTGTGCCGACTTGATCTGTCCGATCTTAGGCGACCCCTTTGGAGCGTCACCCCACGTCCAGGAAATGGACATCTGCAGATCACCGCTGTCAACCGGGGCAAGAGATTTCATCATCGAAACCGTCTGTTCGGCGCTGTCCACCATGGCAGCACGGATCAGCGTTTCCGCGCGCGGCGGAAATGCTTTGAGCTTCCGCAACAGCCGATCTTTGCCGATGATGGTCACGGTCATACGGGCGGACCTTCCTTGACCAGAAAATCCAACCATCTGTTGTCTTCGTTCACGTCAGCCATGGACAGGATATGAAACAACCGCTTTGGCTGTCCGTTTTCGCCCATTCCCTTTCGAGCATCGAACGCACGCCATCCTGCATTGACCAACCGGGACCGGCGATCGGACCGGACCGTCAGCACATACGGCTGCTGTCCTGTCATCCGGCCGGCGACCAGGTCTTCGCTACCGGTCAGGCGAGGTTTGAGACGCGCAGCAAGCGTGAACTGCGTCGTCCATTCGGTAACGGCACCAGGCGCACCGGTATCGTTCCGCTGCTGAAACGTCACACGTTCACGAAGCTGTTGCGCGTGCTCGACAGTCATTCAGATACTACCTCGACGGGGTCAGCGGTTTTGGACGTCTTGCGCAGTTCGACCGCTGCGCCGGCTTTGATCGCCGCTTCCGCACATTCCTTGGTGGCATTGAACGTATCGCCGGCTTTCCAAACCATCGTCACGGATCGTTTGGGTTTCCATTCGAAGGGTGCGACGAAACGAACCCACATAGCGATTACCTCGACACACCGGGTGCCACGATCTTGACTGAAAGAACAGTCGTCGACTTGGCAATACCAAGCTGACAAACGTTTTCGCCGGAACCGACATCCGCATCAGGACAAAGCCCTCCAGGTGTGTCGGACAACATCACGGCAGAACCGGCCGTGAGAACGGCATTCATCGTCAGATCACCTTGCTTGATGACCGTAACCGGCTGATTCAGCGAAGCGCCATTGAGCGCAATACCGCCGGCCGTCTTGGCTGCAGCAGTTGCGGAATTGCTGTCGGCAAGCATCCACTTCTTTGTCGTCGGCGACTTATAGACAGCCTTGCCGGCCGCAATCGTCTCGCCGGCCAAACCGGATTCCTTGACAGCGTTGTCGGAAGCCACGACAGCGGTGTTTGTCACAACATAATCGACCACTTCTCACACTCCTATTTAAGCAAACGCAGGATCGCGCAGCCGTTTCAACATCCCGACAACAGGGTTTTTCGGGTCATTCTCAGCCAGACCGGCCAATATGGCGTCGCCACGATCACCACCGTCCAGAAGCGCATTTGCAACGAGCAAAATAGACGATTTCACACCTAATGGAATCGTTGATTCGTCCCAATCTTCGTCCCATCCACTCTTGAGGTAGTCAGCAACGATCGCCTGTGCTTCATTCAGACCATTTTCAATATCCGGCAACCGATCATCTTGACCATCAGGGTCCAAGTCAACCTTGAAACGATAGTCATATTCTGCGGTGGTCACGATCGCCATATTATCGACCTCCCAACATTACAGGTGCCGGCGCTTTCGGAACCGTCATAACGCCGTCCTTGCCACGGGTGCCGCGCTTGATCGCCAAACGCCATTCCTTACCGGTTCCCGGCTTTTCCTTGGCGCCATCGGTCTGTGCGATCCAGCTGGAACCGTCCCATGTGACCGCGTCGCCGCGCGCATACGACTTACCGTCCGCATAGATTCCACGGTCCAAAACGATCGGAACATCAAACGCAAATTCTTTCTTGCGATCACCCTGGACCAAGACGAACTTGAACGTTCGTTCACCGTCATATTCCACGGACAGATCGTCGAAGCCCATGCCGTCTTTCGGTTTCGGCCATGAATCGAGCTTCGCATTGATAAGCTTCCAGACGCCGTCGAAATCACAATCCACGCCGTCATCACCGACGACTTGGCCGACATCTTTCGTCTTGCCATTCGAGAAAGTCAGGACCAAGTGACCAAGATTATCAATGAACGCGTCCATAGCATCGGCGCCGTCCTTGCCGTTGATACCGTCGCGCGCAGGCGGCAGAGCGGCGACAGCCTTGGACACGGCGTCGTCGATCAGCGGCCGAACATCGTCGATCGTCACTGATTTTCCATCTTCTGGAATGCGGATGTTATCCACAGATTTCTTGTATTCGTCGAGACCAGTCGCCAAGACTTCGTCGACGCGACGATAAACACAGTCCATGTCGACCGGGTCGGCGTCCTTGCCATCCTTTGCCGGCGGCAGAGCGGCGACAGCTTCGATCAGGATCGTCTTGACTGCATCCATGTCGACAGGGTCGGCGTCCTTACCGTCGCGCGCGGGCGGCAACGCGGCAACGGCTTCGTCGACCGCTTCCGTCACCATACCAGCGATATCAGGCAGTTCCGGCGCGGGCGGCAACTCGACGCCGGCAACGGCTTCGACCACCAGCGCCTTAACCGCTTCCATGTCGATCGGGGCGGCGTCCTTACCGTCGCGCGCGGGCGGCAACGCCTTGACGGCATCATCAACCAAAGCAGCGATATCCGGAAGTTCCGGAGCGACCGGGACAGGGATCGTCGCAACGGCTTCCTTGACCATGACGCTGATATCCGGAAGTTCCGGAGCGACCGGGACAGGGATCGTCGCAACGGCTTCCTTGACCATGACGGACAAAGCCACTTGCATTTCAGGCATGAGTGTCGATTCAAGCGCACCTCTAATGTCGCGGACTTCCTCTGTGATCAGAGCACGGATTGCATCATCCTTGATCACGGGAATCGCACCAACGGTTTCCATGATGGACCGCAGATCAGTCCGAACACTTTTCATATCGTCGGCCACGGTGGAAGCTTCCAGCGCGTCCAGGCGACGCAGGAGCGGTGCAAGCTGGCGATCGATGCTGGCGTTAACCGCTTCGACGATGGTCTTGCCGAATTCTTCGCCATCGAAAATCCCGGCCATCAGCGAAGTCCTTTCAGAATTGCGATCATCGCCTTGCTGGCTTGTGCTGCGGCTTCGTTATCATTGGACGCGTCCGGGGTCACAGGCGCAGCGGCCGGCTGTTCGATCGGCATGGCGTCACGCTTGGCGAGCCATTCCAGACTATGGTCCTGTTCCTGCAGATAGACGGTATCGCCGCCGGTCACCGGTCCACGATTGAGCCGCTTGCGCTGTTCGTTCACAGTCAGCTTGCCTTTGGATTTTTCCAGCACATCCATTTGCGTCAAGGCGTCCATGCGCAACAGTTCATCCGTATCGAATTCCGTTCCGATCAGAATACCGTCCATGCCTAGACCATCGTCGAGCAACGTCACGATGTCGACGATAAGCACCTGAAGGCATTGCGAATAATAACGAAGCGTCACAGTCTGGACGTTGTCATAGGTCGGTTCGGCACCAACGCCAATCATGAATGGCGGAACGTGATAAACCCCACAGACAATTTCAGCCGACCATTTCAGCTGTTCAATCATCTGTGCATCAGTCGACTTGGACTTGAGCGCGAGATATGTCAGGCCGTCGCCGAGAACTGCGACCTTGCCGGCATTCGATCCGCTGTAGTTTTCATCCCAATAGGCTTTGAGACGACCGGCAGTTTCGTCGCTAATCGCACCAGGCGCCTGGAGAATACCACCCGGACGCGCGCCATTCTCAAAGAACTTGGTGCTGTCGGACTGAATGGCGAGACCCTGTGTCGCCGCAAGACCGGCCGCGAAAATCGGACTGATACCGATCAGCGGATGAAACAAGCAGTTGAACCGATCATGAATGATTTCGGGCGCAGGAACGGTCACGCTGCCTTTTTCGAGACCGGCCAAACGATCGTTCGACAGCTGATAAAACACATCGCCGTTATCAGCAACCAGCACCGTGACCAATTTCGGGTCCAGGACATGCATGGCGACAACCACGTTACGATTGTCACGCTGTTTCAGAATATACGTGTTGCCATTCTGAAGCTTGGAAATGACCCACGCTTCAATGAACTGCTTGGTGGTCTGATAGTTATTCGGCCGACGCAGGACAGGGCTGTATGCCGGATTGCTGGTTTCTTCCCACACACGCGTGGATGGATTGAGCGCCATCAACATCAGCGGCAACTTGCTGATGTCGGATGCGATCAGGCTTTGGCACGCGAAGACAGCATGAAACGACAGAACCGAGTCCGTCTTGATCTCGATATTCCGTTGCCAAGCACCTTGAAATGATTCCAGGATTGAAAACCAACCGCTTCCGCGACCACCGCCGGGAATAGCGGAGAGCGCTTTTTGATCTGTCTGCGGTTCGCGCCGGTTCCACCACGCCATCAGGCGATTACCTCATACTGACTTGCAACCGGAAACCGGCGATCAATCCATTCACGAAATTCCGGCGATCTAGCCACCCCGTCCGAGATCGACAACACATCACCCGACCAGTCGCCGTTCCATGCTTTTACCTTACAATCGTCTCGACGGATAGAGGGACTCGGAAACAGGTTATGATACAGCGTCCGCATCAGATATCGATAGCGCGGCATAGGAAACTCGCGCAACATTTCATTCAGTTTGTCACGATTGTAAACTGTCGGCGTGTGAAGTCCATAGAACAGCGGATTGGTGACCCCATGTGATTTGAGCAAGGCGCGCGTGCTGGCGATCCGGCTGCGATATTCGCCTTGTGTTTCGCTGTTGAACAACGCTTCGTCCAATGTCCATTTGTATTCGTGTCGAAACGTCCACGGTTCCAGGATGAAAAAATCATCGTTCATCACAATGAAATCGCCAGACACGTCGGTGGCAAAAATGTTTGCAGTAGAAGACACGTAGCGGTCACAGCCAACACGCAAAACCGGAAAGACTGTGACCGCATCGCTGACCCTGGATGGACGATCGCCCGCAATGACAACTCTGTCATGCGGGACGTTCACCAAAGACCGGAGCGAATATATTAGTTCAAAGTCATCCGGCGTTCGCTTGTATGGATAGACAATGTCCATACAATTCAGGACTCGTCCGGAACCACCGGAACAGGCGGCATGACAGGCGGTGTCGGCGGAACAGCGGGCAGCGTCTCAGGAACCACCGATGCAGCCTGATGTTCGGCGATCTTGCGGCGTAGCTCTGCCTCATCCCATCCGTGGAATGCACGTTTGCCAAGTGCGGCTTCATAATCTGCACGGGCGATCACCAGCGGATCAGCGACCGGTTTGGACTGCTGTGCCAGCGGCGCCGGAACAGCAGAAGCGCGGCCGAGCTTAACTAGCAAGTCGCCATCGCGTTTGCTCACCTGGAATTCATCGCCAGCCTTCAAGCGACGCGTGTCGTAAGTCATGTTTCGGGTGGTGATATATGTCGGCATACGTCGATCTCCTGTGAAAAAGGCGGGGCTGTTACACCCCGCCTAACCGATCCGCTTTAGGAAGCGGCTTCACCCCAAGCAACGCCTTCGATCAGAGCGACACCGGTATCGCGGCGACGCGTCCAGTTGATCGTCCGTTCGGCGCGGAAAGCGACGCTGTTCGTCTGGAACATCGACACCAGCGTGGTCGCCGTCGGCGTAACGCTGTCATTGGTCGGATTGTCGAGCATCTGAAGGGACGCTTCAGTCGACATGTCGACCGAGACACCGCCGTCGTCAGCGAACCAGATGTCCGAAGCGTTCGCCAGGACAACATAGTCGGTGACATATTCGGACACGATCACCGGCAGGCCGAAGAACGTTCCGCCAGTCATGGTGATACCGGCGAATTCCGGCTGGTCGAGCGCGGTCCGCATCATGGACAGTGCCAGCGCGCGAGTCGCCGACATGATCCAGACACCGGCCGTGATCGGGTTGTTGCCGGCGATGAACACCTGCATTGCGGCCTGGACGTCGGCACGGATCGACGCGGCGTCATTGCCGGACGAAGCGATACCGGTCAGACCGTCGGTGATCGACGCGGGCTTGACACCGGCCGAACCAGCATTGGCCGGATCGACAAACGCGGTATCGATGACGGCAACGATCGCGGCAGCAAGGTCATCACGCAGGAGCGTTTCAGCCGACGGGCTGGAATCGCGCAGGGCTTCCATCGTCGCAACAGCGATGTTCGCGGCCTTGAGCGGTGCCAGTTCGGTACGACCCCAAGCAGGCTTGGTCAGCGGCTTGGGCTTGCCTTCGCCTACCCAATAGCCAACGGCGCCGCCGGTCTGCTTGATCAGCGGGACACGGAACGGAACGCGACGCAGGCCAGGAATGCCGTTGTTGCCGAAACGACCAACGATCGTCATAGGACGCAGGTATTCGACGAAGTCGGCGAAACCGCCTTCATTGCCGAACAGCGCGGCGTCGGTCGTGGTATTCACCGCGATCACGTTCGCCTTGATGATACTGACTAGGTCGGGGTCACGGGTGCCATAGTTCTGTTCGATCAGTTCCAGAAGGCTCTGACCGGTCTTGCGCGAGAGTGCAAGGCAACGGGCATAACGGGCGAAACGGATGCCGGGTGCCGGCGCCGCAGCCTTGATCAGGACACCGGAACGGGCCTGCGTGCCGGCTTCGGCTGTGGTGATCGCACCGCCATTCGGCGCAGTGATCGGGGTCGCCGATACCGCCTTCGTGGTCTGCAGCATGCCGAGACGCTTGATATCGCCGTCGAGCGCTGTCACGTCAGCAGCAAGATCGTCGAATTCAGTCTGTTCTTCCGCATCGGTGGAACGACCTTCGTCGCCGGCCTTCTGCATGATTTCGGACATACGGGCAGACTTGGTCTGCTTGGTCGCCTCAAGTGCGGCGATCTGTTCTGCAATAGTCTTAGCCATGGGTAAATTCCCCTTTGTGGGCTGTGAAAGATTGATACTCTTTTTACCCACGACGCGGGGCGGAAGGTCACCGACGACATTGCCGGACGCGGCGTCGTCGAATGATTTGATTGTCTGTGGTATAGCTTTTCCCACGGACGAAATCAATGCTGAAGCATTTGCGGGAATTGTGACAAGCGAAAGTTCATAAACTTCCGTTTCCAGGAAGTCATATCCACCGGTTTTTTCATTGTAAGCATATTTAAGCGGACGAAAACCAATGGACACGGCACGAACAAGACCGTGTTTGACTTCGCCCCATGCTGTATCAACCCGATCTTTTAGCGGACCGGGTTCGTCGATGACGGGAAGTTCAGCGGTGAAATCAATCCCCTTGGACGTCGGCTTTTGAAAGCTCACGGTCCCGATGGGTCGTTCGTGATCATGCTGATGCAAGAGCGGCATGGGGTTTTTAAACTGGACACCGAGCGGATAGACGATGTCCGAAACACGATCTACATCCGGTGTGGTTGCCGTGCCTTTGATCGTCCTTTTACCGTCGCTTTCTTCCACCGCCTTGACGGTGATCATCGAATATGCGCGGTCAATTGTAAGGGGTTTAGACATGAGATCGGGACCAATCACCTGACAGAGTTGATCAGATGATTAATCCCGACGCTGTAAAAAGTCAAATATGGCTGGTGCGTCGCCTTGCGTTTCGTAACAGCGCGTAGCGTTGCGATGTAAAACTTGACTAATCCACTCCTGTGATGATATCAACAAAATTAACAACACCCGCCACGCTACAGACGAAAGTCAGCGCACCCCGGCGGGTTTTTATTTTGGCTGTTGAGTAGCGTTACGCTACGTCACGGGACATGGCGCGGCACGACGATGCGGAGCGGCGTTAAACAGTCTGCCAGCGGAAATGACTGGTCATGAAACGTCCTAGGAAACCACCTTTTTCCGGACGGAACCGGCCGATACCAACCAGGCGGCCGGACTCGGTCAATGCACGTTCGAAAATCTCATTCGGAATGACGTCGTCCAGTATAAGGAAACGTGCTTCAGTCTTCCAATGCTGAATGATCGGAAAACGACGTTTCACGCGCTTGCCGGAACCACGCACGCCGTCGGCATTCGCCCAAATATCGATAGACTGAACATCATCCTTGTGAACACCAAGCGGCGGATCGGTTTCGCAAATCTGACCAGCAACGAAAAATTTCGTGTAAGTTGATTTGTTTCGACCAGGAATACCAATATTTAGTCGCTTAATTGCTTCATCAACAGACATCTTGAGTGCCATAGCTGGAATACAAACGATTCCGTCGGCGTTGTAAGTAGATTTCTCACGCCACATGCGTTTGTCAAAATCACCAACGCTTTCTTTCGGAAGCTTAGGAAAAACTTCGTCATCAACCATCTTCGACTGTGAATAAGGGACGACGGATTCAAGGGTTACAGTGCAAATTCTCATATTGGTGTGTCCTATGTGTTGTTGGCTGTTGCGTTGCG
>ERZ724522.418-NODE-418-length-28162-cov-5.671007_pt1 | contig 28162 bp, 26 predicted proteins | sample MGYA00376055_ERZ724522 | MGnify/ENA primary metagenome ERZ724522 (study PRJEB28724, sample SAMN07190884) | wastewater metagenome | isolation source: effluent of sewage treatment plant in Hong Hong | place: Hong Kong | collected 2016-03-17 ...
AAGCCTTCTTCGCCTCTTTGTTCTGCTGGTAGTGAGCACGCCGCTTAACGAGCACCCCCGCCCGGTACACCGGATCGGTGCGATACCGCTCGGTGTTTGGCGCGCTCACTTGTACAGCTCCTCGCAGGCGATCAGGGCCTGCGCGGTTCGGTTGAACTTGGCGACGAGAGCGTCGGCGCGATTGGATTCGCTGAGAAGAAATTCAGCAGCCTCTGCCGAAAGTTCGGTGCTTCCGGCAGCTTCAGCTCGGCCGGTGCCGGCGTCGGGCGGGGGCACATCTCCTGCCGGCTTGGCGGCGGGGACACAGCGCCCTCCAGGGTCGCGCAGCCGGATAACACCAGCGCGGGCAGCAGCAATGTCACGAGCCTTCTGAGCGTCAGCATCTTGCTTCTCCTTTAGGTAGCTCTCGTCGATCAGCAGGAGCCGCTTCGCGTGCGCGGTCTCCATCTCGGCCTTCTCCGAGCGCAGCTTCGCGGCCTCGGCCTGCGCGGCCTTCAGCGCCTTGTTGTTGGCTTCGAGGTGCTCGCGCTCGGCCAACTCGCGCCCGTCGCTGCGGCCGTAGAAGTAACTGCCCACGGAGGCGATGCCGAGCGCGATCACGCCAGCCATGAGTAGCTGCGGGGTGGGGATCATGTGCGTGCCCGGAAGTAGAAGGAGATGGCAGCCGCCTGCAGCGCCATGTACGGGGTGAGCACCGCGGCGATCACCGCCGCAACCTCCACGCCGTTGCGGGTGCCGCTCTGCTCGGCGTACTGCATCGCCCAGGCCGTAACCTGCACCGTGCCGTAGAAGATCGCCACCGACAGCGCGTGCTTGTCGATGTCGCGCTTGTCGATGAAGTCCCACGCCTGCGACGCGCGCAGCGCGAGCCAGCACAGGATGCCGTCATCCGTGCGGCGTCGTCGCTGCGTAGGCGCGTCGAGCGTCAATGCCACACTCCGGTGCGCATCTGCTCCGCGAGCCGCACTGCGCGTTCCGGGGTCTGATCGGCCCACTTGCTCTGCAGCATGCCCTCGGATGCCGCGTCGTAGTCGCCGCGCTCGATCATCGCCAGCGTGTTCTTGAACCCGAGCAAGCCTTCCACACCCATCTGGAAAGCCATGTTCAGCAGCACACCCTGCCGGGCCTCGTCGAGCTTGTCGAACCACGGCAGGCGGCGCCGCAGCTCGTCGCGCTTTGCGTTCAGCCGGTTGCGGAAGAGGTACTCGGACTCCTCGGCCGTGATGCCGCCGCCCTTCCTCTTGTCGATCAGGATGCCGATGCCGATGGTCCAGTAACCGAGGTGGTCCTGGTAGGCGTGCAGCACCTCGCCCTCGTCGCGGCGCAGTTGCTGCGTGATCTCGCTGTCGAGGCTCACCTGAGCAGACCCTTGATGTACTGCCACACCGCAGCCCCGAGCGCGACGATGCCCGCCCATATGAGGCCGCTGATCGTTTTCTCCTTGACCGCCTTGGCGAGATCGCGCCGCGCCTGGATGTCGGCGATCATGGCCTCGTGTGCGCGCTTGTGCCCTTCGGAGTCGCCACCGGGGAAGGCCCCTGAGAAGCGCTGCTCGAACGCATCGAAGCGCGATATTAGTGCCCGCTGCGAGGCGAGGATTCGACGCAGCACCGCAGCCGCAGCCTGATCCTCGATGCCTTCAAGCTCGGACTGATTGAAGTCGCTCACGGGGGTACTAGGCTCCTTCTCTCCTTGCTGCCTTGTCGCAGTGGTCGGCTTCGATGAGGCTCAGGACGCTGCACACCGCACGGCACATCTGGCACTTCGACGCGCCCATTTCCGCGCTCAACGTGCGCGACCCCGAGTGCCCGAGCAGCGCCGCCGTCAGGCGATCCTGCGCCTTGACGATATTCTTGCCGTAGGGCATCTCGTCGAACACGATCGCCACCAGCCCGACGACGATCGCCACCAGCGACGCGAGGCTGAACATCAGCCAGAGGCCGAGGGCGACGGCGAGCTTGAGGGCGCGCTTCATCGCTTCGTGCGCTCCGCTGCTATCTCTGCGTCCTTCGCGGCGAGCCAGTCTTTTCCTTCCGGCGTCAGCAGGGCTTCCCTGAGCCTGCGCTGCGTGATGGTCGATTCGATGGCGGTGATGCGGGCCTTTGCCGCTTCATCCCTCTCATTCGCAACCGGGTCGAACGCTTCCAGCACCGCCCGCGCATCCGCGCGCTGTTTGTCCGTCGCCTCATCCTTGAAGTCGATGCGCCACGTTGCCTTGTCGTTCTTGCGCCCGATGCTGACGCCGCGGATGGGGCAGACGGCTTTGATTGCTGCGTCGAGTTTGGCTGCGAGGGTTTCCACTAGAATCTCCCCGAGAAGTACATCAGGTTCCGTACGGTTGCGCCGCCCGCGTCGCCGTAGAAAGTCACGGCGGCAGTTGCGCTCAAACAAGCTTCCGTCGCCTGCACGTAGTTGAATCCAAGAGGGGCATCCTCATAACGCGCGTGCAGCCAAGCCTGTGCATTGGCGCCAAGACTGCCGGGTATGTAGTTTTTCTCGCTTTTCGCTGAGAAAGCATTCGTCGCGTTCAGCCCGAACCCAATTACGGGAGCATCCGGGGTGGCAGACGCATTCGTGAGTTGCGAGCGATATGCCTTGACTAGTCGCGGCAATCCGTTGATGAACGAGGCTCGCGCGGTAACAGCGTCGTTCATCCCACGAACAGTGGTGGATTGATAGGTGTAGGAGTCCACCGTTGTATTGATGATTCCGCCCACGTCTTCGTCGTTGTAGGCGTTGAACACGCCGAGGAAAATTGCGGTGTCGTCCCCGCCGAGAACCCAGTCAATCGTCGCCGTGCCGTTCGACCGGATGGTGCCAACATACAGCCCGCGCTGCGCAGCAGGCCCGTTCGTGATGGCGATTTTGTTGACGTAGCGGCCTTCGAGGATTTCAAGTTCCGTCGTGCCTGCCCCAGTTCCCCTCCCTGTGTCACTCGTCCACGCAGGCCCGCGAGTCGCCCGTAGCGTGCCGCTATCGTTCCACACAAACACGTCGTAGTTCGAGTTGTTCGCCACCGCTGCCGGTGACTTCGCGCTGTCCGTCGTCGCCTGCGACAGTTCGGTGAAGATCGTCGGCACCCACTTCGAGCCGTCATAGAGGGAAACCACGTTGCCTTTGTACGGGGTGAAGTAGACCGTCGTCGCGGCGGTCACGTCGGCGGTCATCACTGGCGTTGCGCTGGTGAGGGTCAGGCGGCCTTGTGCAACGGGGAAGGCCGAGCGCAGCGATGCCGCCAGCTTCGCCGTCGTCACCGTCCCATCAGCCGGCGTGCCGACACCGAGCGGTGTCGTCCACACCGCCTCTATCGCCCCCACGCCGCCGCCGATCGCCGAGTCGAAGGTGATGACCCCCGCGGCATACTCCCACTCGCTCTCTTGCTGGTACACGCCGTCCTGGTACACCGTGAGCGCGTCCTTGCTCGACGGTAGCGGCGTCTCGGTGATCGTCACCTCGGTGCTCGATCCAGCCGTGAAGTCCACGCCAGCCACGAAGCGCTGCTTCTTCTGCTCGGCCGAGATCGCGGCTGCGGTAGCTTCCGCCTCCGCAGCGCTCGCTGCTGCCGCGGTCTCGCTCAACCCCGCTGCGATCTCGCTCGCGGCGGCGTTGTCCTCGCTGATGCCCGCTGCAGTCTCGCTCGCTGCTGCCGCAGCGGCAGAATCCTCCGCGGCATCCGCTGCGTCGAGCAAATCCCCGATCAAGTCAGCCGGATCGGTAGGACTGGACGGGTCCACCTTCACCGCGCGGGTCAGCTCTTCCGCTTGCTGGCCTAGCAGCATGATCGCGCGATCGAGCGCACCCTCGATCACCTCGGGGTAGAACCCGCCGCCGTTGGTGATGTCGAGCGGCTGCTCGATCTCCATGTTCGACAGGATCGTGAGCTTGTGCGTGCTCGCCATCGGCGAGCCCGAGATCGGGTAGGTGATGTCGCCGCCCGGATCGGCGCCCTGGTCCGGGTTCAGCGCGACGCTGTAGTCGGAGTCCAGCACGAGGTCCGACTCCGCGCCGGTCGCGATCTCCGTGAGGATGACGCGCAGGTCCGCCGCCGCGAACACCTTGAAGTCGAACGCGAACTCGTCGTTTACGCCGTTGCCGGTGTAGGGGCCTGCTTTACGGGTAGCGACTGGTACGGTCATGGGTGCCTCGAATTGTCGGGTGGTAGTTGTGTGCTTAACCGCACCTTAGCGGTCCCTGTGGCCTACAGCGAGCGCACCCGGCCACTCGGTCTCGCCGGTTGCGATTGCGTGGATGCCGTCGATCGTGGCGTTCACCTGCCCGGCAGGCAGGTGGAACAGAATGCCTGCGGTGTTGCTGGCCGCCTTCAGCGCAGCCTCGTCCACCTCGCCCTGCCCTATCTGCTTGCCGAGGTTGACGACCTCGGCGAGGAACCTCACGCCAGCCGGCCCGCGGTAGTCACCGGGCAGGCCGAGGGCCGCACGCGCCACGCCGCCGATCTCGCGCAGGCCCACCAGCGTGCCGAAGAGGAAGCTCACCTGATCGGCCACGATCTCCTTCGCGAGTTCTTCCCAATCGTCCTCGCCTTCCAGCGCGGCGTACATGAGCGTGCCGACGAGCGCGGGGATGGTGTAGAGCAGCATCATGTCGGCCGCCGCCTTCGCCACCGAGATCGGGTTCTTCACGTCCGTGCGGCCCACCACCTCGCGCGTCAGGTTGAACGTGACGTTGAAGTAGCTGTAGAAGTTGGTGAAGAGCTTCAGGTACGGGCTGCCGCGCTGCACGGCGGCGAGGTCCATGATCTGCCCGCCGCCTTGCGAGTCCTTCACCGCCTGGTCGGCTTGCGCGACGGCCGTGGCCTCGTCCACGCCGGCCTCGATCGCCTTGTGGTACTGGCCGAGCCAGGTCGGGATGTCCACCGCCATCTGCATCTTCTGGATCATCCAGAAGTAGCTCGCGCGGATCGCGCTGTTGCGGTTCTCGACGAGGTTCAGGATTTCGTTCACCTCGCGCTGCAGCGTCTTGCCGCGTAGGCGCATGAAGTCCGACTTCTCGCTCACGCGCTTGGCCGTGTTCTCCATGCGCACGGCATCGCCCACGAACTCGGCCAGGCCCCGCGCGATCCACTTCGGCCCGATGCGCACCGCCGACTGCGTGAAGCCGCTGAACTGGATCATCGCCGTCGTGAGCCGCCATCCCATCATCGCGATCGAGGTGCCGGTGCGCAGGTGGTTGGCGATGGTCTCCATCATGTTCTGCGCCGGCAGGTCGCCCGCAGCGATGTCGGTGATGGTGTCGCGCATCGCCTCCAGCACATGATGGCCGTAGTGCTCGCGGATCGCGCTGTCGATCGGTGCCGCACGCAGGAGCCGCTGCGCGTCCACGAGGAACTCCTGCCACGCGAGGCGGTGCGTCACCTCGGTGACGTGCTGCGTGATGACGCCGAAGTCCTTCTTCAGGGGGCGGTCCACCACCTTGTCGGCGCGGGCCTTCGTGAACGAGTCGCGCGTCTTGGCGCTGCCTCGCGCGGCCCGCCACAGGTCCATGATCCCCGCTGCGGCTTCGTCCGACAGGCTGCGCGTCGAGCGCGTGCCGTCGTACTTGACCGGGATGTAGCCGCCCTTGTAGGTGCCGTGCCGCGTCGGTACGGGCGTGGCCTGAACCCACTCGGGCTCGACCCCGGTGAGCCTGCGCTGCTGCGCGCCGATCTCGGTGCGGTACTCCTCGAAGAAGTCCCACACGCCCTGCACGAAGTCCATCTCGTGCTTCTCAAGCGTGTCGATCACCGCGCGCACCTGGGCAGCGCTCCACTTGTCGCCGTCCATCAGGCGTTGCAGGTTGCCCTCGTTGCCGGCGTTCAAGGCCACCATGATGCGGCCCTCGCGCGACAGGCTGTTGTTGATCGCCGGGATGAAGGTTTTCTCCTTCCACCCCTTGATGCCCTTGAACAACTCCGTCAGGCGAACCGTGGCCTGCTCGTTCATCACCGCCTCGCGCGCCGCGGCCCTGTTCGCCGGCCGGCTGAACAGCTCCCACATCGCCCCGCCGTCCTTCCACCCGTCCAGCTCGCGGATCATGGCGGCGAGCTTGCGGTGCATGACGAAGTAGCTGGTCGCGCCGTCCTTCACCTTGTCGATCCAGCGATTGCGCTCCAGCTTCTCGGGGATCGAGCGCTTGGCGTTCTCGACGATGGAGGCCGCAGCCTCGTCCACCCGAGCGTTGAACGCGCGCTCGTCCTGCGCCGTGAGTAGCTTGTGCTTCAGCCGGCCCAGGTGCTCGACGTTCTTCACCGCGTCCACGAGCCCGCGGAACTCCTCCAGCGTCATGTCCTGGTAGGGCTTGCGGGCGGCTTCGTCCAGCAGCCTCGGGTCGATCACCGGCTCGTTGCCCTTCTCCTTCTCGGCCACGATCCACTCCGTCAGGTTCTGCCGGCGTTGCGCCTCGCGCGCCGTCACGCGGCGAAGGTCGAAGCGATCGAGGAGCATCGCGATCTGCTCGCGGTACTCGGGGTCGATGGTCTTGCTGTCGCCGATGCGCTTCAAGTAGCGCACGCCCTTCTCGATCTCTTCCAGCGCGTCGTAGGCCGCCTTCGTCGCGAAGCCGTTCACGAGCTGGTTGCGCTTCTCGACGGCCGCCTCGGGCATGTTCTTCGCCAGCAGGGCCTTCTCGGCGGCCTTGGCCGCACGCGCCTCGGCAGCGGCGTGCTGCGCGGGCTTGATCTCGCGCAAGCGCTTGCGAGCGATGATCGTGGCAGCGAACTCGCGCGCCGCCTTGATGAGCACGTTCTTCTGGCCGGTGGCGCGCGCCAGCATGCGCAGCTCGGTCGAGACGAAGCGCGTGCGCGCCTCGTTGTGGATCGCCTCGTTGGCCGCGCGCTCGATGGCCTCGGGGCTGGACAGGTCGCCGTAGCGCTCAAGCATGCGCTGGTCGGTCATGCCCTCGATCACGGCGCTCTCGGGCTGCGCGTCGAGGATCGCGCGCACGAGATGGTCGCCGCTCGTGAAGCCGAAGAGTTCGGCGATGGCGTCGGGGTGGATGCCGTCAGTCGCGGCGAGCCCGCCAGCGCCTACCGAGAGGTAGCGCCAGGGCGCAGCCGGCCCTTCGCCGTACATCTCCTTCAGGGCCGGCAGCGAGAGCTTCGTCGGCTTGCCGGCGAGGTCGTCGAGCAGCGCACGCTCGGCGTTCGTGCGATCGGCCTCGGGCAGCTCGCCGTAACGCAGGAACCGCTGCGCGGCGTAGACGGGCTGGCTGCGCACCTCGTCGCGCACCTCGGCCTCGACCGCGCGGCGCTTGGCCTCCGCGTTCTTCTGCAGCCGCTTCAGCTCGCGCCCGCGAGCGTTCTGGAGCCACTGCATATCGCGCAAGGAGCGCGTCTGCAGTTGATCGACCGCCTCCTGCGTGGCGTTGAGGGCAAGCTCGTGGTACGCACGCCACTCAGCCGGCGTCATGCCGGCTTCTTCGGCCGACTTGAAGAGCGGCGCGTAGTTGCGCGCGGCCTCTGCTTGCTGGATTTCCTCGTTCGTCGCGAGCATCCGATCCATCACGCCGCGCACTTCGTCGGTGAGCGTGACGTTGAGCGCGGTGATCTGCTTGTAGACGTTGAGGAGCCAGGCGCGAAAGCGCGCGAAGATGCCATTCAGCTCGGGGTTCGGCGAGCGCCCCTCGAAGAGGTACGCCTCGAAGCCGCGGGCGTACTGCTCGTGGTAGGGGCGCTTCTCCTCCAACGGCATCGCGCGCCACTCGTCGAGCGTCATGCCGGGCTTGAACCACGCGAGGAGCTTCTGCATGTCGGCGACGATCTCGGGCGGGGCGTCCTCCTGGCTCGCGATGTCGGCGAGCACTTCGAGCTGGAAGTGCCCCATCTCGTGCAGGAACGTGGAGAGGTCCGCGTTCTGCAGCAGCGTGATGATGCTCGGGCGGTCCTTGATGTCGTCGGCGAAGGAGATTTGCCCGCGGCTGCCGCCTTGCTTCTTGGAGGGTTGGAAGAGCGGTTGACCGCCCTGCACTTTGGCGATCATCTCGGGCGTGAGCACGATGCCGGCTGCGCCGTCGTAGCTGTGCTGGCCCTCTCTGACGGACAGAGAAACGGTCTCGACGCCCTCGCCGCCGAGGGCGCGAGCGATCTTGTCCGCGACGATGGGCACGATGGCGGGCTTGCCTTTCGGGTTCATGCCCTTGGCGTCGCCGTAGTAGTGCGCCATGCCGAGATCGTCGATGGTGAGCTTGTCGCCCGAGAGCGTGCCTTCCGCGTTCGGGTCGTTGATGATGGCTTCCGCCATGTCGGAACCGATAGCCGCGCGCAGCTCTTCCTTGGAGAACTTGCGCTCGACCTTGGAGGTGCCGCGCTGCTTGGCATTGATCTCGATTTCGCCTTCGACCTTCTTCCACTCGATGCGGTCCACGTTGTCGCGCAGCCACCCCTCGTAGCGCTCGGTCTGCTCCAGGCCGGTCGTCCACGCGATCTGTGTGATGCCTTTGTCGGCGGCGTAGCGCACGATGCGCTTCAGGAGCAGCGCGGTCCACTGCTGCGTGTCGCGCACGAAGGGGGCGGTGGGCACGCCCCTGTCAGCAACAACCCTTGCGATGGCTTCTTGCGCGCTGTTCGCGTACACCATCTGCTGAACGATGTCGGCGTTCGGACGGCGAACCGTCCAAGTGAAGCCTCCACCGCCGTGCTCTACTCGTTCAGCGGTCAAGCCCTCCGGCTTTATGTCACCTTTGAATCCCTGCTCCTTCCCGTGCTGCGCCCGCTGACTTTGCAGCTCCTCGATGAAGAGCGTCGGCGTGCCGTTCGCGTCGTCGTGAATCTTGAAGCGCGACCAGGCGACCGTGCGCCCGCCCGTGTCGGTCTGGAAGTGCGTCGAGTCATCCGCGTTGTACGGCTCTATGTTGGGCACCGAGAGCACCAGCTCGCGGTAGTCTCTGCCGCCAGCCGACTGCCAGTGTCCGGCGTGGCGGACGGCGTTCGCGTCCGATACGCGACGCGGCGTATCGCTGCGGCGCTCGTACTCCAACTCCTCGCGCGCCATGTTGTAGTAATAGTCGCCGTGATCGTCTACCGAGGCGTTCTCCGCGTAGCTATCGACTTCCATCTCGATGATGCGTTCCTGCTCCTCTTCGGCAGCCTTCTGCGCACCATGCTTCGAGTCGTAGGCGCCGATGTCCTCGTCCTGCTCGTAGAACCGCGCGGTGAAGTGCGGATCGCCATCGAATACGTCCTCGCCGTCTATCTGGCGGCCCCGCACCCAATGCAGCGCGTCCGCTTCGGAGTCGAATTCCTTGTCGGTGAGCCACGTCTCGCGCGGCCCGTTCGGGTACATCTCCTTCAGCTCGTCGAGGTCGTCGGGCCATGTGTTTTCGTTGCCCATCCCCCAATCGAGTTGCTTGATCCCGTAGCTCGGGCCATCGTCGCGCAGCATGTCGGCAGGCAGCTCGACGATGCGCACGTTGGGCAGACGAAGGTGGAGGTCGAAGTTCGTGTAGTCGCTCTCGCGAGCGGAGTTGTACGCCTCATCCTGCGACTGAGCTTCCCACAACGCCTGTGCGCGCTCCGCGATCTCCTCGTCGCTGATCGTGTCCGCGTCGGCGTCGGCGTCGTCAACTTCTTCGACCGTCGCCATCGCTGTACCTGCCGGTTCGCCGAGAATCTTTTCCTCGACGCGCACGTTGTTCTCGCGCAGGTAGTCGAGCACCTGGTCGCGGGTGACGCGATCCGACGTGGCGACAGCCGGCACTTCTACACGCCGCAGCGTAAGCGCAGTGCCGGTCTCAGCACTGACACTCTTCATCCAGTTCTCTGCTGCGCGCTGTCCGTCGCCGAACTCGCCGCCCGCCGCGTAGCGCACTTCGCCCGTGTCGTCCACGACCTCGTGCGTGTAAGTGGGCCGAGTGTTTCCTTCCTGAATATCGAGCCAGTCCATCACGCCCGAGAGCATGATCTCTTCCTTCTTCACCCCCTTCGACGACAGCCCGTTGATGAACGACTTCCACTGCGCGGCGGGCGCGACCTTCATCTTCGCCGCCTCGATCTGGCGCTCCAGCACCGAGTAGAACGGCGGGCGCGCGTCGGGCTTGCCGGTGTCGTTGTCGATGGTTTCCTGGAACATCACCCGGTCGGCACGACCGAACGCGGTGTCGGCCACCGCCTTCTTGCGTGCGGCCTCGTCGCCCTTCTTGTACGTCGCCACCTCGACGCCCGCGCGCTTGAGCGCGTCGAGCACCTCGGGGTTCGTGCCCTCGGGCACCACGGCTGCCGCGAACTCGTTGATGCCGACGCCGCGCAGAATCTTCGCCTCGAAGTATTCGGTTGGCATGTTGCGCAGGCGCGTGATGAACTCGAACACCTGCTGGCGCGCATCGTCGGGCAGCTCGGTGAATCCGTACTCTTTCGCCGCGCGGGCGAGCCCCATGCGCGCCGAATCTTCGATCAGCGCCATCACAGTGTCGGTGTAGCGGAAAGAGTCGGCGCCGTGGCTGTAGTAGGGTTTGAGCGCGTCGGAGAGCGCGAAGAACTCTGCCCCGACCTCCTTCTTCACCTCCTCGAACTGCTCGTCGGTGACAATGCGATCCGCCGCTTTCTGGATCGCCGTGATCGAGCGGAATTGCGGCGCGAACTTCGAGCGCAGTTGCCCGACGCCGTAGATGTTCCCGCTCGACTCCCCTCCCCTCAGCTCCTTCTTCAGGATGCGGACGACGTTCTCCAGCGTGTGCGCCTTGTAGCGCCGGTTGCCGCCGTAGGTGAAACCCATGAAGATGCGCTCTTGCGGCGCCATCTCGCGCATCAACCCCGCAGAGTAGTCGGCAAGCTGCTCGCGCAGGTTGTGCTGGTCGATGGCGCGCTGCATGTTGTAGCGCGTCGCATCGTTCGCTTTGAACCGCTCCTCGTGCTGCACGCGCTCGACCGATACGCCATTCCGCGAGAGGACTTCAGCCATCACCGCAGGATGCCCTTCCAAGTACCGCGCGCCTTCCTTCTGCAGTTGGTCGAGGTCGAAGTAGTTGACGCCTGTAAGCTCGCGGTGCTTGTGAACGACAGCCGCGAGCGGCTTCTGCGCCGCCGCGTCGAACTTGTACGAGATTCTCGGGTAGCGCGGCGAGTAGATGTCAGCGCCGAACACCTTCGTGCGCGCGTAGCCGCGCGGGTTCGCCATCTCACTCGGGCCGATGAGCGTGATCTCACCGAAGCCGGTGATCGAGTCGTTGGCCTTCGTGATCGCGAGCGACGGCACCGCGATGCCGCCCATGCGCAGGGCGTGCAGGAGGTTGTCGGCCGTGATGTTGTGCTGAACGATCAACTGCTTCTCGCGCTCGCCCTGCTCGAAGCTACGCACAGGCGTCGGCACCACCACGCTCTCGGGCGTGAACGCCACGAGATGCGTGCGCCCACCCAGGTGCTTGGCGGTGATGAGGAGACCGTCGTAGCCGGCCGCGCGCTGCTTCTCGCGCCAGGCGTGGGCTTCCTCGATGGTGTCGAAGCCGGGCAGCTCGTCCACCTTGACGACGAGCGGGTTGCGCATGTCGAGGTTGAAGGTCTCGACCGAGCCGTAGCTCGCCGCCTCCCCCTCGCTGATCGTGAACCACACCCCGAGGCCCGAGGAGGGCCTGCCGGTGGCGTGGCCGAGCGCGCCTAGATCGAAGTGTTCGGGACGGAGGGCGTGCGCAGCGCCGCGGTAGACGGCGGCTGGTCGGCCATCTTTTCCTCGGATGCGAGTAGCGCGAGCCCACCCTGGTGCTGCACGCCCTCCTCCAACAGTTGCGTGTAGCTCTTCGCGTTGGGCGTCGGTTCCAGCAGGTCGGTCAGATTGTCCATGTTCGGCAGTATATCCCTTTTCTTTAGCGTTTGCTACAGGCTTGATTTTGGCCGGGTCGAACACTACAAAATTGTCATATCCCCACTCCTCGGTGCCCGAGGGGCCACGACCGTCCTTGTACTCTTCGGCCGCTTTGATGAGGATGCCGTCATGGCCGGCTGCTTCGAGTTGCGCGCGGAAGGCTTGCGGGCTCTCGCCGTCGTAAAGGAACCGCTGCAGGTACTCCTCTGCACTGATCGTGAACGGTTTCTCCAACCCTAGCTCGGCCGTTATCACGTTGCGCCCGAACGCTTTCGCCATGCCCTTGTTCGCCGTGAACCACACGCCGGGCACCTGCGACGTAAAACCCTGTCCGGTTCCTTCTTTAGAGGGATCGAACACCTCAAAGCTGGCGTTGGTGCCGTGGTGCGCTAGCTGATCCATCACCCCCCTGCCAGTCACCTCCTCCCCCTGCACGCGCGTCGCGTAGCGCACGTACATCTCCTCGGGCGTGATCGGCACCCGCAGGCGCTGCGAGTTCACCGTGTAGAACGCGGCCAGCAGCTTCGCGTATGCCTTGTTCACGTCGCTCGTGAAGCGATTCGCGCGCTGCTCCAACTGCGCGAGGATTTCCTGCTCCACGACTTTCCCCGACTCCTTGATCGCGTCGGTGAACTCGCGCTCCGCGAGCATCCTCTCGGCGTCGGCCTTGAACGTCTCGGCCTGCTCCTGCATGAAGGTCTTGGCTTCCTGCAGGCTCATCGCGTCGGGCGATGTGCGAAGGTGCTGCAAGAGCGCGGCGCCCATGTCGCTGGCGGCGATGTTGGCGGCGTACTCGCCCACCGGGATGCGCAGATCGCCGCCGATGCGCGCCGCCTCCTCGAACTGCGCGGCCACCGAAGGAGAGGCCGCCAGGACTTCAGGCAGGGCTTCGCCTACCGCCTGCGCGAACGTGCGCGCATCGACGTACACGTCCTGCACCGGCCCCTCTGCCGCTGCCTGATCGACGAACTCGGCGAAGCTCTGCGGATCGCGCTCGCGCAGCTTGGACGCCTTGGCGATCTCGGCCAGTTGCGCGAGCGCCTCGCTCGTCTCCTCGGCGTGCCGCACCGCTACGTCATCCTCGACGAATCGGCGCATGGCTGCGTTGCCGGCGCCCATGACGCTCGCCTGCACCAACGTGGCGAGGAAGGTCTCGTAGCCTCTCTCGGGCCGCTCGGCGAAGAACTCGCCCCACGTCTTATCGGGGTTGGCGATCGAGGTGTCGATCGCGTCCTGCACGAAGGTGGCTATCTGCTCGGTCGGCACCTCACGCGCAAGCAGTCCCGTGAGGAACTGTCCGGCGCCCACCTTGCCCAACTTGCCGACGAGGAACCCCATCGGCAGCATCTCAGTGAGCACCTCGGTGGACCCCTCGGCCGTGGCACCGAGGAACGCCATGCCGGGCGTCGCGCCGCGTTCGCGGTACTTGCCGTATGCGTCGGCTTCAGTCTGCAGGCCAAGCGCGCTGAGAACAGGCGCAGGGCTTCGCGTGGCGACCGAAGCCGCGACGCCGGGGAGCACTTGCAAGGTGCTCACCCCGCCGCCGTACAAACCTTGAGCGGTGAGCGAGTCGAAGTCGGGAGTGGTGGCGGCCTCTTCGAGGTCAACACGACGGCGCTCGCGCATCGCGTCCTCGATCACCGTGTCGAAGCCGAACAGGTCGGCGAACTGCAGCCGGATGCCCTGGCGGGCCTTCTCCAGCCCCTGCGGGAACGACTTCAGCAGCCCCTTCGTCACCGACCCTGCGGTGGGCTTCGGGCCGCGGAGAGGGCGAGCCGCGCCGTACCGCTGGTACGCCGGCCCGCCGATCATGCCGCCCGAGTATTGCGGGTTGTCCTGCGCGCCGAGGATGAACTCGGCTTGCGAGAGGTTGTCGAGATCGTCGCGCGACAGGCTCGCGAAGTCGGCCATCTGCAACTGGCGCGCGAGCACGGGGCTCGTGCGCAGCAGCTCGTCGAACTCGTTCAAGTCGGCCCTGAGCTTCACCTCGGGCAGGTTGCGCGCGGCGATCGGCGCCGGCACGCCGGTCTTGCGTTCGAGCTGCTTGGCCTTGCCGTACTCGTCCGGGCTCGGCCCCTTCTCGGCGGCGAACATCGAAGCGCGCAGCCGCTGGCGCGGCTGGTCGGCGTCGGCCGCGATCATCGCGTCGTAGTCGTCAGGCGTGGGCGACTTGGCCGCCGACTGCAGGATTTCGTCGTACTCGTTGCTCAACGCACGCGCCCCTGGCTGGTCTGGTTTGGCAGGCCCATCTTGCGACGGTACAGTTCGAGCACCGTCGCGTCGTCAACCCTGCGCCCCGCGCGCCTGAGCGCCGCCTCGATCTTCGCGCGCTCTTCCTTCGGCACCCTCGGCGTGAACGTCGCGGCGTTCTCCGTGCCCTGCACTTCGTAGAAGCGCGTAGTGCCGAACTGGAGCGCGGTGTTGTCGCGCTCGATCACCATGCGGTCGATGATCTTCTGGCGTTCCTCGAACGTGAGTTTCTTGCCGGTGCGCTTCTCTTCCGTGGCGATCGTCTGCTGCACCACGGTGTCGAATTTGCCCTTCTTCTCACGGTCGCTGGCGCCCCATCCCAGGAGGTCGTGGGTGTTCGAGAGTTGGTTCTCCAACGTCGCCACGTCCTTCAGCTCGTCGGGCTTGCGCACCGCGGCCTGCAAGTCGATCATGCCTTTGCGCTCGGCCTGGCCGAGGTAGGCGAAGTCGCCGCGCAGGTCGCGCTTCGCGAACGCTACCGGGTCGGTGAACGCCTGCTGGCGCAACTCGTAATACTTGTCCCAATCGGTCTTGGGCATCTTGCCTTCGGCTGCGCTCTGCGCATCCTTCTTCAGCGCGAGGAGCACACGGCCATCGAGCTTTTGCAGCACGTCCACCGGGATCGCGGAGAACCGGCCGGTGCGTGCGTAGATGCCATACGCCTGATCGGCAGCATCCTTCTGCGCGCGCTCGCGTGCCGCGGTCTGCTCGGCGTGCCGGGTTTTCCACTCCAGCACCGCAGCGGCTTCCTCGTCGCCGCTCAACTTCTGGCGAATGAAGATGAGCCCGTTGGCCTCCGACATGCCGGCTTCGGTCAGCTCGTCCGCTACCTTCTGCGCCTTCTCCCGTATCGTGCCGGCCTTGTACAGCCCCTCGATCTTCTCGTGCTCGACGCCGTTGATCTCAGCCTTGTTGGCGGTGAAGTACGCCTTCGCGCGGCTCGGGTCGCTGTTCACCATGTTCTGTATCACCTGCATGTGCAGGTTGGTGAGCGCCTCGGCGCGCTTGGCGTCGCGCAGCGCCGTCGCCTCGGGCGTGTTGCCGTCGTAACCGTTCAGCTTCGCCAGTACGTCCAACCGCTTGAGCACGTCGGCCTTCGCGCCCATGATCGCCGCCTGCTCGGTCGGCGTACCCACCTGGCTCGCGGCGAGGTTGATCGAACTCACGATCGACGCCGACGTGGACTCGGCGAGCGCCGCGCGCCGCTGGTCCGCCTCGTACCGCGACAGGCCATCGAGGGACTGCGTGCGCAGCCGCGCCACCTGCTGCGCGAAGAGCCTCTTCTGCGTCGGGTTGGCGAGGTTGTCGGAGTGCTCGGTCTGCTTCTTGTCCCACCAGTCAGCAGCTTCCTTCGTGAGGTCTTTTGCCGCCGCGCCGCGGCGTTCGCGCGCTACCTGCTCGAAGGCGATGTACTCGGTCTTGAGCGCGGTCTCCGCGCGGAACAGCATGTCCGCGTTCTCGCGGTTCTGCATGTCCACCGCGATGTCGTTGATCTTCTCGCCTGCTGCCATGAGTTGCTTGCCGGCCTGCAGGCCGCGATCAGCGCCTGCGGAGAAGAGCGACGGGGACGCGACCGAACTCTGCCGAACGGTCGGCATGCCGGTGGGCGCGACCTGCGCGGTGTCGTAGACCGGGACGCGGGCCATCAGCTAACCTTCTTGTAGTTGTACCACTGCGACGCCACCGAGGCGGCGCCTGTGAGGAGCGTGCTGCCTGCGGCCATGAGCGGGCTCTCCGAGTTGCCGCGCATCTGCAGGAGCCCGGCGTTCGCCGTGTAGCCCTTGCCCTGCTCGCGCAGCGCCCACGCCTCGCGCGAGGCGTTGTCGCGCACGGTGAGCGCGTCCGCCTCGCCCATCACGTCGGTCGTCACGAGGATGTCGAGCGGGCTGCCCTCATCAAGCGCGATGCCTCGCGCGGCCATGCTCGCACGCTGCGAACTCTTGAAGCTGGCGACCTTCAGGCGCTGGTTGCCCTCGGCGCTCGCGCCTCGCGTAACCGCGTCCTGCGCCTGCCACTCGGCGAGCTGCGCGTTGTTGCGAGCCATCTGGGCCTGGTACTCGTAGGCGTACTTCTCGCCCTTGGACTTGTTGTACGCCGACACAGCGCTGACTCCCGCGCCGAACGCCGTGACGCCCATGCCGATCTTGTTGACAGTGGCTGCGCCCATTATCGTTTCACCTTTTTCAGCATGCTGTAGCCATAGTGCTCGTAGCCGAGCGCGAGGTACAAGTCGCGAGCGCGCTCGCTCGCAATCATCGTGGACACGCCGGGGAGGATGTCCACGGCGCCCTTCGAGATCGCCCACGCCTCGAACGCCTTGATGAGCCTCACGGCAGCCATCGAGCCGCGGTGCTCGGGCCGCACGTAGAAGGTGTAATCGCTCGCGAGCTTGTCGTAGCTGAACCACTGCTCGCGCACGAAGCCGATGAGCATGCCGATCACCTTGCCGTCCTTCTCGGCGACGAACGCGCCGCCCTCCCCCTCCGTGGTCGCGGTGCCGAAGAGCGAGCGGGCGAGCGCTTCCAGCTTCTCGGGCGCGAAGCCGCGCTCGCTGTAGCGCTTGCTCTCATCGTGCAGCGCCCGGCCCATCTCGATCAGCACGGGCGTGTCGGCAGCGGTGGCGGCGCGGATCACGAGCCCCCCATCGCGACCTCAAGCGTCGTCGCGAGCAGCGTGACCGGCAGAGGATCAGGTTGCCGCAGGCAGATGCTGCCGTCCTGCTGCCAGGTGGGTGTGAGCGTGATGGGCACGATGCCGGTGTAGAGCGCGGGCGGCGAGCCGTAGGGCTCGGTGGTGCGCTGCTTGAATTCGACCAGCTTGTCGAAGCTCGGGCCGACCTTGATGCCCGAGGACTCGTACACCCGCAGCAGGGCCTTGTTCACGTTCTTCACCATCCCCTGCCCGAACGCGGCCGCGCCCTCGACCGCCAGCGGCAGCGTCTCGATGTCGCAGGTGTAGGGCAGGCCGATATGCACCACGCTCGCCTCCTGCTCCAACGTGATCGTGCCGGTGGCCGACACCTCCTGCTGAGGCTGCACCGCACCGTCCGCGAGGATCGAGACGGTCTCGCCGACGAGGTGCCACAGCCCCGAGATCGTGGTGGCCGCCGCGCCGTCGTAGGTAGAGCCCGCATCGACGAAGAAGCAATCCTCCTGGTCAGTGAACGTGCGGTATTCCTTCCTCTCCACGTAGCGCACCGTGCGGCCGTTGATCGTGCGCTTCACGATGGCGTAGAGCGCATCTTCCGCGCCCTCAGGCACCGAGCACACCGACTCGAACTCGCCATCGGTGTCGTGCCAGTGCCACGCCTCGACCTGGTGATCGGGCACGTAGGTGAGGCCGAGGAGCTTGCCGTCGTCGCGCACCCACCACGCAACCGGCACGCGCGCCCTCGTCCACGCGGACGACGTGAGCGTGTACTCGTCGAACAGGTGCGGCGCGAGGATCGAGATGTCGCGCGTGAGGTAGCCCTGCTGCTCCCACTTGTATTTCATCTCCCGCACGCGCCCGCCGCGGTCCTGCGCGTAGAGCACGGCCGAGTTCGTGACGAGGGGTGTGAGCGCGGACGCGCCGATGTAGTCCTCGGGGCGGTACGAGATCGACGCAGGCGTGATCGCGTCGCTGTTCTGCGAGGTGACGCGCCATTCGGCACCCGAGGTGAGGAGCAGCAGGTCCGAGAGCGGGATGATGTGCCGGATGCGGTTCGCCTGGCGCGAGGTGAGCCGCACGCGGATCGCATCGTCGTCGCGCGTGGGGATCGAGTAGCTCATGTTCGACTCGGTGCCCGAGCGTGTCGCCCACAGGTTCTGCTGCTTGTTGTTCGTGCCGCCGAACCAGCGCCGGCCGTTGAAGTACCCCACCGCGCCGGGGTAGTTGTCGGTCGAACCGAACGGCGTGTCGTTCTCGGGCGGCGTGCGTGAAGGGTCGGGCGTGATGTTGTCGTCGATGAACGTGCCGCCCGGCGTCGTCTGCCCGACGTAGCCGTAGAGCCCTGAGATCAGCCGGTAGACGTTCATGCGCACCGCGCCGGAGGTGTTGGCGACGACGATGCTGTTGTAGTTGCCAGCGGTCGAGAGCTTGTTCGAGACATCATCAGGCGGCGACGCGAGCGACTCCTCCAACCCGTCCGCAGCGAGCGCGGTCGTGACGTAGGTGTAGGTGGTGTCGGCCCCCGAGGCTACCGGGGCGGTCACGGTGGGGGCTGCCGGCGTGGCGATCGTGGGCGCGAAGGTGGGCGTGGTGAGCGTCCAGTTGGTCGCACCGACGCGGCGCAGCTCGCGCGGCGCGTAGCTCGGATGCACGAGCGTGAACACGTCCTGGCTCTGCGTGTAGTGCAGCTCCAGGCTCGTGAGGTCCGCTTCGGTGTACGGCGTGGCGATCTCGTACACGGGCGCCATCGTGCCGCCCGAGGTGTACAGGCCGAAGTTCGTGGTGTCGATGCCGCCGCCGCCGTGGATGTCGGTCAGCTCGAAGGTGTTGGCCCCGGTGTTCACGTTCGCCACCTTCACGTAGCGGCCGTTCAACTGCGTCATGCCGCCGATGCCCGAGAGGTACATCCAGGTGCCGTTCGCGGGGTCCGCGCCGTCGTAGGTGAGCACGCCGGGGTTGTCCTGCGAGATGTCGGTGATGTTCTGCGCGGTGTTCAGGAGCGTGCCGCCCTGCGTGTGGATGCGCATGTACTGGTGCCCGAACTCCAGCGCGTAGTTCTGCGACGAGCTGAAGATGAACGGCAGCAGGATCGACTCCTTCGTCGAGTCCTTCGTCTCGATCACGTACTTGAACCCGGCGCGGTTCTGCACCGGGCCGTGAGGGAGCACCTCGAAGTTGCGGCAGGTGCGAAGGCCGGTTTGATGCTTCGCGAGGTCCAGGCGCGCGTGCAGCTCCGGGGTCAGTTCCCCGCCCGCGTAGCTGCGCGTGAAGCTCCTGATGTTCACTGCCTCGCCTTGATCGGCGCCGGTGTCGCCGTCGTGTAGGGACTGGACTGGCGCGCGTTGGCGTCAGCCTTCGTCGCGTCGGGGAACTCGACATCGTTGAAGAACTTGCGATGCGCCCCGGCCACGCGCATGCCCTCGGTGCCCTTGATGATCGGCCCGGCGAGGAACGACGCGAGCAGGCGCGCGAGCGCGAGGTCTACGAGCGGCGAGAACTTCGTCGTGTCCGTCACGTCCACGAGGTAGAGCAGCACCGCCTCCTCGACGTTGGTGTAGATCACCTTCACGCCGGTCGAGAGCGTCTCGGCGACGAAGGCTTGCGTGTTGAAGTCGCCTGTGTCCTGCGGCACCACATCGCCCGCGAGGAGCGCGTAGTTGTCCACCTGCTCGGGCATGTAGACCGCCACCGGCTTCAGGCACTGCGCGGGCAGCGCGTAGACGTACCCCCACCCTGCGGGCGGGGTGGCCGAGAGCAACGCGAGCGATGCGCGCCGCGTGTTGAAGCTCCAGGCGTGCATCGACAGGAGCGCACGGCGCGCGATGGGGTAGTAGCGCGCGCAGTGTTCGGCCTGCGCGCTGCCCTCGGGCGGATCGAGCGAGGACACCGTGGCCTCGTCGCCAAGGTGCCCGAGGGCCAGATTGCAAATATCGACCGCCGAACTCATCGCGCGCTCCTAGAAAAACGGGGCCGTCGCCGGCCCCGTGTTGCTGCAGTGGCTACGAAGCCGGATCAGGTCAGGCTGTCGCCGGGCTTGCCGCCGCCCCTTTCCTCGCGCTTGGGCGCTTCCTTCTCGACGGGCACGTACCACTCGGCTTTGACGATCTCGGTGCCGTTGGGTCTCTTCGGGCAGTCGAACACGTCGCCGATGTTCTTGAAGTGGCCCTTGCTGTCGATGCCAGGGGCGGTAGCTCGTACCTGCATGTGCTCTCCTTAGTAGGTGATCCCGGACGGATACACGATGTTCCGCTGCGGGTTGGGGGTGAGGAACGCGATCACCGTGAACGCCGTGAAGGTGGCGGACACGGTGTAGCGCAGCCCCAGGTAGCGCTTGTAGTCCGCGCTCGGGAGCTGCGTGCGCACCACTGAGGCGCCGGCCGTCAGTGCCGAGCCGGCGATTGCCGCGGTGGTGAAATGCACGACGGCCGCCGAGTTGAGCCCCACCGCGGTGTCGGACTCCAGGGACGTGGTGAGCGTCTTGGCCGCGTCGCCGCCAGCAGCGGCGGTGAGCACCTGGACGATGAGCCACTGGTCCGTGAAACCGAGCAGGCCCTCGTCTGCCGTGGCGGGCGTGGTGACGCCCGTGCGGAAGTTGCGCAGGTCGAGGACGTGCTCCGAGATCGCCGTGTCCGTGATGGACTGCCCGGAGATGACTCCGGCGGCGGTGTGGGTGCCCGAGAAGCGGGTCTGAACGTCGATGAGCATGATGTGTTTTCCTTTCGTCTCGGGTGGCTTACGACACCACGGATTCGCTGTGGAGGAGCTGGTCGCAGGTGCGCACCGGCACGCCGAAGAACTGCGTCTCCTTCTGCGTCCAGCCCGGCGACACGGTGCCGAACTGATTGGCGGCGTCCACGATCTTGACTGCGGAGTTGCTCTTTTCGAGCGCGGCCACGGCCAGGAACTCCTTGACGATGCGCGGCGCGTAGAACACGCAGCGGCCCATGCCAGGGTGCGGGATGCGGCTCATGGCGCGGATCATCAGCTTCATCAGCGCCGTCGATGCCGTCGCCGCCTGGGTGCCGGACTGCGCGATCAGGTCGGCCTTCTCGATGTTGCAGATGCGCACCACCGAGCGCCAGTCCTTGACGTGCAGGCCGCACTTCCACTGCCAGCGGTCGGCGACCGCGCGGTAGCGGTTGTTGTTGCTGTCGAAGGCGTCGATCTCGCCCAGGTCCTGATGGATCAGGCCGGCCTTCTGCCCCTTCGGGTAGATGCCGTGGACGGTGTTCTCGCCCCAACACACGAGCCACACGCTCATGTTGTCGGCCTGGTCGCCGCCCGCCGAGATGACGTTCGACGCCACGGCGGTGGTGAGCGAGTTGTAACGCGGCTGAAAGCCGGTGAAGCGCTCCGGGTTGGTGGTGACGTTGGCGTAGAAGAGCGCCTGCGCCATCTGCTGATTGATGCCTTCGATGAAGGCACGCGCCTCGGACAGGCGGAACGCGGCCGAGTTGCCGTTCAGGTCGGCCATGTCCTTGTCCACCTCGCTGCGCGCTTCCAGCATGCCGCAGGAGTCCTCGACCACGGCGCGGTTCGACTTCGACGCCGGCACGCCCTGGTAGAGCTGGCGCCACACCGCTTCCGGCAGGCCGGTGCGCACGATGCCCTTGTGGCCGTTGGTCTGATTGCCCTCGTACCAGGGCATGTCCATGAGGATTTCGTTGGTCTGCGTGAGCAGTTCCGCGAGCGCGCCGATGTTGCCGTTCGGGTCGGTCGCCTTCGCGATGTCGAGCAGTGTTACTTTGCCGCTTTGGCCGATGGTAGCCATGGTTCAGATTCCTTTCATGTTCAGGTTTGGGATGCCGGCCAGAGCTTTTCGGCGAGCGACTTGTCGCCCCGCCCAGGCTCTACGCCCGCTACATGCTTGCCATCCGCGGAAACGCTCTTGCCCACACGGTAAGCGAACCGCACCCACTCGGGATGATTCCCGAGGCGGCTGTCGTTCAGGAATTGCTTGAAGGCCGGTGTGGCGAACGCTTCGATGGCGTTCTTCGCCACCACCATGTTCGCGTCGAAGTTCGCGCCTCCGAACTCGCTGTCGGCCTTGGATGCTTCGAGCCATTCGGCATCGGCTTTCGCCAGTTGCGCGTGGATGTGTTCGCCTTGCTGCTTGGCGATCACGGGAGCGAGCTTATCGACGAGCGCTTGCGCGTTGGCCTGCGAGAGGTTCAGCTCCTTCGCGGTCGCCTGGAACTCGTTCACGACGGTATCGTCGAGAACGACGCCCTCGGGCGCCTTGAAAGGCTCGTACTTCTCGGGTGCGCCTTCGGCCTTCGCCTTCGCGGCATCCTCGGCGGCCTTGGCCGCTGCGGCTTGCGCGTTGGGGTCGGCTTTGGTGGCGTCGGCGGTAGCAGCGGCCTTGTCGGTGGCGGTGGCGGCAGCAGTGGTGCTCGCGTCGGCCTTGGCCGTATCCGCGGCAGTGCTGGTCGCCGATGCTCCGGTGGTCGTGGTGCTAGCTTCGGCTGTTGCGGCTTCGCTCATTGTCTTGCTGCTCCTTCAACATATCGACGTACCGTTCGGGACAAAGCCCGTGTATCTCTGCAAGCAACTGCTGACCTACGTTCTGCTCACCGCTGTGGAACCCTGCGAACTCGGCGCCACCGCGATACGGGTTCTGGAACAACCCGGTGATGCTTAACAGGCGCCACATGAATCTCCGGCCCTGCTTCGTTCCCATGATGAACTTGAAGTCGCTTTCCTCCACGATCCGCTTCTGGCGCTCGGCCTTCGCCTGCTCGGCATCGGCTGCTTCCTGGGCGGCTGTGTCGTGTGGATCGCGTTCGCTCTCAGCCATCGTGCGGGTGTGACGTTACGACGCGCGGACGCGGTTAACCGCACCCACTACGCGGCGAGCACGGTAGAAGGCAACGCGAAGAGACGGCCATCAGCGCAAGCAGACCCACGCATGTGGCCGATGGTGTGGTGCTCGACAGTGCCCTCGCCGAGGCCGCTGACCTGGCTCACGCGACGGTACTCGCTGGCAGGGTGCGTACAGAGATCGAAGATCGCCGTAGCGCGGAAGTGCTCGCACCCGCGGCAGTCTTTCACCATCATCATGTGAGCGACCAGTAGCTCGTCACCGCCGCGGCGCCGCCCGTCGCGCTTGCCTTCACGACGACCTGATCGAGGCCGCTCACGTCCATCTCGAAGTAGCCGGTGCCGGCGGCGGCCACCGCCGCGAGGTTGCCGCTCGCGCGGCGGAAGCGGCCGCCCGAGGGCAGGCTCGTCCAGTCCGCGGGCGTGAAGTCGTGCTGTGCCGCATCGGGGTGCGGGCGCGCGGTCACGTCGAAGTTGTCGAGGTTGTTCGTCGCGACCGCGAAGTGAAAGCACAGCAGCGTCTTGCCGTTCACGTCGATCTGCGCGATGGTCGTGTCGCCCGACGCGGGCACAGCCGTCGAACTCTCCGCACCGAAAAAGCGGTGCTCGTTTTCCTGCCCTCTGACTGTCACGGTCTGCGTCATGGTGGTCTCCTTAGCTCGTGGGCGGCGTGACTTCGATGTAGAAGATCGTCACGCGCAGCTCGCCCGTCGCCTCGGCAGGCGTGTCGCTCGGGGTGATGAGCACAGGCGTGGCTTCGGCGTTGTAGTACGCGCCGGCCAGCGCCCCCGCGTCGATGGTGTCGGCGTCCACGGAGACCGAGGCGGCGAACCGATCGTCGTCCGCGCCGCTGCCGACGTTGAACGTGGTCGCCGTGGGGATCGCCGTTACCACGCGCACCGGCACGGCGAGGATGATCGCGTTCGCCGGCAGCTCGATGGTGGTCTCGGTCGTGGCCGCGTCGGCGATCGTCACCAGCTCGGTGAGCTGCTTCACCTTCAGCGCCTCGCCGCTGGCGCCGTTCAGGTCGAGGCTCGACTCGCTCGCGACGGGTTCGTCACCGTGGCCGGGCAGCCATACCTCGTGCCCGTCCAGGCCCTCGTAGCCAACCAGCTTCTTCGTGTCGGCGTCGAACTTGCCGAGCACGGGTTCCATTTTGTAGCCCATCTTGATTCTCCTATGGTGTGTAGCCGCTGAAGAGGCCGAGCACGTTCTGCAGGTTCTCGGTGTCCACCTCGCCCGCTGCCTTCGCTGCCTTCGCTGCCTCTGGCACCGCGGCGGCCGCTTGCGCTGCCTGCTGCGCCTTCGCGCGCTCCTCGCGGATGATTGCCACGTCGTCGTTCGCCACGATGAAGTCGGGATCGGCGCCGAGCATGTCGCTGTAGGCGTCGATGATCGCGTCGGTGTTCAACTTGTCCATCGCGGAGGGCGGCAGGCCCGCCTTCGCCTGGAACGTGGCGATGGTGCCCACGGTCTGCACGAGCCTGTCCACCGCGTTCACGCCGACCGCGCGCTGCGCTTGCGCGAGCATCGAGACGAACTCGACGTTCAACTCGACGCCGTTCAGCGCTTCAGGCGGCGGCGGCAGGATGTCGGCTTCGATCATCCTGTCGAACGTGAGGTCGATGAAGGGCTTCAACAGCTCGTTGTGCAAGCGCTCCAGCACCGGGCCGAGCATGAGGAGCTTCTCCTCGTGGCGCTCGGCCACCTCGCGCGCCGTGATGCCGCTCTTGTCGGCCTGCGCGAGCATCAGGAAGAGATCGACGTACATCGTCTGATTGATGCGCTGCTCGATGCGCTGCAGGTCGTTCACCTGCGCGTTGATGTCGAGCCTCGGCTCGAACATCGAACGGATCATGTTCTGCGGCCCGGTCGAGTCGAAGAACGCGGTGCCGCCCGGCAGTGTGGAGAGGGGCTGGTTCTTCAGCGCTGCCGGCAGTTGCAGCGGGGGCTTCACGCTGTAGTCGATCGCCAGGCTCTTCCTCGACTCGCCGTGCTGGAGCTGCTTCACCGAGCCGAGCGCTTCCATGCCGGGTGAGTTGCCGTAGATGTCGCCGCCCGACGTGCCCCACCGTGGCCCGAGCGCGGGAAAGCGCTTGAAGCCGCTCTCACGCAGGAACCTGTCGTCGGTCACGGCCTCCTCCAGGTAGCAGGAGGCGAAACGCATGTGCTTGGCGAGCGGGCTGCGCTGGTTGCGCTTCCTGTCGTCGCGCGGCTCGATCACATGCACCACCGTGAGCCAGGCGTCGTGATGCCGATGGCTGTCCCACAGGCTTTTGACCGTCTGCGAGGCGCGACTCCAATCCATCGAGCCGTCGTCCTGGTGGACGAACTCCTCGACGATCTGCGCCACCGTCATGTCGAAGCAGCGATAGAGCGTGTTCACCTCGTTCTTGTAGCTGGTCGAGATCGCGTACTCGCCGGTCGTGCTCGTGTAGTGGTGGATCACGTTGTCGAAGTCGGGCAGCACGATGTCGCCCGCGGTGCCGTAGCAGCCAAGCTCCTCGTACATCGAGTGCAGCGCGCGGTAGGTGTTCGAGCGCGCGAAGATCGTGCGCATGATCGTGGTCACTGTGTCGAGCCACCTGCGCACGTCCGAGTTGTCCATGAGGCCGAGGTGTTCGTCCACCGCGAGGCGGAACCACGGACGCGCGGGGCTGGTCATTCCAGCCATAAGGCCCGCCGCGAGCACACGCAGCGCGCGGGTGGAAGTCTCGTTGATGATCTTGCCGTGGCGCTTGGCGCCCTTGTTGCGGTCGGTGTTGAAGAAGCGCCCCGTGCGGGGCAGCATGAAGTCCGACAGGTCGCGCCAGTGGGCATCCCACGAGGCTCGCTCGGTCCAGAGCGCAGCCTTGCGGATGCGGTACTGCTGCGCGAGGGGGATGTCCGCCACTTACTGCCCGAGCAGCGTCGCGCGGCCGAGCTGCAGGAGGTCGTTCGACACGCCGCTCGGGCCGGTGAGCAGGGTGTTGTTCGGACTGTTCGGCCCGCCGCCCTCGGCCGCCGCGTTGGCCTTGCGCGCAAGCGCTGGCGTGACGGGGTTCTTCGTCGCCTGCGGTGCGGGAGGCGGCTCGGGCGGGGGGACGGCAGCAGCGGCCTGCTCAGGCTGCGGCGGCTTCGGCGTGATGGCTTTGGACACGACCGCGCCCGCGATCGAGCCCAGGATCGGTATCAGAACTTCCGCGCCCATAGCGTTAACTCCCGAGAATGTCGGCGTGGGGATCGTAGGCTCGCCAGTCGGCGTTACCCGCACCCTTGGCGTCAGCCCTGCGCGCCACGCCGTCGTCCTGCTGCTTGTGGACGACGGGAGCGGCGAACGACAAGCCCAAGGCGTCGTAGCGGTTCGGCGAGGGCATGCCGCGGCGCTTGGCGTCCTTCTTCGCTTCGAGCTGAATCTTGCCGTCGGGGCGCGGCACAGTCTCGATGGACACGAGTTCGTTGTACAGCTCGGTGTCCTTCGCATCGAGCGCGCCGCCCGACTTCAGCCAGTTCCTCGCTTGCACAGCCATGTACGCGCGCATGTTGAGGCAGCCGGGGTCGGGCGACTCGCCCGAGAACCACACGAGGCGCCAGTCGCGGCCCATCGTGACGCCCGCGCTGTACACGCCTGTGCCGTAGCCGCCATCAATGAACACGGCGTCGGCGTGATGCTCATCTTCGAGATGCGCGAGCAACGTCGCGATCTCCATGTCGTTGTCGTTCTTCGCGAACGAGCGCAGCACCTCGAACTTCAACCCTTGCCGCAGTCCGATGACGCCAGGATCGTCGCCCTCCCACGAGTTATCGAGCGTGAGGATTCTCGGGGCGAACTGATACTGGCCTGGCTGCAGGTGGCGGCCGAACGCTGCGTCGATGTCCTTCATGCCGAAGAACTGCTTTGCGCTCATCGAGGGGAACATGCCGCGCACGCGAATCTTCACGAAGTCGCTATCGAGCCCGTAGTCGTCGATCCACTCCTGCAGCATCTTCTTGTTCGTGATCTGCACGTCGCGCGAGTCGATCTGTGCGGTGTTCCAGCGATGGCGCTGGCCGTGGAAGCACCGATGAAACCAGCCGGTGTTCTGTGTGGGGTTGCCGAAGGCGAACTTCATCGGCTCGCCGTCCGTGAGCCCGCCCTCGCTCACCTCGTCGATGGCATCGGGCACCGCGCTTGCCTCGTCGAAGATGTAGAAGCTCGTCGAGTTCGCAGCGTGCTGGCCGGCGAACGCCTCAGAGTTCTCCTCGGCGCAGGTCTGCGCGGTGCAGAACCACTCGTCGGGATGCTTCTTGTGCCGCATCGCCATCGAGCCCATGCCGGTGGTCACGTCGAACCAATGCGACGTGATGCACTTCCTCGTCCACTTCGCGATCTGCGCCCAGGTCTTTGTGCGAAGCTGCGGCGCGGTGTTCGCGGTGACGGTGCCTTGCGCGAACGGCCTGGTGGACATGATCCAATCGACGAGCCACGCAACCAGCGCGCTCTTGCCGATGCCGTGGCCGCTCGCGCGTGCCATGCGGATCGGATCGACCGCAGGCAGGCCAGGCATGAACTTCCTCGCGCGCACCTGGCGCCCAAGCTCTTCGAGGAACTCACACGCCCAGGCGTCGGGGCCGTACTCGCAGTTGTAGATCAGGTTCCACGGGCTCGCGAGCTTGCACACTCGCAGCGCAGGATCGCTCGGCCAAGGATAGGCGTAAACGACGAACCCGAGCGGATCGAGCGCGAAGCGCCCCATGTCCTCCGCGAGCATCAGGTCGAAGTTTTTAGCTTCCGCTAACACGCTTACGCGCTTCGATCAGCGCGTGGTTCACGTCCACCGAGCCTGAGTGCTCGTGCTGCAGCTTGTCGCTGTAGCGTTTCGGCGCGAGCTTCGCGAGATACCACTTGCGCGTGTCCACTTGCAGGCGGCGGTGCTCGATCATGTCGCCCGTGGACACCTCAGTGCCAAGCAGCGTGCTCTTCGTTTTCACGCCTTCCTTGGGCGTGTCGCTGATGTCCAGCAACTCATCAGCCATCGTGTCGAGGCCCTGGTCCCTGGCTCGCGCGTATTGCGAAGAAAAGCCTTGCACATCGTCCACCGCCCACATGCGCACGGTGGTCTCTGAGGGCAAATCCTCGTTGTCTCTGCAGATCGCGCGCAGCGTCTTGCCGGTGGCGAGAAGCTCGCAGATTTTTGCAGCCAGTTCAGGTGTGTAGCTCGACGGCCGTCCCATAGCGCAGCACCATACCCACCGCGCGGCGCAACACCCGCACCCCTACCGATGGCGGTACGTCACCCAATCCCTGATCGTGCGCACCGGCACGCCCATGATGCGCGCCAGGGCTTTGTAGCCGAGGTGCTCGGGGTGCCCGATGGGGTGCTCGTCGTACAACTGCCGCGCGAGTTCCACGTCCCGGTCCGTGCATGTCGCCCGAGGGTGGTTCTCGCCACATCGCCGGTTCGTTGTTGTTTTTTGCAAGCCCAATTCCTCCTTGCGATTTTCTTCAAGTCGCCCCAAAAATGCCCCGCCCCATGCCCCGTGTCTTAGACACACGGGGCAGATGGGGCAGTTATCCACAACCCCACGAAGCCCCATGAGGCAAGATGGGGCATGGGGCAGCAGTTTTTTGCAAGCGATTTCATGCAACCACCTCCAGCTTGCCGCCCTCAACCCGACGCAGCGCGCCGTCCGCCACA
>ERZ724522.419-NODE-419-length-28137-cov-27.625953_pt1 | contig 28137 bp, 39 predicted proteins | sample MGYA00376055_ERZ724522 | MGnify/ENA primary metagenome ERZ724522 (study PRJEB28724, sample SAMN07190884) | wastewater metagenome | isolation source: effluent of sewage treatment plant in Hong Hong | place: Hong Kong | collected 2016-03-17 ...
GTTAGTATGTTTGCCTAAGTTAATAGCATCATCAAAGTTAGAGTTTACTTCTGTACTTCTAATTACTGTATTTGGTGTAATTATAATCATTTTATGTTCTCTTAATTAAATAGATTTGATAACCACTATGGGCACCTTCCCAAGCTGCATTTATAGCATTTTGTTGATAAATCCTAATAGTATTGCCAACACTAAGTTCGCCTGTATAACCAACATTAGCATCTGTCATTGTACTGCCTGGTACATAGCCGTATCTTATTGCTGAACTATTTATATCTACCCTAAAGTAAGTTGCAGATGCCCCCGTTGTCATTAATTGTTGTGCATAAATATAATATATACCCTTAGTGACTACTGTATATAAATTAGTACCATTAAATGTAATCCCTGAACTCGCAGATTGATATAATGTTTTTACACCATCGGCAGTATTAGAAGCAACGTAACCAAAAGCATAAACTGGGTTTTCTAATAGGGTAACTTGAGCAAAGTTAGCATTTATTTCTGATGATTTTATTAAAGTGTTAGGTGTGAATATATACATTATTGATACGCCTTAAATAATAGCCCATCTAAGCAGACCCAACCTGGTGCAGTAGTATTCATGTTAGGTATTACCGTCCCATCTGTTGGTACATCAATTCTCCCGTAATGTTCCTCACTAGCCCCAGCCAATAATTCTCTATATTGTGGCCTATACCCAACAGGCAAAGTAAATATGCTCGCACCATCAGTACCATTTTTTACTAAACCTCTAAGATGTACCCAGCCAAGACTATCCTTGTAATAACCGCACTGATTATATGTGCTGTCATAATTCACCCAGTTGTTTGTAAATGTTGGGGCAACCCAGCTAGTATCACCAGTTGTCAATGAGGCAAAGTTAGCATTTATTTCTGATGATTTTATTAAAGTGTTAGGTGTGAATATATACATTATAAACTCACTAAATACCCATTAAATGTGTTACCTGGGGCATTAGCGTTATCACACCCTCTAGCACTCCAAACATATATTTGGTCTCCAACTAAACAGTAAATAAAAGTTGATGCAACAGCGCTCCCAGTTGATACTCCGTTATACATATTTACAAAATGCGAGTTAACAACACCCCCAGCATTTTTAAATATTGTCATAGATGGGTCTTGTGGGGCTGCCGTAACTGGTTGTGATGTAGTCGCATTAAATTGATAATAACCAGTAACAGGGCAAGTATAAATACCAGTGGACGTATTATAGTTGTCATTGGTATCAAAGTATTCATTAGCAAATATAATTGTTCCCCCACCCTGCGAAGTGCTTCTATACGCCCCAAACTTATAAGGGTTATGGATTAACCCCTTATCTAAGTTATCAAAGTTTGAATTTATATCAGCCGATTTAATAACAGTGTTAGGTGTAAAAATTATCATTGTAGCTTGCCTTGTTTACGGGCTTCTTTTTCGGCACGCTTGCCAGTAGCAATAATCTCTGTAACACTTTCAATCTTGTGCGACTTGTGAAAAGCTTTACGGCTTGCTTTTTCTTCGGCTTTCATTTGCTTATTATCATCAATTTCAAATATCCAAAAGTCTTTTATGCCCTCAAGTACGGCATTGCAAGTTTCTAAACTAACGCCTTGCTCTACGCACTCAGCACAAATACCCAAGTCCATCTCATTACCATCAGGAGTTGAACATCTAACTTGTGCATGGTTAGGCAAAGGTTGGCCAAACAAGTTCATAAACCTATCACCGCACAAAGGGCAGTGTAGTGGTTTGTGTTCTAATTTAAGTGGTTTAGTTTTAGCCATGTCATTATCTCCTATGTTGGGTTAGTTGGGTTATTAGCATTTTGTAAAGCCTCAAGGTTGCGGTTAATATCTTCAATACGCTTGTTAACATCTACCGCCATTGTACTAGCTTCTATTACCATTGTATCTGCTTTATAGGTAGTTTTAACAACTTGCATATTTAAACTGCTTAAATTAAAGATGTTGTAATCCCAATAAGAACTATCCCACCTAGCATAATCCCATGTAGATAAGCCAACTTGTTGCGTTATGTTACGTACCGCAATACTATCACCAACCTTAATGCTTTCAATATCGTAACCAAGCCCTTGCTCATTATTACTATCTAAAATCTCAAGCGTAACACGTAACTCTGGTTGGCTTTTGGTTTCAAGTATAGAGTTTGCAATAGTATCAGCCGTTGCCGTCAATGTAACTCTCTGGTCGCTATATTTCATGGCTTTAGTACCATATTTAGCCACACTCTCGGCTATTGTATACTTCTTAAATAAGTTAACGCCACCGCCAGTATCACCACCAGTAAAATAAACCGTATTAACAATATCTTCTATACGTTTTTCAAACTTAGCATCAATAATATCTTTTTGTAGACTAAATATATGGTCAGGTGTTTCAGGTGTTTCATGTTTTTTATGAAAATGTACAAGGTTAGTACCATAGTCTAAATACCAATACCAATCTTTAGGGGCTAACTCTACACACTTAGCCACGCCCTCAAGCAAAGTATTAACATTAAATGTATAAGTAACTTCTGTACTTGTTTTATCTATACTGTTATTAGAATAACTAACACTACCACCAGCAGTTTTATATTTGTCTAAAAGTAATTTTATTATGTCACTTGGGTCAAGGCTTAAATATTCAGCAAAAGTTAAAGCCTTTTCTTTGTACCATTTAAAATATAAATCTCTAGTACTAGTATCTTGCCAAGTAGGGCCAGCCATTATACTACTACCTGCTTCCACATAGAACCACCACCATAATTATTACCACCAGTAGTTATTGATGCTAAATATGCATCATTACCAACTGCCCAGTTTAATGTATATATTTCAATATTATAATATGAGCCCGATGTTAATTGCACAGCAGGGTCAAAAATAAAACTATATTTTCTTGGCACTTTATCTAATATCTTAACTATGTTACTTGTGCCTAATGTTGTACCGCTCCCACCTGTTCCACCAGTTCTAATAATCGCTCTAGTGTCAATGTTTACCCTATCATAATATTCTCCAGTATCTTGGTTATACCCATATACTGTTTGCATCTCTACTTCAAATCTACTTAATTTTGATGTAGTTGGCGCTGTCATAGATTGAGCAACTGATATAGAACCTATAAATGTAAATCCGCCAGCTCCAAACATTTCATATGATGTATTACTAGATTGACTTGCTTCTAATGCCTCACCACCTTCAATCATGTAATCAGATAATTCTGCCCCATAACTTAATAAAACTACATCAACGCTATCATCTTTATAAATAGGCGTGTAACTTGATATAAAGCCTTGAAAAATCAATTGGCCATTTGGTTGTTCTTTATCAAATACATAAACTTTAACCTTATGCCCAAAATCTACATCTGAACCCTCGCCATAATCGCCAGCGTTACGTGCCAACTTAAAAGTCATCTGGCCACCAGCACTATTAATCTCATTAGAAAAAGATATGTCAGTAACAACATCAGTCCAAGTGGTTAAATAATCATCATCTTGACTATAAACTTTTACCTGAAAATATTTAGCCATTACAAATACCTTTTATAATAATTTCCCGTTATAGTAATATTTCGGCTAGTTAATTCATCTTCAAAAACCAGCGAATTAGCGTTAGTGTTTAATGATGGTATTAAACCCTCATAATCAACACTGCTGATTATAGGATTACTCTTACTTATTACAAGATAATCAAATAACAAGCCATTGGCTTGAAAATTACTACCATCACTAACAATAATAGATATACTTCTAATAGCAGTACGAACAGGGCTACCAGTAGTTGATGTCGGGCTAGTAGATAAATCAAAAGCAAAATAATTCCAAGCATTAGCCGTTATTGCACTGCCAGTTAATTGAGTTGTAACTTCATAGTTACAATAATTAGAACCTAGCGTTACATCAGAACCTATTTGTAATGTTACTTTAGATATTACACCACTTGTAAGCGTAGGTATAAATATAGCAATCATAACTTTGCCAGCAGTTGACGACATATCAGTAATACCAGTATTTAAACGTTGTACATAACTAGATGTGCCAGCCGAACCCATAACTACCTTTGATGCGCCAACACCTTGCATTTGATTAACAGTTTCAAGCGTTAAAGTGTGAGCACTAGCCCAGTAAGTTATAGTATCCATACTATCTACAACACTTAAACTAGATTGATACATCTGAACCTGTTTAGTCAAACCATTAATAACTATTTTATCTTGAGGTAACCACTGTTTCGTTATCCTTAAATATTCATTAGTTATAGGATTTTTTAATTGTAAATATTTAGCACTCCAATAAGGTACAACATAATTAAACTGTAGTTCTAAATAAGGATATGTTTTATAGGTACCGCCAATTGTATTTGAGTAACTTGTATTGCTAGATGTATAGGTACCAAAAGTCAAAGCCGTATTATTACTATCGTAACCAATACTATCGCAAGTAAATAAAATATCCCACTCACAAAAATAACCTTGTGTCTTATAGTTGAAACTATCAACTGTAGCAGTATAACGTCTTACAGTATTGCCCAAAGTTATATCTAAAGGTTTACCGTAACCATCAACCCAAGTTTTTAAAGTATCTAAACGTGCTTGCATTTGGTCATAGTTATTAGCATTTATAGAACCAGATACTTTAATAGTACGGCCACCGTAAAACTTGCTAGTAACTATCTGCCCATCACTTCTAACTAACTTATATTTATTAACATCAGTGCTAGGCATAGCCACATCTATTTTAGATATTTTGTAATCGCCAGTGCCTAAATTATTTGAGTTAAAGACTGCGTTATACATTAGATTGTTGTTAAACCTTTCTGTGCTAGTTCGCCATTTCTATTTAGCCTGTCAAAAAACCTATCAACAGCGTTGGTATCACCCAGCGTTATATTGCCATATATATTATTAACTGACGAATTTGTAGCCCCTACAACTGGTTTATCCACGCTAGCAGGTAAATCATTGGTAAAGCCACCTAAAACACCCTTAACGGCACCAAATTGGCTCTCAAGACCTTTTACAAAGCCACCCATAATCAATTCAGCATTATGTACAAGTAACACTTTATCTTTTGACTCTGGCCCTTTCCAACTTGTCAGTTTGTTAGTTAAATCCCCAAGTGTACTTCTAACATTCCCAAACATTGAAGTAATACCATTTATCAAACCTTGTATTATATTTCGGCCAGCATTATACAACCAGCCACCAGCATTGCCGATAGCACCCATAACAGCACCACCTATACCAGATATAGTCCCCCATATATTTCCCCACATAGAATTAATACCATTTATAAGCCCACCAATTATGCCTCTACCTTGATTTACTAACCAACCCCATGCTCCACCAAAAAAGCCTATAATGCCGTTCACGATATTTATTATAGGGTTTATTATATCATTCCATCTGTTAATAATACCCTGCTTTGTGTCATCTACGCTTTTCAAAATATTATTTTTAGCATCTTCAAATTTCTGTTTTATAGTGTTCCAAGTATCTTCTATTTTTTTATTTATATTATCCATAGTTTCGTTTATTTTGTTTTTTACGCTATCAAATTTTTCGCTAATAGCATTCTGTATATCTGTCACTTTTTGGCTTATATTAGTATATAAATCTTTAAACCATTGTATGACATTCATAATGACAGTTACAACCCATTCAAATGCTTCCACTAATTTATTCCATACCCATATACCAGCTTCAACTACTGCCTTGACAATTGCTAAAATTGCGATTATTAAACCAAATGCACCCAACAATATTGTTCCAATAACAGCTGCAATAGCAATCAATGCCCATTTAAGTGTTTGTAACAAAGTGTCATTATTCTTTATATAATCAAACACTGGCTTCATGTTGTCTAACATATAGCTAAATTTTTCACTAACCATTTTAATAATCTCGGCAAGTTTTGGCCCCCACTCATTAGCAAGTTTTTCCATAATTGGAGACATCTTTTCCATGCTTTTGCTAACCTTATCAAATATACCGCCCTCTTTTATATTGCCCTCTTGGTCAATACCAATAATAGAACGTATAGCTGTTTTAGCATTATCACTTAACGTAGACATACGCCCTGTAAGGGTTTGGCTTGCCTTATCCATACCACCATAAAATCTACCGCCAGCACTTGTAGCAGTATTTAAAGCGTCAGCGACTTCTTTAGCAGATATACCGCCATCTTCCATACGCTCTTTAAGCTGTGCCATTGTTTCGCCAGTCTTTTTACCAATAACTTCAAGTGGGTTAAAACCGTTATTAATCATTTGCAACAAGTCCTGCCCCATTAAACGGCCAGTAGATTGCACTTGTGAAAATGCGTAAGTTAAACCAGATAGTTTTTCTTTGTTACCCATAGATACATCACCTAATGACTTTAAGTAAGGCATTACTTGGTCTGTGGTTATACCAAAAGATAGCATTTGTTGTGTAGCTGCAACTAACTCTGTGCTTTCAAAAGGCGTGGCTGCTGCAAAATCAACCAGCTTTTTATACATGGCTGCACCGTTTTCAGTTGAGCCAGTCAATACATCTAAGTTAGCCCTTAAGTTTTGGGCTTCTGCACCAATGCTAATAAAGCTACCAACTGTTTTACTAGCTATAAAACCAACACCTGCAATTGCTGCTGCTGCGACTGCTGCTTTTCCAGCCACCGACATAAAACCACCACCAGCACTCTCGGTTGATTTAGATATATCAGCACTGCTTGTTTTAGCTGTTGCCGACATACCAGCCATCTTTGTCCTAACACCAGCCATAGCTGCGTCAAAACGTGTCGTATCAAGGCTTAAACTATAATGTATTGAACCAACATTTGTACTCATGGCTTTATACTCCTAATTTCTTGTAGTATCTCATTGTTACCACCAGCCTGTTTTTTATACTGTTCAAAAAGGTTATTAGTTTCACTACCGCCATTTGTACCATAATTTACAATCATCAAATTAGTTAGGTTGTTTTCACCCTCTATTCTTAACATTGAATTAACCAAAGCAAAAAATCTTATAGCATACTCATTCAAAGCTTGTTCAGCTGTATAGTTATAAAATCTAATAAACTTTGCAAACATCATCAGCCAATCTTCTCTACTTTTGGGTCTACGCCTAAGCTAACCCCCTTTTCTGTTAGTTCCCTATTTTCGGCAGGGCTAATATGTTCCATAATCTGTGTTAAAACATCAACGCTCTCTTGCATTTCCAATTCTATACCAGCAATCTCAGGTACTAACTCGTCAATAACCCAGTCAAAATCTTCTTGAGTTTGAGCAATCTCTTTACGGCTTAACTTATTAACGTCTTTAAAAGCTTCACCAACCTTGCTAATAACTAGTATGTGTGATAATCTAGGCGGTTTACAAGTTAAATCTACACCTTTAACTGTTATTGTAAAACTTTGCGGTTTTAAATCTTCTATTGTTAGTGCCATTTTTGCTCCTTTAGCTTATTAATCCTAATGAACGATACATAACTTCTACACTTATTTTATATACTTTAGCGTATTCTGTATCACGCTCTATGGTTTCAACATCACCAACTGCTAGTATAGAGTAAATATAACTATTTGCGGTAGTAGTACTAACCATACGGTGCATGTATCTTTTAATTTGCTCTATTTTAAGAACCCCAGCACTTGAGCTAGTGTCTTTAACATAAATATCTAATATAACGTTTTCAATAGGCACATAGTTATTTAATGAACCAGTTGAACGATAAATATAAATGCCATCTACACTACTAGGTATTTGGCCTATAAATATATCAGTCCCAACAGTACCATAACCAGCCTTTTGCAAGTAAGTAGCTATTTCGTTGGCTATATCCATTATATTCTGCCCCCATGTTTTAAGAATAGCGTTGGCATATTCTTAGATATTGTATCACCAGCCGAACTCAAATACTTCTTTTGTGTACCACCAGTTGTATAATGCCTAACCGTTCTACGGCCATCGCCACCAAACTCTTGGTATCTAGCGTACTCTTTCCAATAAGTAACTTGCCAATTAAGTTTACTAGTTTGCCTAACATCAGCGTCGCTTCTTAAACCGCCCTTTTGAAACGGTGCTCTAGTACGTGATAGCACAATTACATCTCTACTGGCTTCCCTTAAAGCGTCGTTCATATTATTAAGCATAACAGTCCTAAAGGCAGGTAAGTTATCAATAATTTTAACGCCCATTATAGCATATCCCCATATTTAGCCAAGTAACATTTAACAAATTGCACAGCCGTATCATGCAAGCGTCTGCCCTCAATAATCTTTTCAACTCTGTAATATTCACCGTTGATACGTAACAGTGCGTCTTTGGCCAGCCCAGCGTTAGGGTTAAACCAAGCCATAGCGTCTGACTGTGCCACTTCATTAGGGTTTGAAGTTATTACCTCATTAATAAATCTAAAGTGGCAGGGTATAGCAGTAAGACTAGCGGTAGTTACATAATCACCATAGGCATTACGTGTATATGCTACCTTGTAAGCGGTGTGTAGCATAGGTGGTTTCATTATTAAATTATCCTTTGCACCAGTGTGTCTAATGCCTGTATAGCATAAGTCTTAGTTAGGTTGCTAAAGTTAACCGAGTAACCCTCTATACTTTCAGATGTAATGTTTTCTTTGCCATCAATAACTTGCGTTAGTATATCTAATATAGCGTTTTTAACTACTTCTCTAGTTGGTACATCATCATATATAGAAAACTTAGCAGTAACCGCAACATTGTTCATGCCTTTATTAAACTTAGCATATCTATTTCTAATCATGTGTTTTAAGGCCAAATTAACAGGCTCTAGCGTGTATTCAGATGTATTAAAGGTATAGACCACGTTATTATACTCATCAACGTATTTAACGGCTGTAACGCCTGTACATGGGTTTAAGGGTAAATGTAAAACGCCACCATCATAATACCTAGTAGTTGCCGTTACACTTTCAACGCCAGTGCTTAACATGTTTTCTATATAGGTTTGAGTGGCGGTATTTATTGTGCTAAAAGAACTAACCTCATCAGCAGTAAGTGCCCTGCCTAATCGTTTTTCTAAGTCTGATTGTGATACTAATGCCATATTTTTAATTATACTCCACTTTTTAAACTGCTATTAACTATTTAATAAGCAAGGCCACCATATAGATGGCCGAGCTTACTAACCCTAAGATATAGCTAGTGGCCCCATACGCCCAAGCAAACGGCCATCGGTTGCGTTCCGACTTTCATCTACTAGTGCGGTAAAGGTAACCTCAAATACACTTTGCTCATCAATCTTATAGGCTAATGTCATATTATCTGTTGACACTGCTTTAAAAAACGTATAAGTAAGTGCACCATCTAAGTTACCGCCTAATGGAGTGATGATTAATTCTAGTGCATCATTTCTTAAGCTATAACCAGCTCTTGAACCAAAATGTACTTGCTCTTTTGTAGCTCCTACATCCCAGTCAGCTTCTGGTACAACATAAGATAATGTACCTGGAGTAATCTCAGCTAATTTAAGTTTAACCGTAGCTTTTTGGCCAGTTAAAACAAAGTCTACTGGCGTATTACCATATATATCTGTATTAACTTCCGTAAACTCACGCTCAATACTTATTTCAGCACCACCTACAGTATGGCCTAAATCTACACCACCAAATGTGATGAGGCTTCCTGCCGCTACTTTAAGTTTGCTAATATTTGCCATGTGTTCTCCTTAACTTATTTTAACTAAGATACTGTACCAGTTCCAATGATAGTAAATGCATCGTTGAAACGTGTTTGAGGTACACAACGTAGTGTAGCTCTCATTGCCCAGCTATCTTGTGTTATCAAGTTAATATCCGAACCACCAGCGTCTTTAACAACACCGCTGTCAAATACCTTAGTTTCAAGCAATCGTTTGTTGTGTATCATTACACGACTTAAATCACCAAACACTGCAAAGGCCTTGTTAGCACCAATTTGTCCAACTGCTGGCATAATGTCAACCAATTCAACTTGGTAGCCACCAACCATTGGTGTTGGAGCTTCGTTAGGCGAACCATAGAAGTATTCACCACTTGTACTAGCTTTAGTCTGACGTACTAAGTTCCAAACACTTGGGTGCATGTAGAAACGCCCAGTACGACGTACACTAGATACAACTTTGTATTGTGAGTTTAGCAAATCGTCAAAATCTAAATCAGTAATAGCTGTACCAACAGTTTGAGTCTTGTAAGCTTTAGCAATTGTTGGGCTTAATAGACCGTATGTTGAGTCAGTAAATACCAACTGGTCAAACAGTTTAGCTCTAGCACGTGCAATTTCGTTTGTTGCGTCTTGGAAGATGTTTATTGCTGCGTCTTCTACGATTTCGCTAGTCATAACTAGGGTAGCAATATATTTTTCTAGTGCAACAGTTGCGTTTGCATAGGTAAGTTTCTGTGCGTTAACGGCAGTAGCTTCATTAGCCTTTGTAAAGCTAACTTCGTTAGTACCGCTAAGTAGTGTAACGCTATCTCGGTCAGTGTTACGGATAGTAGCAACACGTGCTGCTGTACCGTAATCAATCGTAAGACGTTCTACCTCTGCGATAAACTCTGGGTCAGGTACTAAAGCACCACCATCTACACCAGTGGTAACATTTTGGTAGTTAGCTTTAGATATTTCTTGCCAGCTTTTAGCTATGTAAGCATTGTATTCTGCTTTTACAGCACCGTCATTATGCAAGTTGGCTATAAGGCCACGTGCAAAACGAACTTCTTTTGGTAAAGTTTCAAAACCTTTTTTAAGGTTACGTTGTTCTACTTTTTCATCACTCTCGTGAATATCTTTTTTATTTGTAGCTTCATTCTGTTTAGTAACAGCTTCAGCAATTTCTTGAGCCGTTGGTATAGTGATACTGCTTTTAACAGCTTCTGCTGCCTTTTTAGCAACTGCATCAACTACATCAGCGTCTATTTCAATATTAGTATCGCTCATTTAATTCTCCTTGAGTTTTATAACTCTTATTACTTTTTCAGCTTGTTGCACGACCACTTGTGCTTGTTTCAAGACAACTCGCTTGTTAATAGGCTCTGCCGTTACTTCTTGAGGTTTGCTTTCAGCTACTTCCCTTAAAGTGGCAACCAATTTATCTAAAACATCAACGCTTTTAGTCAACTCTGTTTCACCATTTGCTTTTTCAAGCATTTTACGTGCATAAGAATTAGCCAAAGCGTTCAATTGTAATAACTCATCACTATTCAAAATCATGCTTTTGTTAACAGCCAAAGCCTCAGGGTTAGCAGGTACACTAACAACACTAAACTCTTTCATAGTCATTTTAGATACAGTTAAACCATCATCAGCCCATTCTTCTACCATACCGCCAATAGATACTGCACTAAGTCTACCCTCTACAATATATTTGTAAATCTTATTACTAAAAGCATCATCTAAAAAGAATTTAGCTTTTGCCATAAGTTTGCCAGCATCTTTCCAAACCTTACTAGCTTTTGCTATAGGTAAGTTAAAGCCATCATGGCCCCATAGTACAACGGGGTTTTTCATAAAGTCTTTAACATTTATACCATCTACATTAATACGTTCGCCGTGGCTATCCCATGCGTTAGTAGATACCACAAATTCAACTTCACCCTCTTGTAATTTATTAGCTTTTTCTATAAAGCCGTCAGCTTTTATGTGCATATATACCCCTTATTAATAAAAAAAGCCACCGAAGATTGCGTTATTTTTTTACGCAACCAACACCATAATGGTGCTATGAACTCGGTGGTTCTATATCTGTTATATCATACTCGTCTTTCATATACAAGTCTTTTTTAATAAATGTAGATGACGAATAAACATCTTCAAACTCTTTATATTCAAATATCATTTTACAGCTAGTGCATTTAATGGCTGCAACCATAATATTAGCTTTAGCCAATAGTTTGTTACAGCCTTTACAACGCACTTCAACCATAATATTATTCTGCTACTGGTGCGTCTGCTACAACAGCCTCAACTGGCAACGTTTCTTCAATGCTTTTAGTAGTTTCAATAGCCTTGTCAATTATGGCGATAGCTTCATCAGTTTTAGCAATCTCTGCGTCTATTTCTGCTTTGGCTTCTTTAGTAGCGTCTGTTTTCTGAGCTTCTAATAGAGTCTTGTTAATCTCGTGGTTAAACTTCTCGGCTGCGAACTGCTTAACTCTTTGGTTTAATATTGCTTGCTTTTCTTCTACTGTTAGTTCCATACTATTCTCCTTTTATTTAATTACTTGTTGGTAAACCTATTGAATTGTAAATAACTTCGTAAGCTGTAACCGTAGCTGAACCTGCCCAGTCATTAGCCGTAGCTGTGTTACGGGTTACTTGAAGGTAAATGTGGTCTTGTTTAGTGATTGGTTGATTGGCATCATTGAACGGTAGTGTAAATCTAGTGTGTTTAGTTTGGTATTGGGTGTAATCGCTGCTGTCTATTACAGATAAGGTTTTAACTGTGCCGTTTAAGATGCTTTCACCCTCGGCTATACAGCGGTAGTTTATTACCCATTCAACCGTGTCTGTGCCTGTCATGGCACCACTATCAGGAAACCAGTCAATCTCGATGTATATGTCTGTTCCATCCCAGTCATCAGGCACTTCAAATTGTGCGTATGAATACTTAGTACCAGTAGTGGCAAATTGTAAACCACCAACAGTACCGAAGTCTACCTGTGTAGGTTGGTTGGCAACTGTGCCGTCTGCTTTTGCGTCTATCTGTATGTGGCGTTCGTAGGCAGTAGTAGTGATAGCACCTGTAGCGCTTATCTGAAATAGTTTAGCGGCTGCGCTGTTTTGCACTTCAAATAGGTTAGCCGTTTGCGCTGCTGCACCTTTTATCAACTGCCCAATTACTGCTGCTGTTGGGGTGACTTGTAATTTTGCGCTTGGGCTTGTAGTACCTATACCTACGTTACCAGTCGTGTCTAACATCATTCTGGTTGGTGTATAACTGACACCTGTTAAAGTACCTGTTGCTGCTTCGCCACTAATACTTTCTAAGACAACTATTCTATCGCTAGCTGCTGCTTTTACTGTGTATGTATTTGCTCCAATAGTAAAGGTAGAGCCTGGGTAGCACCCCCACATATCCGCATCTGCGGTGAAAGAAAAGGTCTTGCTGGCATCTGTTTTAGATGTATAAGCTACGTCTTTCTTGGTGCTTTGTGCGGAGGTTTGGAATCTTATTGTGCCACCATGCGAAGTGAACTGGTTGGCGTTATCTCTCATAACTAACCCAAGCCCCGACCAAGCCTGGTTAGTACCAAATTGCGACCCAATGTAGTGAGGGTAAGACGAAGAAGTCCCAAGCCTTAGATATGGCCCAGAATTAGATGTACCACTGTTCAGCCATATTTCAGATAAGTACGTGGTATGACTTGCATTTACCTGCAGTGGTGAAACTGGCGTTGCTGTCCCAACCCCAACATTGCCACTATTCAAAACTGTTAAAGCCGTAGTAGCCCCGTTATTGCCTGTAAGTAGCTGTATAGCAGGGCTAGTAGATGTTCCGTTACCAGTTGTGCCTTGTAGCTTTAATACATCAGTTACACCTGTACCACCTATGAGCTTGTTTGTGCCCATGTTGAGGTTACCAGCCATAGTGTCTCCAGCTTTATTGACTTTGGCTGCGTCTAAACCAGAATATTGTGAGTTAGTAGCATTATCGCCAGTGTTAGTGCCTGACGTGTTGCCTATTACAGTTAAATTAGCGTCTGTAACATATCTTTTGTTTAAAGAGTCGGCTATATCAGCAGTTGTAGCGTCTGCTCCAGCAGTGACTAGCCCTTTAGCATCATAAGTTATTTTAGTTTTAGTAGCGCCTGTTATTGCAGCATTACTTGCTACTTTAGTATCAGCGTAAGACTTAACAGCTTTTTGAGATGGTATTACTGTTGCAGAGTTAGCCGTTAGAGCAGCATCATCATCTTCAACTGTGTTTATTGTAATCTCGGTTGGGCTTATTACATCAATATCTATATTAGTGCCAGCGTTAATAGTTGGCGGTTCGCCATCTGCACCAGCATACCCACTAATATTTAAATCAATTGTTTTAGTAGGTACAGTAATCTCTACATTTATATTATTCTGCTCGACTGTTACATCTAAATCAGACATTAAGCAGTCCTTTTTGTAACATCTAAGTTGACTACAAATACACCTCTCTCAGTGCTAGATATTTTGCCTGCAATATCTTTTGTCTGAAAATCATAATTGTAAATACCCTCTGGCAAATCAGTGTCAGTGTTTGTCAAATTAATTGTTGTCCGCCCCTCTAAGGGTAGGCTATGGCTTGTAATTGTCTTGCTTATCAAAGCCCCTGCGTCATCAGCAGGTGTTAGGTTATCTTTAACTGTAAAGAATACGGTATAGCCAGTAATATCTATGGCAACAGCGTTATTGTCTTTAAAGGCCACGTTTAACGCTACATCATCGCCCCTTATAACGGTAATTGTGTTATTCATCGTGCAGTCCTTTCAATATACTTTACACTATACATATTTTATACCTCTGGCACTAGTGAGCAAGTGCAGTTAGGGTGCAGTGGTGGCACGTTAATATCTCTGTAATCTATGCTTAGTTTTTTACCATCAGAAGTTTCGTATACATCACCTAAGCTTAAAAAGTTTTTACCAACAGCCTTAACAGTGCCGTTTAATTGAGCACAAAACTCACAAGCGTTTGGGTTACTAAACCATTTAACCTTTGTGTAGCCAGATTGCTTATAAACATGTTCAGCCGTATCATTACTTGATTTTAATGTTTCAGTCCTAGCAATACGCTCTGCCCTATAACCCCTAGCGTCTATATACACGCCCTCTACACGCCTTTTTAGCTTAACAAGGCTTTCCCCAGCAGATTGCCCCTCGGATAGTGTTTTTTCTAAGGCCACAATAGTATCTTTGTTATATATACCGCTAATACTAAGTATGTGTGCCTGTACATCGTGCTTCATGGCGTCAGTAATAACTAGAGCCTCGCCACTGATAAAGTTAGCAACATCTTTGGCTTGTTCTTCCATTAGTTCAATAATAACTGGTACTAACAAAGCACTTAGGGCTTCGCTTTCCTCTTTAATGCCAAACAACCACTCCTCATAGCCTTTACTAGCTACGGTTATAGTATCTATTACCTTATTCATTTGGTCATAAGCAAACAGGCTTAGCTTTGTTTTAAACTTCTTTTCGTATATGGTGTTAGTTTCTACTAAGTTACTTCTAAAAGCTTCTTGGTCATCATTTAACTTTTTAGCAAGCATTTTCTTATCTACCTTTTTTAAAGTTATTTTTTTAGTGGCCGATTTAGTTTGTTGTGTAGCAACATTACCAGCGTTCATCTCATCACCGCCATCTATTGGTGGCAATCCTTGCTGTTGGCGTATCTCATTTACAGTTAACCAAACATTAGCACCAGCCGTATGATTTTGTAGTAAAAACTCTTTATCTTCAGGTATAGGTGATAAGTGGCTAACATTAGTAGCTAAATCATTAGTACCTAGTGTTAGTAGTATTTGCTCATATATCCTATCTAAGCGTTTCATTAAAGGGTCAATCTTTTCTTTGGCAAATATATAGTAAAGCGTTTCAACATTACCACGCCCTAAGCCCTGTCCATCAGCACCGCCAAGTAATGGTTTAGGCACTTCCAACATCATTAGCACATCTTCTTTAGCCATATCTCTGGTTATTTTAGCGTCTACGTCTTTTAGGGTAGCACCTACGGCCTTAAAGTTAGCTTCACCGCCACGTATAAAGGCAGTTTTGCCAGCGTTTTCTGGCCCCTCATAACCCTCACGCCATTGTTGTGTAAAAGAGTTAAAGGTTTCCTTACTCATATTAGGCAAAGTAACAATACCACTAGGGCTTGCGTTGTTACGCATGTAGCTTAATGTAAAGCTTGATGTTACTAACTCAATATCTACATAGGTACTGGCACGCTCTATAACGCTCATACCACGCCACTCATTAAATGGGTTAGGCCTTTTATCGTGTATTATCTCGTCAGTAGTAAATGGCACTTGTTCGCCATTGTTTTTGTGTAGCACATAGCCTATTAGTTCACCATCTGCAATTTTAAGTTCTATGCTAGCAGGGTTTAACAAATATATTTCACGTACTTTATTAGATTGTTCGCCTCTGACTAAATACCAAAAGGTTTCGCCATATATCTCATAAAGCATAGAATACATATAAATAAAATCAGTGGCGTTCATTTTAGGGTTTGGTTTATCATATAAAGCATAAAATGGGTGGTTTTCAAAAGCTTCACCATTTTTACGGCTTACAATCGGCTCGTATACAGATAATGATTGCCCTATTTTATCTATGGCTTTATAAGTTATGCCAGATACTTGCTCATACGGCCTAAAGTCTGAGGCGTTTGAGTAGTTACGTAACACGCTACCTGATATTGAATTGCCAAGTTCTTTTTGTATTAGAGTTTGATAAGCTCTATTAATTCTATTTAGTATGCTCATATTACCTATAAGTTATGACGCTCTAGGCGTTCTGCTTTTATATTATCACTACAATGCTATATCGTCCAGTGTAACCAAACTATTATTTGGTGCATAACAAATTATACAAGCATCTGCTAAGTCAGGGCTTCTAAAACCACGCTTTTTATAATCGTTTTTACTTTCAACTGAGCGTCTACCTTTTATATCTTGTTTCCATAGTCTAGTAGATAGTTCCATTAATAAATCACTATTATATGGCAGTTCCATTTGCTCAACTAAATCACTAAAGTTAAACCAAGCTTCACTAATCCAATTAGGGTATTTATCTTTATCATTAGGCTCACCACCAAAATTTATTGGTATAACATTATATTCTAACCGCATAAGTTCATCAGTAACGCCACCACCTACTCCAGTATCATCTACCCTTATTTCAATACTAGTATTAAACTCGGCAATTTGGGTTATTATTTGTGCTACTTCTGTAGTTCTTTTGCCTTGATATACTTTATAATCTAATGTTTTTAATCCTTTACGTTTCCATATAACAGTTCTATCATTACCCATACGTGCAATATCAGCCCCGATAATAATCTGGCCATCATCATCAATATCATTTTCCATAGCCTTTAGTATGTTGTTTCTATTAATAATAGAATTATCTGTTTGGCTTATAGGTTCGCCTAACCATTTATGAGCGTATAAATCAACATTATCTTTATCTTTTTCAATCTCTTGTTTAATAACATTTGGCAATAAACCAGCACGTTCTAACACATCATAATTAATCTTTTTAACGTAAGTGCCATCAGGTTTGTTCATTACAAATTCAACATATACGGGGTCTAACTCATCAAATCTGTTAAATGTAAATATAATCTGGCTATTTTCTTTACGAATTGTTGGCGTTAATATATCAATACTTTGTTTAGTAATACTTTGTGCTTCTTCTACCCAACAAATATCAATACCCTCTGTACTTTTTATTTCATTAGTATTATGTCTTAAACCTTTAAATATAAACTCTGTGCCAGTAATACTATTTTTTATACTATCCTTTTGCACAATATATTCAGTCATATTATGTTTATCTATAATATCGGCTAATAATTTATGTACACTATCTTTAATTGTGTTTTGTACTTCCCTAGTACATAAAATCCTAAGTTGTTTAGCCCTACCTCTTAATAATAAAGCCATAGCCACACTATAACTCTTGCCACTAGCCCTGCCACCATATAAAACTATATAACGATAATCTTCATTAAATAATTGCTTATAGGCAACTAAAAATTTAACTTTTGTCTTGGTCTGGGTCATCACCAACAAACTCAACTAAAGATATATTTAATTTGTCACCGCCAGTAGTAAGGTCTAATGATTGAGGTGCTTTACCCTCTGTTCTATCGGTAATCTCTTTAGCATGGTTTAGGCTATTACGGCTTTTAATAACTTGGCTGTAAGCAATATCCATAGCCACAGTACGTTGCTCTTTAGGCAGTTTGCCAAAGGCTTCTAATTCTATTGGGGTCATCTTTAAAAATCTTTTGTACTGGTAACTAATACTCATAGTGCTATCCCAATGGCCTGATGTGTTACGGTTCTGTGGGTTATCACCAAAGCCACCCTTGCCTGTGGGGTTACGTTTCTGTGGTGGTGTAACTTGGTTGCTAGTTTCTTTGCTCATAATATTATTTTACACCCTCTTGTCTATACGCCATCATGGTTAACTCCTTAATTGTGCAATAGCGTCTACATCTTCATACGCTGGTTTTAATACATCTTGGCCATTTACAATATCATATTCTATAACCATATGGCCTTTATCTTTTAGCCTTTGTACTAATACGCTTCCAATAAATCCCGAACTACCTGTAACTAAAATATTCATGGCATTAACCTTTCGTACAAATCTAAGGCACTCTTTATCGCTTGGTCCATATTAAAATATTTATACTCGGCTAATCTACCAACAAAATATATATTTTCCTTTTCTAGTTTCTTGGCTTCGGCTTGGTATTGTTTATAAATCTCTCTATTTTTAGGTGTAGGCACTGGGTAATAACTCTCGCCTTTATCTGTGCTATATTCTTTGGCTATTAGGCTGTACTCATTATCAGTATCATAAAACTTTTTATAATCTATTTTCCTTGTATAAGGGTATTTAAGTGATGGGTAATTTACCACTGCAACTGGTTGGTAGTCTTTATTTTTAACAATTTCATACTCAAAATATAATGACCTATATTCTAGTTCACCAAACTTGTCTTTAAAATAGTTATCTATTTTGCCAGTAAATATAACTGTATCGTAACTATTGACCATTTGTTGTTCGTAAGCAGTTTCAAGCCGTACACTTATCTTGCTATGGTTTATGATGTTATTGATAAAACTAGTGTAGCCATTGGCTGGTAGAGCCTCGTATTTATCATTAAAATACCTATCATTTTTATTTGTTCTAACTGGTATACGCTCTAATACGCTAGGTTCTAACTGTGATGGATTTAAATCCCATTGTTTTTGTGTATAATTTTCAAACATTAACTTATAAAGTTCTTCGCCAACTCTAGCTTTTGCAGCATCTTCCGAGTTAGTAATATCGCCTTTATACTGTATTTTGTCTAACCACTCCACCATTTCGTTTTCATTTTCTATGTTTAAACCAAAAATACTGTTAACGGTGTCTATATTCACTGGTACTGGCACGTATTTATCCTTGACATAAGACAATACTTTATGCTCGTAGGGTGTCCACTCACTATATCTATTAACAAACTCCCATACCACCTCGTCATTAGTATGAAATATATGAGCCCCATACTTGCTTAACCTTATACCAGTGATGTAATCTGTATAATCATACACATTACCACCGATATGAGGGCGTTTGTCTATAATAGTTACATTATTACCTGACTCGGCATATTTTCTTGCCATAGTACAGCCAGACAATCCACAACCTACAATTAAAACTTTCACATCAACTCCCTTTTAGCTATTAACTCTACGGTTTCACGTATCTTTTGCAACGAATTGGCACCTATTTTTAGCTCTTTATCCCATTTAACTGGCTTTTTAAGAGTATGTTTATGTTGCAACATTGGTTCTTTTTGTATAGTAGACGACTTAACATTATAACTAACTTTTCTGCTATAAATATTGGGCCACATTTTAGTAGCGTACTCACCACGTTTGTTTTCTTTTAATAATTCATTATACATTTTACGGTTGCCATCTTTAGCTGTTTTTTTGCTAGTCTTACCATAGAGTATAGCGTTTCTTATAACACCACTTGGTTTATTATTCTCGCCATTATAAATAGACATAATAATGTCATCTTCGGTAGAGTTTTCAAACTTAAATAGAGGGTCTACTTTATGTACAAAAAAACTATATGGAAAACCTGCTGTGATATTAACCTGCGATTTTGATGGTGCAAAAGCTGACATTTCCAAACCTATTGCCCCCATGTTTGATGTTTCTGATAATTCAAATAATAAAAGCATTACGTCTAAAAATGCTAGTGGCCTATACTTCTTTACACGTTTATTCTTGCCATTATAATGATAAAACAAAGATGTGATGTTATCGTCTAAGTGTAAAGCGTATTGATATTCGTTTTTTATAGCGTATTGGTTTATTGTTTCCCTAGTTTCAGCACCTAAATTAGGCTTAACTTCTCTTTGCCTAGCCATAAACTCGTTATGTAAAGCCTCATCTGTCTTGACCACTTTAACGCCTTTAATTTGCTCATATTGTAATGCTGCCTTTGGGTTGTTAGTAGCTATAATAAAATCTATACCAAGTTTTTGAAGTTGTTGCCTAACTGCTGGCACCATAAATCTACGCAAAGTTAAATTAGCAAGATACTCCCTACCGCCTAATATCGCTACCAATTTATTGTTTTTTGAATACATATGCTTTTCTTTGGCCTGATATGTCCTCTTTAATTTTATCGGTTATATCAATAGCCTCTAACTCATAAAAGTCTGTTATCTTATCTAAATCATTTATATCATCATAAGCAACTACTATAATAGCCGATAATTCTGGCTCATCTTCTAGTGGTGCTGGGGTATCTTCATTCATATCACTAGGTGTATCTAGCCCCCAGTCTTGTAAATCTTCTATATCCCACTCATTGGCTAATATACCCCAATCCCATTCACCACCTGCAACATTGTCTTTAATAATAAACTCTTTTTGTTTTTTATCTGACCAGTCAACTATTTTTACAGGTATCTCGGTCCAGCCAGCCTCAACCATAGCCTTAAACCGCATATTGCCACCAAGTATCACGTTATCTTTATTTATAACAACCTCTCGCACTTCGGCCATCTCTGGAAAATCTTTAAGGCTTTGAACCAGTTTTTTAAACTTATCGTCTTTTATGTATCGTGGGTTTTTATCATTAGGCTTAATATCCTTTATCGGTAATTTCATAATATTTTATACTCCCATTTATCGTTATTTAATTTAAACTCTACATTACTAACAGCATTATCAGTAGGGTATATTACAGTGCCATTTGCTTTATGGCCTATTTGTATATCCATATCCACGTATTTATTATAGTTTAATGACAAACCCCAGTTTACATCAGGCCCCCATGCTTGGCCTTGCCAAAATGATATGCCCTTTAGCCATATATCTTTTCTAGCCATTAAACAATACCAGCCAGTAGCGTCTACTTGTATTATGCCATTAGAGTTATAATTAACGCTTTTAAAGCTTTTTTTATCATCAGCCACATGCCAAGCCCCTAAACAATATAAACCGTGCCTACCCACCTCTACGCCTGATATATAGCCAAATCCATTATCTCGTAACTCCATATAATCTCTAAATAACTTATACAAAGTATCATTTTTAAGTTCGCCATCACCCTCAATTTGCCATATTATATCGGCTTTAGAATTCTTAACATAAGTTTGTAATATTTTTTGATTAACTGATATTCGTTTACGCCTTTCATTAATGCCATCTGCAGGTTGATTATCTACATATATAAAAACCTCATCAGGCTGTAAATCTTGTTTAGCAATTTGTTCTTTTACATATTCATAGTCTTTAGCCTCAACTGCGCATACACAGAGTATTTTCATAATAAACTCTCCAATGCTTCAATATATTTAGGTTTTAAAGTTTGCCAACTTATTTTATGGGCAATACTATTAGCCATTTCAGATAGCATATTAATATCCATAGCCTGTAACTCTTGTATTTTTGATGCAATATCTTCTGGCTTACTTTCGTATATATCTATTACGGTTCTAGGTGTAAACTGGTCAACTTTAGTTGCAGGTACTAGCCACTCTTTAGGTAATATATTATTATTAGGCTCTATATCAGGCATAATTACAGGCATACCACTAGCCAAAGCCTCATTTAAAGGTAAACAATTACCACCATATTTACGTGGTAATACCATAATATCGCCATATTGATATATTTGATTGTTATCTACAACATCAGTATGCACCGTACTATGTCTATATTGGCGTCTAATTTGATATGCTAAATCATCATTTTGAGTTATAACAGTGCCATTAGGGTACGCTTGCATAAATAACCAAGTGCCGTTACGGTCATTTGTAGCAGGGTTGCCAGCCAGGTGCATTACTAAATTAGTATCTCTTTTACGGTATGTAATCTCATCTCTATCAACAGGGTGGTGTATTTGCCTAAACATGATACCTTTGTCCATACAAAACTGCTCTGCATCTTTAGCGTGCCAACTACTAGGCATAATAATCATATCTGGCAAAGGTTGTTCGGGTTTAATAATATGGTCAAAAAACTCCCAATTAATAACAACTGCTGTTTTAACTCGCATACGCCTAGCAATCGAGTAGAACTGGTAATTTAAAGGTGTCTCGGCAAACAATAAAACATCTAGGTCTTTACAAAACTCTCGTATCTGTTCCTCGTTAGGGTAGCCAATAACCTTAGTAGTGTTAGTGTACCAGTTCTTTTTTGGCAAGCCGTTTAATGGGGTTAGGTCAACTTCCATTATTTTAGTAATAGGCAGGTGTTTAATATAAGACTTTACTTGATAGCCCAAGCCGTTAGGTGTTGAGTATGCAATAGTGCCAATTCTCATAGCCCTACCTTATCATCATCAGTAAACTTTAAGCCACCAGCTCTGCCATCTGTTGTATAACTACGCTTAATATTATTACCGCCATCAGGGTAGTAAATCCAAAGCCTATGTTTGTACCAGCCTAGTTTGCCGTTATCGTTCCAATCGTTCATAACAATGCCATGAAAAGTATCTTCAATAAATAACTGCTTTTTAGTGTTAGGTAGTACCAAGTCCTTGTAATAAAGTACCGTACTTAAATGTGGCCGTTGCGACCATTGTACTGTTTTCATAAAGCCGTCATCTGTACCCATCATTAAGCTTTCATGTTCTTTAGGTATAACACCCTCAAAATGGTAGCGTATTGTATTAGCCTTGCCACAGTCTATAAAGTCTATACATTTTAGCCAGTCAATTGGTAAATCAGTTACAAGTGGGCAATCACCCTCAATATAAAGCAATAAAGGTGTTTTAATCTTATCTATGGTGGCTCTCATCATGCCACTTTGGTGGTTAAACTCATCAAACACAACTGGCAGTACGTTTTTATAACTATCATCATGCAAACATTTCCACAGTATATCTGTTTTGTATTTGTCATAATCAATTTTACGGTCCATCTGTTCGTTACGTAAGCCATCAATTTGCATAATAATATCGTTATCAGGCAGGTGGTATTTAATAGACTTTATAGTTTCGTCTATTATTTTTGTACTTGGGTGGCTTGGCAATACGCTTGTTGCCACTACTATGGTTATATCTTTAATTGTCATTTAATTGCCCCATTACTTTATATGCAAAATCCCTTTTATAGTTAATCCACCAAGCTGTTATTTGGTGTTGCATAGGTTTATAGTCCTGCAATATGTCAGGTACTAGCTCAAATAATCTATCCCAATTAACAACCTTATAAAAAGGCACTTCACTGCCAAAAAGCCAATCCCAATACTCCATTGTTTCGCCAGCAGGTGTTTTATTATCAGCAATTGGTACAGCCATGCACTCCAAAGCCTCAAACAGCCTAAAACTATCAGGTATTATAGCCCCACTAGGGCAAGGTGCAATCTTACAGGCTTTCATATTCTTGATGTACTCTTCTTTAGTTTCGCCACCAGTAAAGCTACGTGTTCTGTTAATAATTACATCTACGTATTGTTCTTCTATACCCTCTAAAGCCTCAACTAGCTCAAAGCGTCTTTGGTGTGTAACCTGCCCAGAAAAGTAAATGTTTAGCGGTTTAGTTATTGGGGCTTCTGTGTTTTTTAACAAAGCCCTTGTATGTGTAGTAAAGCCAGTGCCTAGTTTATTGTATTTATCGTGCGTGCCAATATGAGGGTTTTGTACCCAGATGTGTATGTTAGGGTGCTCAATTAAATCAGCATTAAAATCAGCTTCCTCATCACCACCACATATTAAAATAGGTCTTTTAATTTTTTTTAATTCATTATTTAACCAATCTTCTAATCCAACATAATGTCTAGCAGGTATTAGCACTATTGCTTTACCAATATTATTTGGTATTTCGTCTACATTTATTATTTCAAAGTTTTCCCAATCTGGCGTTTTCCATAAATCACCAGTCAAAAAACTATATATAAAACCGCTATCCCATTGGTCCAAATAATTGGCTGTTTTCACTTTTGTTAAATTATAAACTTGTATCACGCTGTACCCCAAGCCCTTTTATTTTTATTTTGCTCTGACATTGTTGCCCATTTACAATTATTAGGTGAATATCCTAAATCATTATCAATGCGTTCTATTGTTAACCCTTTTTGTTTTTCCCCCATATCTGCGTAGAAATTTATAAAAAGTTTCCATCTATCGCAAACTGTAATACCCCTACCACCATAATATTTATATGTTGATGAATTTTTATTATGGCATCTTTGTATCATACCTTCCCATATTTTATATTCTTTAGATTTATATAAACCGTGGCTTGTTCTTGGGTTTCTACTTTTTAGGGGGTCGCCTGTACGGTACAACCTGCTTAAATGAGTTGAACAATATCCCCTTGATTTATGTATTTTTTCGCAATTATTAATTTCACAAATACGCATATTCACTCCAAATAAAGACAGCCCAACCGCTAAGTAAAAGCTGTCTATATTTATAGTTAATCTTAGCGGTTGATAACATATATTTATAATAACATAAATCCCATTATACTGGTCCATAATATGTGTGTAACTCATGTTGATAATCTAATATAGTTTCTTTATAGCCAAAATCAATAAGCCAGTTTCTAAAATCTCGGCTGTATTGACCCCACTGGTGAAACATAAACTCAGGGCTAATACTTGCCCATATTTTAGGCTTAAAAGTCTTTATAGTAAGTTCTGCACCTTTCATGGCTTCCCACTCACTGCCCTCACAGTCAAAAGTAATAACTGTTGGTGGCTTTAAATCGCTATCTTCAAGTAAATTATCTATGCGGTATTGTGGTAAGCCATCAGCCTCTTGGTATAGTTCGCTAAAAAAATGCTCTTTACGCATTTCAGTTTGTGCATAAATAGGGTAGCCGTCATCTTCTATCGTGTAGCCAAAGCCTTTATATAAACTGCCGTCAGCGTTTGGCGGTATTGGTTGATGTACGTTACTGCAAAAGCCAGCATAATTAGCTAATGGTTTTAATTTGTTAGCCTCAAATATGGCTTTAATTGTAGCCCAGCTACTAAAGTTAGGCTCAAAGTTTACAACCTCAGCACCCCAGCTTGCACATAAAGCACTCATCTCACCAAGTTCAGCTCCTACATAATAAACAACATCACCTTTGCCAATATGTTTGCTCATTGATATTAGGCGTGGTTTTTCCCAGCCGTCAGGCCTTGACCACTCGTTATCTATTGCCCTATGTTCGGGCAGGTATAAATCCCATAAGCCGTTTAGTTTAGTCTTAACCATTTATTGCTTCCAGTATGTACTGCCACCTGTTTATATAAGTGTGGTCTTGTTTAGCCCTATTATGACCATTAAAACGTATCATTTCCCTTTCCTTGTTATTATCTAAATAATAATCTATTTTGTTTTTTAAGTCTATTAAATCGCCATGTTTATAAAAAGCAATCTCACTTTTATCTTTATAGTATTTATCTAAGCCTTTAATTTTAGGGTAAACAGTAAAGCCACCACGCCCTGTGCTTTCAAACAATCTATCACTTGAATAATAAGGGTAGCTAAAATCTATGTTTAAAGTATCACCAACTGCAACTTTACTCTTAGCATATATACGGTTTAAATCATCACCTCGTACTGTGCCAGTATCGCCATCACCGCCAACATGTAAAAACCTATTGCCGTACATAGCCCTCAAAAAATCTATTAATATAGGTCTATATGGGTACTCTGGGTGGTAGCCTTTAGAGCCTACAAATATAACATCATGGTCAAAGTTATCATCATAATCAGGGTGTATATAGCACTCTTTATCATAAACTCCAGCAGGTAAAAAATGCCCCTTAACTTTTGTATTGGCGTTAAACCAGTCAGCCATTAGCTTATCAGTAGCAAAAAAATGTTCTACTTGCATATAAGGGCTATTTTGATATTCTTTCCATCTTTCCAAGCCCATATAAAGGTCTAAATGATATGCAATAGTTGGTACACTGTTTCTTTTTAATTCATCTAGCACATCTAGCATACTAATATCACCATTATTGATAAAACCGTGGCTATGTATCCATACCATTATATCTGCATATAAAGATTTTCTTAATAATTCGTCAGTTGTTATTTCGGTTTCCTGTAAGGCTATCACCTCATGCCCCAAGTCTTCTAATGTTTTTTTGTAATGAACTTCAGAACAATAATCTACTGTAAAATTACCATATATTACTATTCGCATATTATCTTATCCTCTGCTTTCTTACGGGCTAGCACAGCCTCCTTTATAGTTTTATAATGGCCTAATTCTATTCTATTTTTAGTACCACCTATATATACACGCCAAGATTTTATTCTTTTATTCCAACTTATACCCCTAAACCCACTTTTATTATTTTTATGTACACCAGTATTAAAATTATTTTGAGTTCTATCTACAATCCTTAAATTTATTTTTCTATTATCTAATCTATCCATATTTTTATGGTCTACATCTTTACCCATTGGAGCATTAGTTATTAAACGATGCATTAATACTGTAACCACTTTGCCTCTTGATGTTTTTGCCCTGCCACTAGAAACTTGTCTATAGGCATATCCATCTTTATGGTCCCACCAATTAAATTTAATTAATTTATCGTAATCGTCATCATCTACTTTTGTATGAAACCCATTAGTAAGTATTATTTTTTTCATTTTATAACCTCATATTCATAATTCAAATTATCAGGGAGCCAAACCAAATCTAATATTCTTTTTTTAACTCTGTACAAACCAGTTTCCATACCTTTGGCCTCTACTAATAAATAATTCCCATCAGGTTTTTCACATCTAAAATCACATATATAAGTAAATAAATCAGCTTTTTTATTATCTGGTAAGTAAACATATAACTTTATGCGGTACTGCGGTATAACTTCAACAAACTCGCCAGCCTTTAATCGCAAATCTAATTCTTGCGCAACTCTAGCTTCAAGTTTGCTATCATACCGCCTACCGTTATAAACTGTTTTCTTTGCGTTATATTTATTTGTATACGATTGATAATACATATAATATTTATAACATATATTTTGTTAATAACTTAGAACACATTTTACATCGTCTATTGTCATCATCTCTGCGTAAGGGCAACCTTGAGGTGGTATTTTAACTAATTGTTTAACATCATTTTTCTGCTCACTTTTATTTAATCCAATGTCATTTACTATTACATTAGATTTAATTAATGGTAATTGTTCTATTGTTTTAATATCTGTCTTAATCTCAATCTCATCAATATGTTGCAATCCAGATGTTACTATCCCAAATGTTTCAGGCTCTTTATAATCTTTCATTATCATATTCACAGCCAATGCCACACCAAAATAACTAATTATAAATAAACCTATTATCAATAATATTATTACTATTACTTGTTTCATTTATCATCTCCAATCACTGCTCTTAGTTTTTGACGAAGTTGGTTTCGTTGTTTTGCTGCTAGTCTTTCATGCCCTGCATAAGATTTACGTTCGTCTTTACCTATAGCTTCATTGTTTAGCTGTTGAATGGCTGTGATGGCTTCAGCAAGGTAAGAATCATATGCGTTTCTATCATCGCCCCAGTCTATAGTTAATAGTTCTTCGCAAATATCCTCTAGCCTTTTGGTGTACTCAATCTTGTGCATTATTCGTTCTCCTTCACTTTAATTGGTTGTAGGCGTTTGGGCGGGGTTCTCTTGCGAGCCATATATATCTGGGTGCTACCCAGCCTCAGTTCGTATGTTTACCCCGCACAGTCACCTACAACGTTCTTAGTGGGGCTAGGGTGATTGCAGAGGGTACAACTGCACTCCACCCTAGCGTGTTGGCTGTTACCGCTGATTATCGCTAAAAACGGTCATTTACACCTGCACCAACTGTCGGTCAGCCAGAGCCACAGCCATCGCTATAGCCAGAGCCATCGCCATCGCCAGAGCCACAGCCATCGCCATCGCCAGAGCCATCGCCAGAGCCATAG
>ERZ724522.421-NODE-421-length-28099-cov-12.854800_pt1 | contig 28099 bp, 34 predicted proteins | sample MGYA00376055_ERZ724522 | MGnify/ENA primary metagenome ERZ724522 (study PRJEB28724, sample SAMN07190884) | wastewater metagenome | isolation source: effluent of sewage treatment plant in Hong Hong | place: Hong Kong | collected 2016-03-17 ...
GCGCTGGCACCCGGAGTGTGGGGACCGACCCCCTCGCTGACTCCGCATTCCGGGTGTTTCCTTCCCCCCTGTGTCGCGCCTTCCCTCCTGTCGGCGCAATCCCTCCCGAGCACAGGGTCACTGCGGGCCGTGTCGTATCGAGATCCGACGCTCGATCCACGGCCCGCCCTTCCTCTCTTCCAATCAACGTTGTCATTCCCCGCGCGCAAGCCGCCAAGCACCCGCGCGGTCACGTCTCCAAGGTCTTCCCAAGGCATCGGTAGCACCTCTCACCTCGCCACAATGGTTAACGTCGCGAGGTTGGCAGGTGTCCAAAAAGTCGAAGGTGATCGTCGTGAGTGCAATTGCCGCTGAAACAGCGAAGGCCCTTCGGCACCTAGCCGAACCGCGCCCCGTCGGCGACAGGGTAAAGGCAGCCATCGGTCGAGCCGCCCGCAAGGCAGGGCTCCCGTATTGGCGAGCATTCGACCTCTGGTACGCGAAGGCGCACCGGATTGATGCGGTGGAACTTGAGAAAATCAGGGCCGCTCAACGGGAAACTGCCAAAGGGGGCGCGCGTGAACTCTATGACCTCGCCAAGCAGATTGAGGCATTGGCGCAACGTCTTTCCGCTGTCGATGCGGATTTCACTGAGCCGCATGTTGATGCGCTTAGGGATTTGGCTCGCAGAAGCAGGGATATGGCTGCGGGAGAGCGACTGATGTTCTATGATGGCTGGAAGAATAAGCTGGCTCTGCTGTGGGCGCGGTTGCTTGGGCGGGTTGCCGTCCCGGTCGATCTGCCGCCTCTTCCGTTCGTTGACGAAACTCCTGTCGCGCCTGTCATCGCCCCGCAGAAGCCGAAGCGAAAGCGGGCTGAGCGCGACACGCACTTGCAGGACATTCTCAAGAGCCTGCCGGAATGCCGCCGACTGATGCGCAAGCTCCGCAAGGTTGACCCTGACGCCTACGATTATCACTCCCGCATGGGAGCGAAGATTTCAGACAATTCGCAGGAAGCCGCGTTGCATACATTGAGCGATAGTTTCGTTCAGAAGATGCCGGCCCGGGGCATGATTTATATGGATGCGGAGCCGGACAAGGATGGGTCAGTTTATCCTTCGTTCTGCTATTTCAGCAAGGGTGTAAGCTGGCCGAACGTGCTCGCCCCCCGGGTCCATAGCGGGCTGTATCAGCTTATCTATCTCTATTTCTTCAAGGGCGAGGCGGCTGCCTTGACGGCTCATTTCGCCATTGTCGATGGCGCGGCCGTTTTGTTGCGGGAGCGCTTGGTCGAACACGTCCAGTGCCCTCGCAATACGAAGCGTCCGGGTGCCAAGGGGCGTGGCCGCGCGCAGTTCTCCAGGGTCTACGCTGGTTTTCCTCGCGGCATCGTGTTTGCGCGGCGGGATGTGAAGAAGCGCGGCGGGTTCGTAGGCGAAACCGTGGAGGAGTTTGCCTCTACCTTATTTCACATCGCAGCCAACTTTTCGGTGCTTGGCGACGAGGGCTTTCAGGTCCGCGCGGAGCGGGCTGGCACGAGCGTCGTGTTCAACGTGGCCCTCGGCAAGACGGCCCGTTTCTTCCGCAATCGTGACATCACGGAACTCGCTGCCGATGGCCGCCGCAAACGCATCTTCCATTACGTGGAGTCGCATGAGCGGGCGAATGGGAGTGTGGTCAAGGCCCATTACAGGGGCTTGAGGCGGTTCACCTGGGAAGAGAACAAGGTCGTCATCACGAAGCCTGAGAATGCTTTCTCGTCGTTCTCAGTGCCGTCCTATGACGCGGACGAGTTTGAAGACAAGGCAGACATGATGGAGTCCAAAGAGGTCGCCTCTTACGTGCGACAGGCTTTGGAGGCTCGCTGAGTGAAGCGCACGTTCTTGTTCGGCGGAAAGATGGTCACGACTGGGGGAGCATCCCGCTTCCCTGTCGTGTCTAAAGAGCGGCGCACAGCGGACGGGATTACGTTCGACTCGCAGAAGGAATTGCGCCGGTACAATGAACTGAAGCTTTTGGAGCGTGCGGGCGAGATTTCCGATTTGGAAATCCAGCCGGAATTTCGGGTCGCAATCGCGGGGCAGTTGTTCTGCCGGTACACGCCAGATTTCATCTACAAATCCGGGGGGAAAATCATCGCGGAGGATGTGAAGTCCTCTGGCACGGCAAAAGACGCGGCGTATCGCCTGCGTTTGAAGGCGGCGCGTCTCGCTTACCCGAATGTGACATTTACGGAGTTGCTACGATGAGCGTACAGCTTGACCTGCAAGCCCATTATCGCGAGGTCCGCACGCGCCTTTGGAGGCCCGCTGCCGCTGTGCCCGCACAGCCGGAAAAGCCCGTCCTTGTGCTCGTCAAGGCGAATCCCGCCGTCCGCTACCAACACCCCATCGGGCCGATTGTTCCCGACGCCGTGTTTCTGACGCCAGAGCATTTCGGCCAGCCTGGGTCTGTGTCCTACGCCCGCAGGGTGGTCAAGGAAGTCTCAGAAAAGCGCGGCGTGTCGATAGACGACATGATGAGCATTCGCCGCAACATCAACATCGTGCTCGCTCGTTACGAAGTGTTCTGGCGGCTTCGGCATGAAACCCGCTGGTCAATGCCGCAGATCGGCAGGTTCATGCACAAGGACCATACCACGATCCTCAATGGCTTGCGGGTCTACGCAAAGCATCTGAAGGGGCAGGACAATGGCGAAGAAGCTTAAGGCTCCCGGTGAAATCCGCTACTCAGGCGCAAACCGCGTCTGGACGGAAAGGGAACTGGCATCCCTGAGCGAGATGGTCGCGAAAGGATGGGCGTGGGACTGGATAGCGAAGGAGCTGGACCGCACGGAAAAGGCGGTTCGCGACAGGGCTGGCAGGCGTCGCTTCATTCCCAAGCCTGACACCATCTGGACGGAGGCGGAGACTGCCACGCTTGAGAGCATGTGCGCTGCCGGCAAGTCGTGGAAGGTCATCGCCAAGACCATCGGGCGGACGGTGAAGGCGTGCCAGTCCCGCTGGGGCTTTGCCTCCACCACAGGGCCTGCGAGCATCTACAAAGAGAACTACGCCCTCAGTGAGGAGACGAACAAGGCATACATCCTCGCCTGCATGCAGGAGCTTGGCGCAACCAACGCCCGCGAGTTCGTCCGGGCCTATCGCACGCGGTGCGAACTCGACATTCAGCCGGGAACACCTGACCGGGTGATGGTCTATTTCGCGGATGTTCGTTCGACTGTCGGGTCTCAGGCAGCCATGTGCGCGGGGGCGTAATTGAGCGACATCGGCGCTTACGTCACCCGCATGATTGAACTGGGCGTGTCGCCGGCTGAAGCCGCGACGATGGCTGCCGAACTGTTCGTGGCTGGGGTGCAGGCGTCAACCTATCGGGATGACGTTCGGCCTCGCAGCACGGGTGCTGAACGTCAGGCGCGATACAGAGAGCGTAACAAAGCGTCACAAGTGACGGTTCGTGACGGTAGTGACGTAACAACCGTAACAGAGCGTAACACGGACGAGGTTCCCCTTTCCCCTGCACCCCTTTCCCTTCCTACTTCTGAACCCTCCAAAAAGACCCCTAAAGGGGTCCAAAAAGGTTCCCTTGTCGCCAAACTGTCGGAGGTTGTGACGCCGGACATGGCGGAGGCCCTGATTGCCCACCGCAAGGCGAAGAAGGCACCCCTGACGGACAAGGCTGCCGAGTTGCTGGCCAAGCGGCTGGCGCAATGCCCCGACCCGATGGGGGCTGCCGCGCTCATGATCGAAAAAGGCTGGCAATCCATCGACCCGAGTTGGATGCCCGTTGCCTCGATGGCGTCTCAACAGTCCGCGCCGGTTCAGGCCGTGTTTGTTGAAAGGGGCTCCGCTGCATGGGCTGCCTGGGCAAAGCACAGGGGGAAGGAACCGTTGCCAACCCATTACGGGGGGCGTGAGGGCCAATGGATGCCTACAGAGTTTCCACCGGAGGAGAAGGCAGCGTGACACAGTACGACGATAGCAACAGGGGTGCCCTGTTCCGAAACACCAAGCGGGAGAACGAGCGGCAGCCCGAATACAACGGCAGCATCAACGTTGATGGTGTGGATTACTGGTTGTCCGCATGGCTCAAGGAGGGGAAGAATGGTAAGTTCTTCTCGCTGAGCGTGAAGCGGAAAGAGCCCAAGACGGAAGAGAGCGTGCAGCGTGTGCGGGATTCCGTCGAAAAGCACTTCCCCTCCCGTCCTTCGGGGATACCGGAGAGGCCGAAGCGGGGTGCTGACATCCGCCCCATCGATGACGACCCGAACGATCTGCCCTTCTGAGGACCGCTGATGGCTCGACGCGGACGGCCCCGCAAGACAGGTGACCGCTACCCAAGCGGGAAGCTCGTGCCCGACGCGCGGGCGAAAACGTCCTATTGGCAGAGGCAGATTGAAACCCTCAACACTGCATCTCTCGACAGCAGGCTTGGCTCTGCCATCGGCATCCTTGCGGTAAGGCGCATCATCACGCCCCAGGCATTGGATGCTGCAATGCGGTTTGCTGACGCTCGGGCTGCCGCAGACGCAGCTTTAGGGCTTCCGCCTCGCTCTCCCCGCGCTCAGGACATGAATGCCCTTCACGGGGCCTCCAACGAGCTTGAGACGATGGAGAGCGCCGCCCGCAAGGCGAGGTCGATTGCTGCCTACGATGCTGCGGAGGAATCCGTAGGGTTGAACAGCCTTCCCCTCGCAGCCCTGCAATGGGTGGTCATCTACGACAAGCGGGAGGACAGCTACGAGCAGTTGCTTGCCCTGTTCACGGGTCTGCAAAAGCTCATGGGCCATTATCGAATGCCTGGACAGGTAAGGCCACAGGAGAGGGCGGCATGAGTGAGACGAGGCATCGGTCTGGTTACGAGGTGGTGGTTCTGGCTATGCCGGCTGATGAGGTGAAGCGTCGGCGCATTGAGGCAGAGGCGAACAGCATCCTGCAAGAAGAAGGGCTAACCAAGGCGATTGCGTATTACATGGAACAGTCGGTTCTTGTTTGGCCGTCCGTCCACAGGAAAGAGCAGCCTGACTCTTGCGAAGCACCATGAATTTCGGTAGTCGGAAACTGACTGTGGCGCTTTGCGCCTAGTTCCGCGGAGGAAAGCATCAAACGCCTAAGCGACCCAGGCGCTTTCCTTTACGACCATCGTCTCCCCCTCCGATGGCGGAAAGAGGGGGAAATCATTCTGGCTGCCACCCGGAAAGGGACAGCAAATGTCTAGAGGCAGAAAGCCCGGCTTCAAGATGCCGGAAGAGCACCGCCTTAAAATAGCAAACAGCAACATTCTCAATGCCTTGATCGAACATGTTCAGGGCGAACGAGAGATGAGCGCGACACAGGTCAGTGCGGGCCTCGGGCTTCTCCGCAAGTGCCTCCCAGACCTGAGCCAGACAGACATCAAGGCGGATGTGACAACCCGCTCCGTCATGCGCATGCCCGCACCAGCAAAGGATGCTGAAACGTGGATTACAACGTTGTCTGGCAGCCCCAGCCAGGCCCCCAAACAGCACTGATCACATGCCCCGTGTTCGAATGCTTCTTTGGTGGTGCACGAGGCGGGGGTTCCTAGGCCCCTCGGCTTAATCCACCGGGGGGCTGTGCAAGACTGACGGCGTGCTAGGTGAATGGGCCTCGCACGCAGACCTCTACGGCAAAGACGCCATCGGGTTGATGGTTCGCCGCACCCGAACGGAACTTGTGGAGACGATAGAACGAAGCCGTGTCCTGTTTACGCCCCTTGGGTGGACGTTCCAGGAGACTGAAAAAATGTGGAGGAGCCCTGAAGGTGCCCGCCTCCGCTTCGCCTATCTAGAGCGTGATGCGGATGCAGACGCCTACCAAGGCCACAGCTATACGAGGGTGTATGTCGAGGAAGCGGGGACATTCCCTAGCTACAAACCCATTGCCAAGCTCATGGCAACTCTCAGGTCCGGGGCTGGTGTCCCGGTTGGCATGCGGCTTACAGGAAATCCTGGAGGACCCGGACACAACTGGGTGCGACGGCGTTACATTGACCCTGCGCCTGCCGGATTTCAGGTTATCCGTGACGAGCAGACACATCTCGAACGCGTTTACATCCCTTCGCGTGTACGAGACAACCGTTTCCTCGGGGAAGATTACGTCCAAAGGCTCAAGGCAGTCGGCTCCGAAACCCTCGTCAAGGCATGGCTTGAAGGCGACTGGTCCGTAATCGAAGGAGCGTTCTTTGACTGCTGGTCCTACGAGCGACACGTTATTCGACCATTTGAAATCCCTAAAGATTGGCTTCGATTTCGATCAGCGGACTGGGGTTCTGCTTCTCCGTTTTCAATCGGATGGTGGGCTGTGGTTGGTGATGCCATTCACGCGGGAGGAGATAGAATCCTCCCCAGGGGGGCCTTGGTCCGGTATCGTGAATGGTATGGTGCGAGCGCTCCAAATGTGGGAAGAAAACTTACCGCAGAGCAAGTAGCCAAGGGCATCCTCCAGAAGGAGGCGGGAGACACCATCACCTACGGCGTGATGGACCCGGCAGCGTTCGCAGTCGATGGCGGCCCTTCGATTGCCCAGATGATGGCGAAGGAGGGTGTGTTCTTCCGCCACGCTGACAACAAGAGGGTAAGCCAGAAGGGCGCCTTGAGCGGCTGGGACCAGATGCGAACCCGCCTCGTAGGCGATGACGATGGCAACCCGATGCTCTTCGTCTTCGACACATGCAGGGACTTCATCCGCACGGTGCCTGTCCTACAGCATGATCCGGATAAGCCGGAAGACCTTGACACGGATGGTGAGGACCACGTTGCGGACGAAGCGCGCTATGCGTGCATGTCCCGTCCTTGGGTGCCCCTGAAGAAAGAGCCTCCGAAGGACCATCCTCCGGAGTTCCGCGCGGGACCTGGGGGAATGATCGTCTCTGACGGCTTCAACATGGTCGAATATCTGGAAGCGAAGCGCAAGAAACGCGCTGCGGGGTTCTGATGGATATCCAAGCCCTGATTGCAGCCTTGATGCGGACGCCAGACAGCGACGGGATGGTGCCTGCGCCTCAGTATGGGCAGGGAGTTCGCATGCGGGCGAATGGCGTGCCCGACATGATGGCACCCTCTGTGTATGGCCCCTACGACCCGTACAGGGGCATATGGGGAGCAGCCCCGCCTGACGATCCGACTGAACGGGTGCGCGAGATATACCGCAGCGGCGGGTGGCGGAAACTGGCAGGCAACGGATAACCCACTGGCAGCGTGCTGTCAGTTCAGGGGCCGCGTTGGGGAAATCTGACGCGGCTCCTGCTTTATGCGAGTGACGAATGGAAACCTCCACCAGCAACTTTGAGAGCAAAGCCGATGCCCTCAAAGACGGGGGAGGTGCGCCCGGCTACAACCTTGTGAAGATGTGGATTGCAGCGATTGACGCGAGCACGAAAGAGGAAAAGGATTGGCGGGAGGACGCGGAAAAGTGCCTGAAGATCTACAGGGCTGAGGAAGCGACGGAATCGCAGACCTTCTTCAACATCCTGCATTCGAACACGGAAACGATCCTCCCCGCGACGTATAACAGCACCCCCGTTCCGGATATTCGCAGGCGGTTCAATGACCCAGGATACGAAGCGAAGCAGGTCGCGGACATTCTGGAAAGGGCGATCAGCTACTCGCTCGACAGCTACGACTTCGACGGCCACATGCGAGCCGTGCTTTTTGACAGTTACGTCGCCGGACGGGGCGTCAGTCGAGTACGTTATGTACCCTACTTCACTGGACCGGAAGAGGCGTCTGAGGGTGAGGGTGGAGCGCCTGAAGCCGAGCCTGAACACGGAGACGGCACCGAACCCGTAGAGCCGGGCGAAACCGTCGCTTACGAAGAAGTCGTCTGCGAATACGTCCCATGGAAGTCCTTCCGTCGTGGTCCCGGTCGCGTCTGGGATGATGTCCCGTGGGTCGCATTCGAGCACTTCCTGAGCCGCGAGCAGCTAACCGACATGAACCCGACTGCGGGGGCGTTGGTTGACCTCGATGCGGTGGTGAGTGGCCACAACGAGACGCAGGGCACGGACAGATATACGGGGACGGACAAGCCGCCTCAGTCGGAAATCTTCGGTCGCGCCCGCGTCTGGGAAATCTGGGACAAGGATTCGAAGGCGGTCCTCTTCATCGCACCTGGCTGGGAGAAGGAGCCGCTCCAGAAGGTCGATGACCCGCTGAAGCTGCAAGGCTTCTTCCCGATCCCTCGCCCTGTGCAGCCTCTCGCGACTCCCGGCAATCTCGTCCCTATGACGCCCTACAAGGCGTACATCAAGCTCGCGGAGGAACTGAACGACATCACCATGCGGATCAGGCGCTTGGTGAGGCAGTTGCGTGTGAGGGGCATCTACGCGGGGCCTGCGCAGTCCCTTGAAGGCGTGATGAGCGCGGATGATGGGGAGCTTGTCCCTGCACCCGGTTTGGAAGCCTTCATTGACGGTGGCGGGCTTGAGAAGGCGATTGCTTGGTGGCCACTTGACCCGGCTGTGAATGCCCTCAAGCAGCTTTACGAGCAGCGGGAGCAGGTCAAGCAGACGATCTACGAGGTGACGGGTCTTTCCGACATCCTCCGTGGCAACACGATGGCGAGTGAAACCGCCACCGCACAGCAGATCAAGAGCCAGTGGGGCTCTCTCCGCATCCAGCGCATGCAGGCGGATGTTGCGAGGTTCGCCCGGGACCTCTTCCGCATGAAGGCGGAAATCATCTCAACCCGCTTCAGCAGCCAGCAGTTGATGATGATGACGGGGGTGCAGATCACCCCTCAGGTGGAGCAAATCCTTCGCTCCGACCTCTTGCGTGCCTACAAGATCGATATCGAGAGTGACAGCACTATCCGCGCGGACCTGACGCGGGACAAGCGGGAGGTCTCCGAGTTCATCCAGGGCACCGCGGCTTTCGTGCAGGCGGTTGGACCCGCCATTCTGGATGGCGTCATTCCGAAGGAACTTGCTCTCTCCATCTTCGCCTCCTTCGCCCGCCTTCAGAGGCTTGGGAAGAGCGCAGAGGACGCGATCGATCGGGCGGAGGAAGTCGCGAGGGGGGAAGCGCAGAACCCGCCCCCGCAGAAGCCTGATCCCGCGATGGCGAAGGTGCAGGCGGACACGCAGCTCGCCCAGCAGAAGGCCCAGAGCGAACAGCAGATACAGGCTGCGAAGCTTCAGGGCGACATGCAGGTCGAGTCCGCAAAGCTCCAGATCGAGGACAAGAAGGCGGACCTCGAACACCAGCGCGAAATCATGCGCATGGAGAAGGAATTCGAACTCAAGGCCCAGCAGATGCAGGCAGAGCACAGCCTGAAGCGGGACATGGCGAGCGCAGACATGCAGATGACGCATGAAAGGCACGCGATGGATACGCAGATGGCTGCGGAGAAGCACCAGAACGATATCGCGGTTTCCCGTGAGAAGGTCGTTTCGGATGCGAAGCTCGGCCGCGAAAAGCTGATGATGGACTACAACGCGAAGAAGAAGGAAGGGGGCGACCCCTCGCAGGAGGTGGAGTTCTCCGACCCCCTCGCGGAACTTGCGTCTGCGATGAAAGACCTCGCCTCCAAGGAGAGCGAGACGGTTCAGACGATGCAGCAGGTTGTGAAGATGCTCGCGGCACCGAAGAAGGTTGTTCGTGATGCGAATAACAGGGTCGTTGGGTTGACCCATGACGCAGGGAAGATGAACTAATGGCATCGAACATCAAGCTCACGACATCGGTTCGCAATGCCCGATTGGACGCTATCACGACGGCGATTGGCGCGAGCGGGCTCATCAAGATTTACACGGCTTCTCAGCCTGCGGACGCGAACACCGCAGTCAGTGGCCAGACCTTGCTTGGCACGCTGACGTGTAATGCGACCTTTGCTCCCAGCGCATCGGGTGGCGTGCTGACGCTGAACTCCATCACGCAGGATTCTAGCGCGGATGCGACGGGCACCGCTGCATGGTTTCGCATGCTCAAGTCGGATGCAACAACTGTCATCATGGATGGGACTGTCGGCACTTCGGGTGCTGATCTCAACCTCAACACCACGTCCATCGTGACAGGTGGGCCAATCACCATCTCCTCCTTCACCATCACGGATGGCAACGCCTAATGGTTGCCCCGACCTACACGACGGCAGCGTTCGTTAAGGACGTTTCCTCGACGGGTGGAACGGGCAACCTGACGCTTTCCGGCTCCGCAACCGCGCCGTATCGGACCTTCAATTCCGCCTTCGGAACGGGCGTCTATTTCCCCTACGCCATCAAGAACTCATCGGATTGGGAGGAGGGATGGGGCCATCTCTCCGCGTCCACGACCTTTGTCCGCGATGTTGTGACGGCATCGAGTAACAGCAACGCGGCTGTCAACTGGCCTGCCTCCTCCGTCGATATCTATTGCTCCGCGACTGTCGCCTATCTCGCGGATGCCCCGAACCTGGGGCAGGCGATTGCGATGGCCTACGGCATGGCGATGCCTTGAGGATGAGAGATGGCAGCTAATACACAGCCGATTTACAGCCGCGTCGCGGATATCCAGTGGATCACGGGCATCACGACTGCGAACACGACGCAGGATTTGACGGCTGGGACGAACTATCTCGCCTTCACGGCGGACTCGACGAATGGCGGCTATCTCTATTCCCTCCGCTTCATGCCGATCCGAGCGATTGCAGCGTCAACGGCGACGGTCGCGGTCATCTGGATGAACAATGGCTCGACGACGGGCACGGCTGCGAACAACATCATGATTGACAACATCTCGCTGCCTGCGGTGACGACATCCGCGACGGTTGCAAACAATGTGTTCGATGTCTCCGTGATGAAGCCGATTCCTGCGGGCTACAGGGTCTATGTGACAATTCACACGGGCTCCACAAACGGCTGGATGTGTGTTTCCTTCGGGGGCAAATACTGATGGCAACGGTTTTCAACACCGTGCGCATCAGCACGGATTACGCCCGCACGGAACAGGGCGATGAGGTTGTTTGGGTTCCGGAAACGGTGTTCGAAGGCTATCAGGTCGTTCGCGATGGCTATGAGTACGGACTGTTCGATGCGAACGGCGGCCTCTTCACGTCGAAGAAGTCTTACGAGGCGGCTCCGATAGAGGGAGACGTTCCAACCCCCGCATGGTGGGTTGAGCCCTAATGGACGGCCTGCATATCCATGATGGATCAAGGGTCCGCCTTCTGGACCTTCCCTCGACGGGTTCAACGGCTGCAACGGTGCGTTGGGGCTCGTTCGTCCGCCCTGTCGGGGCGAGGATGGCACTCTTCATCCTCATTGGTGCGGGTGGAGGTGGTGGAGCGGGCTTCACGGGCATCGCAGGCTCTGCAAGGGGTGGTGGCGGGGGCGGGGGTTCCGGCGCAGCCACGAAGGTAATGATCCCCTGGGACTTCCTGCCTGATCGCATCTTCTACGCTCTGAGCGACGGGGGCGTTGGCGGGGCTTCGTCCGGTACTGCGGGCCTTGCGGGTGGCATCACCTATCTGTCCCTTGATGCCTCGACTTCCGCTGCGAACCTTGTGAGCTTCGCGAATGCGGGGGGCGGTGGGGCTGCGGGCGCGGGTTCTGGTGCTGCAACGGCGGGTGCTGCGGGTGTCGCGGCGACGGCTGCGGCGGGCATCTACCAGAACATTGCGATTGTGAACTGGATCGTCGGCTTGATTGGCGGCACGGGTGGCAACCCCGCAACTCCGACTGCGGGGTCTGCGGTCACGTGGGGTGGTGCTAACTTCCCCACCTCATCCGGGGCGGGTGGGGGTGCTGTCTCTACGGCTAACTCCGCGACTGCGGGTGGCGTCATCACCGCGAACGGGCCTGTCGTCGCGAACATCGCTGCGGGTGCGAATACGGGCGGTTCCGGCTCCGGTGGCCTGATCTCTTGGAAGCCTTTCATCGCGACGGGTGGGTCCGGAGGTGGTGGTTCCACGACTGCGGGTGGGCAAGGTGGCGTCGGCGGACCTGGCTGCGGCGGCGGCGGGGGTGGTGGAGGCACGACGGGCGGCGCGGGCGGCAATGGCGGGCCGGGAGTTCTCCGCGTCTATTACTGGTGATCCATGACGGGCATGAGCCATGTTCCGGATCGCAATGCCGTCTGGTTCTTTTCGACGCAATGCACGGCGTCCGTCTTTCGCTTCGTTCCTTTCACGCGCCCGCCGGGGGCGAACTTCCTGTGGGTCACGTGCTTTGGAGCGGGTGGCGGCGCGGGCGGCGGGTTCTCGGGAGCATCGGGCACGGCGCGCACGGGCGGCGGGGGCGGTGGCTCCGGTGCCATGACGATGTATGCGGGGTCTTGGGACTTGCTGCCTGACACGCTGTATTTCGGTGTCGGGCAGGGTGGGTCTGGGGGTTCTACCGGGTCCAATGGCACGACGGGTGGCGCTTCGTATGTCGCTGTGACGCCTTCGACGGGCACGCCATCGGGCGGCAATGTCGTGGCGCGCGGGAACGCGGGGACGCTTGGCAGTGGTGGGGGAGCGGGCACGGGTGGCGGCGCGGGGTCGGGTGGGTCTTCCTACACGGGCAATGTGTTCACGCATCTGGGTGTCTTCTACTCCAAGGGTGGCGAGGCGGGAACTGCGGGGGGCAACCCGGACGCGACAGATGTCACCTGGGGGTCGAACATCACGCCTACGTCGGGCGGGGGCGGCGGCGGTGGCGTTACCAACCTGAATGTTGCGGGTCTGGGGGCGCAGATCATTGCAGCGGGTCCGAACAAGATCGGTGTCCCCGGTTCCAGCTTCGGCCTGACATGGATGACGTTTCGCCCCGTGTTCATCACGCAGGGTGCGCGTGGACCGAACGGGTTTGATGGCACTGCCGGCATCGGCGGGGATGGCTCTCTCGCCTGCGGCGGGGGCGGGGGGGGAGCGGGCCAGACGGGCAACTCCGGAGGGGCCGGGGGAGACGGCGGAATTTATCTGATCTGGTGGTGACGCCATGCTGATTTCTGGCGCGCCGATATCAGACCTGCCGATCTCGGACCTTCCGGGGTCCGGTGGTGGCAGTACCGTCACAGGTACGGTCGCAACTACGCTGGAGGGCGTAACGGTTGCCGCATCCGGCAGCCATGGAGTTAGTGGAACTGCATCCGGAACGCTCGGCGGGCTGACGATAGCGGGGACGGGGACATTCCCGTTCACAGGAACCGCTGCTGTCACTCTCGGGGGCCTGACAGTCTCCGCGTCGGGGAATCATGGTGTCTCCGGCACCGCAGCGCCGACCCTTGGCACGCTGGTTATTGCGGCAACCGGATATCACGGGGTCTCCGGTACTGCTGCCCCCACCCTTGGCGGGTTGACGGTTGCTGCAACGGGAACGTTCCCCTTCACGGGGGATGCGGCTCTCACCCTTGGTGGGGTGACTGTCGCGGCGTCCGGCCTGCACTCTGACGATGGAACGGCGGCACTCACCCTCGCAAGCCTCTCGACGGCAGCGAGTGGCAACCATGGAGTTTCCGGCACCGCAGCGCCGACCCTCGCGACCCTGACGACGACGGCGACGGGTTATCATGGGGTCGCGGGAACTGCGTCCCTTACTCTCGACGGCCTGACAGTCTCCGCGAGCGGGACATTCCCGTTCACGGGCTCTGCGGCGGTCACCCTCGGCAGCGTCACGGTTGCGGGTGCTGGCACCCATGGCGTCGCGGGAACGGCCTCTCCGACGCTCTCTGGCGTCTCTGTCGCTGCGGATGGCCAGTTCAGCACCGGGGAAGTCTCCGGGACTGCCGATGTCACGCTCGGCGGGCTTACGGTTGACGCGTCTGGAACGGCGGTCGGCGGGGCGGAAGAGTACAGGCCGAACGGTGGCGGGGGCGGAGGTAAGCGGCAGGGTGGCGGCAGGGTTCACCGGGAGACCCGTGGCTCCGCAAAGGTCACGACGGCTGTCACGGATGAGGAGCTTCGCACTCTCTACAATCGCATCATGGGCATTGCTGCCCCGGATGTGGTGGAAAAGGTCGAGGAAGCGGTCGCCCCGCATGCAGAAACGAAGGGTGAAGCCCTAGAGCCTCTGAATATCGACTTCGCATCCCTCGCAAGGGATTTGGAAGCCGTCAAAGTCCTGTTTGAGGCGATCAAGCAGGCGGAAGAGGACGAGGAAGACGCGATTATCGCTCTCCTCGCAGCATAGGACAGCAATGCCGCGCTACATTTGGAAGGAGGGGCAGTTCGTCAGCCCCTCGACGGGGGAGGCTATGCCCATCCCCGAACGACCCGTGCAGTGCCCGAAGGTCTTCAGCGACATTCCCGCCTACATCTCTCCCGTCACGGGTGAATGGGTCGATGGTCGCAGGGCACGGCGCTACGACCTTGAGAAGCACGACTGTGTAGATGCAGGGGACTTCCCCCGCAGGAATGGCGGCAAGGTCCGCAGCAAGAAGTTCGCAGCCAAGCACAACCTGCCTTGGCAGGGCGACTAACATCAGGAGCCTAGATGTCTGAGCTTGAGACGGGCACGGCGGAAGCCGCCAGCCCTGCGGAAGCTGTTGTCGAGTCGCAGCCGGCAGCCCCGACACCGGAGGCCCCTGCGGAGGTGGATCGCGACGCGGAACTCCTCGCGATCTACAACAAGCACAATCCCCAGCGTGGACCGGACGGCAAGTTCCAGTCCCGCAACCCGGTAGAGCCCTCCGAAGGTGCTCCCGAGACAACAGTTGAAGGCCAGCCCCCGAGTGAGGCGACGGCGGAACCGGCGGCACCGGCCATCCCCGCGCCAAATTCGTGGCCTGCGGAAATGAAGGCGAAGTGGGACACGCTTCCACCCGACGCGAGAGAGTACATCGCGAAACGGGAAAGCGAAGCCCACCAGACCATCAGCCGCATGGGGCAGCAGGTCTCTGCACAGAAGCCGGTCGCGGACCTTCTGGAACAGAACAGGGCAATCTTCGAACGCAACGGCATGGACTACCAGACGGGCATCAAAACCCTTCTGAATGCCCAGGTCGCGCTTGAGACGAACCCCGTTCATGCCATCCAGCAGCTTGCGCAGGCTTACGGCGTAGACCTCGGACTGTTCTCGAATGGCGCGCAGCCGGCGGAGAATGGAGGGCAGATCACCCTCCTGCAACGCCAGATTGCGGACTTGCAGAGACAGCTACAGGACACCTCAACCCGTGTGCAGACGCGAGAGCAGCAAGAGCAGCTTTCGCAGCAGCAGGCGCTAGAGGCCCAGGTCAATGACTTCCTGAAGGACAAGCCAGACTTCGCGAAGCTGGAAGACGACGTTCTAGCCATCCTCCCTGCCATCAAGGCAAAGAATCCGGGTGCCTCCCCCAAGGAAGCCCTCGCTCTTGCCTATGAACAGGCTCAATGGCTGAACCCGGAAACCCGCGCAGCGAAACTGGAAGCTGATCGCAAGGCAGCAGAAGCAAAGGCGGCGGAGGAAGCACGTAAACGTGCATCGGAAGCCAAGAATGCGGGACGTGCGAACGTCAAGACGACTGCCCCTGTGAGCGGAAAAGCTCCTTCGTGGGAAGACGAGATGATGGGCATTTACAGGCGCAACCACGGAAACGCTTGAACCCATAGCACAGAGGAGGAGACGCAATGCCGTCCCCCAATGCTACCTTTACGGAAATGGTCACCACGACCTACCGTAATCACTCCAAGGAACTCACCGATAACGTGAGCGCCAACAATGCCCTGCTCCGCCGCATGCGCGACAAGGGCATGATCAAGACGAAGAGCGGTGGTTACTCCATCGTTCAGGAGCTTGATTACGGCACGAACGGCACCTACCAGCGTTTCTCCGGTTATGACACGCTGAACATCAACGCCTCGGATGTCATCACCGCTGCGGAGTATCCGTGGGCTCAGGTTGCCATCCACGTCACCGCTTCCGGCCGCGAGCTTCGCATGAACTCCGGTCCGCAGGCGATGATCGACCTCGTCAAGTCGCGTATCCAGAACGCCAACCGCAATGCTGCGAACCAGTTCTCCATCGACCTGTATTCGTCGGGCTCCCTGACGAACCAGATCGGCGGGCTTGGCTCGATCATCACGACGGATGGAACTGGCACGGTCGGCGGCATCAACTCCGCGACCTATACGTGGTGGGCGAACCAGTTCCAGGAGATGGCGGGCACGAACGCCTTCACTGGCACGACGGAGCTTCCCACCAACATCGTCTCCGGCATGAACAAGCTGTGGGTCAAGTGCGTTCGTGGCCGGGATAAGCCCGACCTCGTTGTGCTGACTCAGGACTTCTATATCGGCTATGAGGGTTCGCTTCAGAACTTCCAGCGTTATGCCGATAGCAAGTCCGCGGCTGCCGGGTTCGAGTCCCTGAAGTTCAAGACGGCGGATGTCATCTTCGATGACAACTCCAACTTCTCGACCACGGGCGAGATCGGCTACTTCCTGAATACGGACTACCTGTTCCTTGTCGAGCATCCGGAAGCCCGGTGGACGCAGGACGACGACAAGATTCCGATCAACCAGGACGCTGTTGTCATCCCGATCTACTGGATGGGTCAGCTTGTTTGCAGCAACCGCGCCCGTCAGGGCCGTCTGCTCGACGCCTCGTAAGCTGAAGGAGACACGACAATGGGTTTCGTAGTTGGAGCCAACTTCTCCGGGGTCTACAACCCCGCGATGAATACCGCCGAGTACGGGCAGACGCACAAGCTCGGTGAGATTGCGGAGGACTACAGCGGCAACCGCTGGCTGTTCGTCTCCGCTTCGACCTCGCTTACCTCGTATCAGGTCGCAGCCGTGACCTCTTCGGGGTATGCCCTGCCGATCACCACGACGCTCGGTTCGTCCGGCATCAACAAGATCGGCGTTGCGCAGAACAACATCTCCTCGGGTTCGTGGGGATGGGTGCAGATCCTTGGAGCCTGCACGCTCTCTGTGCTCTCGACCTGCTCTTCGAAAGTCGCGCTCTTCACCTCGGGCACCGCTGGTTCCCTCGATGATACGACCACGACCGTGAAGATTGCGGGCATCACCATCGTTGCGGACGTCACTGCGGCTGCGAATACCGCTGCCGTGATGACGATTGAGCCCTACGCGGCTCTCTAAGGCACTACAGGGGGGAGCAATACCGCTCCCCCCTTTCCAATCGAGAGGTGGACCTTGAAAATTGCGGTACTGACGCCATGCCACTACGGCAACGTCAACGTGTACTTCGCAATCAGCCTGATCGCTGCTTTCACCCGTGTGAAGAAGGCGGAAGCAACGTTCCTGTCCAGCGTCGGAAGTTCCATGCTTCCTCACGCTCGCAATATGCTGGTGGCCCAGGCGATGCATTGGGGCGCTGACAAGCTGATCTTCATCGACGATGATATCTCGTTCGACAGTGAGAGTTTCCAGCGGCTTTGCCTGCATCCCGAACCCATCGTGGCGGGGACGTACCAGAAGAAGCCGCACGATATCCATGCGCGGGCGGACCTGGCGCTGTCTGCTTTCCCTGAGGGGATCAAGGCGGATCATCGGGGGCTTGTGGAGGTTGATGGGGCTCCGACAGGCTTCATGAGGGTGGATCGCGAGGTCTTCGAGGCCCTGAAGAACACATGCATGAAGATGTGCGACGACAACATGCCGCCGGAACATCAGGCGGAACTCTACCAGTATTTCGAGTTTTCGACGGTGCAGAAGGAAAGGGGCACGTTCCCGGAAGGGGAGGACTACGGCTTCTGTCGGAAGGCACGCAAGCAGGGCTTCAGGACGTGGATCGACCCGACGATGAAGCTCGGTCACCACGTCGGCCAGTTCAAGTTCGGCGCAAGCCTCGAACCCCTTCCCCTTCTCTGAGGAACCAACATGGACAATCCCTTCGGCATCAAGACTGAGCAGGCGGATATCCGTCCGATCCGCTTCTATCAGAAGTTCATTGAGAACCCCGATGGCACGGTCAGGGCCGTGGATTGGGTTGACTACTCCGCAAGGGGACAGGCGAAGTTCACGGTGACCCCCGCCCGCGTCTCCGACGTGCAGAAGATGATCAATGGGGAGTGGGAATGCCTGCGCCCCCATTACGAGGCATGGCAGAGGGGGAATGAGTCCCCCGTCACGGGTACGCCCCTTGCTGCATGGTCTGGGGTCTCTCCGGAACTCGCAGCGGTTCTCAAGACCCGCGATATCCTCACGGTTGAGGATATCCGGGACATGACGGAAGCGCAGATGGAGAAGTCGGGGGTGCCGGGGATGCGCACGCTCCGTGACCAGGCGCGCGCCTGGGATGCTTCCAAGGACACCCGCAAGACGGAAATCGCCCTGAATGGCCTTCAGGATGAGAATGCAGCCCTGCGTGCCCAGATGGAGGAGATGAAGGCGATGATGGCTTCCCTCGCGGGAGACGGTGCGGAGCCGAAGAGGGGTCCGGGTCGCCCGAAGAAGGAAGCGGAAGCCGCCTGATGGCAACCATCCGGGACCGCATGGAAAAGCGGAATGGGTGGGTCTGGCCGAAGATTGACGAGCAGTGCTTCGACTTCTCCTTCAATGAGGAGCCGGAAATCCCCGCATGGGTCATGGGCTTCGTCCCAGGGCGGAGGACTTTGGTCCAGGCGGGGGGAAACTGCGGTCAATACGTGGCGGAATATTGCAACTATTTCGAACGGGTCATCACCTTCGAACCGGAAGCATGCAACTTCTTCGCCCTCGTTGCGAACGTAGATTCCGACAACTGCTATGCCTATCGCGCAGCCCTCGGGGCGATGGCGGGGGGCTCCGCTCTCCTCGACGCGGGGAAGAACATCGGAGCGCATTTCGTCGCAGCAAACGGGCCGATCCCGACCCTGCCGTTGGATGCGTTCAGACTTGAAGAGGTGGACCTGATCCACCTCGACATTGAGGGCTACGAAGCCTTCGCCCTTATCGGGGCGAGGGAGACAATCGGGCGGTGCAAGCCGTGGATCGCGCTTGAGGATCGGCGGGGGCACGCCCTCCGCTACCAGATGCCGGAATCCTCGCTTGGCGACCTCCTCCGCTCCTACGGCTACGAGCAGCATGCGACCTACAAGCATGAAGTGATCTGGAAACCTCTCTGATGTCCTTGCTCACTCTCGTTCAGGATGCAGCGACCCTTGTGGGGATCGAGGCACCCACCGCAGTTGCGTCCGCAACGGATGTGACGACGGCTCAGTTGCGTGTTCTCGCGCAGCAGGAGGGAGACGAGCTTTCCAGGGCGTTCGACTGGCGCAGGCTGAAGGTGCAGGCGACCATCACAGGGGATGGAACGACGGAATATTGGGACTTGCCTGATGACTTCGACAGGCAGATGGCGGGGGACAATCTCTGGCTGACCTCCGCCCCCCTGATCCCCTTGTCCGGCCCCGTGTCGGATGAGGAGATGCTTGCGATGAAGTCAGCCCCCGCGAGGCCCATTCGCCCGATCTGGAGGTATTTCGGGGACCAGCTTCAGATATGGCCGTACCTGACGAGCACGCAGTCTTGCAGCCTCGAATATCGTTCGAGCCATTGGATTTCCTCCTCCGATGGGGACACGGTTCGCGCTCGCTGGCAGGCGGATACGGACTATGCACTTGTGCCTGAGCGGATCATGACGCTTGGCCTGATCTGGCGCTGGAAGAGGGCGAAGGGGCTGGACTACTCGGAGGAGTTCAACACCTACCAGTTGGAGAGAACAAAGGCTGAACGCGCAGATGGAGGCTTCCGCACCCTGCATGCGAAGGAACTGTTCAGCCGCGATTCCCTCACGGGCCGCAAGAACATGTACAGCGTCGTGGTGACCCCCTGATGCTCGCCCAGCGGCAGAACACGAAGAAGCAGAAGGTTGCGAAGGGGGCAACCTTCCCTGCCCCTACCGCCGGCTGGTTCGTGGGGACGAACCTCGCTGCTGCCCCGCCGATGACGGCGTATCAGCTCGACAACTTCTTCCCCAATCAGGACTATCTCCGCCTCCGCAAGGGCTCCTCGGAATACGCGACCCTCACGGGTGCCTCCGCTGACACGGTAGAACATTTGTTCACCTATGAGGCGGGGGCGACGAACGAGCTTTTCGCGACAACGACGACTTCAATCTGGAACGTCACGGGCGGGGGAACGATTGCCTCCGCAGACCTGACGGGGCAGACCTCCGGGGACTGGCAGTTCGTCCAGATGACGACGACGGGAGGTGTCTATCTCCGTGGCGTCAATGGCTCGGATGCCCCGCAGGTCTATGATGGCTCCTCATGGTCCACAGCCCCAGCAATCACGGGAAGCGGGCTCACTGCGTCGGACCTCAAGGCCGTCTGGCTCTTCAAGAACCGCCTGTACTTCATCGAAAAGAACAGCCTCTCCGCATGGTATCTCCCTGTAGATTCCATCGGCGGGACCGCGACGGAGTTTCCCCTTGGAGGCGTCTTCGCCCTTGGGGGCAATCTCATTGCAGGCGCTTCATGGTCCATCTCCGCGAACTCGGGCCTCTATGAGACCTGCGTCTTCGTCACGGACAAGGGGGAAGTCGCTGTCTATGACGGGTCGTATCCAGGCGACACGGAATGGACGATCAAGGGGAAGTACCTGATCGGCAAGCCCCTGGGCAGGGATTGCATCCTCCGCACGGGTGGCGATCTCGTCATCATGACGGAAGACGGCATGGTGCCGATGAGCAAGGTGATGACCTTGGATCGGATCGCGCTTGCGAACGAGGCGATCACGCAGCCGATTGCCCCTGAGTGGAGGAGGGCGGTCCTTGCCCGCGCGGGGCTCGATGGCTGGTCCCTCGCAGTGTGGCCGACTGAATCCCTCGGCATGGTCATCCTGCCCCAACTGGACAGCAACGACACCTCGCAGTTCATCGTCAACATGCGGACGGGTGCATGGTCACGCTATCGGGGCTGGGACGTGCATTCCGCCCGCGTTCTCAACAACAACCTCTACTTCGGAACGTCCGATGGACGGGTGATGCAGGGGGAAACGGGGGGAACGGACGATGGGGCGCTCTACTCCGCGAAGATGATCCTCTCATGGGACGACTTCAAGGCGGGGGCGAACAGGAAGCAGGTCAAGGCGGTGCGCCCTGTGTATCGGGCAACGGTGGATGTCGCCCCTACGGTGGAAGTCCTCGCGGACTACTCCGCAACGACCTCCCCGCCCCCAGCAGCCTCTACGGCGGTCCTGTCGGGGGCAGTATGGGGAACAGCAGTCTGGGGCGTGGACAAGTGGCCTGGCACCTTGTTCCAGAAGGCGGAATGGAAGGCGGCGGTTGGGTTCGGGGTTGTTCTTGCACCTACCCTACAGATCAGCGTTTCTTCCTCGACAAGCCCTGACTTCCGCATGCAGCAGATGGATGTGCTGTATGAGGTGGGGGACGCTCTCGGGTGAGGGTGGAGCGGAACAACAAGGACGCAGCCTATATCGTCGAGCAAGTCCTGAAGGTGAAGCTGTGCGCTCCCTTCGAAGGGCTTTGCATCATGGGAGAGGATGACTTCCCGTATGGGGTCGTCGTCTTCAATGACTACACGGGCGAGAATGTCGAATTGACTGGGGTCGGGCGTGGTTGCTGGACTCCGAAGATCATCCGTGACCTCGCCAGATACGTTTTCTGCCAGTTGAAGGTTCGCCGGGTCACGGCGCGCACTGCTGTGAGCAATGAGAAGGCGATACGGGCTCTGGAACGCATGGGTTTCGTGCGGGAGGGGGTCGCGAGGAAGTGGTTCAACAGTGAGGACGCAATTTTGTTCGGACTGTTGAGAGAGGAACAGAGGCTTGTCAGGATTTAGGAACCCACGTCGTCCCGTGGTTCTTCAGATTGCTGATTGGGGTCGGTGAGATACCGAACTCGGCGGCGATGTCCTTCACCAGCCTGCCGGCAGCGAGCATCGCTTTGATTGCCTCGATATCGGCGGGGGTAAGTTTGCCACGGCGAACCCCGCCAGCACGGAGAGCCTTCAACGACGGTGCGCCGTCCAGATGTCGCCATGAACGACCCCTGCACACGTCAGCGACGACATGGACGGGATGCCCGACAGCGGCGCTGATCTGAGTGTTGTTCTGGCCGGCAAGGTGGAGACGCCAAATCTCGCGGACCTCGGGTTCGGTGAGGCTTTGGTTCCAGACATCCTCGCCCTTGAGGTAGTTCGCCTTTCGGTAATGCGCGTTCAGCGGGGGCGGGGACATCCGGTTCCGGATCACCGCGTCCCGCATGTTCTCCTTCTGCGTTCCAAGCCGCAAATGGCGAGGGTTCACGCAGGCGGGGTTGTCGCATGAGTGGAGTACGAAGAGTTCGCGGGGCAGGTCCTTCTTAAGGGACACGCCCAACGAGAAACGATGCGAGAGCATCGCGCGCCTACCAGACCCCGTATCGCAATAGAAGACGCCGTATCCGACGCCGTTCTTGCCGGCCGTCCAGTTCCAACATTCGTCGTCGCCAGAGATGGCAACGCGAGACCAAAACCTGTCGATATCTTCAGTGGTGTACATGTGGCTAATATGGCTGCAAGCTGCTGAAAAGTCAACGGTAGGAGGCTAAGATTAAAAGCCCAAGCCCGCCCGATCCATACGCCACTGCCCAAGCGCAGTCCGCGATGAACAAAGATACCGCGACGTTCCAGTCCGGCCTGAATCAGGTCAATCAGGTCACCCCCTATGGGAACCTGACGTACACGGGCAAGAACGATGGCCAGCCGGGCTCTGCAACCGCAACCACCACGCTCAGCCCGACGCAGCAGACCTTGCTTGACCAGACGCAGGCGGCGGACCTCAAGACGAACCAGATCGGCCTTGACCAGCTTGATAAGGTCGGAGGCATCCTTTCCAACCCCGTGGACCTGAACAACACCGCGACGGAGGATCGGCTTTCGCAGCTTGGCAGGGCTCGCCTTGACCCGCAGTTCGCGCAGGAAAAGCAGCAGCTTGAACAGAGCCTCATGAACAAGGGCGTCCGCCTTGGTTCGGAAGCCTATGACAACGCGATGAAGTCCTACGAGCAGTCGAAGAACGACGCTTACAACCAGCTTTACCTGAACGGCAGGCAGCAGGCGGTTCAGGAGGCGCTTACGGAGCGCAACCAGCCCCTGAACGAGATTACGGGCCTCCTGAACGGCCAGCAGATTTCGTTGCCGCAGTTCACATCCACTCCCCAGACGCAGGTTGCGAACACGGACCTTTCCGGCCTCGTCATGCAGGCGGCGAAGATGAAGCAGGACTCCGCGAATGCGACTGCGGGGGGGCTCTTCGGGCTTGGGGGCGCGGTTCTCGGTGGTGCTGCGAAGCTTGCGGGAGGCCCCTTCTCCCTGTTCGGCACGAAGATGTGGTGAGGCTGAACGATGGCTGAGACTGACGCCCTTCCGACCCTGACTCCCGGCAGCATCAAGCGCAGGCGTTTGCTTGCGGAATTGATGATGAAGCAGGGGATGGACTATTCGCCCGTGCAGTCCCCCTGGCAGGGTGCGGCTCGCATGGCGAATGCCCTGATGGGAGGGCTTGTCGAAGGCCAGACGGACCAGATGGAAGCGGCTGGCATCAAGGGCGCGAATGAGCAGTTCATGAAGGCGGTTGGGGGCACCTTCGACGGTTCCTCTCCTGCCCCTTCTGCGGCGGCTCCCGCCTCTCCCGGCAAGATGCCGTCCTTCGTGGCGGCGACGGGCTCCCCCGACAAGAAAGCCTTCGTTGATAGCATCATGCCCTCCGCCCTCGCTGCATCCCAGCAGACGGGCGTTGATCCTCGCATCATCGTGGGACAGGCGGCGCTTGAAAGCGCGTGGGGGCAGAAGGCTCCGGGAAACAACCTCTTCGGCATCAAGTCGCATGGGCAGGCAGGGGGCAACACCCTCCCGACGACAGAGGTTGTCAACGGCGTTCCCGTCCGCACCTCTGCATCCTTCCGCGCCTACGATAGCCCTGCGGACAGCGTTGCGGGCTATGCCTCCTTCATCAACCAGAACCCCCGTTACCGCGAGTTCAAGTCAGCGCAGGGGCTGGATGCGCAGTTGGCAGCCCTTCAGGGTTCCGGCTACGCGACGGACCCGAACTATAGCTCAAAGGTCGGGGCGATTGCCCGTGGCCTTCAGGTTCCCGGTGGCGGTGCTTCCGTCCCCATGCCTCCGCCCCGGCCGCAGGGCTTGATGGCGTTCGCCCCGCAGGAAGGCGGCTCCCCCGCTCCGCAGCCCTCTCCGCAGCCCTCACAGGCGGCACCAGACCCCACGGCGGATTCCGGCAACCCAATCCCCCCGCAGGTCGTGCAGGGCGTCCAGAGGGCTTCCCAGAACCCCCAGGTCGTACAGGCAGCGCAGGCGCATGTTCAGACCCCGCAGGGACAGGCTCTCGCGACACAGGCACAGGGCATGCCCGTCGCAGGCATCATCGCTGCGATGTCAAACCCTTACATGAACGATGGCCAGAAAGCCGTCCTGACGATGATCCTGAAACAGAAGATGGATCAGTCGGACCCGATGCGGCAGCTTCAGATGGCTGAACTCCGCGAGAAGGTCGCGAATGCCCCGCTCGACCGGCAGGCGAAGGAAATCCAGATCGAGACTGCCCGCAAGAACCTCAACATGCCTAATGGCGAGGTCGTGAAGGACGGCGAGGGCAACCCCATCGGCTTCTTCGACAAGCAGACGAAGAAGTTCGAGCCGATTGCGGGGATGCCCGATCCGCAGAACAAGAAGACGAACGAGCAGCGTGATTACGAGCGCGCGGTCGGACAGGGCTACAAGGGCAGCTTCACCGACTATCAGGTCATGCTCAAGAACGCCGGCAGGCCCGTCAACAAGACGGAAGGCGCGATCCCGCCGGGCTACAAGGCCATCCGTGACGCCAACGGGGACATCACCTCGCTTGAGATGATCCCCGGCAGCAAGGAAGCGAAGGCGGACGAGCAGAGGCAGGCGGCTGCGAAGGCGACGGCAGACACGGTGCTCGATGCTGCCACCCGCATCGAAAGCCGCATGAACACGACCTCCTTCCCGACGACGGGCGGGGTCGGTAACTTGCTGTCCAAGATGCCGGGCACGAACGCGCACGACATCTCAAATCTCGTGGACACCATCAAGGCGAACACCTCGCTTCAGAAGCTCAACGAGATGCGCCAGCAGTCCCCCACCGGCGGCGCGCTCGGCTCCGTCACGGAAGGGGAGCACAGGCTCCTCGCAGCCACGATTGCAAGCCTCGACCAGTCGCAGACGGAAAAGCAGTTCAAGGAAAACCTCGCCCGCGTGAAGGAGGTCTATTCCAAGATCGTGCATGGCCAGGGTGGGGCTGCGAAGGGCGTTCCGCAGGTGGGCGCTATCGAGAGCGGATATCGCTTCAAGGGCGGCAATCCCGGTGACCCGAACAACTGGGAAAAGGTGAACTGATGGCGGGGCCGTGGGAAAAGTACCAGCAGGGCGACCAGCAGGGGCCTTGGTCATCCTACGCCCAGGATGCGCCTTCTCCCGCTCCTGAACAGCCCCCAAAGGACGTGTATCACGGGCGCATTCTCCCCCTCACCCGTGAGGGCAATCAGGTCCGGTGGGACTGGAATGCGGGCATCACGGGGCCGCTCCTGCGCGCTTTCACCCTCCCGCATGACGTGACGACGGGGAAGATCGACCCCAAGAGCGACGAAGGCATTGCCCGTGCGCTTGAGATGGCGACGGTTGTCAATCCCGCTCCCGCTGCGATGCGGGCAGGCGAGGGAATTCTCGGTGCGCCCGTCTCCCCGAAAAAGGCGCCCGTCCCCGTTCCGACACAATCGGACCTGAAGGATGCAGCGTCGGCGGGATACCGCACGATGCGTGAGATGGGCGTGGATTATGCCCCTGACGCCGTTTCCATGATGACGGGCGGGATCGGCCAGAAGCTTGCGGAAAAGGGCTTCACGGATCGCACCGCGCCTAAGACAGTCAGTCTCCTCGGGGAACTCGCGAATGCCCCCAAGCCCCGTCCCGGTGAATCCGTCGCCGTCCCGCTTAACGGCCTTGACGCGGCGCGGCAGCAGCTTGGCGTTATCGCCGGGGGCGGAGACTCGGACGCAGCCGCAGCGCAGATGGCAAAGCGACTCCTTGATGAGTTCGTTTCGGCACCTCCTGAGGGCTCTGTTCTGGCTGGACCCGCTTCCTCCGCCGCCAAGGCCCTCACAGATGCGCGGGGAAACTACGCCGCCGGCATGCGGTCCGAAGACCTTACGGGGATCGGTGGAGCCGCAGAACTCCGCGCTGCCGCCGCCAATTCCGGCCAGAACCTTGGTAACTCTATCAGAAGCCGAGTGGCTTCGGCTCTCCTCGGGGACAAGCTCAAAGGCTACACTCCCGAAGAGATAGCCGCTGCAAAGTCCATCGTTGAAGGCACGATGGCGCAGAATACCCTGCGCGATGCCGGCAATGTCATGGGTGGCGGTGGTGGGCTTGGAGCCCTCGCATCCGGGTCCGTAGGCGCCACGGTCGGTTCCGCCCTTGCGGGGCCTCCCGGCGCTGCGGTGGGGGCTGCTGCCGTTCCCCTCGCGGGCCGGCTTGCAAAGGCGCTTTCGAACAAGCTCACTGAAAAAGACCTTGCGCGCCTGGACGAACTGACGCGCAAGCGGTCGCCCCTCTACGAATCCCTTTTGGAAGCAGCCCCGATGGTCCCCGGCCAGCGCCCTGACGCGCGGGAGGCTTTGATGCGTGCCCTGCTGATGAGCAGGAGCCCCGTGGGGGCCTACGAGACAGGCGGCGGCTTTTAAGACCGCACGCACCTCCCGACGACCTCAGCCGCCCTCCGGGGCGGTTTTTTATTGCCCAGGAGGCTAGAGAATGCCCCGTAACAGTTCCGGCACCGCAACCCAGCCGGCATCCACGTCCGCCGTTGCTGGCGCGACAATCGACCCGGATGCCTTCAACACGCTGATTTCGGACATCTACTCGGAACTCACCGCGTCCCTGCCTGTGAACGGCTCCAAGGGCATGACGGCTTCCCTTCCGATTGCGGACGGGTCGCTCTCAAGCCCTGCGATTGCCTTCACTTCGGACACCAATACGGGCATTTATAAGACAGCCTCGGGCTTCGGTCTCGTCTATGACGGGGCGCTGGTTGCGGAAGTCACAGCTTCCGGCCTCCTGAATGCGTCGAGCGTCGCCTATAGCGCCCCTACGATTGCGTGGACTGACGTTGCCTCCGCGACGACAACGGACCTTGGAGCGCAGGCGAATGGCTCCATCCGCATCACAGGCACAACGACGATCACGGGGTTCGGCACGGTCGCGACGGGAACCGTAAGGTTCGTCCGGTTCGCGGGTGCCCTCACCCTCACGCACAACGGGACTTCGCTGATCCTGCCGGGTGCTGCGAACATCACGACTGCTGCGAATGATACGGCAGTCGCCATCTCCCTCGGCTCCGGGAACTGGATTGTCCTCGGTTACCAGAAAGCTTCCGGCCTCTCCGTTGTCTCCGACCTCCCGACGCAGACGAGCAATAGCGGCAAGCTGCTGACGACGGATGGAACCTCTGCATCGTGGGTTGCCCCGACGACCGCGACCTGGGGCGTCCATGCATGGGCGTACTTCGATAGCCGGACGGGTTCGATCACGTCGAGCAACCTCGGCCGCTGCACTGTCGCAAGGAACAGCACGGGCGATTACACCGTCACCTTCACGGACACCTTCAGCGGCTCCCCTGCGGTCTCCGTTCTCTCGACGGAATCCCGCAACGAAATCCTCTCCCTCTCCACCTCCGCCTTCAACTTCCGGACGCTGAATTCCTCCGGAACCCTGACGGATACCCTCTGCACGGTTATCGCGGTGGGGCTCTGACATGAGCAACCCTGTCACTGTCTCCCTGCGGGCATCGAGCAATCGCCCTGCGCAGAGCATGTCGTCTGAGGAGCGGGATACCGTCGATTGGTCGAAGCTGACGGGTGTCCCGTCCATTACTGCGGGATCCGGTCTCACGGGTGGAGGGCCGCTTACCTCTGACGTAACCCTCGCGATCGAGCCGGGGACGATCCAGAACAGCGGCCTCGCCTCGATGGCGACGAAGACGATCAAGGGAAACTCGACCGCCTCGACTGCCGCCCCGCAAGACCTCTCCGTCTCGACCTTCTCCGCAATGGTGGAGGCTCCTACATCTGATGTCACGACGGGCACTTCCACGGCGTATCTGATGACGCCACGCCGCGTCAAACTGAGCATCCAAAGCGGGCTCTGGTACACGCAGACTGGCACGGGCGCAACGGCCCGCACCATCCCCGCAAAGCTGCGCGAGATTGTGTCCGTTACTGACTTCGGCGCAACCGGAGACGGG
>ERZ724522.423-NODE-423-length-28068-cov-13.080213_pt1 | contig 28068 bp, 18 predicted proteins | sample MGYA00376055_ERZ724522 | MGnify/ENA primary metagenome ERZ724522 (study PRJEB28724, sample SAMN07190884) | wastewater metagenome | isolation source: effluent of sewage treatment plant in Hong Hong | place: Hong Kong | collected 2016-03-17 ...
GAAAGAGAACTGGCCGTTTCTTTGTTGATAAGAAGCGGTACTCCCGTCGACAGTTCATGTTTATTTAGAATGTACTCTTGAACCTATGGAACAGGATCAACAGTTTATCGAGTTTGTCGTCAAATCGATTGTAAACAATCCAGATGACGTCAAAACCGTTCGAACCGTGGATGAACGTGGTGTTCTCATCACATTGGATATCAATGCCAGTGATATGGGATACGTCATCGGTCGCCAAGGACAGACAGCTCGTGCACTTCGCACATTGCTCAAAATCGTCGGTGCAAAAAACAATGCTCGTGTAAACTTGAAAATCAATGAGCCAATTGGTGGACGCGGCCCACGCATGTCTCACGCAGATATGCACGGAGACGCTCCAGCAGCATCTTCATCTCGTGCAGATGTCGATCTCAGTGCCGTTGAAGACTTCGTTATCTAAGCATTCCAAATACAAAGCCCTGTACCGTATGGTGCGGGGTTTTGTTTTGTGGGGGCACTTGCATTTTTCAAAAGATTCGTGTATAGTGTCCTCACTTTTGCGCGGACTCATAGCTCAGTTGGTTAGAGCGCCACATTGACATTGTGGAGGTCAGAAGTTCAACTCTTCTTGGGTCCACAGGGTATATCCGTACAAAAGCCCAATATATGGGCGTGTAGCTCAGATGGTTAGAGCGCGTCACTGATAATGACGAGGTCCCCGGTTCGATTCCAGGCACGCCCACATTATATGTTTTATACCTACGTGATTGAGAATTCTCAAAAACGAACGTATACTGGTAGTACAGAAGATTTGACTGCCCGTCTCGCAATGCACAATGATTGCAGCGAAGAGAAAGCAAAATTTCATCGCACAACGTACAAACAGGGTCCTTGGGCTGTTATTTTTTATAAAATATTTGTTTCAAGAATTGAGGCACTAGAATTTGAACGATTTCTTAAAACAGGTAAAGGGCGTAAGTGGTTAGAGCACGCTCGCCTAGGCGAGTAATGACGAGGTCCCCGGTTCGATTCCAGGCACGCCCACATTATATGTTTTATACCTACGTGATTGAGAATTCTCAAAAACGAACGTATACTGGTAGTACAGAAGATTTGACTGCCCGTCTCGCAATGCACAATGATTGCAGCGAAGAGAAAGCAAAATTTCATCGCACAACGTACAAACAGGGTCCTTGGGCTGTTATTTTTTATAAAATATTTGTTTCAAGAATTGAGGCACTAGAATTTGAACGATTTCTTAAAACAGGTAAAGGGCGTAAGTGGTTAGAGCACGCTCGCCTAGGCGAGTAATGACGAGGTCCCCGGTTCGATTCCAGGCACGCCCACAGAACCCCGTTTATCGGGGTTTTTGTATACCTTGATTTTTCCCTCAGTATACTATATACTGGCATATATCTATGACTGAACTTGACCCACAAACAGAAGAAACTCCAGAGGTCCCTCTAGAGCAGCAACAAGAGAGAAAAATAGTCCGTCGCACTCTTGAAGCTGTCGGTATCTTTTTTTTGGAGTTGATCAAGATTGCGGTGTTGGCGGGTATTACGATTGGGCTGGTTCGATATTTCCTCTTCAAGCCATTTTATGTCAAAGGGCAGTCGATGGAGTCGACCTTTTTTCAGCATGAATATCTGATTATTGATGAACTTTCGTATCGCTTCCGTGCGCCACAGCGTGGTGAAGTGATAGTGTTTCATGCTCCGACAGAGCCAGGGGATTATTATCTCAAGCGCATTATTGGTTTGCCGGGAGAGCAGGTAAAAATAGATGAAAATAAAGTAGTTATTTATAACACTGATCACCCGCAAGGGGTATTACTTGAAGAACCATATCTGGATAGTGATATTGAGACCAAAGGATCAGTCTTTGTCACGCTCGGTGATGCTGAGTATTTTGTGATGGGGGACAATCGTGAGGCGAGTTTTGACTCTCGTCGATTTGGTCCGATTAGTGAAGATACGATCGTTGGACGTACATGGGTACGCGGATATCCGTTTACTCGTATGGGTGTAATAGAGGCGCCAATGTATCAATTGTAATATTATTTTTTCTTTTCATTTTTGATTTTATATGGCAAAAAAAGTACTGTCACCAAAGAAAAAAGTTGTAAAAAAACCAGTGCCAAAAAAGGTAGTTACTTCAAAACCAAAAAAGGTGGTTGTAAAACCAGTAAAAAAAGTTGATGTAAAGACAAAACAAGCAGTGAGTAAACCAGTAAAACCATCTGTAAAACAAGATGCAAATGGAGATAAAGTGTCTCGTGCAAAAGGACAGATTGCGTTGTTGCGCGGCATGAAGGATACTTTGCCAAAAGATGAGTGGTGCTGGAAGCAGATGTATCACACAGCTGAAAATTTGGCAGAAGCCTATAGTTATGGTCGCATTGAAACACCGATCGTAGAAGATGCTGGGCTCTTTGTTCGTTCGATTGGAAAAGAAACGGATGTGGTAGACAAAGAGATGTATGTCTTTGAAGATCGTGAAGGAGGAAAAGTAGGTCTGCGTCCTGAGATGACAGCGAGTGTTGTGCGTGCATTTGTCACACATGGGATGCATACGATGCCACAGCCAGTCAAACTCTGGTACTGGGGTTCAATGTTTCGTCATGATCGTCCTCAGGCTGGACGCTATCGTGAGTTTCATCAGTTTGGATGCGAAATACTCGGTGAACACGCACCAGTCGTAGATGCTGAGTTGATTGCGGTGGCGTATAATTTTTTGCGTGATTGTGGGGTCAATGCGCAGGTGCATATCAATAGTATCGGTACCAAGGAGGATCGTGAACGCTACATTGCAGAACTTTCGAGTTATTTGCGCAGTAAACGCGGCTATCTCTCGGAGTTATCAAAAAAACGCATGCTCAAAAATCCATTGCGTGTACTTGATTCCAAAGAGCCTGAAGATCAAGCAATTATTGAGGAAGCGCCACATATATTGGACTGGCTCTGTGAAGATTCTAAAAAATTCTTTACAAGCGTGCTTGAATATCTTGATGAATTGGAAATTCCATACGTCCTCAATCCTCGTTTAGTTCGTGGACTTGATTATTATACCGATACTGTATTTGAATTGTATGCTGAGACAGGGGAAGAAGGCTCACAGAGTGCTCTAGGTGGTGGTGGGCGCTATAATGGTTTGGTGGAAATGTTGGGAGGCAACCCAACACCGGCAAGTGGGTTTGCGATTGGACTGGAGCGTGTCTCTGCTGCGATGCGTCGTGCGGCTGATGGAAGCGGTGAACATAATTTCAATAAATCACGATCTCGTATCTTTTTTGCACAGCTCGGTGAACAGTCTAGACGTAGAGCGCTGCGTATTATCGAGGATTTGCGTCGCCAACAGATTGTTGTACATCACAATTTAGGGAAATCCTCTCTCAAAGGACAGATGGAGCTTGCCAATAAGCTTGGTGCGACACACACATTGATCTTGGGTCAAAAAGAGGTACAAGATGGTACAGTCATTATCCGTGATATGGAGTCGGGAATCCAAGAAATTGTCGATCAAAAGAAGTTGGATCACGAAATCCGAAAACTTCTTGTTCGTCTGGGTGCTGAAAAATAGCCAACCGAGGGTAATTGTCAGAAAGTAAACAAAAATTGTACGAAAATTTTTACAATAATTATTGTTTATTTTCGATTCATTTTTGTTTAATTATGGATTACTTGAGTTGTGTGGCCGCTTCTAGCCCTTGACAAAAAGTCTGTTTTTGCCTATACTAAGCCTCAGATTAGTTTCATTCATTTTTTCACCTGAGGAGGTGTACAAACACATGTCAGATATTAAACGAAAAAAAGGGGAATCATTTGATGCCTTTTTGCGTCGCGTCAAGCGTCGTTGGCTCATGTCTGGTCGCACTATTGAAGCGCGAAAACATCAGCATTTTTTGCCAGAAGTAAGTCGTAATCGCCGTCGTGCGCATGCGGTCAAACGAACTCGTATCAATGAGCGTACTGCATATCTCAAAAAAATCGGACGTCTCAAAGATGACGAAGAGATGACTAGTAAATAAACATAATAAAAACTCGCACCGTATGTGCGAGTTTTTTGTTTGTGTACAGTGGGTTTTATCCACTGAATGTACTATTTGACATTCTTGTTTTGTGGTATACTGTATCTATATGTCATTATTACAACAACTCGTCAGCGATCAAATCGCTGCCATGAAGGCAAAGGATGCGCAAAAATTGTCTGTGTTGCGTATGGTCAACGCGGCAGTAAAAACAGTACAAATAGATTCTGATCATGAACTATCAGATAGTGAAGTTCAAGATATCATTCGTCGTCAGGTCAAACAACTTACTGATGCTGCTGCTGATTTCGCAACAGCTAAACGTGATGATTTGGTTGAACAAAACAAAGCGGAAATTGCTCTTTTGTCAGCGTATTTACCAGCTCAGCTGTCAGAGGCTGATGTGACTGTCAGGGCACAGCAAATTATTGATGGGCTTCGTGCGGCAGGCGAGATCAATGTTGGTCTAGCGATGGCAGCAGTGATGAAAGAACTCAAAGGACAGGCAGATGGAAATATGGTTCGAGCGGTCGTTACAAAACTTGTTTCATAGTGTACTCCCATGATAGTGTCATATATCAAAAAAAATATACGGTTTATACAACTTACAGTTGTTTGTTTTGTGTTTTTGGGTGCATTGTTTGGATTTGTGGATAACGTGAGCGCACAGATGAGTGCGCCGGTATCTGCTGATGCGTCGCTGGGTCTCTCAGATGTAGGTGAGACGATTAATTTGGGTACCATTGATTTGCGAACTATTATTGCTCGTATTATTCAGGTGGTATTTGGTGTACTAGGAATGGTTCTTTTGATTATTATCTTGTACGCTGGTTGGCTATGGATGACATCCCAAGGTGACGAAGAGAAAATCATGGAAGCAAAAAATATCATTAAAAATGCAACGATTGGTCTTGCGATCATGCTCATGGCATTTTCTATCACTACGTTTATTATTCGTCTTCTCACGGGTGCGACAGGTGCGCGGCTTGGTGGTGTCAGCGAGAGAGAGATTCCAACATGGGAGGATTTTTCTGGGAGTGGTTCTTTGGGCAAAATCATTGCTGATCATTATCCATTTCGTGATCAACGTGATGTTGCTCGAAATACCAAGATTATTGTGACATTTAGGGAGCCGATTGAAGTTGCATCTATTATTGAAAATGTTGCAAACGGAAGTAATACTCGTTTAGGTGAGTGTCTTCAGCAAGGAGCTACATTTAACTGGAAAACGGACTGTGATGCTATAAAAACTGGTTCCGTATTAATATATCGTAGTGATGATCCGCTCAAAAATCCTGTTCAAGCGGCTGCACTTGTGAGCTATGAGGGGGCTGACGCAAAAACATTCGTATTTCGTCCGTATGAATATCTTGGGAGTGATAGTGCGCCAGTACGATACACTGTTGAACTTACTAATGATATTAGAAAAGCGAGTGGTGGAAATGCATTTGCAAATATGGTCGGCGGTAAATATATGTGGGAATTTGAAACAGGAACTGTACTTGATTTTACTCCGCCACACGTGGTTGAGACATTTCCTGCCCAAGATACAAAAACGGCGCGTAATTATTTATTGCAAGTCACTTTTGATGAACCGATGGATCCAACCGCTGTACAGGGACGTTGGGCTCTCAATTCAAATTTTCTTAATATCGTGACACAACCAACATCATCAGTTTTTGTGACAGGTACATGGAAGATTAGTAATGGATACAAGACTGTTGAGTTTATTCCCGATGAATCTTGTGGGTTTAATTCGTGTGGTGATGTCATGTATTGCTTGGCAGTAGATCGTACCTCTGGGTGTACTCAAAGTCAGTGTCCTGTGACGCCATATCAGGTATTATTACGTACTGCTACGACTATTTCAAATACAAGTTTTGAGTCTGTTCCATTTACTGGTGTTATGGATGTCGCAGGTAATGCGCTGGATGTAATGAATGCAAATAGAGTAGCAAATACTCGTGAGGTGCCACCTCCGTATAATGGAAGTAGAAGAATTGTGTTGGATGACACAAATACAACTAATGTGAATGAAGATGAGCGTGTCCCAGATAACTACTATTGGACATTTGGTATTGAAGATAAGATTGATACAACCGCTCCATTTGTGCATCTAATTACACCAAGTATTGATGAAGAGGATGTCTCTGAACGTGCGGAGCTATCAGTGATTTTTGGAAGACAGATGTCGTATACATCTCTTGTTGATTTGGTGGTTGAGGAGTCAGATATTGATCCTAGTTTGATTCCAAAAGATGAACAAGCGCCTGATTTTTGGTTTGCCGCTCGATCAAATAGTGTCACAACAACAGCACTTGGTGTTGCTACAACAACAAGAACGTGGTTTGAGCACCGTGTATTTGGACCAAATGATCTTGATCTGTATTACTTTACTGCTATCCCAAGTAGCGTCAAAAGTTTGAATCAAAATTGCTTGTATCCAGGTCGTGGTCCAAAACCAGAAGGAAGTGCAAATCAATGTGTATATGCAGAGACAAATGGCACAGTCACAACAAATAGTGGGTGTATCGATGTTATAAAAACAGACAGTAATAATGATACAGGATGTGGTTTTGGTGGTACAGGTGATACGACAGTGTCGTCCACACAAGCATGTTTGCAGATATTACGTCAATTGAGTGAATAATTGCGTCTATGTTTGGATTTATCATACGTCATTTATTAAAAAAAATACTCATAGGCATATCGAGTGTATTTCTTTTTGTATTACTGGCTGTTCCATCAATTGCTTCTGCTCAAGCAACTACTGACGATCCTTTCCGTCTTCAAAGTAGTGAATTTGCCAACACAGTCAATCTGGGAAGATTAAATCTTATGTCTATTATCGCAAACGGAATCCAAATATTTTTAGGAATTTTGGGTATTGTAGTTGTTTTGATATTTCTCTATGCTGGCTGGGTGTGGATGACATCAAATGGTGATGAGGAAAAGATTGGTATGGCAAAAAAAATGATGGTCAATGCATCTATTGGTTTGGTAATTATTCTCGCTTCATTTGCAATTACTGAATTTATTATTCGAAAACTGACACAGGCAACAGGGTTTACTCCAGGAATTGGGTGTGAAGACCCTGCGTACGCTACACGCTTTCCTCAGCAGTGCGGTAACAATCCACCTCCAAATTATTGTGAAACGTATCCAACAGCACAGACATGTTTAGATGAGGTATTCGTAGTAAAAAGTATTACACCGGTAACAAATAATACAGGCATGAATAATGTTGTACTTCGTGTTTTTTTTAGTCAAAGTGTCGTATCATCTCCGGATACAGTAGTACGTATTTATCGTGGTACAACTGATGTTACTTCTGATTTTACCTTTAGTTGGGTTGGGAGTAATCGTGTACTTGTTGGAATATATGGTAATGGGGGAGAGAGCTTACTTCCAACTGGTACTTTTATAGTCAGAGTGCAGGAGAGTGTGCGTAGCATCAATAGTGAATCTTTAAAAGAAGAGTACAACAATAATACATACCCACTTGAAGCTGAGTTTACGATCTCTACTAGTGATGTGCGTGATATAGTGAAACCAGAGATTTCAACATTAAAAATTAACAATATTTCTGCTATCCGTCATATAATAAAACGTGGTTCTGAGCCTCTCATTACTGCAAATATTTCAGATGATCATGGTGTCGGACTTGTGCGGTTTATGTTACGGCAATACAATAGTTCTGAATTGCGTGATATTACATTTGAAGGGCCTCATGTAGAACGTGGAAGTGATGCGCCAAGTAGTAGTCCGTTTGCCTATTCAACTTCTTGGTTGTTTGCAAAAAATATGTCTGTGCCAACTATGTATGAGGCACATGTGTTAGCAAATGATATTGACTCCAACCCATCAATTGCTGCTACAACAGAGGTGGTTGTTGTAGGAGAAAGTTGTGATGCCACAGGTGGTTCGATTGATCCAAGTAATCCAGATCCACAATGTTTGGCTGAACCAGGTGGCCCGTGTAGCGCTGACTGGCAATGTGCATCTGGTGTGTGTGATGAGCAGACAAATATGTGTTTGCCTTACCCAGTGATTTTAGATGTTAGTCCATGGGGTGGCGCACAAGGAAATATGGTGACGATCGTTGGAAAATATTTTGGTGATGTTTCTGGAAAAGTATATTTTGGGTTTGATGTTAATAACGATACGACTATTTCTGATAATGAGTGGATACTCGCTGATGCACCAACTCTAGAGTGTCCAGAGTCAGATCTTTGGGCAGATAATTGGGCAATTGTAAAAGTACCAAGTAATGATGTGTTACCACTAAATTCTCGTTCAGTGATTCGTATTGTGCGTGGTGATGCACAGGCATATCAAGATACTACAGTAAATGAGCGTGGTCCAAAAGCTGGTGACGATGGTTTTGGGGGGTATTTTGAAGTAACAAATGACTCATATCCAGGATTATGTAGTGTAAAAACTGTTGACGGTGGTCTGGTGTCTGCAGTACCAGATACTGATGTGGTAGCACGTGGTGTGGGATTTGGCACAGCAAGAGGACAGGTGTTATTTGGAGGAAGAAATGGAAACAGTATTACTGGATGGACTACATTTTCAACTCAAGTGCGTATTCCAGAGAATTTACAGCCAGGACTTGTGCCTGTACAAATTGTAGATGTAAATCAGAAAAAAAGTAATGCTATTCCATTTCGAATTCTCTCAGCAAATGAAGATACACTTCCGTTGATTGAATCAATTGATCCTGCCACTACTACACGACGATCATTTGTGACTGTGTTGGGTAAGAGATTTGGTACACAAGTTGGTCATGTGTGGATATCATCAAATGCAAATGATATTTTGCAATGTGGACAGCGTATTGGTAGACCTACGAGCTGCGTTGAGCTTTCCTATGGTGGATATGATTTTTGTGCTGCACATTGGTGGCGTCCCAATCAAATTTTTGCATATATTCCAGAGACATTGGCGTATGGAAGATATTATATCATGGTCCAGACCGTAACAGGATTACAAACAGATGGTCGTTCATTTTTTGATGTAGTCAATGGTGCACCTCGTCCGAGTATCTGCTCTCTCTCTCCTGATAATGGACCTGCACCACTCCCTTCAGGTCATCCTGGTTTGGTATTACGTGGTATTAATTTAAATGATCCAACGGTATATTTTTGGAAAAATGGTGCTTCAAGTGTAGATCCAGTTGGTACATGGTTGTCATCTTTGCGAAGTGGGCAGCCTGGTACGACACTTTTTGGTGTAAATAGTACGACAATTAAGACAACTATTCCTGTAACAGTCTCTGGTGTGACAATGCAGAGTGGTCCAATAGTAACATATATTGATGGGGTATCAGAAAATCGTATTGTTGGATCTGATTTTGAAAGTAACACCGGTAGTTGGATATTTGATAAAGATGAGGTACGTGGATACTATGCTGGTATTGTGTCTTCTACCGAAGGTGGAAATATCAATACTATGGCACAGTTGGGTGTGTCAGCATACCCATCGGGCCCTGTTCGAAATGCTGCAATTCGTCAAAATATTTCTGGTTTACTTCCAGGAGTGACATATCAAGTTGTATTTTCTGCGCAACAAAACAATGGAACAAACAATACATTAACATCGGTTGTTTCAAGTGGTGGTGAATCAATACAAAAAACAGATGTTACTCTCTCAGAAGAGTGGAATGAATATATGTATTCATTTGTACCAACTACTTCGTCTGTGACAGTGTCTTGGTTAGTTGGTCCTTTGACGGGTGAGGTTGGTATTATTAATATTGATGCGGTGCGAGTAGGTGCTGTAACTCCTATTTCGAGTAATCGTGCAACATATACGGTAAGTGACTGTCGTACGGATAGTGCTAATAGAGGGGTAATGGTTGCTGCTGATTATCAATGTTGTACTGAGGGTCCAGAGGCAGGAATATGGAAAAATGGAAATGCAGTGTGTGAAGGTCAAACACGTGATGCGGGGTATGTGTGGCGATTTACAACTGGCAAACTTTCTAGCAGGCCGACGGTGGTAGAGGAGTGTAATTATGATAATACGAATGTAACTGGCGATATTCCTTCACCAGTTCCTTCTACTGTACATGTGAGTGGTCGCAATGCCTGTATTAATCAGATGGTGACCGTACGTTTTAGTGTAAATGATCAGACAGTAATGGTTGATGGTGCAAGTGCTACTAGTTCGGCTGAAAATTTGGCAAATGTTGATATGTATCTTTGCGGGAGTACTGATAATTTTGACACAGATGATTGTAACACTCGCGATATCGTTGATTTGACAGGTCAGTTGTCGTTGGAAGGTAATGTATTGACGATATATGACGCAAGTACAAAAATGCTTGAACCAAATCGTTGGTATCGAGTAGGTTTGTCCAAAAATATTCAAGCGTTATCTCAAATAGAAGAGTTTGGTAGTATTCGAAATGAATTAGTTTTTCTTCGTCCTACACGACCATGTATACAAAACAATAAAGAATATGCGTATTGTTTTGAATTTCGTACCAGTGAACTTGGTGAACAGTGCGTATTGACAAGTGCTGGCATCACACCACGAGAGCAACATGCGAGAATTCTGGGTCGTGTTAATGACGTGTTTGGAAATGCGATTCTATTTTCTGTCTTTGGAAGAGGAAATCAAGCGTGTACAGTACTCAATGTTGATAGACTGGGATGGAATTGGAGTGATGAGAATACCTCTATTGTGCATGCAGTTCCAAAAGCATCACCACGGTCCATACATGATTCTAAGGCAAATGCAGATGCAAAACAGATTACGACCGAAGCGGGATCTGATATTTTTGCATCAGTTTTACTACCTCAGTTGATTGTCCCATCAAATACTGTTATCCCTCCAAAAGGAATAAGAGAGACTCGATTTCAGTCTCAGGATATCTCAAATGTGGATTGTGGTATATTTATTGGAGAGTCTTTATTTTCTGCATCTTCCACATTGCCTACGATATCATGTGCATTGAAAACACTAATGACGTCCGTGTCTACTAACGATGGGTATAATCAGTTACAAATTGTAGGCACTTCGACACAACCATTTTTGTATCGTAGGGTGACCACAACACAAGAAGCGGTTTGGTCCCCATTTCAATCTGGTTCTTTTGGTCTTTCTTTGACTACTCAGTTGAGTAGACCATTACAAACTGGAGAGGGTGGTTTGTTATATGTATATAAACACTATGAAACAGATCCAACAGTGCCTATTGAGTTGATGTATGTTATGGTAACAGACGCAAATAGGCTGCGTGTTTATGTTCAATATCCATTTGAAGGTAGCACAATAAATACATTTATTGAGACAACTCGTGCATTGGCAGAGGATACACTTTATCATGTTGCATTTGTGTATAATCGATCGGTAGGCAAAGGTATTTTATATGTAAATGGAGAAGAGTGGGGGAGTGCGACACTGTCAAATGTTCCTTCATCTGTAGCGAGTGTTGGACAGTACTCTGATGTACAGTTGGGATACATGTTTGGTAATTTTGACACTAACCCATTGGTAGTATCTTTTGGGCATGTGGGTGTATATAATACGGCGCTGAGTGCACAAGAAGTCCTTGCTTTGTCGAATATGTTACTCAATGTTCCACCGCCAGTACCAGTGGGATCTCGTACGATTACTGCGACGTCTACTATTATTATCAATCCAGGTAAACCAAAAGTGGTGGATTATTGGCCGCGATGTACTGAGGCATGTGTGAATGCAGGACTTGGTGCGACGTTTAATCGCCCTATGGTAACGAGTACTTACGGCGGTAATTTTGTACTTAAAAAATGTTCAGATGAAATGTGTGTCAGTTCTACTACTGTATCGTCTCTTATTGCGTTAGATACTCAATTAAGTGATAGTCAGCGCATCGTCTTTAATCTACAAGGGACAAACACAACATTTTCAACTAATACTTGGTATGTCATGTCGTTGACAGATGGTATTCGTGCGTATGTTGGTGAGGGAAGTGCTACGGGTGGAGAAAAACTTGAGCCATTTAGTTGGAAATTCCGTACCAAGAGTGACGGTACTTTGTGTGTGCTCTCAGAGGTACGAGTGCTTCCACTCAATTTTGTGGCCAATGTGCAGTATCAAAAAACACTCTATAGTGCGCAAGCTCTTAGTGAGCCAGACACTTGTAGCCCACAGGGACAGGTACTTAATCCGTGGTTCTTTGATTGGTCGTGGTCGAGCATGGATATGAGAGTTGCAACTGTTAGTAATATTAAATCAGGTGGCACCTACTATCCATGGTGTACCAATGCTTGTTTGCCAGCAGGTAGTACTATTGCTCGTGCCTCGTCTACTCCATCAATGTGTGGCGATGGGAGTGTTGGAGCGGGTGAGGATTGTGATATTGCTGGTACAGGTGAAGTTCCTGGTGTGAGTTGTACATTTAGTTGTGTACGTCCTGGTAATACTCGTGATACATGTGGTGATGGTGTGGTTTCATCAACTTTGGGCGAAGAGTGTGATGCTGGCGGGCGTGCGAGCGGTCAAACATATTTGGGTGGTGAATTTTGTTCATCTATTTGTACTAATATAGGTTCTTCAAATAATCCGACAGGAAGTGTAACGGGTTCGGTTTGTGGTAGTAATACTGTGACCAACGGCGAAGAGTGTGAGATTGGACAAAAAGGATGTACAGAGCAGTGTTTACATGCTGGTACAATGCTTTCTCGTGGGTGGTGTGATGATAGAGGATATTCTACATCTACTGTATCTTCATCTGCCGTGACAGCATGTAAAACGGCTGTGAGTGTCTGTGGAAACAATAAAATTGAATCAGGTGAATCTTGTGAAATTATTAGTGGTACTGATGTTACGAGTGTTAATTGTTCGGATAGATGTGTGATTGTGCCAAATGTGAGTGTATGTAATACATCGTTGAGTCAATGTGTAGGTGGAACTGCGGGTTGTAGTGATGAATGCACGTTGTTGGGTGCTTCAGTTGCGTATACTAATCCATCTATTTGTGGTGACGTGTCTATCGGTGCTGTACAGACAGGCAAAGATCTGTCTTGTCAGATGCCTATACGAAATGAAAATGGTGTGGTTGTAAAGAAAGGTTTACCCGTACAGGCAGTGACAGCAATTGGTGGAGGTGATCTCGTGAGTACAACTGCACAATACCAACAAACATTAATTAGTGCTGTGGCAATCAATACAGGTGTTGGTGCTGGTGAAGGAAATTATTACTATCAGTGTGGATATACAGAATATGATACACCAGTTAATGGTGCGTATAACACTTGTGTTGACCCTACACAGGGTGTTGGTGCCAATTCGTGTTGTTATGCTCGACCAGTACGTGTCGATGAGTATCCAAAAAATCGTGCTGGATTTGCTGTGGGTTCGGAAGATGATGTCTGCCGTAATACTGCCATTATGGCATATATGAGAGGCTATATTGACCAAAACACTCTCAATAATAATGTGCGGGTAGTTTCGTATCATCCGGGTGCGACGAGTTGTCCGGGCGGATTAGCTGATGTGACAGGAGAGTACACAGATGCACGTATCTTTAGTATTGCCAAAAATACGTTGGCACCACTGTCTGCGGATGCAAACATATTTGAGCGAGTATGGTACCGTATTCGTACATTTGTGGTACGCCTCTTTGGTGAGTCTGCAAGGGCAGATGCGTTGACAGATGGTAAGCTGTGTGCGGGTATTCCGATTACTGGTTCAGTTACCATTGTTGGAGATGGTACATATGCCAATACGACTTCTACAGTTCGTTTACAAATTGGCGCTGCTTTACTCTCTGATACTGTGTACTATGTCACACTTGATGGTGGTAAGGATGGTATCAAAGACATGTTTGGTGTTGGTATCAAACATCCAACTACATCAACCCTCGCTGATGCGTGGTCATTTAGGACAGGTGCAGAAATTTGCAAACTTGATACTGTGGCGGTTACACCAGCGCAAAAATTATTCCAATCTCCAAATGCAACGAGTACGTTTGCTGCTGTTGGCAAGACAGTAGATAATCAAAAGATCGAATCTATTCCAGGTGTGTATGCGTATGACTGGATGTGGGTACCAGGTGGTAATCCACTCTTTGATATACCCGTTGTAGGTTCTGAACGTATGAATACATCGACTGTCGATATCGGGTCAAAAAACATCGAAGGAAGTCTCTATGCATCAGCAGTGGCAATTGTGACAGAAGATACTGATACCACGAGTGCAAGTCATATCAACAAATCATTTAGTGGAAGAACGTTATTAACATCACTCTTTTGTAATAATGTTTGGCCACCTGTGTCAGGTGGTTTGTGGACGCCATTTGAAGATAGTGATTTTCATTTCCGATCGTTTTATTGTGCTGATGCTGGGACACTCGGTGTGATGACCGATGATCTGCCACTGATGAGTGTAGTAGCATACACGAGTTCTACTGCTGGCGGTGTATTTGGTGGAAGTTCAATTCCTGGTGCGCTTACTGATGATGATGTGATTCGTCGTTATTTGCTTGTATCTGATAAAAACGATGATGTGATTGGTGTACAGATTCTTAATAATCCAGCTCGAGAATCGGTGTCAGATTGGTATCAGCGTCGTTTTGGTGCTTCGTCTCAGCAGCGTGTGGTGATTGATGGATATGAGGCGCTCACCAATGGTGATACATTCTACATTGGTGCATACAATCAAGTTACGACGACACCAAACAAATTGTACAATAATATCTATGTTGTCACGATCAATCAAGGGGCGCAGACCAATACTCGTGCGGTACTCGATCAATTTATTCGCAATCTCAAGTTTAATACAAATATATACGATGATCAGTATTGTTTGACTGATGGCGAAAATCGTGTGGTAAGTGATAGAGCATGTACCACTGATTTTGATTGCCGTAGTGCAAATGGTACTGCTCTCACAGGACTTTCTGGTGTGTGTGGAAATGATCGTTCCAAATTCTTTAATGATCTCAAACGTCTTCAGGATATTGGCGCATTCCAGCGTGCTATAGATCAGTACAAGGTGGCAAATAATGGTGCTGTGCCAGCTCTCGCTGCAGGAACATACTATCCTGGCTATACCAATAGTATGTGGCCAAGTTGGCAAGCAACACTTGGTGGCGCTGATGCACTTTCTGCTGCATTGCCACGTGATCCGGTCAATCGATGGAGTCAGTGTGGGGTAGAGGGAATCAATGCACAAACATGCTGGAATCAGGCGTCGTCAACATACGCATGCCCTACATTTAGCCAAATATATGAGTATAAACAACAGTCCACCTCAACCTATATGTTGTATGCTGGATTTGAATATCTAAACGATTCTATTAGAAATGCATCAAATACTCCGTTTATACATGACTTTATCGATCCAGCGTTAGTGTCTGAAACACCTTGGTGTGTAGGGGAAATACGTAGTCCGTTTGGAGAGAAATGTGGGGATGGTATTGTCCAGCCCACAGAGACATGTGAGATAGGGCAAACTGATACGAAATCAAACGTGGTAGCACAGGGTGTGTACGGTACTGTGTCTTTGTCCTGTAATGCAACGTGTGACGGTTGGTTTATAGTAGGAAATGAAGCAAATATGACGTGTGGTAATGGTGTTGTTGAGAGAAGTGGGAGGACAGGTGTTTCTAATGAGGTGTGTGATGATGGTAGTGCGTTAAATGGAACGTATGGACATTGTAACAACACATGCTCTGGTGCGTCTGTTGCATATTGTGGAAATGGATCGTTGGATCGTAGTGATACGCAACCACTAGAGTATTGTGATAATAATACTACTGCAGGTGTGTGTGAATATGTGACTGGAAGTGGAGTCCAAGTCAGACCAAAGGTATATATTATGCTTGATCGGTCACAATCTATGGGCACAGTACGCTGGTCTAATGCAAAAGCAGGTTTAGATATTTTTGCAAGTTCATCAGCGAGTTTAGTTGAAACTGGTTTGGCAGTGTTTGCTGGAGATGATAGTTGTGGGGCACCACGTCAATTATTGGCAATGGGAAGTAACACTATCGGACAAATACAGTCTTCGTATAGTAGTGAAAGTGCGGCTTCTTGGACTCCTACAGATGTAGCTCTACAATATGTGTACGATAACAGAAGTACAATATTTGGATCAAATAGAGATATACCTAAAATAGTTATCTTGGTTACAGATGGTGAACCGGTATGTCCAAGTGATCTTACATCAACTGATGCTACATCAACAACATTAAGAGCGGCTCGACAGCAGCGTGCTGTAACGAATGCTCAGCTGCTACGCAATGCTGGTATTGCTGTTCATGTTATTGGTTTTGGTGATGTTACAGAAAGCTTGATGAATAATTTAAATCAGATTGCTGAAGCTGGAGGAACTGATAATGCAGATGATCCAGATAATAGGTTTTATGATGCTTCAAATGCAACGCAGTTGTCTACTGCAATTCGATCAATCTTAAGCTGTTCACCATACAGTGCTACTAGAGCAGGCTCTTGTGCGTATGACTGTCAGTCAGTTGGAAGTTACTGTGGTGACGGTGTGACAGATCTGCAATTTGGTGAGCAGTGTGATGATGCAAATACCAATCCGACAGACGCGTGTGATAATACCTGTAAGACCGTCGTTAATCCGACTGCTCCGACACGAGATCCGGGTCGTCACTACTGTGGTGACGGAGTTCGTGATTGGGAAGATGTCAATAATAACGATATCAAAGATAGTGGTGAAGGTTGGACTGAAGCCTGTGATACAGGCGCAAGTAATCTGGGTAAACGTCCAAATCCAGATACTATTCCATATGGTGAAGTTCGCACGTACTGTTCGGTGGATTGTCAGGATATTTTGACGGTAGATTCTGCGGCACGGTGTGGTAATGGAAAAGTAGATTTTCGTGATACCAATGGAGATGGTGCTGCTCAAATAGGTGAGTACCTTGAAGCATGTGATATGGTTCCAGTCACAGCGGGCAAGAGCGGTGTTACAACAAGTACTACCGGTGTTGCAACAAGTACTACCGGTGTTGCTGTTGACGCTTGTTTGGATAAAGGTTCTGTTACGTGTACGAACAGTTGTCAGACGTATGCTAATAATTGTGTGGCGTGTGTGGCAAGTACTACACCAAGCGTGGTTGGGTTTGCTACACCACGTATTGCTATTTTAAATCCAATGATTAGTAATGCAACAAGTGATAGTGCTATTTCCTGGGGAAAAACTTTGAAGTTACGTATTTCTAAATATGATAGTTTAGGAGGAGTAAGTTCGATTTCTGGTATATCTTCTAGTTCTACGTTGACATCTCAAGAAGAGCCTGTTGATTTTATGCAATTGTTCCCCGTGGCGAATAATGGTGCACGTTTGCAGGCATCTGCACAATGCAGTGAATATGCATTACGGGTTAGTAGTGTTAGTGAAGGTGGCGTTGTTTCTTATTTTCCATATCCCGTTCACAGTGAATTGTCAACTATTGATAATGAGTATGTTTTTTCACCAGCAGTACCGACAAATACATATCGTGTCGTCGTGCGTTGGACCGATAAAGAAAGTCAGCAAGGTGTGTCTTTTGTGGGTGGGGTGTATAGTGATGGATTCTCTGCGTTTAAAGCGGATATAAATTATACAAATATGTGGGGTGTAATAGGTGGTATGTGTAACCAAGTAGCAATTGATGGTTCTTTGTATCCTGGTTTTTGGTGGCCTAGCGGATGTACTGGCTTCCCAAGTGTAACAAATCCTGTTGTGTATACACATGAACCAATTAATTCAGATAAAATATATACTCAGTCAATAACTATTGATACTACTCGTATGCCAAGTGCTGGCGCAGAGTCTATTGCGGTGTATGTTATTGGTCTTCGTTCGTTATTTGATACACCAATGATTGGAGAGTTCAAAAACAGTAATTTGATAGTAGATGTGTATGGGTATCGTAGTGATCAAGATCCTGCGTATTCTCTTTATGAACCATTGTATTCATATTCAATTAAAAATGCACGTCGTAGTGTAAATCCAGATGCAGTATATTGGCACGTATTTAATTTGGTAAAGAGTGGCTCTACATATCGGTTGCAATCACCTAATGGTGTGGTAGCAGCTACTGGAGTGGTAGCTGATGCTGGTGCTATTGTGACGGATATGTGTGCCATTCGTGCGCAATTACCAGGTAGTAGTGTGTGTGCACCATAATATGTTATTATATGCTGTCTATTGATCAATTCAAACACTATGCAGTACGTGTAGGTATTACCGGTATTGTGTGTACCATAATATTTTTTGTCACATGGTTTGTTGTACATAGAAATGATTTTGGAGGTGCGGTAGTAAGCGATCAGTCGAATATTCCTTCTCATGATGTGGTTTTGTCTGATCTGATGGATCCATTTCCAAATGATAAAGACCGTGATGGAATAGAAGATATAAAAGAACAAGAATTAGGCTTGTCTGATGTGTTACCTGATACAGATGTTGATGGACTACAAGACAATGACGAATTGTCTATTTGGAAAACCGATCCACTCAAATTTGATACCGATGGTGATGGGTATGGCGATGGGTGGGAGGTGCTCAAAGGGTATAACCCTACTGGGACTGGACCACTTGTTCAGTAATGTATATGTTTATTTCATTCTCTATCTGTTTATATGTTTGATGATATTCCATCCACAACACCACTCAAAGGTTCTACACCTTCAAATTTACCTATTGGTGAACCTGAGGACATGTTTTCTGCGATTGATACTCTCGCGTCAGGAGAAAATATATCTGATACACGGCAATCAGATAGTGTCGTAGCGCCCACTTCTGATGTGGTGACAAGTGAAGACCGATCGCCTATGGCAAATACATCGGCCATCTCTGCGGGTATTCTCAAACCAAAAGCAAGTCTTACTGTCCCAAAACCACAGTCGTATGATGAACATCTTGATGCACTTGTTGCGCCAGAAATGGCCAAAGAAAGTGCACCGCGTGGTAGTCGGATGATTTTTATTGTTGTGGCGTGTGTATGCGTTGTGGGTTTGATTGGCGGTGTAGCTTATCTGGCGTATAGTATGATATTTGCACCAAAGCAAGAGGCGGTAGAACCTGGTGTTATTGGCGCGCCCACTACTACGACAAATCAAGTATCGGCACCAAATAATGTGGGTATTACTGCAGATCAGGTGGTGAATGAAGAGTCTGATAGGAATGTGTTATTTGGTGATCCTATCGATACAGATGCTGATGGAATCGATGATGCAATTGAACAAACAATTGGCACGGATGTAACAAAAAAAGATACTGACACAGATGGCCTTTCTGATGGGGATGAAATACTGGTATGGAAAACAAATCCACTCAATCCAGATACAGATGGAGATACATATCCAGATGGGGTAGAGGTGACCTCAGGGTATAGTCCACTTGGTTCTGGTAAATTGTTTACCACCACATCTTCCACTGCATCATCTACTGATACAACTTCAGTCCAATAACGCATATTGTTATGTTTGGTAAAAAGGTACACACCTCACAAGAGGTGGTAGAAAAACGATCTGATGTTGTCATGCATACAATTCCTGACATGTTTTATGGTGGCAAAAATCCGGATATTTATACAAATCAAACGCCTGCCGTCTCTCATGCACACATCAAATCACAGGAACAGGTCAAGCAACCAGTGCATTCACGTCATGTCTGGTTGTTTGTAGGTGTGGGTATATGCATATTACTTGGTATCGCTGGGCTGGGCTGGTATTATATGCAGACGTATATACTGGTGGATACTCAGGATGCTTCTATGGGTGTAGATAATCAGATAGTGCAGACACCGCCGGTAGTATCAACTCCTGTAGTACGCCCAACGACGACAATTGTAATCGCATCGTCAACGGTAAGTAGTACGACAGTACCAAATGTTGCTATATCTGATATTGTATTTGTTTTTCCGTTATTTGGGTTGTTTGACGCTGTTGATTTGGATGCAGATGGGCTAACTGATCGTGAAGAGGAGATGTATGGGACGGATCCGGGTATGTGGGATACGGATGAGGATGGGTATTATGATGGATTGGAAGTACAACATTTGTATAGTCCAGTTCAAAAAGCTCCGGCAAAAATAGGTACTAGTCAGTATGTACGAGAGTATGTACATCCAGAGTTTGGGTATCGATTTTTGTATCCAGCAGCCTGGCAAGTTGCAGTAGTAGATACACAGGGAGAACAAGTGTTAATTAGTGCGCAAAGTGGCGAGTATATTGAAATTATTCGTTCTGCTCGTGCGACAGGTGAAAATTTTCTTTCATGGTATGCTCGAGTGATTGGTTCATCGGCACGGTATACTGATTTTACTTCAGAGACAAATCGTTTTGCGTTTGAGTATATGCGTCGACCAGATTGGTTGGCTGGATTTTTTGAAGCACCTGATGCGGTGTATACATTGATTTATCACAGCGCAAATAGTGCTGATGTGGTATATCGTCGAAGTATGAGTTTGGTAATGCAAAGTTTCGTTCCGTTTGGTTCTGCTGCACCACTGCCAGAACAAGATGTCCTTGTAGAGGGTGGTGTTGCTGTACCATAAACATATATATGTGTATGGTGACATATTATCAAACAGTAAAGAAAATCCCGATTTCAGTAGTAGATATTGATCGTGTAGTGTCTATGACACAAAAAATGGCTCAAAGGCGTCCTGCGGATGTGAGTGTTCATATGATTGGGGATATGCGCATGACAAAGCTCAATGCACAATATCGTGGTAAATCATACCCAACTGATGTTCTTTCATTTCCTACTGATGATGCGTATGATCTCGGTGATATTTTTATTTGTGTGCCGCAGATTATCCGGCAATCAAAACGGTTTGGTATAACTGCAAAAGAGGAGTGTGTACGGATGCTTGTACATGGTGTGCTACATCTCCTTGGGTATGATCATCAGACGACACGGGAGACAAACAAGATGTTTGATATTCAGGAACGTGTAGTGAGAAAATATATATAATATACACATTGGTGTATGCGTCTTTCTTATCTTACATCATTTCGGCACGCGATACATGGGTTGCGATATGTGTATATGCATGAACGAAGTTTTCGTATCCAATGTCGTGTGGCTGTAATAGTACTGATGTTCGGATTGTTAGTTGATTTTGATGTTTGGGAGTATATTTTACTTTTACTGTTATGTGCGAGTGTGTTGACGCTCGAGGTATTCAATAGTGCGGTGGAGTTGGTGCTCGATGTACTAAAGCCACGATTTAGTGCTCAGGTGGGGGTAGTCAAAGATATGATGGCAGGTGCAGTATTTTTGGCATCGATATGTAGTGCTGTCGTTGGGTGTTTGTTGTTTGTGCCACACGTGCTTGAGATGATACAGAGAATTTGATACACTGTGTAGGTTATTGGTTTACGTATATGGCTTGGTTTAAAGAAAAACAATCTACTCATATTGTCACAGGTATTGATATTGGCTCGACATCAATACGTATTGCTGTTGGCGAAGTCACACAAAGTGGTCATCAACAGACGATCCAACTTTTGGGTGCCGTAGAAGTGCCTTCTGTGGGCGTGCAGCGGGGTATTGTTACAAGTATTGAAGAGAGTGTGTCTGCTTTGTCTTCGGGGTTGGAGCAGATTGAACGTATTATTGGTACTCCGGTAGAACGGGCATGGGTAGGTTTGACTGGTGCACATATTATTGCACAAAGTCAGCGTGGAGTTGTTGCAGTAGCAAGGCAAAATGGAGAGATTGGGGCAGAGGATGTGGTGCGTGCTGTGGAAGCTGCCAAAGCAATTGCTCCGCCACTCAACTATGAGATGATACACATTCTTCCTCGTCGATTTACTGTCGATGGACAAGTGGGGGTTACCGATCCGATTGGTATGACAGGGATTCGTCTGGAGGTTGATACACACATCATTCACGGTTTGACGACTCACCTTAAAAATATTACAAAAGCAGTGTATCGGACAGGTATTGAGATCAATGATTTGGTACTTTCTATTTTGGCGACCGCGTCAATTGTTACAACACCAAAACAAAAAGATTTAGGTGTTGCTGTAGTCAATATTGGCGGGACAACAACCTCTTTGGTGGTGTATGAAGAGGGGGAGGTACTTCACATTGCTACTATTCCAATTGGTTCTGAACATATTACAAATGATATTGCTATTGGACTGAGGACTAATATTGAGATTGCTGAGCAAGTTAAGATTCATTATGGAGATGCTCTTGCAAAGCATGTGTCAAAAAGAGAAAAAATAGATTTAACGACGGTTGGTTCTGATGTTTCTGAAGAGGTTTCACGTCATTTTGTAGCACAAATTATTGAAGCACGCGTGAGTGAATTATTTGAAAAAATAGATGCCGCACTTGTATCAATCCATCGAAAAAGAATGCTTCCTGCAGGAATTGTTTTTACGGGCGGGGGTGCCAAGCTGGATGGGTTGGTTGAGGCAGCCAAAGAGATGTTAGAACTTCCGGCATCTTTAGGGTACCCTATTGATGTAGTGAGTGTTTCTGATAAAGTCCATGATGTATCATTTTCTACTGCGATTGGATTGGTGTACTGGGGTGCACATATGGATGTAGTACCTACAACACATGTCTCTTTGAGACAATTAGCACCATCATCATCTGCACTACGAGCGGTAGCAGATCATATCAAAAAATTTATGAAAGCATTGGTACCGTAAATATACGTGAGTAGTTGGTGTGATATACTCAAAATACGGGTATATTTTGTTATACACACACTGCTTTGACATTGGTATATACAGTGTGTACAATACTATATAGGAGTACTCTCTATTGAGTACAAAATATGTTCAATAAATAGAATTAAGTTTATATTTTGCCACCTTACGGGTGGCCACCCGCAGGGTGATATCTTGATGTTTTGAATCTTAATCGTATGCCTCACATAAAACCAGACGTTGAAACATTTGCAAAAATTAAAGTGATTGGGGTCGGTGGTTCCGGCGGTTCAGCTGTTGACCGTATGGTACGTGCAGGTATTGCGGGTATTGAGTTTGTGGTGATGAATACAGATGTGCAGGCGCTGCATCACAATGCTGCATCGCGAAAACTACATATCGGTAAAACAGTTACTCGTGGTCTTGGCGCTGGTATGGATCCAGAACAAGGTAAACGTGCGGCTGAAGAGAGCCAAAACGATATTCGTGAAATCGTCAAAGATACTGACATGGTATTTATTACATGTGGATTGGGTGGTGGTACTGGATCGGGTGCATCTCCTGTCATTGCACAGATTGCAAAAGATGCAGGTGCTCTCACTGTGGGTGTAGTGACACGACCATTTAGTTTTGAGGGACAGCAACGTGTGGCGATTGCTGATGATGCGTATGCGGCATTGGCACGGAGTGTGGATGCAATTATCACTATCCCAAATGATCGTATTTTACAAATCATTGACAAAAAAACATCCATGTCTGATGCATTTAAGATTGTGGATGATGTGTTGCGTCAGGGGGTGCAGGGGATTTCAGAAATTATTACTGTACCTGGGCTTATCAATGTGGATTTTGCGGATGTGCGTGCGATTATGAAAGACACAGGATCAGCATTGATGGGAATTGGTATTGCAAGTGGTGATGATCGTGCGGTAGAGGCAGCCAAAGCAGCGATTAGTAGTCCGCTACTTGAGCTTTCTATTGATGGTGCTCGTGGCATCCTCTTTACGATCACTGGTGGGACCAATTTGGGTATGCAAGAGGTGGCAGAGGCGGCCAAGATTATCACCAACTCAGCAGATGAAGGGGCAAAAGTTATTTTTGGTGCAGTAATCGATGAGACAATGGGTGATGATATTCGTATTACTGTTATTGCAACTGGTTTTGAAGATACTGCGCAACGTTTTGCGCCAAAACGAGATACATTTGAAGAGGAAACACGTTCGGTGTTGACACAGAAGAAGAGTTTTTATTCTCCTACTACGTTTCGAAAACGTCCAGAATTTAGTACACCTGTTGTGGCACCAGTATCACGTGTTGTTGAGTCAGGTCAGGATGATGAGGATGAAGAGGAAGAAGATGAGGAGGAGGTACAGCTTCCTACACCATTTATTTCTCGTCCAGTAGCTGCATCAGCACAAGCTGCTCCGTTATTTCCGCAACCTCGACCATTTGTAGAACAACAGCGCACTATATCAGCAAAGGTGGACGATGATGATGAAGAAGATTTGGAGATCCCTGCGTTTTTGCGAAAAAAAATGGGTGGAAGGTAAGAAATATTGTAACACTACAATACAAAAACACATGCCACATCGTACATAGGGTGGGTTAGTGTGTTTACGCGTTGTAGTGTTTTTGTGTTGCAGTACATAACTATTATATGGCACTGTACGCTCGATACTTCTCTATGGTATACTATTTCACATATGCACTGTCCAGTTTGTAAATCCAAAGAGACGCGTGTACTTGACTCTCGTATGACTGAAGACGGAATGGTTGTTCGTCGTCGTCGTGAGTGTGCCACATGTGAATATCGTTTTTCAACACATGAGGAAATTGAGCTTCTCGATATTGTGGTTATAAAAAATAATGGAGCGCGTGAAGCCTATGATCGGAGCAAGCTTGAGGCTGGTATATTGCGGTCATTGGTCAAGCGTCCATATACACAGGAAAGTTTTCATAATCTTATTCATAGTATTGAGCGTGACATCCAAAAACAAAAACAACGTGAGATTACAAGTAAAATGCTTGGAGAAATTGTGATGAAATGGTTGATGAGGTTTGATACAGTCGCGTATATTCGTTTTGCCTCAATTTATCGTGCATTTGCCGATGTAAAGACATTTGAAAAAGAAATTCGCTCATTACCAAAGGGGAAGCGGGTGGAGTGATGTCGGTATGGAGCGATAGGCGGTGATAAGACGATATTGTGGTGATATTTTTTATATCACTATCGCTATGTATCGCAACATATCATTTTTGTATTCTTTTCAATATATCTTGTAATGCCTCGATGTACTCAAACTAACTCACTTCGTCTCACTATACACTACATATGCTCGAACAACCCTCAATCAACCTAGAAGAAAAACTCAAGCAACAGCAAGAAATGTTGGAGGTAATCATGAAACAAAATAAAAAAATTCAACGACGTTTGACACTTATTGTGGTGGCAGGATATGTGAAATTTTTTCTCGTACTTTTTCCACTATTAGCAGCTATATTTTTTTTGCCACCGCTATTAAAGCAGGTGACACAACAATATAGCGCATTATTTGATATCTCATCGGGCACAAACGGACAAAATGGTACATTTGATGCTGCTGCAATTCAAAAAGCAGTAGGAGATCTGTCGCCAAAAGACGTACAAGAGATTTTGGGTGTAATTGGTCGATAGTATATGCCTCATATTGCTCAGACAAAAATTGTTGCAACGCTTGGTCCAGCGTGTGCAGATAAAAAAATACTGTCGCGCATGATTGATGCTGGGATGAATGTAGCACGCATCAATTTTTCTCATGGTACACACGAGAGTAATGGAAAACTCATCGCGACTGTTCGTGCGCTTGCAAAAAAACAAAAGAAAACAGTCATGATTTTGCAGGATATTCAGGGACCAAAAATGCGTCTGGGGGTACTGCCAGAAGCAGGGATTGTGCTGAAGCCAAATCAGTCCGTTGTATTTTCTACTGATTTGGTCAGTGCTGCAAAAAAGGGACATATCCCGCTTGATGTGCCAAAACTAGAGACCTTTTTAAAAAAAGGCGAGCGGATATTGATTGCTGATGGAACGATTGAGGTGGTTGTGACAAAGATAATAAAAAAAGAGATTGAAGCAAAGGTGGTAGTTGGTGGTACAGTCTTTTCACACAAAGGACTCAATTTTCCTGATTCTATTATTCCACTACGTCCACTGACGCAAAAAGATAAAGATGATTTACAATTTGGTGCGAGTATCAATGTGGATTTTGTTGCAATTTCGTTTGTGCAAAAACCAGAGGATGTGGTGGAGGTGCGTGAATTGCTGCAGAAATATCATAAAGCAGTGGGGGGTACAACCACAGTACCGCATATTATTGCAAAGATAGAACGTCGTGAAGCAGTGGATTGTGCAGAAAAAATACTGGCAGTAGCGGATGGTATCATGGTGGCACGAGGAGATTTAGGTCTTGAGATTCCAGCAGAGGAAGTGCCTGTTATTCAAAAAACATTGATTCATCAAGCAATAACACAACATAAGTCAGTGATAGTCGCGACACAGATGCTCGATTCAATGCAACATTCTCCTCGACCAACACGAGCAGAGGTGTCTGATGTGGCCAATGCGGTGATTGATCATACTGACGCGGTGATGCTTAGCAACGAAACAGCATCAGGATCGTATCCTGTTGAGTCGGTAGAGATGATGTATCGTATTATTGTTGAGACAGAAAAGTCGTTGTTTGATGATGGGGTACTGAGCACATCTCAACGTATTTCCGTACCCACAGACGAAGCGCTTGGGGTGATTGCGGCACATATCAGTGGTATGATTGATATTGGGGCTATTGTTGTTCTCTCTGATGATGATACGCTCTCTCGTACTATCTCTCGTCAACGTCCAGAGGTGGTAGTATATCGTATTGTCTCGCAGCAGGCACATATCAGACATGCAGCATTATGCTGGGGTGTGATACCACTTGTGGTGGCAAAAAAACAACCAAAGATAATGGTGCACTATGCATTGACATATTTGGTCAAACAGCATTTGGTACAGAAAAGACAGTCGATCGTGGTGGTTCTCTCACATGTGACTATGTCTGGTCAACAAGTGCATACTGTTGAAATTATTCGTACGTAAGTATTATATGAATGTGGTTCGACGTTTTTTTATTTTTGTTGTTGTGTGGTGTCTTGGGTGTTTACCTGTGATGCCTGTATTTGCACTTCAAGAAAGTGCTCACTATAGAGTTCAAAATGGCGCTGTTGGAACACTCGGTGGACAAGCATCATCGGGTTCTTTTCAGCTTAATTCTGGGGGTATTTCTCCTGGTGGTAGTGCACAAAGTGGTAGTTTTGATATTCAAGCTGGAGCTGCGTTTATAAATAATGTTGATGAGGTAATACCTCCTACACCAGGTCCATCGGGCGGGGGAGGTGGAGGTGGTGTGCGAGATGAGACGACACCTCCAGAACTTGTGTCATATCGCATATTTCATATTTCTACCAATACGGTACGGGTTATTTACACAACCAATGAACTTGCTGTGACTTTTGCCCAGTACAGTAGCGGTGCTGTATTTGATCGATCTACGCCACTAGAGATGAGTCATGCGACGACACACGAAGTCTATCTGACACAACTGGCACCTGGTACACGATATGCACTGCGTTTTTTTATGCGTGATGTAGCGTACAACACTGCTGTATCTGAGACAGTATTTTTTACGACACGATCTGAACAAACAGCGGTACCAAATGTATCATCTCTGTCGGCGCGTAGTGTGAGTACACAAGTATCATTGAGTTGGAATAATCCTGTGTATGATCAGCTCGGTGAGATACTGGTGATGCGTGGTGGGCAGGTTGTTTTTGTAGGAAACGCAACATCATTTACGGATACGACTGTAGTCTCTGGACAATCATATACATACACTGTGTATGTTCGTTCGATAGATGGACGTCAGTCTTCGGGTGCGCTTATTTCAGTGACTGTTCCACGTGTTCCAACTGTATCTACCTCGACACCTGTCGTACCAAGTGAACCAATACAAGAGGTTCCTCAAGTGACGCCCCCAGAGACAACATCAACAATACCGATTACCTTTCCATTTTTTGGACCAGAGAAGCCAGTGTTTATCCCAGCACAACCACCTGCGTTACCAGAGCACGTACAACCGGTTATTGATATCAAAAAACTTTCAGATGATGTCATATCGCTCTACAGTATTACAACGCAAGTGACAGAAACACAGACAATTAAATTTTGGCAAACAATCACTACTATTTCGGATGTCTCACGTACTGCGATTGAGCGGCAGGTAGGAAATATTTTTGACAGTATTGGTCAGATTGATTTTTCAAAGGTGAGTTTGTTGCCAAAAGAAAAAATAGCAGAACTTGAGACGTCGCTCAATGTGAGTATTCCAGATGTCTTTTTGAAACAATCAGGTCCGTTTG
>ERZ724522.424-NODE-424-length-27828-cov-4.601087_pt1 | contig 27828 bp, 32 predicted proteins | sample MGYA00376055_ERZ724522 | MGnify/ENA primary metagenome ERZ724522 (study PRJEB28724, sample SAMN07190884) | wastewater metagenome | isolation source: effluent of sewage treatment plant in Hong Hong | place: Hong Kong | collected 2016-03-17 ...
GATTCATATTGTGAAGCATCTAATATAATTTCTTCATCCGTTCTATTTTTATAACCATCCTTATTCATATGTTTGGTAGCATCTTCAAATATACCCATTCTTTTGGATGCCTCATATGCATTGCTATTCGTAGACCATTCGCTTATGGTGCTATATTTCTTTGCATCCAACATAACATCATCATTTGTCCACATACGATGCAGGGGTTTCATATGCTCTTTGCATTTATCTAAAATTTTATATTTTAACGCCCAATTGTAAGAAGACTTAGAATTTTTCTGCCACTGTGACACATTTTCATATTTCCTAGCTTCTTCTAGCACTGAAATTTCAGACCAATCTTGACGTTTCAATCGCTCCATGTGTGTGCAAAACATATCAATATTACCAGTTCTAGTAGCCGCTAAATGTGAGGCGTTTGATTTTTCTTTCCATTCTGCTCTGGTTTTATACTTTTTGGATTCCTCTAAAAGTTTGCTCACGGTCCATCTTTTGTTAGATATTGATCCTCTAGAACCTGCACCAACACTATTCAATAATATATAACCATTACCTCTATATAAATCCATATAATGTTGTTCCCTTATAACCATATCAGAAAAAGGAATTTTATCTTCTAATATAAGTCGTTCATATGTTGGGCATATTTTAGCATGTTCAAAAACTGGACCTTCGGTTTTATGTTTGGCATGTCTTTTGTGTGGGACCACGGATAAGCCAATATATGCATGATTATCAGTAAATATATAAGCATATATTACACCCATGTCAGATGTGTAACAGTTGGGTTTTATTTTCATGTGTTTGCTACACTCTTCCATTATTTTTCTACGAAGAGCAGTCGTATAAGAAACTGGATTACTTTTTTGCCAATCTGATTTATATTCATATTTCTTTGCTTCTTCTCGGATCATATCGTTTGTCCATTTCATATTTCTTCGTTTAATATCATTTTGTCTAAGAATACAATATAATTTGGATTCAGATACATTATATGTTTTGCATATAATATCTATTTCATCATCAGTGTTGAGATATGCATCAATTATGGTTTGTTCGTTCATATTGTTTCTATTTATCATTTTGATATCAGAAATCAATCACCCCAACAAAAATCCCCTACTCTTTCTTATTTCTCTTTTCTGCCAACTCGTTCAATTCAATTAATAGACTCATGGTTTTACCATAAATGAAAGAAATAAATGATGATGCAAAAGGAATAGTTAACACATAAAACCAAATAGACTGAATAGATGCCAACCAGTAACACATTAATCCATATGAATATCCTACGTGCCATCCAGTGCAGAATTCACATCGGAAAAGCTCGGTCAGAAATTTTGAATGTTTTTCCCATAATGGACGCAACCCAATTTTATCAACAATTGTTGACTGAACCATTGTCCAGGTAACACCAGCACACCCCATTAACAGTAAAAATAAATCAACTAAATTCATAATCATAATTTATCTGAAAAGTATTTGATTTTCAACTTGACAATAGTTTTGAATTATGTTATACTATTAGATGATTAAAAGAGACTTCTTTAAACTTATCAGTGGCCTTTTAGGAAGTTCAGCCCTTCCTATCACAGAAACGGCACCCACATTCCAACCATTTGCAGATCTACATAATAAATGTTATTCAACATATGAAGACGCATTTTCCGCTATGTGGACTGCTGAAATTGATAGAGAAATGATTTTACTAATGTTGAAAATTGCTATTGATGTAGGTGATCCCCAAAAAATGGATTTGGAATCCCACCAAAGATATGTCGATAATTCTGAAATTCTTAGAAATTTAGAGTTTAAAATTGAACCATTTGTATCGGGATATAAAATCGTAGTCAATGAATATAAAACAAATTGTTAAAAATAGTAATTTTCAAGGAATGATCATTCCTTGAAAAACTTCTCCATAATATCTTTATATTTAGGTAGATATGCCTTTGGACAGTTTCCCAGCCGGACATTCACAATACCATTATGATAAGCAGTGGAAAACAATACATTTCTCTTAACTTGTTCCATCATTTCCATATATTTTAAAACCCATTTAGATTCACATAGATGTAAAACTTCTCGCCTAAAGTTTTCTTTCCCATGCAATTCTACTAGTTTCTTTAATTCTTCGGATGATCCATAATAATCTTCATAATCAGATTTAACGAAGGACACAACTTTTTTCTTTCGCTTACTATTCTTTGGTAAAGTTTTTTTCTTTTTCAGGTTCTTGCACCCGACATACATATAAGGAACTCCCAGATCAATTTCTTCTTGTGTAATATTGGTCCTGGTAATCAGATAAACTATCCCAAACCATTGTGGTAATTCTTCATTATTAGGCAGACCAATCCATTCACTCATTTTGGATATTTATTGATAAATATGTTCTATGCGAGTTTTAATTGATGCCGTTCCTTGTGATTCCTTATATGCAACAGATATTTCCCAGATTTCTATTGAGCGTATGCAATCTGCATATCTTTCAATGGCAATGGGAGGAAATGGATGGGAATTGATTAAAGATACTGTTGTTCATACTAGAGATTATTATAAACTTATTCCGTGGACAAACGGCACATCAATTAGTGCAATCACATTCTATCCATCTTATTCCGGTAACTGGTTAAACAATATTGCAGGTGTTTCGATTCCTAATGATGATCGGGGAACTATCTATGGTGATATTTCTAGTGTGCAATTATCATCAGGTTCAATGATGGCATACTTTATGTATTAATTAAAGATACTTCCCATAGGTCGAAGTATTATTAGTCTGTGTAGAATCAAAATTGGATTTTGTGAATTCGTCAACACCATCAGTTTTTGGTGACATTTCTGGCGGATTTTCACCACCTGGAAGTCTACCATGTTCTTCGGTGTCTCTTGATTCTTCGTCCAAGAATCTTTCGGGTGTAACTCCAGGTTCAAAGCTGTAGTTGAATCTAGTGCATTCTAATTTCCATACATAATGACCGGCAAGGAAATCAACAGTATTGTTAACTACATCTGTTTTATCATTTACAATCCAACAAATCGGAGACTGGTGAAGGGCTCTATCACAGGCACTATCTTCAATAGTAAAAATGTCGCCTGCTAATGGATATGTTCCGGCATCGGTTTTTCCCCACACTTCTTCAAAATGTCTTATAGGAATAAAAATAGTTAATTGTTCTGAACTTTGGAAACCGAATTTAGTTAGAAATGCGGAATATTGTTTGAAATCAACAACAGCTTTCATTCGTCTCTCGAAATGGTATCCAGAGTGATCTTCTCCATAGATGAAGTTGTGTGTGTTAAAATTATATTTGATTGGCTGATATCTGATAGTCATCCCAAATTGATTAGCATATTCCATTGCATATTTGTGATATACTTCTTTCATTTCTGACTTCTGCCCACACTTCGGAATATATGATGATTCTTGAATACCTGTTTTGACAATGCTATTAGAAGGATTGAATGCAAAATCCTTGGATGGATTGAAATTGAAGCCCTCTATGTTATATGACACAATGATATTTAACTAAATAATCTATGTGTTAGAATATAATTATAACTTTGAAATAATGTCAAATCTTGCGTTCTTTGAGTCCGCATTTGATGATACTATTATATGGAGATATAAACACAATTTGGATACACATACCCCAGTAGATCCTATCAAGATAAACTATATCTATGGTCCAAAACAAAGAGTTTTACAAGATTTAAGGGGTCAGCCAGATGCAGTAAAATTTCCAATCTGTGCAGTGCAAATGATGGGACAAGGACGAGACGATAGTCGTTTGAAAAATAAATTAGAGACGATCAATTATAAAACTGATACCGGAGAATATATTTCTCTACATGCCATTCCTTGGAATATGAACGTGACTCTCTCAGTTCTTGCAAAATATCAGGAAGATGTGGATCAGATTGTTGGTAATTTTGCAACAATTGTAAATCCATATGTTATTTTTTCTTGGAGAGAACCAAAAAGTGGAAAGGAAGTTAGATCTGAAGTTCATTGGGATGGTCAGGTTAATTATACATATCCCACTCATGGAGGAGATTTAGCACCAGATCAACCTTGGAGATTGGAAGCATCTGCAAATTTCACCATCAAAACATTTTTATATAGAACAGCAGTAGAAAATGTTCGTCCAATTTGTAAAATTAATCTGGATGTTATTCCGACAGATAGCTTCTATTGTAATTATAATGTGCTTTCAGCATATACTAAAAATAATGAAAAAGATCACTTTGATTTATATGGTTATCCACAACTAAGATTTGTAGATAATTATTATTTCAAAGTCGGAGATACACCGACTATACGATTACAGGGTGATGGTTTTAACACTGTATATGGATTATTCTTGTCTGGTAGCAATCCTCAGATGTATCCATTAACTCAATATTATCCAACAAGTGGATCGAACGAATCATTTTATGGATATGCGGTTGATCAATTCAATATTCCCAGTTCACAGGAAATTATATTTGATGTTCCTGCACCCTCTGCATTTGGATTCTGTGATATTATTGCGGTTAATCAATGTGGATGGTCTAAATTAACAACCGATGCAAATAGATGTGGACGAGTATTAAATCCATATCCCACTAGTTTACCTGCTCACTATTCTTGGTGTGTAGAACAATATCCGTATCTAAATGGACTAATCATATCAAATAATTTGAATGATAATTTGGAAATTAATTGCGATGAAGATATTATCGTGGTTGAAAACGATGTGATTGATCGGGATGCAATTTTGGAAAAAATTAGGGAACTTATGGAATTGGGCGGAATTACTCCCGAAGATCTTTAATTAGGTGTCCCATTCAGTAATAGTTGGTTCTCCGCCAAAAGATTTTACCCAGGGCATCAATTTACCAGTAAAACATTTAGGACATATATCAATAGAAACGTTTTCGCCAGAGCCATCATTACCATACATTTCACCAGTCCGCATATTAACTTCTACTTCTGTTACATCAAAAGAGTTTTCTTTCCATTTATCTGAAGATGTATCGCCACAAATATCACATGTAATACTGGTCAATACTTTGGTGGTATATTTTCGCTCAACTGGTGTGTAATTTCTCATGATCGTAATTTACCCGCATTACTACATTAGTCAAGAACTATTTCAAATTAAATAACTTGAATGTCATCTTGTGGACAACAAATAGTTATAAAAAGACCGGCACATCAGCATCTACATACTGATATTCCCGATTTTGATTCGTCGGTTACAAACATTATAAATTCCACAATTTTGAACAGTGCGTCAGCAAATTGGAATTCTGTGTATTCAACTGTTGAAGATTTATCTGCTGCATGGAATGCGGGCGGTGGAACTGATTTGCTTTTAGTTTCACAGAGTTCGGCTTGCTGGAATGCCGCATGTTCGGGTAACACAGTTTTCCAAAACAATAGTTCAGATTATAATTCTGTATATTCGACAGTCCATTCAAATTCTGCAACATGGGATTCAGTCACAACTTTCAATAGTAAATTTGTTCATTTATCTGGTGATATAATGATTGGTGGACTATCCTCACCATCATTGTCAACCAATACCCTATATGTTGGAGCAAGCACCATATATTTCATAAATTCGGATGGGCAAGTAGTAAATTATTTGAATAGCCAGGATGTCCTTAATTTTAGAAATAATTTTACATCAACGACCGGAAATTCCGGAAATTGGGAATCCGTATATTCAACTGTCAATGATTTATCTGCACAATGGATAATTGATTTAGATAATTCAGAAGTCAATAATTTTGTATTTTCAAATAGTGCAACGATTTTGGATGTTAATACTGTTATTCAAGATAATTCTGCAACTACTTGGAATTATCAGGGAAATGATGTAAAAGCATTGTCTTCTAATTGGCAAAATACTTTTACAGATTTTAGCACACAATCGGCTAACAATGCATCAGTTTATTCAAATGTTTTGGCGACCAGTGCCAGTTGGTCTGGAAAGATGTCGGGTCCAACTTCTAGCACGGCAGATGCAATAGCTCGATTTAATGGCACTTCTGGAACGGTTATAAAAAATACATCAGCAGTAACCATTGATGATACGGGTATAATAACTGCCCCTACGTATAAAACGACTCCACAAGTAATCACTGGAAAATATATATCGGTCAATAATTCGGGTATAACATTTGGGACTTCTACTAATGCCGGGGCAATAGCATTACCAATAGCAGGATTGAGTCAAAATCTAATATGGTATCTTCCAACAGATTCTGGAGGAACATTGGCCCTTTCTAGTGATTATAGATTTGGTGCATATAATACAGTAAATTCAAATTCTGCTACGACCTGGAATTATCAAGGGAACGATGTAAAGGCACTGACTGCTAATTATGAGGATATTTCGACCGTTGTTCAGGCTAATTCTGCTCAATGGGCTGCTGGAACATCTGTTGAGGCCGATCCGGTTTTCACTACTTGGGCATCGGCCAATAGTGGGAATTATCAATCAGTTTATACAACGGTTCAAAACCATTCTGCAATATGGGGATTAAGTGGCGGATCTTCAGTTGATACTTCTCAATTTTATCCAATTACTGGTGGTCTATTGGACGGTAATTTATTAACTAATACTATTATTTCTGCAAATTCTGCGAATTTTAATGTAGTTAAATTCACAAATCTTTCCAATCCATCGTGGGAAGAAGGACGTGTGTTTTATGATAATACTGAACATACACTTGCCTATTACAATGATAATTCGGGAATGACGGTCAATATTGGACAAGAACAAATTGTTCGAGTATATAATGGGACCGGTTCTGATATAATCAACGGACAAGTAGTTTATTTGGATGGTTCACACGGAAATACTCCACAAGTGTTTTTGGCAAATGCGGTCTATACAAATGATAATTGTGACAAAATTCTGGGAATTGCGACCACTGATATTCCATCCACCGGAAACAAGATTGGGTATGTTACGACCATGGGGATCGTCCATGAAATAGATGTTGGAACAGATGTTTATACAGAGGGTGATAATATATTTCTTGATGTGATTGATGGTAAGTTCTCTAAGACCTCTCCAGAAAAACCAAATCATATTGTTGATCTTGGAATAGTTACGGGAACTCGTGGGGGTGGTTCAAATAATATAATTGATGTTATTGTTCGGGTGAATGAAAAAGGAAGACTGTTAGATTTACATGATGTAATTACATCATCTCTATCATCCAATGATATTCTTCTATATAATCCAACCTCTGGTGGATATTGGTATAATTCGACCAGCAATAATTGGCAAAATACATATTTAATCGTCAATAGTAATTCCGCACAATGGGCAATAGATACCGATAATTCGGATGTCAATAACTTCGTATTTTCTAATAGTGCTACTTTGTTGTCTGTTGAATCGGTTGTGCAAACCAATAGTTCAATCTGGGCATCTACCACTAATACACTTTATGATTCTGTTTATGCCACAGTAAATTCTAATTCTGCAACTATTTGGAATTATCAGGGAAATGATGTAAAAGCATTGTCTTCTAATTGGGAATCAGGATATTCTACTGTAAATGCTAACTCTTCGACTTGGAATTCTGGTGGGGGTGGAGATGCAGAAGTCAATACTTTTGTATATAATAATAGCGCAACAATATTGGATGTTGATACGGTTATTCAGTCAAATAGTGCGATTTGGAATGCCGGGGGATTTATTGATGGTTATGGTTCGATTTACAGTAATTATAATGCATTAGCAGGAGATAAACTGGCAATTTATACCACTTTAAGTGCAATAGCTATAACATTACCAGTTTCTCCATTATCAGGTGACAGTGTATGGCTATTAGATGCGCAAGGACAATGGCAGTCAAATAATGTTATTATCCAAAGCGACCAAAATATTCAAAATGTTGAACCTCCATTATATTGTGATGTAAACTGGTCGGATATACAGTTGACTTATGTTGGCGGGTCAGAAGGATGGAGAATATATCCAAGAAATATATCAGACGTTACACCCGTTGCTTCTACGACTTCAGTTGGAAATAATTTATTAAAAGCATCGTTTGGAATCGGAGTAAATGGCAATGGATACCCCGTATTATCTGGCAGTAAAGGGTATACCACAATTCCATATGATTGCACCATAAATTCTTGGACAGTCATAACAAATACTAGTAGTGAATATATATCATTTGATATCAAAAAATCTTCGTATTCATCTTTTCCAACCAACACATCAATTGTTGGAACAGATTATCCATATCTATCAGCCGTATATAAAAATACGAGTTCTAATTTATCGTCCTGGTCGGCCAACGTTTCAGCAGGAGATATTTTAGAATATCAGGTTAGGGAATCGACTTTGACTCAAGCCGCATATATTACATTATTCGCAACAAAAACCAATGGCTAATATATTATTAACTTCTACTCTTGGCAAAGAACATATTGCATCTTTGTTGTCTACCACCCCACAAAATCCTATGAGAAATATAGGGATTGGGAGTGGAACACCGACCACAACTACATTGGGTGACGAATTTAATAGAAAAGCCGCATATTCAATAACATATTCACAAAATATTGTCACATTTTCCGCCAAATGGGATATTACCGATTATGTATCAGGAACAATTAGAGAAATTGGTATTTTTAATTCGCCCAATATTGGAAATGGAACTATGTTGTGTAGTGTAAAATGTGATCCGATAATAAAAGGTATAATGATAGTCTCACAATAACCATCAATCTAACAATAGTATAAATATCCTTTTATATGGCGATCACAACATTAGACGGAGCAATTGCAGGAATGCAGGCACCAAGAGAAATAATAAAAGCAGTAACACCAACACTGATTGCGGGTAAACCCCAGTCTTTATTCTATTTAGGTGGTATTCCTTCTGCGGGTTCTGCTCCAACTCCTGGTATTGGAGGCGAAGTGTTAACCTCTGTAACAGGTCAAATACCTTTTACCAATCCGGTTTCTGGTAATACATATCTGGCAAGATTGCAAGCACAAGCAACCGTGGGTGGATCTCTATTATTATGTGACAGACTTTGGCAAAATAGTGGTATTGATGTTACCTTGACATCTGAACAAACCTTTACCGGGGCCGCACAGATTCCAGCAAGAGATATGAATGGAACTAATGCAGGAAACGGTGTATATGCTGCTGTTGAAGTATCAACTGCCACCGGAACAGGAACACCGACATTGACTTTAAAATATACAGATCAGGATGGTAATCCTGGTGCAACCGCAACAAATTTATTTTCTACTGCAAATACCTCCTCAATAGGCTCATTCTATCCAATTGGTTTAGCTGCTGGTGATACGGGTATTCAAAAAGCACAGTCATTGACTTTATCCTCAACCTGGACATCTGGAACAATTCATGTGGTATTATATCGAGTTATTGCCCGTCTAGAATTACAAGCTCAATTACCAAATGCTATAGATGCCATAACGTCTGGATTTGTTAAAATACATGATAATAGTGTTCCATTTTTAGTCTTTATTCCTAATACTACGACTGCAACGAACATACACGGACATTGTATTTGGACTCAAGGATAAGTATTTTAAATGACAACCGGACGCGCACCATTTTCTTCAGCATGGGGATTGAAATATAGAACCATGAATCGTTTAGAATTTCTTATAAGAACGACGAAAAATCCTTCAAATCAACCGCACCCAACAATATCTTGGTTATTGGACCCCATCACAATTTCTTCTACAAATTTAACCATATCAGGTGTAACCAAATCTGTTGAGTCAGTAGTAATAATTTCCAATTAATATATGAGCACATATTTAAGTCAGTTATTTTCTTCTAATACTACGGTTCTAGCAGCAAATAGTGCGAATTGGGTATCGTGCTACACAAATGTCAATGACAATTCTGCATCTACCTGGAATTATCAAGGAACAGATGTCAAAAATTTAACAGCTAACTGGCAAAATACTTTTACGGATTTTAGCACACAATCGGCCAATAATATAGATGTTTATACTACTGTTCAAACCAATTCTTCTATTAATTGGAATTATCAAGGAACTGATATCAAAAGTATTTCCGCAAACTGGCAAAATACATATACTAATTTTAATAATCAAAGTGCAAATAACGCATCAGTTTTCACCACAGTTAATTCCAATAGTGCTACATGGGGAACTGGTGGAGGTGGATCTACATCACCAACCGATGCAAATTTAATAATAGGTTTGTCAGTGTTTATGTAATAAATATCTAACATGCCCACATTTTCTAAGAACACATTATCACATAGCACCAACGGAAAATCAATAGTGTTGGCATTATCAACAGTTCCTGGAACATTATTACATACTACTGGAACTTCTAATTCTATTACTGATGAAGTGTGGTTATATGCATCAAATTGTTCGATGTATGATAGTATTCTGACATTATACTGGGGCAGTAGTGCATCAAATGATAAATTAATGCAATTAAATGTCCCTGCCTATGCTGGACCGGTTATTACTGTTCCGGGATTGATTTTAACGGGTGATGGAAGTAACGGAACATCAGTATATGCATCGGTGACATCACCTAGTTCAGTTAATGTGGCCGGTTATATTAATAGGATAACTCCGTAATGCGATATAATATTAAAACCTTTCCGAATCAAAATAATGTAATTTCTAAGGGAACTACAAACACATCGGCATTGCCGACAGAAAATCCCGCAATATATACTCGTCCGGCTGATTGGCTGGCAATGCCATCAATAACAAGTTCTGATCAAAAAATTGCATGTTTAGTTGCAATTTTTTCAGAAGGTTCAAATTTTATTGCATTTACTCTAGCAGGAAATTATACGGTTGATTGGGGAGATGGAAATACCGAAAATGTGTCTTCTGGCGTGACCGCATATCATCAATATGATTATTCAACTTATGATGTATCTAATACCACGCTATGTTCTCGTGGATATAAACAGGCAATTATAATCATCACCCCTACAGGTGGGGCGAATTTGACTTCATTAAATTTTAATGTCAAACATAATCAGACGGGTCTAAATCAATATGCAACACCTATACTAGATATCAATTTATCTGCACCAAATTGCACAAGCTTAACATTAGGATCAAACTCACCCACAAATACACAACTTCGTTTAATGGAGAGTTTCGTTTGTTTCAATTTAACATCATTAGCAACATTTTCTAATACCTTTTCATATTGTGCTAATTTAAAATTAGTGACTTTATATAATTTTGGACTATCAACTGCAAATTCTTTATTTTACAATTGTTATAATTTAATAGAAGTTAATATCCCAGACTGTTCTAGGTTTACTACAACAGCTGCTATGTTTCGTTCCTGTTACAGTCTTCAGGCCGTCAATATTGGAAATTTCTCTGGCCTGTTAACCACAACAGGAGGTGTAAATGTCGGGATGTTTATGGGATGCACAGCATTAAGACATGCCCCATATATTTATACTCCGAATGTAACTAATGCTAGTTATATGTTTTATGGTTGTTATGCATTGCTTGACATACCAGCATACGACTTAACATCTGTCACGGATACCAGTTTCATGTTTTATGATTGTAGATCATTGAAAACTATTCCCTTAATTAAAACACCTGCATTAACATCTATAGCCAGCATGTTTTACCAGTGTTATAGTTTACAATCCATTCCATTACTTGATTTCGCAAATGTTGTGGGATCAAACACCAATGTGTTTTATGCATGTTATTCATTGGAATATGTTCCCCCACTGTATCTTAATAAAATTACAAATTTTACCGGTTTTTTTCAAAATTGTCATAAATTAAAAAAAGTTGATATAACAAAAACTGCGGCGGGTGTTACCTTTACTAGCATGTTTAATGCATGTTATGATCTAATGTCTGTTGCTGCAATGAATACTTCTTCCGGAGCGACCTTTACTTCCATGTTCCAAGATTGTCGGTCATTGAAAGATGCGCCAACACTTACATTGAGCAATGCGTCCAATACATCACAAATGTTTTATCAGTGTAATGCATTACAAAATATTCCTAATTATGATCTAACTAAAGTTACTGATTTATCTCAAATGTTTCGCTCATGTGCAGCACTGACAACTGCCCCCACCGTAACATTATTATCTGCAACAAATATATCATATTTGTATGATGGTTGTCTATCTTTGATGAAAATACAATCAAATTTATATACTAACAATATCACAAATATGGACTTTGCTTTTCAGAATTGCAACGAATTGCCCAGTGTTTCTGCAATGGATGTCAGTAAAGTGACTAGTTTTAGTAGCACCTTTAATGGTTGTCCGTCGTTAGCCAGATCTTTCTTATCAGGCGGAAAATATTCCATAAGTTATGCAGGATGTAAAATATCCAAAACCGAATTAGAGACAATGTTCACCAATTTAGGAACAGCTTTCAATTCATCACAAACCATAACAATATCAACTAACTGGGGCGCACCAACGCCTGCCACATTGTCAATGACCACCACTACCGGTTCATTGACCGCCACTACCGGATCAAGCACTGCAAGCATTAGCACAGGTATGCAGGTTACGGGAGTAGGAACACCGTTGACTACTGGCATAGCCGTCACCTTTCAGGATACAGGTGACACATTTACGCTGAACAATCATTTATTATCAGATAATGATGAAGTGTCTTTTTCTACGATCACTACCACCACAGGTATATCGGTTAATACAATATATTATGTGGTTAATGCAACGACCAATACTGGACAACTGGCACTAACACCAGGGGGATCTCCTATTACATTAACTAATAATGGATCAGGAACAATGAAATACCGAGCGACGGTCGTGACCGTAAATTCGGGATCAATTGTTTTTGACAGACCAATGGTTTCTTCTGCAACCAACACATTGTCGTTTCGATTGCTAAAAACTGGAACAGCATTATTGAAAGGCTACGCAGTAACAGGATAATTTTATGGATAATACACAAGGATTTTATAAAAAAGACAACAACCAAATAATCTATGCACCTAACATAGTTGAAGGACCGTTTTATATGTTGGTCGCAGAAGAACATGAAAACTATGAATATCCGGTTGATGGTTGGATATGGGCATCAGATTTAGATGATGCAATCAATAAATTTGTAGTGCAATCTACCACAGCTACCAGTTTTTTGGTATTTCCTGAAAATTATAAATTGCCCACTGCCGAAAAAGACGAAGCGGAGTTCACAAAACTTATTACACTTTTACAATTATCTTTACAACAAAATAAGATTTTACCATCCACCGAAATAACTATATGGGATGAATCTAAAAACCCTCACAATATTACGGTTGAACGGTTTTTAGAAATTATGATTGATTATGGAATGTTCTGTTATTCCCAAAGATAGAACTAATCTTTCCAACCAGCAAGATCATTAAGTTTATCAATATCCTTGTTGATTACCGCATCTTCAATCGTTTTTGATTCTTTTTGTTCTTCTTTTTTCAACTCAGTTTCTTGAATTTTTTCAATTTTCTTCTGATGAAGAAAATCGGTAAGAGATTTTATATTATTCCATATAGAAATTATGGTGGCTATAATGATTTGGATCGTTTGCATAAAATGTATAAATATATTTATAATGTTTTCCGATCCTTCTACTCTCAACACATGGTCTCAGATAATCATTAATACCATTGAAATCATCTTAGGGGTGGGTGCAATAGGAGGATTTTTGTGGGGGGGATTTATTTGGATTATCCGACCAATAAAAAATCTTATCAAACAGTCGAAGACTAAGAGCAAACAGAACGACATTCTTATTCAAGCACTTGAGAAAAGAATAATTCCGTTTATCGATTCTATGACTCACGAATTTTCACCAAATTCTGGGAAGAGTATTAAAGATCAGATGAATCGTATAGATGATGCCATTAGATTGGGGGAATTAAGAAGTAAAAATATATCAAATAGTTTGGTTACTACCGGAGTATATGAATGTTCGCCCACAGGAGATTTTACATGGGTTAATAATGCACTGGCTGATATCTTTGGTATGAGCAAGGATGAAATGTTATACCAAGGATGGTTGTCTGGAGTAAAACATACTGAACGTCAAAAAGTTTGGAGTGAATGGCATAATGCAGTTAATAATGATATTCCGTATGAGTGTGAATATACGGTTGTCAATCAAAAAACTAGAAAAGAAGTTTTGGTCAGAACTTCTGCTGTTGCGCACCGAAACCTAGATGGTGAAATTCTAGGATTTTATGGAACTCTGTTCATTCCGTAGACCATCAATAAAATTATATACCATTTTCTTTAATTGCGTTTGATAACTTCTGTCTGGATAAATGTTACACTGTTTATCTGACATGGAACAAACTTTTTCAAAAAATTTAGGACTGTCCATATTATTTTTATATGTTCGTCTAATAAATTTTTCTTGTCTGGTGTTAAGTGGTGCTGGACGAAAATAATCCTCTTGAAAAAATAAATCTAGAAAACCCATAGTATAGGTATTTACTTCTTGTTTTTCTCTCTTGCTTTTTTAAGGGCTAATAGACGACGTTTTCTCATGATTTTATGAAATAATTTGCAAGTTTCTCCCGCCTCCGTTCCGTTTTTGTGCTTCTTTTTACAAGAATTGTAGTTAAAGGTGCCATCTTTGCGCATAAAATAAACACGCCTAATACCAGTAGAATAGGGATTTAAACAGCACTTCATATATCGAAAATCTGGGTGGTCACTTAACATAATACCCGTTGGAACAGTGCATTTAGTTGCTTCTTCTAATAATTCAGCAACTAATTTATCAAATTTTGGTGTCATGTAATTTATTTACAATGAACACAACCATTTGCGATATTCACCAACGGATGAAAATCCACATTTTCGGGCGTTCTTTTCATCCTGTTCATAGTAACAGAATTGCATGAAATTATCAAAACAATCAGTGGACAAATATCGTTGGTATCTTGCTTGTGATCTAGTTTGTTTGATTTTAGGGACCACGCCCATACCCAGATATTTTATTTCCCAGGTTGGATGAAAACGTTTAGTCGGTTTCTTATCTCCATCAAAATGAATAGAAATATAATGGTTTGTTACACCAACAATAACGCCCTGTTTTGGAGTCTTATCACCCGTATATTCTACACCCTTCCCAGTTCAGCAGGAACACCATAGTGATTTCTAATATATTCTAGATTTTGCATAATCTATTGGATGATGTTGTGGACAGTCCTGATTTTTACAATCGGTGTTCATACATTCATAAGTGTCCAGCCATTCTCTATCATATTCAGCACAGGCCAGATCAAAATCTCGGTCGGTCAAATATTCTTCTCTTTGTGGCGCACCATCTGGATAGGACGCGGTTTTTTGTAACCAAAAATTAGGAACTTTAATTTTATTCATCAAAAGGTTTAGTGAAAGGTTTAAAATTAAGTCCAAAATTATCCATACAGTAATGATATGCCTGAATAATATTGGAAGGCGATATTCCTAATTTGTGTGTTTTTGATGGAATAAAACTCCATGTTCCAGGTGTTAAATTTCCGTCCGAATTAACAGGTTCTCTTACAAATTTGAAAGATGTTTCATATCCCCACACAGGGGATGATTCGGTAAAGATCACTTCATATTCAATAACATCTACATAATACCCCATTGCACCCAAAATAATTTGTTCTCTTTTCATGTGGCATTGTAAAACAATATCACGGAATAGTCAACAACTATTTTCGCAAAGTGCAAATTAGATATGAAATTAACCAAAAAAGAATGACGGAACTTCCGAAAATCTGAATTCATCCCGAAGTTCCTTCATTAAGGTCTCTATTCTGGTTGTTCCTTGCTGATATAATGAATCACCGTTCAATGTCTGACCAGAATATAATGTGGTATTTCCAAATTTACTTCTGATCATTCCAATTGTTTGCATTGCACGGGCCAAAACATATTCCCTAATAAAATATTCGGACAACATTTCTTCAATTGGTGGCTCTACTTTTACACCAATAATATATGCTTGTTTACCATTACTACTTCCCATTGAAGAATAATTACAACATGTAGAATCACCCGTAGGTCTAGGTTCGGGGTGGACTCTCAGATATTGGGTCTTCGGATCAAACGAATAACTGACATATCTAAGCATTTTCCTAGTATGTTCAATAAAACTCCTTGCCATGTGATAAGTAGTCAAATTAAATCCACCTGGATGACCAAAATTACGTTGGCCCTGTAAATCATAACCAAATACACTACCCATCAGTGCATAATCAAAATTGAATAACACATCTCCCCCAGACCCCCCGAAGAATCCGCCACCAGCACCCGATACATCATCTACCGCAAATACTCCATGAACTTTTCGTCTTCTCCCTAGTGCATCATCCCAGTTCGCAGAAATCTCTGTGCTTACAGTCCCGTAGAAGGTCGTGGAAACCTGTTTACAGAAGCTTACATCGACTTTAACTTGTTCTGGGGTATACCGCACACACTCACCGTATGCACTGTTATAATAGCTCATTGTGAAGCCATTGTTATTCCACCCACATCTGTAACCCGTTGCTTCTTCCGGTAATGTATAGTCTTTGAAAAACTGCACATCATCCATATACATCGGACCATTAGTAGAAATCGCGGAATTACAGAGAACAAAGCTCGCAACAATTCCATCATTTGAAACCAATGGAATACTGCCGTTGATTGTGCAACTAGGAATACCATTCAATCTTACATGGGTCGCGCCCGAAATATCGGTGGCCGATAAATCGAATACCTGTCCATCTGAACCAGAAATCACATTTTTATAGGTCTCAAAATAATATGCAGAGGTCTCAGAATTATAGGTGGAAAGAGATGAACAGTTACAATTGCACTCTGAACAGAATTGTGTAAAGTAAGATGAAATTGTGGAGAAATCTGGATTATTATGCTCAACTTCTACCGATGATAATGTGATGGCCGTCAATACATAATTCCAATTGGGTGAAATATTATATTGGGCAGATAATGCAGAACAACTATTAATTAGATCAGTATTACACTTAGGATAGATATAACCCCGGCCTTTTCCGATATTAACGCACGCTTCAACAGGAGGACCATATTTTTTATCCTCCGGATAGAAAACGTCAATATTATAATAATCAATAGGAATGGCCGAAAGTTCGGTTCCCATTGTGGACAGTGGCACAGAATTCAAGGGATATTCAGTAAAGGCCGATATGGCGGATGTTAAGGGTGATAGAACAGGATCGTTCTCAAAATCAAAAACTAAGGAAGATAATGAATAATTTGATGATAATTGATAATATTGGGAACTTACGGGATTAATTGTAATACAATCAGCCTGACAAACATTTGTCGCAGTCCAAGGATTTTTCTTATCATATGTTAGGTATAGATATTGCCCAGAAATACCTGAAAATGGAGTAGAAAGAGGATCATTTATATTGAACTCCGTAGGATATACAAATGGTGTGACGGACAAATATGCTGTCGTGGTTTCGATAGGTTGACAATCAATAACAGTAGATGTGATTGTATCAACGACTGTAGTAGTATAACAACCCATTGGTGTGCATCCATAAGAAATTATGTCATCGAGTTTTACACCACATCCATTTTTGTAGTCATCACTAGAAAAAACTAAATATTCCTCCTTTGCACCCCCACCCCATTGACTAAAGACCTCTAAACTTTCGTCAATAATGGTCGCCCACATGCCATCAGTTAATTCAGAATCGAAAATAGGGAACCCCAACAAATTTTTAGTCCTATAAACTAAATCTTGATAGGTCTGTATTTTAGGTGATAGATAAGTTGATCCCCATCCTGCTGGTGCTGCTGATGACATTAAGCATTATTTATTAATCCATTACTTTCCCGAAATTAGACCGGTTCTAATATCATTAGCAATAACTTGTAACAATACTTTTAGATTTTTTTGATCCAATTTTTGACTTACAATATCACCATAAAAGGTTTTATATAAATTTACCATAGATGTCAGTGCAGCACGGGCTTCTGGTGTTTCTAATTCTTTGATCTTGGCTGTATCAATAATATTTTGTAGTGCTTCTGGTGTAAGATTTTCGTTTAGTGCAAATATACTAATGGCATCCGCAATCATTACAAAATATTTTTGGGTTTCTGGTTTCTTGGTGATTGCTAATGTAATAGCAGGTGGAAGAACCGCATCAACCACACTAATTGCTTGTGTGGGATTAAATTGTGTGTTTGATGTGGTTGAACACGAAGAAAAGGCAAATATTGTTAGAAGAGAAAGAAATAAATTTTTCATAATGTAATATACTTATTGTTTAACCGGTGTTGGTTCTGTTGGTGCGGGTGCTTGCCCACCAGTTTCTTCTCCACCACTAGTGGTGGGCTCAGTTGGTTTACCAAAATCTGGTAATGAATTATCGCCTCCTGGAGAAGGTAACGATCCACCGCCACCTCCACCCAGATCCATTCCACCTAAGTCTGCTTCTGCACCAGCGGCCTGATCTCGTAATTGTTGTCTGAAGTCAGGTCCATTCGCTTCGAGTTGTGCTAATACAAATCTATGACCTGCATCATTTTCTGCCATTGATCTATTTTGAAGAATTTCATTATCAGACATATCTAATAACCATTTCATCAAATATGTTTTAGAGAAATGTGTGTCTGCTGCCAGTGCATTGTAATTATCGACTTTCATCGTAAACATCTGTTGTTCACGAAGGGCAAAGAAATTAGAAGGTTCATTGAATTTTACATCAATGTCCTCTTCCTTCAATTCATATTGGTCCCACCAAGAAGTATTGGCATCTTCCAGTTCTTTTATCTCATTTTTATAATCTTCAATAACAAGATCAATATTAGTAATCTCTTCTTCTAACAATTTTTTCTTTTCCGTGATTGCAGCCACAAGAATATCGTCTTTTGCTTCGGATTCCAGTATAAGTTGATCGGTCAATTTAAATATATCTTCTTTAAATTCCGCTTTCTTTTCTTGGAGGACAGTAATTGATTTATTAGTCTGTTTCTTTTTCTCTTTTAATTCTTTATTAATTTCTTCTACCAGAATATCATAAGAATCCCAGGCAGATGTCGTGAATTCATCTTTGAAAATCTGATTGATTCCCATTGAATTGAATATATTTTTACCTGCCGGGTCTTTTTTATCAGACGGAACACGAATGTCTTTGATACCCAATTTCTCTGCATTCTCAATGATTTTCCGGCCCTTTAGTTTAAGATGGATAATGAAAGTTCTTTTAAGTGCCTCTGACCACCTGACTTGCATCTTAATAATTTCTTGTGCAAATTTTAGTTCTTCACGGGTGATTGCTTCTCCATCAGAGAACGCAGAATCACTATTAAGACGACTAAGGGGAACTCTTAGAGATTTATATAATTTCTGAACAAAGAAGTTCAGGATTTCTAGATTTCCCATTGTCTGTGCTCCCCCACCAACAGAGTTAACAGTCGATGCTTCTCCTCCATTTGGTTTTGGAAACCAATAGTTTTCCAACATTGATTGAGGATCATACACATTTTCAATCTGACCAGATTTACTGATCGTTTTCTTTGACCAGAATTGTGCCATCATTCGCTTCAAATATTGCTCGGTTTTTTGTGCAGGCATATTACCGGTTGCAATATTAAAGACCAGTCGTTCTGGTGCTCGGACCAACATGTAGATAACTGTCGCATCCTCAATTAATGAAAGTTGTGTATATGGACCATGTGCGACCGCCAGATGAGGAACCCTGAATTTTCTTCCACTTGCTTCCCATTTATTGTTGAAAATATAAGTTACTTGCTGTTCATTTAAGAAAATCAATTGTTGTGCATTTGATCTTTTTGCAGTTGAATACGCATATTTTCCAGTTTGGAATGGATAATCATCTTGGACTTTGGTTCTCAAAATAAAACTATCAATCAGTTCATTATCAATATCATAATACAGCGGATCAATCCGATCTGCACCAATACGAGTAACACCCAGGATACCTAATTCAGGTTTCTTGGCACTCACAATATTCTCAAAGAATAATTCGCCTTCTGTTACATAGTCCGTTGCATACTGATTACCTTTTTCCTTCATTTTGAAACAATGAAGAAATGTCTGAAATTCTTTTTCAATCAATTCTCTTACTTGTTCATTGTAATCTCCGTGCAATTTACCTTTGATTATTTCTCCTCTTTCATCTCGGACAAAGAATTCGTTTGCAATCTCTCCAATAGCTTGTTCAACCTCTGGATATGCGGCCATTGTTCGGTAGGTTTTTAGACGACGGTTCTTATCTTCCGAATTGGAATTATACATCAGTTGATGATAATAGACGTTCGGAATACGTCCACCATTGACCGTGAATTCTAGTTGATGATCATACTCTGATGTAACTGACAGTCTATTAATCTTCTTGTCTTTGGCAATCCCAGAATTAGCATAGATATCAAATTTATTATTGATTTTCTGGGTTTCTGAGTCCCCGAATATAGATCTTGCATATGGAAGACTTGAAAGTGTTTTGTCTAAAGCAGAAGGCATTTGCTAAATATTTATATTATTGAAAGCCTATAACAAGATTTTTGATTTTGTTCTTGATTTGATATTCCAAACATGGTTAAGTATAGGTCTATGAATAGACGTGAAATCATACAAAAGAGTGCAATGATGGCCACAGGCTTGATCGGTATTAATGGCTTGGGATTCGAACCGGAGGTTGAAAGAAAGTTTGATATCAAGATTTTTAAAGAACTTCTGATTAAAAATGGAATTTCTGTTGAAGATGATGCTACTAGTTGTATGGGCGTATTCGATAATGGTGATCCTTTCTATGTTAGAACTATACGTGCAGAAAAATACGACACACCCGAACAACATATTGTAAATGCACTTCTAAAAGAAGGTGCATCTAAATTGAAATTTTATATCCACACTGAACAAAAAATTACAGTCGCACCGAATAATATACCAATAGGTCGGAATAAAATCAAAGAAATAGGTGTATATTATGACTTGGATACATTTGAGCCAAAAGAAGGAATGGTTACAAAAGTGGTGAACGATATTATTAGATTTGCGACGGATAAAGATATTGTTGAAAAATTAACAGAAGAGCAATTACGTGATATAATGAAATCTAAAAAAGAGCCTTATATGATAGAAGAAACGATACTATCCGCCAAGAATAACCCACAAAAAACAGCTATGGGATTTTGGTTGGATAGAACCGAAACATCGTGTCGTGTAGAAAAATTACCGTTTCAGCTTATTGTTGGCTAATCAAAAATAACCTCGTTTAGTTCAGTATGAACAGGACTGATCTTTGGAAGTAATTTTTTGATCGTCTCAGCAATAACCAATTGAGTTGCTTCATCTTCAATCTGAAGGTTTCTGATTCGGATATTATATTTGTTTGATTTGTGCCCCTTATAACGATTTAGATGGTATGAAATTATTTCTTCCATATGGGTTGTTGTGGGGGTTGGCATATACCAAATCATATCAAACCATTTATTCCAATAAAGATTGCGAGCAATCGCACGAATTTCGTAAGAATCTAGTGGTCGGTCATAAATTCGTAGATCATTAATTTTACCCACGAAATATCCTTCGTTATTCAGCGAACGTTCAACATTGCGGGCACCTAATTTACCTGAATGACCTCCCAATATAAATGGGCTCACTTTTGATCCGTAGTCAATAAAATATATCCCGTTAGTAATATTCTGCACAACTTGTTGTCCATTAATATAGACGGTCAAATATGTTTTATTGTTTATAATTTGGTGAGTAAATGCCAGATGGGACCATCCTTGTAATTCAGTGGGTGATGTATGGATCTGCACAATCTTCTTGGATGTCCCACAATTTAGATTGACCTTCAATGATATTGCGGGGTTGGTTGAAGAAATAACTTTTCCACCCACAGTCGAATATTTTCTTTTAATATCGAAATTAGTGAAGTCACCTTTTACATTGATCTTGAAATCTCCACATGCACGGAGATTCACCACATCTTTTAGATTAATTCTTTTCAAAATCCTTCCATCTATATTAAGTGAAATGACATAATTTATTTCGTTGAAAACCAGCCAAAGAGTATCATAATCAGTTTTACCATTATCGTTTTTAACGAATCCTAGTTCTTGATTAAAGGTCAATAGATTTTGAGGAAGTTCAAAAACTTTATCAAAAATTTTGAATCCCTTGGAATCTATTTTTAATAAACGGTTTTGTCTCAGAATATAGATATTGTCATCTGAATCTATTTTGAATGAGGATACTCGTTCCCCCACATGATAGAACAGATTATTATTTTTGTATAGATTTATTCCATTAATTTTGAAAATATTGTTCTGACTATCGACGGCCAAATGATCTGCAAAATCTTTGTGTAGTGAGTTATTCAAATCAAACGTAAAATTGTTATAGGTCGATGCACTTGCACTATAAATAAGCTCTCCATCGGAGTCAAAACCTGAAATACGAGGACTTCCAGTGTTATTGAAAATATAAAGATTATTATCTTCATTGATCTCCATTCGTGTGATGTTTGCGGTTAATGGCAAATCAATGACTTGTTTGATCAAATCATCCGTCTCTAATTGATAGATTTTCTTATTCTGCGAATCATAAATCCATCGGACTCCAAACATATCGGTCGTAATCAGATCTATCTTAGCAGCAGATAACGACAAAGATTGCAAGACTGATTTTTCCAAGACTTTTATTCCACGAGGATTGAAGCCATAAATTATTCCATTCTCTGTAGGAAGAGTTAATAGATTTGAATTTGCGCCCGTATTGTAGAATAATCCATATCCTTCTCCGTTTGAGAAGTTTCCGAAATATTGGGTGTCAATTCCGGCATCCCATTGATCTTGATAGACCCATAGACCGACCGACATATCATTTTTATCTAATAATTCATTGGTTGGGGGGAAATGAAAATGGAAAGTTCCATCCATATTAAGCTCCGAATAAATTTCATCAGATATCGGACTAACCGCAAATCCCTCGATCTCATTATATTTCATTCGGTTCGTCCAACTGTCAACCAATAAAACTTGATTAGCTGATAATGAATTAATATAGGTCTGGTTTCTTTGCGGTCCATGTCTTAGATATTGAACGCGGTTTTTTGGAACAAGATTTTGACTTGCAGGACGATCAACAACCGGATTAATTGCGGAAGTTGTATTAACTAATGAAAGTAGTGCATTGCCTTGACTAATATTATTTGGATCATACCATCTTTCCATCCAAGTATTTCCGCTCAACCAAATACAGAGAGGTAGACCATTAAAATTGGATGTATTAAAATTCGTATCATATCTATCTAGGAAGACCAGATCAGAGTTTGCCGGACAATTCCCTTCATAAGATCCGTTCTTTTCAAATCCACTATTCTCAATTGAGAAACTTGGGATTTCGGGTGGAAGAAAGAATTGGGTATAATTATCAGTCTTGAGAACTATGGGCGTCGCATTTGTCTCATATTGTAGAATTAGATTAGAATTTGGTGCCTGATAAATCGCATTATATTCTCTACTGACGGTCGTTGAACTGATTTTATTATAATCATATTCATCATTGATCCCCATACTGGATTTCAAGGGAATTACATTGTATTTGAAATCGTCTTTGTATGGAGATGAAAGCAGGAAATTAGATTTGATTTGTTGGGCAGATGAAATATCAACCGACTTATTATCCGTATAATAATTAAATTTGGTCTTTAGATCCGTATCAAGGAAATCAAAATTTTTGGATTTTGTTAGGAAAGTTAGATTGTTGTTCTCAACCGATACATCAACAACCTCTTGAAGTGCATAATACTCCACATAATCAACACCCTCATAGGAAGAAATCGCAGAGACAGTCGTGAAATTTCTGTCGGTATTGAAAAACTGATAATCAATATTTTCAATTACAGATGAAAGGGGGGTCAGTGCGATGGCAGAAAGAATCACAACAATTATTTATGGCACACAAATGACAATAAATACCTGAATATGCAATCGTTTAAAGAATATTTTTATCAAATGCTGTTAGAACGGCAAGATATAAAACATCAAAAAAATGCACAGGCTTGGGTTGAGGACAAAATTAATCACATTAAAACGGGTATAACTTCACTGGCAAATAGAATAATAAAGTATCATCCTGAAAAAACAACACATGATGAAAAAATCGATCTGCGAAATGAGACACAGAATATATTCAATTATATATTAAGTCCAATAGTGTTTAAAAAAGTCACAAGCGAGACCAAGGGAGAATATGATCCAAAATATCATTGGATATATGTCCACGACAATGATGTAGTTTTGCACCTATCTGAACTAGAAAAATTGATGAAGATTTTCATAGCGCGATCTGATAAATTTGATATGAGGCAAATAAAAGAAAATGGTGGTATAAATGTCATAAAAAAGAAAATCCAATATCATCTGGAAAATTTCATCACTGCCATAGACAAAGACCATATTAAATCCACTATATACCACGAATATATTCATTCCAAACAGGACGAGTTCTTTAAAGGAACAACATCACTCAAACAATCATATAATCGTGGAGCAAAACAGCAAAGCAAAAAACAACAGATTCTAGACTTTTACAAAAATCAAATAAAAATGAACAAAATGACGGTTGATGAGGCAGAGGCCGAAGCTAGTAAACGAATATCACATTTAATAAATTCTGAATATTATAATGATGCTGGAGAAACAAATGCATATATTCTACAAGCATTCAATGATATTATCCAAGATAAATCGATCAATAGTTTTCAGCAGTTTTTATCAAAACTGCAAGAAAAGCTTCAAAGTAATTTGAAGTATTTTAATTCCAGTAATAAGAGAAAATTAGTCAAAAGAGCGTATGAATTCTATACCAATCAACAAGATCAGTCCGTGAAAATATAATCCACTCCTTCTTCTAAATCTGAAAAATCTACACGACCATGCCAGAGTTCTTCACCAACTTCCACCCACTCTGAATACCAATCAGACCAAGTGCAACAACCATCCCCACAATTATATGGATGATCAAGCAATACATCTCTAGCTTTTAAGAATTTGACGTAATCTTTCATTATGTTTCTTTACTCCATTCAATGTTAAGGTCTTCAATTAAATTATCAACTTGATCTTGTGTATATAACCATTGTGATTTATCCACTTTCTTTTTGATTCGGTCATTCAAATCTTTCCTTGAAGATTCAAGTTCTTGTTCCGCGTTCAATAGTTTTTCTTCTAGTGATACGACTTTTGCGGTTTCAAATAACAATGCATTACTGAACCTTTTGAGATTTCTTTCCATTTCTTCATATAGAGGGATGAGGTCTTCTCGATTTTGATTGAATGCCAAGTCCAGTAGTTTCTTTTTAAGCGTGTCCATTGAACATTGTATCATGACCAATTTCAATGTCAAGAAGAATTTACTCCGGAATCAAATAATTCCCGTCTTCTGTCAACAATCTAAATCCGTCTTCTGTCAATAGATATACATTATTATCTTCTTCGGCGGTGTTTTCGAACGAATTTAGCTTAACAACCAAAACCCGTTTTTTATTTGATTTTGATCCGGCTGCAATCAATAATTTTTGCCCACCATGATTAACATATTTTTGGAACACGATGGTTGAATTGTAATCTCCATTTGAATCACTGGCGGACAATATACGGACATTCTCCAGTTCTAAACTATCTTTTCTGTAGATGAAATCTAGATCAATATAATTTCTTTGATTGACCGAATTGACTGCTCTAACTGTTTTATAGATTAATCCCAGTCTATTATTTTTCACATCAAAAGAAATTAATGGCTGTTGACCCGATACTTTATCACCTTGTAAGAATGATTCCCATTGGGTTAAATCTTCTTCAAAAGGATATAGTTTTTTTAATTGATGATTATTAATATCGTATTTGTAGATTAGTGGATTGTAAACATCACCCACATGAGATTCCCCGTTTATGGTCTGTGTTAAATTTGAACTAATCCATTGTAATCCACAGATCAAAACCGCTTTTTCTTTTTCTAAAAGAATTGAATCTATATAACAACTACGGGTCGCATTATTTGGGAGTGTTGAATTACTGTTACCCCAATCTATGACCAGTGGTATATTTCTCTGATTTATCTGTGTGGTCTCATAATCAAAATCCAATTTATAGATATTCAAAATATCATGTTTATCCACTTTCTCTACATGAAATAGAGAATCATAAAAAACCCGAATATTTTTGGTCTGATCAGAAGATAAGGAAATCACATTAGATATTTAAGATCTGATTTTTACGATCTTCTGTAATAAAGTTTTTAGATACCAATAAATTTAGACCCTGAATAGTTAGCGGATTATCCGACACAATTCGTTCTGCTGCCAAACACATCAGAAGAAAATATTCAATTTGTGGATCGTCCGATCTTTTGATTGCAATCAATTCTTCGGCGGTAAATTTACTAAGAAATGTCAGGGTCGTCCAAGATATATTTTCCATAATTAGTATGCGGCATTTCCTCCTCGGTCACTGGTAATAGTTAAACCGGTTGTATATGAACACCTGCCTAGTGACAAGGTTCCGCTATTTAAAGTTGAGATGTCCCTTAGATCACATCCATCTATAGTTGTATTACCTGCATTTCCATTGGTTCCACCATTCACACCGTTAGATATTTCGTTGCTTATTGCACCAGAACCACCATTAAACCGATGATTTCCTAAAATATTGATATCACCCGCATTGCCCGCATTTACTTGCCCGGTTGAAAAAACATCGCCCGCACCACCCCTAGAAATAATAATCGCTAAAACTGAATTACCTCTGATGGTAATATTGCCCCCATTTCCACAAGTATAAGTTGATCCGGATGAATAGACCGATCCAGCAATGGAATACACGTCCAATAAAATATGATTCACCTCAATATCTATGTCACCAGCATCAGCCGAATCCAAATCAGACACATCGCTTGTATTAGCAGTGATAGTCACATAACTTGATTGACCTCGCCCATTAATTGCTTTCAAATAGGTAGACAGCCCAAGCTCACCAAGAGCTAAAGAAAAACTACCTATTCCTACATTAATTATAAAATCATGTGCTGCTGCAACACCAACAATATATGCTTGTGTCAATGTTAGAAATGGATTTGTTGCTGATCCATCACCAGTAGAATCATTGCCATTGGTAGTCACATAATATACATGTGGTTCTAAATAAGTCTGATTAACCCATGTAGCAGAGCCCGTATTGACGGTTGTGTAGGTATTTTGCCAATTAGATGTTAACGATTTAACATCTGTTCCCTGATAATTCCAGGTGGTTGCCGAATTAGCATTAACAACAGTATATAATGGATTTATTCTATCAATTCCGTAATTTGCAGATTGAGACCAAACATATGTCTGCATTGCACTGGTAGGCCAAGTGACAGTTCCTACTGCATCATATCCTGCAAAAAAAGATGATGTGGGGATCGTATATTCTTTGGGAAGTGCTGAAAACTTTTTTTCCATTCAACCTTATTTACATGCGATGAATTTCACCATCTATAGTTTTAATATATAATTGTGAATAAACTGATTTGTTTTCTAATCGGGTTTTTGAATCATCATTAATCAGAAAATATTCGTTTCCCCAAATATCTTGTTGCCAGTTAATTACATTACCAGTCAAGAATGGTAGATTATTATAATATGCGTCCGCACCACAATTAATCAATTTTTGTCCACGTTCATTTGCAGATAATGAATCATAATCCAGAATATAACTCTCGTTTAGACCAATAGTAGAATTCAAATTATTTGTATATGGGTAATATG
>ERZ724522.426-NODE-426-length-27736-cov-8.434558_pt1 | contig 27736 bp, 46 predicted proteins | sample MGYA00376055_ERZ724522 | MGnify/ENA primary metagenome ERZ724522 (study PRJEB28724, sample SAMN07190884) | wastewater metagenome | isolation source: effluent of sewage treatment plant in Hong Hong | place: Hong Kong | collected 2016-03-17 ...
CGCTGTGGGATAGTAAATGCGCAAAACACGAAGTTGACTTTAATGTTGCACCGTGCTACAATGGTTGCAGTTGACAACGTGAGCGAGCGAGGGGGAGACAAGGCAATGACCAAAGTTTACGTGTGTTCCGGCATGTTCGTTGACAACATGCAGCCATCTGAAAACTCTCAGAATGTCGAGGCTGTCTTCCTGAAAGAAGAGGATGCGGTGGCCTGGGTTGAAGCGCACATGGCAGAGCACTACGATTCCGAAGAAGACTTCGAGGATGCACAGGGCAATTCTTGCGGGACGTATGTCGAGTACTTTTATCAGGAATTTGATGCTCAATAGTCAAGGGGGAGCAACATGAACGTGTACGCAGTGCGGGTCTTGCACAACTACGGGCAGACCGTCGAGATTGTGAACGCCGAGAACGAAGAACAGGCACAGGCGATTGTACAAATCCGAGAGGACCAGCGTTGGTCCGAAGGGTGCGTGGACGAGGCGCAGTGCGTCGGGTCGGCGTTGCCGGGAGCGACGGTGGGCATCATTTTCTCTGGTGGTTACATCGAATAGGAGCAACAACGTGCCAGTGTATCGCATCAATGTGTTTGATAACGGGACCTTCCTGTACAGCACAGAGGCCAAGAGCAAGCCGGTGGTGGGGCAGAGCATGCGAGGCGCAACCCGACGCCCCATGCGCATCATTGAGATTGAAGAGCACGAGAACAACGTTATTGATGTGGAACTGATTGAGGACGAGCGGGACTGATAGTAAACGAGGAAAACACGAAGTTGACTTTAATGTAACGACGTGCTACAATGGATACATCAAGAGGGATTGCGCAGGAGCGCAAGGGGTCAGGAGCCAAAGGCACACTGCACCACGACACGAAGGGCTTGTGTTTCCCTCTTGAACCCAACTTCAGCACACAGGAGAGCAACATGCGCATCGTACTGATTGACCGCAACACCGAAGAGATTGTGCACGAAGAGACCGACGTCAATAATGACAACGCCCCGGTCCGTGGCTGCGCTTGGAACGACGAGAATGGCTTCACCTGGGACATCGTGGAAGTCGAGACCTTCGGTGACCAAATGTTCGTGCAGGTGCTCTCTACTGATGTTGGATGGGAGGGGGGAAGGTAACATGAGCATGTGCTTCATCAAGGACTGGAACACCGGGCGAGTCATGGACGTCGAGGACATGGACCCCGACGACTGGTCGCCCTGCGACAAGATTGAGGTCAACGACACCGTCTGCTTCGTGCGTGAGGTGGACGTGCCGCAGCCGAACCCGTACGACTTGTTCTTCAGTTGGACCATGTATGTAGAGGAGAAGGGCTATGACGAGTAGCCTGTAGATAGTAAACGAGCAAAACACGAAGGAAACTGGTCACCAAAAGGGCTTGACACCCCGCACCAGACGTGCTATAATGGATACATCGGAGCGGTTAACACTTAGTCACAAAGGACACGGTTATGTCACACAAGTACATCCCCACCGGCGAAGTCGTCAAGATGGTGCGTGAGCAACTGAAGGCCAAGTTCCCTGACGTCAAGTTCCGTGTGTACCAGAACCGGGGCGGTTGGACTGGCAGCTTCGACGTGTGTGTGGTGTCTGCACCGTACCAGATTTTCCGTGATGGCCGTGAGTTCAAAGACCAGATTCAGTGCGGTCACGGCGTCTATCACTGGACTGATGGGTCGGAACACACGAAGGAGGGGTTGGAGTTGATGAAGGGTATCAAGGCCATCATCGACCAGTACCACTGGGACGAGTCAGACGCACAGATTGACTACTTCTGCTGTGCGTTCTACTACTACATCAACATCGGCGCATCGTGGGACAAGCCCTTCGTGAAGACGCCCACGAAGCGCAAGGCTACGAAGCGAGCGGCCAAGTAGCGGGATAGTAAACGAGGAAAACACGAAGTAAATTCGGCCCCAAAAGTGCTTGACATGCTCGCCCAAAGGTGCTATACTCTTAGTCACAGGGACGTCATGTCAAGCACACACAGGAGACAGTCATGAAGAACATCGTGGTGTACGCACGCAACGGGGACGGCACGAACGCACACGAGCACAGGAGCGACACGATGGCACGCAAGACACTGGAACAGCACTACGCAGAATTGCGCACGTTGTATTTTAACGACGCCGAACAAATTGCCTGGGCGCACGAACCACGCACTGCGGAAGACTACACACGGTGGCTGAACCTGATAACCGATTGCACCGTGTCGCTGATGGACGTGTTGGAGTACGGTCTGCCGCTGGACGTCGCAGCCGAGCGCAGCGAAGCAATGGCTCGTGGCCTGCGCAGCATCGACTTTGACCTGTGCCTGTCGGATGCTCGCTCGTGGTGGGACTCGGTCATTGAACGAGAGCACAAAGCGGAAGAGGTGCGGTGACATGTAGACACGCTGGTGTTTCTCGCCGTCTTGCATCGGAACAATAGAGATGGCGTGCAGGGGCGCAGTTGCAGCGGTGGCACTGGCCCAACAAGGGGAGATTAACCGCTGACGTGACAGTCGCAGCACACGACAACGAGAGCGACAGAATGTGCCTCAGTAGACGGCGATGGTCCGCTACTGACCCCGTGCACAGGAGCGGAGCGGTGCACCGCACAATAATGAGATACTGGTACGTTAAACTTAGTGTAAGGAGCGAACGATGGCGTATAGCAACTGGGGTGGAACAGTGTTTCGTAATGGTGAACCGCTGCCTGAGCAGTGCGACGCTTCCCCGTATCGACTGATTGGAGCACCGGACCCTGAGCGCTACGGCTCAAGCTATCACGCCATCGTGGGCGCAAGCTATCACGCCATCGTGGGCGATGTGGCGAGCGGTGATGTGGTGGCGCTACTGTACAAGTCTTATGTGTCCGGCGTTGGTCGCTTCATTGACGGCCAGTTCCATCCGCTCTCCGAAGAAGAGTTGGAGACATGGATGGAGGCACACGCACACGAGAGTGCAGACGGTGACCACGTGTGGGTGAATTTCACCGATGCCCAGGGGAACGCCTGGAAGGGTGAGAGCGGGTACGAATTCGGCAACGGTTTTGACGAGTGGTGCTAGTGTGGCGCAGCCACAGAAAGGGGACAACGCATGGAAAAGGTAACGACTTTTGAGGAACTGAAGGCACGTGTGCAGGCGACCAAGGACGAGGTCACCAAGGCTGTGCAGGCGCTCATTGACGCCATGCCTGACGGTGTCATGGTGGACGACGTCACGGTGTATTTTGAATACGTGTACGCCGAAGACGAAGACACCTGCGGGTGTCGCAAGCGCATCGGTTCCAGCGTGGACAACGTGCGCATCGACGTGAACCTGATTGGCGTCTAGGACCCGCTAGAGGGGCTACAAGGGGCCTCAAAATTCGTTGTGGTAGTAAATGACCTGCAACGAGTTTTCGAGGCTCCTGGGCCTTCTACGGGGCCTCTACGGGGCTGCTACGATGGTGCCTGTACCGCTGATTGTGTTGGGTGCGCTGCTCCTGGCAGCGTGGCTCGTGGTGGGCGTGTATTGCTATACGAACACGGACGATGGTGGCTACGGGGGCTGGACTTGACAAGTTTGGCCCAAAATTGAAAGTGGTACTTGACATGCTCCGCTGACTGTGGTACACTGGTACTCAGTTGAGCGGAGCATTTTAGTTTCCAAGGAGCGATACATGATTTTCTACAATGTAGCGACCGGCAACACCATCGAGTCTGACGATATTGAGCGAGACATCAAAATGGGCGACGTCATCACCATCGGTGGTGCCAGTAAATTCTCCTGGACCAAGGACGAGATAGAGGTCCTGGTGTGCAAAGTGGACGGCTGCGAGTGTTGGGCGTACATCATTGACGAAGGCACTGGACGCTGCGACTACTGCGGAGAGCACCGCAAGGGCATCACCCCGCATCGCATGGTGCGACCGGGACAGCACGACTTCGACGGCGACGTGTGTCCTGAGTGCATTGACGCCATGCGCACCTTCGGGTGGGTGGACGCCAGGGAATACAATGGCGGTTGCGCTGATGAGTGACGCCGCTGTGTTCGTGGGGGCGGTGCTTGGTGTGTCGGTGGGGCTGCTGTACATCGGCTTCCTCACCGGAGCACTGGACATTTTCGCTGAGCATCTTGGCCGTTCTATTTTGGCGTTAAAAGGGAGAGTGCAACACATGAGCGAGCAACGTTCAATGAGTGCACCAAACGACTGGACGTGGCCCCTGCGCATCATTGATGTGGAGGGCGCTGTGCAATTATCAGACATTGAGGATTACGCCGCCACGTCGCAGGTGCCGCACCCGTACATCTTGGGAGAGTTCAGAGAGCAGCACATCGGCCTCTTGTGTCCTGCGTGTAAGTCTCGTGGTGCACGTCGTTTCATGCGCCCGTACGTTGGGAAGTGGGCAGACAATGGGGTGTTGGTCACCGGGCATCGTGGGGGCTGTCGTGTGCACGTGTGCGATTGCGGCGTGGTGGTGGTGGGTCCTTCATTGTACAGCTATCCCTTCATCGCTCGTTATCGTGTGGCGACCTTGAACCAACGCACTGAGCGCATCGAAGAGGACTGGGGCAACACATCCGACAAGAGCGTGTGGGCGTGATAGTAAAATAGCAAAACACGAAGTTGACTTTAATGTCGGGCCGTGCTACAATGGGGACATAAGAGCAAACACGCAAGAGCACAGGAGAGCAAAGATGAAGGGCAACAAGGCGCAGGAACTTCCGAAGATTGGTTTCACGCTAGAGTCTGACCCGAAGCAACCGGGCATGCGTGTGCGGTGGGAGGTCATGAGCACAAACACTTGGAAGTCTCCGGTCGGGAACAAGGTGGATGGCTCGGTCGGTTACGCACAGTTCTTCTGGCACCCCGGTGCGCCTGAGCGCAACTTGGAACTGAAGCGCACAGCGTTCTTCGGGTTCATGACCCTGCAAGAGTGGAACGACTTGGAGCGGTCCGAAGGGACCTTCGAGGCGACTGAAGACGTGCAGGTTGAGGAATAGGAGATACACATGTTTATTAAGGTGCAGGTGGGTGGCGTACAGGTGGACCGTTTCATGGTGCGCAACCCCGACGTGTACATCGGTTCCGTGTGGGTCTCCTGCGGGAGAGCGTGGCGTGTGACGAGCATCGTCTCGGTGACACCGATGGTGATTGTTGTCGAAGCAGAGGACGTGAGCGGGAGGTCGTAATGGTGCAACTGGACTCGTTGGAGCAAGTGCAGAGCGTGACGGTGTTCTACTTCATCATCAACGGTGACGCCGTCCCACTGTACGCAGAAGAAGTCGAAGCGCTCGGTGGTCCTGATGCCGCAAGAGCGTGGCTGGAAGCAAACGCAACAACGGTCCTAGGAGATGCCTGGGACTACGAGACTGATGTGGAGTAACAGGAGCCTGACATGTCGTACTACAAGATTGTAACGCACCCGGCAGAGTTCAACATTGAACACGGACACGTGGAAGAGCGTGGTGTAGGGACACCGGAAGACGCCATCAAAAAGATGCGGAAGACGGTGGAGTGGAACATGAGCGGGAACGACTTCATTGAGGACGTGTCCCCGACCGAGTTCATCTATCATCGCTTCTACGTGCGACGCAACGAAGAGAACTTTGCACGACGCTACAAGGCGTACAACGAGCCTTCAGCCCTGTTCCAAGCGACGTGGATTGACCCGATGGGGGTAACGCCGAGTGTACCCTTCCTGGTCTTCGAGGCGCAGGGCAACGAAGACGCACAAGCGAAGTGGGAACGCTTCTGTGCACTGCGTGGCCTGCCTGCGTCGCTCTTCGTGGTGATGTGGTACGGACACGTGACGCAGTACAACACCGGCTACTACGAGGACGGTGAGCCGTACGCACAACTGGTGGACATCACCGCAGTGTGATAGTAAACGAGCAAAACACGAAGTAAATTGACCCCCGCAGGCACTTGACACCAACCCCCGATGGTGCTATACTGGACTCATCAGCAAAGAGTGCAGGTCATTCACAGGAGAGCATCATGTACACACCTTGGGGCAAATCGGACGGTAGCAGCGTACTGGCAACGGGCATCGTGAGCTACGACACCGAGCGACACGGTGGCTGGCACCTGAGCCGCAAGCGCACTGCGCAACTGTGGTCGGTGGGCGTGCGCTATCAGGATTCGTTCCTGTACGACCTGCGGTGGTGGGAAGAGGATTGTGACTACGCCGTGCCGCTCCTGGTGTTCGCCAAGGACATCAACGCAGCCGGTAACGTCAACGTCGAGAAGATGCGACGTGCGGTGGTGACCATGTATGATTACAAGCCGGAACTGTTCGCACGTTTGCAGGCGAGCGGTGCGCTGAAGGACGCCGAGGCCATCATGGGCGAGACTGTCACGAGCATCATTGAGAGAGAGCGAGGTGCGCAATGAACGTTATGCTGCGAGGTGCGGTGGGGTCTTACGCTTACGGGTTGAACGTCCCCGGCAGCGACCACGATGTGTCCGAGGTGTTCTGTTACGACGTTGAATTCTACTTGGGCCTTGGCTCCGGCAAGACAACGTTCAACCACAAGGACCACAACACAGGGGAAGAGCGCACACGCTACGAAGTTAGACACTGGGCTGCACAGGCTGCGAAGGGTAACCCTGAGTTCTTGCAGATGTTGTTCCTGGACCACGACCACATGAGCGAGGGAGGTGGTCTGCTGTACGACCATCGCCACGAGTTCTTGTCCAAGGCCGTGTACAAGCCTTATACCGGTTGTGCCTATCGCCACTACAAAGAGGCGTTGGAGGGCAAGAACCCCGGCAAGAATTTCATGTCGGCGCTGCGGTACCTGCGACAATGCACCGAGATGCTCACCGAAGGGACCCTGCACGTGTCTCGTGTGGGGCGTGACGCTGAGCAATTGAAGCTGTTGCGCACAACACCGGTCACTAATGCGGAGATGGTAGCGATGTGGTTCGACCACGAAAAGCGACTCAAGGATGCGTACAATGCCTCACGCCTGCCCTACACCCCCAACATGGAGCGCTTGGGTTTTGTGGTGCAGAACGCTCTGACACTGGAACTGTTTGAGATGTACACCGAAATGTAAACTGGTGCTTGACTTCCTGCGCAGGGTGTGGTACACTACCTGTACAGGAAGTCAAGTGCAATTGATACAACGGAGCTACACAATGACTAAGACACGCACAGCAGCCCATTACAGTTTCCGCAACGCCAGTGTGGGCAAGGCTACCACACGTCTCAGCAAGGTGCGCAAGACCAACACCGTGCGACAATTGTCCCTGGTCCCTGCGGTGCGAGTGTTGCGCTACTACGACGTGCGTGCCTTCGGCACTGTGGTGCAACGCTTCTGGCAGGGCGACGACGGGTGGTGCGTCATCGAAGAGCAGCACTGGAACGTGTGGACCAACGATAACGGCGCTACGCACTTCTACGTGTGCACGCCGGACGGTAGCATCGGTACAAATGCGCATCGCTCTTTGGCTGATGCGTTGAAGGAACTTCGTTCATTGCGCAACAGCGCATAACCCAAAAGGAGTATACATGCCGTACACCATTTACAATCATTACGCCGACAAACTACCAGAGAGCGGTGTGCGCATCGCCAGTGGTGCAGATGACGCAGAGGGCAAGGCCATCATCGCAAAGATGGCTGAGCAGGCGTCAATGGAGCATCGCCTCATTGAAGTGCAGGAGACGTGGCTCGTAGCGGAACCGTACTTCTACGGACAGCGCAAGGAACCAGTGGTGACCACGATGGTCCCGCTAAAAGAGTGGGCGTTCGCTATCGACTTCGTTGACCGTGCTGGCACCTTCGCCCCGGTGAACATCGGTTACTTTTGGGCAACGAGCACAGCAGACGCAGAGGCGCAGCGCATCCTGTACTGCCGCTCTCGCAACCTGCCGGAAGACGCCATCACTGTGCGAGCGCTGCAAGTGCTCCCCGACGTGTTCGAGCAAGAGCAGATGCCCGAACGCTTAGTGTGACCAGATAGGAAGCCCGTAGAGGCCCCTAGGACGAGCGTAGAGCGACGATAATTGCTTTTAGGCATCGATGTACCTGAGAGCGTGTATCGTGTCTCTACGGGCTTCCTAGGGGCCTCTACGTGCCTTGTGGTGCTGCACGCTAGGAGCGTGTGCAAGGAGACGATACAATGCGAGTAACGTGTGAGAGTGAAGCGCAGCCGGAAGGGACAACAATCACCGGCGAGGATGTGGGTGGCGTGTTGGTGCGACGCTTTGAACCACGCTTCTGGTACCGTTTGGCTCGGCCAAACTACGACGTTGACTGGAAGTTCCCGCAGGACGTAAAGTATTACCTGATTGTTGACCCTGCGACCGGGAAGAGCAGGGAGCGTGTCTTAGACATTGACAGCCTGACGTATCGCTTGCACGGTGACCTGGGTCCGGTCATCTTCGACACTTGTGCAATGCCGGATAGCAACGAAGTGCGACTGTACACGTACATCAAGACCGCTCAGACACAAGAGTGGGCAGAGGTGTGGGCGACAACAGCAGAACAAATGGCACAGGCGTGCGCAGCACTGTGTGGGTTCGCTCCGACGTTGCAGTTCTGGCAAGAGTCGCAATTGCCCTTCACTTCGTGGGGAGCGCCCATCGATGCTGAGCACGACGACGCCGACCTGCTGCACAATGTGTGGGAGCAGACAAACGCAGCGCTAGACAATGTGCTCGCTGATGCGTTGCGCAGTGGGCGAGGCTCAGTAGCGCAATTGCACAACGTGCAAGTGTCGATGCACAAAGCTAAAGCAGAGCTTGATGTGCTGCGAGCAATGGGAGCGTGGTTCGTAACATCGGCGGCCCTGTCTATATAACCCCCTCTTCAGACTCATTTTGAATTTGCAGATATAGAATTTTCTGGAACTTTTGTGTTCTGGATATCTATATGTACATATATGTATATATAGCTATATATACTCTATGTACATATAGATATTTAAGAGGAACATCAAGTAAACACTAGAAAGAATATAAACAAGACTAGAAAGAATATAAACAAGAACTATCAAGAACATTAACAAAAGATATTGAACTATTTCCTATCTCCTATTGTTCTATAGTCCATATCCTCATTGCACACATTGTGCAACACATTGCAAGACATTGTAGATTGTTCCTGTACATTACCTGAACAAATATCTGAACACATTACAAGATATTGTACAGGTAATGTCTAAGATATTGTATAAGAGATTCCGAACACATTGCACTTGTTCGTATAGCAAAATGGGACAGGAGACAGGAGCACACGTGTGGAATTTGGCTATACGAACAGACGCTCGTGTGCGTAGCACGTTGCGGAGTGTGTGGTGGCGAGGAAATTAAAAAAAAATTTTTTCAAAAAAATCCGAAAAATTTTTTTTTTGAGCAGCCTGGAAAATTAGGCTTGCTTTTTCTCTATACGTGCGTGCGCACGACCCCCCACCCCCCCAGGGGAGGGGTGTGCACTACACGAAACGAGACGCCGGTACAGTTATGCGCCAAAGCGCATAGTTGATTATGCGCATAAGTGCATAATTGAACTATGCATATAAGTGCATAATTGAACTATGCGCATAAGCGCATAATTGACCGGTCCAGGCCGCTCAAGTTTATGTTAACTTTACGGTTATCCTTACGGTGTAAGTTGACAATAACAGGGTGAAAATGGACAAGCGCCAACTTGCCATAATTCAAGGCATGCTGACGCCCACCTGTGCCGGTGTGTCTGTAGTGTCTCACGTTTCGTGGGGCATGTCAAGTAGTCTAGCTTACAGAAGTCCACGAGTTTTGCACTTTGAACTATATTCGTTTCGTCTCTATATGAATTTGACCGATTGTCGGGGCATGCTGTAAAATTGAGAGTATCTGTAGTCAAATTCAAGTAGATGAAAGGAAATGCAACGTGAACGTTTTCATAGTGTCGCAGGGTAGCACACAAGATAGCTCAGATAGAATCAAAGTGCTTATTTATACTGCCTTAACAGATGCAGCACTTGCTGAAATTGCACAATGGGCATATGACAATGCCGGTATAGAGTCGGGTGTAACCGTCGATATTGACCTACAGTCAATTGACGAGAATATCTGTCAAGTTTCGTTTTCATGGCCCATGACAGTGTTTTCGACTTGTTTCCACCCATCTCCCAAGGTTGTCGGACGGACAACTAGGTATTGTCGCACTGAATCTGTTGTTGAGTGCTTTGAGGATATTGAAACGTTGAAAGCATATCGGAACTAACATGCTACTCATCAAGTTGTTGTTACTCTATTGTTCTGTTGTTGCTGGCAATGAACAATTGCACTACGGAAACTTGCCGCTCACTACAAACAGTGCACTGTCGCAATGTTGGATTGTCGATTCAGCATACGTTACTTGCGACGTATACGGCGTTTCTCTCGTTTCGTGGTATTGACAATTTGATATGTCGCAAGGCATGCGCTACAATTGACACATCGTTACAATTCAGTTCATAGAAAAGAGGATGCACCCATGAAAATTGTTAAGACGACACACACGAGCAAGAAGACCGGGGTTAAGTCTTCAAAATGGTCCATCGTGCTACACGTTGGCGATACGAAAGGAGACGTCAAGCACGGTTATATGGTGGCTAACATTCTGGCGGTTGCCGAAACGGTCACACCGGAACAATGGCAAGATGGCGCAAACTGGTACCCCAAAGCATTTGAGGATTGCATCGCCATTGCGCAATTGTCCGGTGTGGATATCGTCAAGGTTGCCGGTGTGGTCGCTGCAATTTCACCTATGCTGCGTTGGGACAAGAATCTTCGGTACGCACAGCGCATTTGTGTCAATTTCATGTCGGGGAAGTTGACCGCTGAAAATGCGCATGATGGCGGTTATGGTGTTTTCGGTCCGAATGTCGCTAAAGCAGTGCGCATTTTGTCGATTGCCGATTCAGATGCACCCGAATTTGACATTGTGTCGGCAATTTCCAAAGTGCTAGACTCCGCTGATGGACCTAAAATTAAGCGTTTCTTCCTGAATATCGTGGGACGTCGCGACGTTGTGACAATTGACCGCCACGCCGCCCGAATTGCCTTTTTTCCTCGTGATATCGTGTGCGGCTCAAGTGGAAATTGGAAGTTGACTTCCGGCAATTTCACAGACATTGAAAGCGCTTACTTGCATGCGGCGCAATTACTGGATGTCTGTCCGGTTACTTTACAGGCTGCGACGTGGTGCACGGTTGCCGCATCTGGTGTTGACCACGAAACCGAATAGCACTTCGTGATTGCCGTCTCTTCCGTCCATCCAACGAAAGCAGGAACTATCATGCAATGGTCAATTGTCGAACGTCAAAACGGTGCGAAGGGTTTTGTAGTACTAGCATCTGGTAACGATATCGCAACTTACGCAAGTGCTATGCTGCGATACTTCGTGCCATCGTTACACATTGAAGAGACGATCACGCTCAATGGCGTACGCATTACGGTACTTGTCATTGCGTAGTTGACCGATTGACAATTGCATATTGAATAGTAGCCGCATGCCGAAAGTTGTGCGGCTATTTTCTTACCTTCAGTTTCCGAACGTTGTTCGGTCATTGTACAGCGTGCGCATTGTGCGTATAGTCAGCGGCTGGCAGTGGGTGCGACCCATCCAAGGAAATCGATTGCTTTAGGGCGCAATTCTCGCAATGGCATCTATGTACCACAATGCGTCTATCGTCGTTCCTAGGCCCTCCTAGGGGCTTTTCTAGCCACGCTACGCAACGAGCACAGCAAACAATTATCAGGCAATGGCGCATGGCGCTCAGCGCATGGCGCAAGTTGACAATAACACAACGTTACAGCGACACACTAGAACACGTGTGCTAGTGGACATAATGCTTGCGTGTTATGTGCGATAGCACAATTGTGCGATGGTGCGATAGTTTACAATAACTATGTGTTATACCCCTTGTAAGGTCAATTGTAAAGTGCCGGAGTCCCGTTGCGTGTGGTAGACAGATAGGAGGACCCCCCTTGTTTATTTCACCACCAAACGCATGAGTCTCATGTCCGTCGTAATTGCTTGTTTCACTACCGTCGCATCACCATCACGCATGGCGTGGTTCTCAATTATCACGTGCGCTATCACCCCATTGCGCAAACACACAATGCGACCATCAGGCGTCGCCATATCGCCCTTGATGCGCACCAAGTACGAGATGTAGTGGCTATTGTGCTGGTAGCGCCCGACCACCCTGCGATACGTGTTGTTAGTCACCGTGTCCACCAGCATCTCGCCCACGTCCTTCTCGTCGTCGGAGCACAGGCTCATTACGTCCAGCAGCACCGTGTGGAACGTGTGCGGCGGCAGTTCAATTATCGGCGCAGTTGCCATAAGGCCCACGTTAGTTCCTCCCAAGGTTCAATAGACGTCGTTGTCAACTTCAGCACGTTCCCGAATTCGTTTGTTGTGACACGTAGCGGTACACGCCCTTTAATCAGGGGCGAGGCGTTGACTGTGAACACCTGCCTGTCTTGCACCATATACGTCAGCGTCGTTCCGACCACGTCGCCATTGTAGTGCAACATCACACTGCACACCGTTTTCCCTGTAGCTTCCACTCGTATGCAGCGCCACAAGTCGCCGTCGTCCGTCGATAGCATCACCTTGCGCCTGTCTGCTCCCCACGCTTGCACGTTGCGTTCGATTAAGAACCTGAAAGTTGACATGTCCACAAAACCCATCACCACAGCACCCCCTTCCAGAACTCGTCGCTCGTTACATTTAGGTTCAACACGTTTCCTGCCTTGAAATTTTCAATACGACACTCACCATCACTTTGGAACATGGTCACACTGTAACACAACACGCACCGTCTGTCAACTGTAACAAACGCCACGTCGCCCATTACGTTGCCACTGTGCACCGATACCCAAAGCTCCACGATACCCAGGCCAGTACCGGCTTCGCTGCGCAGCAGCATCAGGGTATCTCCGATTGGGGTGCTGGCAATCACGTGCCTGCGGTGATTGTGCGTCCACGCATCCACGTGTTCCACCATTGCTCGTACGAAGTCGCTGCGAGTCAGGCGCAGCACTGGCATTTGTTCCATTACGGACGCACTCCCACTATTGTGATTATCTTCGGTATCTTAGCGAAACGCTTATCGGCGTCGCTCTGTGCAAGTGTAACGTGCAAGCGCAACTCGTTGTTCGACGTGAAGAACATCTCCCTTCTGTCTTGGCTGTACCACACGTCCAACGTGCGCTCAAATGATACGTTCATGTACATGTGAGCGAAGGTCCCTGGGAGCGCTTCAAATGGGTCCATCAATTTGTACGATGCACAATCTATCTTGGTGTCAGAGTCGGCCTGCTCGTGCACTTGGTGGCACAGTCTAATGAATTCCTCGTGTGGCAATACAGCAAGATGATACATGCGTCACATCCTTGTAATTTGTACACGCTGTGTCGAATGTGAGTACGAGTAGCCCCAGTAGATGCGCTCACCGTCCACTTCCTCGAAGCGCACCAGTAACTCGTCGTTGTCACGCACCAACATCACGTAGTCCTTCAAGTCCTTCGGCGGTTGCCCCGGTGCCAGTGTGGTCATGTAGAACGTGACTGTGCGCCCCTGCGCATCGGTCTCTTCTCGCATGCGGTACCACACATCGCTCCCGCATTTGTACAAGTGCACATCCTTGCGCACCTCATCGGTGGCAAGTTCTGATAGTGAATTGTACAGGGCAGAGAATTGTGGCGGTGTCAAGCGGTACTCTACGTACATGGCTCACACACCCACAATCGCACACGTTGGTGCGTAGTCCGCAGCGTAGAAGTGCACGCAACTGGCTCCATCCGGCAATATAATCCACCCCGATTCAATGTCCCTGTCAAGTAACACTTGTAGATGCTCGCCAAGTTTGAAGCGTATAGTGTGGTGCTCGACGTCTGATATTGTTACGTCTGACCACGAGACCAATTTCTGCACCAAGTCGGTGTAGTTGCTAGAAGACAACGCCCACGTTTCAATTGTCCTTAATCTACTCGCCACGTTACACCCACCCATTGATTATCTTTGCCACGCTGCCAGAAGTCAGCGAAACGGAGCGGCGATACAAGATGCGGTCGATGCCGTTGTACCCGATGCGCAACGTGTTCTGTGTGGCACTGTACACGGCGTAATAACGATTCGTGTTGAGGCTCACTGTCCAACCATCAGGACCCCGGCTATTGTCCAGGTCCCAACCCATTTGTTCCGCTGCGGATAGCGTGGACCTCACCATTGTGTTGAACACGGCTTGGTGCAATGTCACCGTGTAAATCATGATTTCGCTCATTGTTTCGTTCTTCATTGTCGCTCCCACAGTTTGAATAAATGTCCAGGCGTTGTTCTAGCTGCAATCGCATCGTCGTTGCTGTCTAACATGCGCACCCTAAACAACGGTTCCCAGTCATTGTAATACGTGACTAAATCAAGTTTACCATTGTAGTTCACGAACGTGCAAATTCGTTCTTCCGTGTACGACGTCCAGATGCACCCGTCGTTGTCGTCGGTGTTGACCTTAACCTCGGCGTTCCTGTCCATTTCGGTGCACAGTGTCGCTAGGTACTTGGCGAACTCGTGCGGCGTCAAGCGCATCTCGTAGCAGTTTCCTCCGCAGCCGTGGTCCATCACGTCACCAGCACCTTTGCTGTGTACGGGCTGCAATCCAGCGGGTCAGCGTCGTCCACACGAAAGTCCACCACCATCTCTCCATCGCAGTACACGCCGAGCGTGTTGGTGCGGTAGTTGACGGAGTAGTGGTGCTGACGCCCACCGTCATCGTGCCAGTATATGCGCCCATGAAACGAATGCACCGTCTGGAACGTTGTGGCCTTAAGCGTGTTCAGGAGCGCACGATACTGTGAGGCTAAATCGTTCATAGCAATTTCACTTATAACCACCACCGTTGTCTTCATGTTACAGGCTCTCTGCGTACGTGTAGGTCTCAGATGTCATTTTCCACCACCCATCCTCAGCGAACTCCCACGCAATTACTTCAATTTCTAGCGGAGTCCCGTTCATAGTGACAACTTCGGTCACAATTCGCAGGGTGCCGTGCAGGGTCAGCGACGCAACGAACGACGCCTCATTGTCGGTGCACGAGTAGTTCCAGTGGCGAGACAGCGATGTGTTAAGCACCGCTGGTGTGTTGGTGGTGTAGCGCTCCATCACATCCAGCATCGTGCGCACGTCGGTTACGAACGACTTGATGCGATATCCCAGTTTCATTTCGCTGCACTGTACAATCGACGTTATCACTCTACACCCCCACCACGTTTAACGTGTGCCAACCTGCACCACGCAGCACAATTAACTCAATGCGATAGAACGTGGTTGATGTGTTGCGTATGAACTTAAGCTGCCACTTGCACTCTTTCTCACCATCGTGTTCAGGGATGGTGTACACAATCACCTGTGATGCGCTGTTTCCCGACATTGTTGCTTTAACGCCATTGTGCGACAGCACGTCGTGCGTGGTGGGCCGAGAGCGCAACACATCGTCGGCGTACACGTTTAGGTCCCTTAGTGGAACCTCCCAAGTTGTATCGTCAACCTTGCGGCAGAACTGCGACTTAAAGAACATGTTGCGCTCCTGTTACTTGCGTTTGTACGTATCTTCGATGTTAGCGTCGGTGCGAAGAATCTCGATAGCAATGACAGATGGTGGGTTCGTCTTCAGCACATCTGCGTCTATATTGCCCTGCGGCACCTTGAACTTGTCGGAGTACGTCATCAGCACCTCGACCTTGCTCCCGTTCATCGGGAAGTTGAACTGGAACCCCTTACTGAAACGCTCCATTGAGTAAGGGAACGCCTGCAACAAAGTGTACAGCGTTGCCGCCATGAGCGCAATTTCGCCGTACTCGATATCTCTCGTGTTAGCACCCATCGCTGCTCTCCATCTCAAACTGATTATTTGTGTCGCCTGTCATGTGTAAATGATACCATGTGTTTGCGGTGCTGTCAAGTACCCGCAATCTTAAATTTTCGGTCGAAATGGGGGGTGCATGTTCCGCAAGGTCTCGTTCCTGGTGGTCGGTATCGGTGAACTGTTCTTCTTCGTGTGGGCGCTGATGCGTCCATTTGGATACGACCAGTACGGGTACTTGTTCTTGGGCAACTTCGATGTATATTTAATCGCTGCTGCCATTATCTCGTCATTTAATACCTATTGCTTTTGGACAAAGTCATGGCTTAAGCTATCAGCGATACTCAATGTCATGTTGGCAGTAATGTGGCTCGCTATCTTTTTATCGCCCATTATCATCGGGTGGTACCCCATCTCTTTACCCCTGTACCTTTTAATGTTCTGGTTGAGAGCGCTTATGGCGACTATAGTCGAAAGTGAAGCACGTTTAATGGAGCAATAGCATGTTGTTGTTTAATGCAGAACAGGTCCTATTTTCTTTAGGCTTGTTCTTCTTGTTCGTTATACTAACCTTACTGGTGCGTAGGAAGTATAGTGCTATAATGTCCTTCCTCCAAATTGAAGATGACACGGTTATTAAATTAAAGGCCAGAATCCTTGAATTAGAGCGTGAGGTATCTTCATTAAAGGCTCTAGTCAATTTGCTGATGGATAGAATCGCCGTGCAAGGTGGTGCGGTGGAGACGGTGGCCCCTGTGCCTATACGAACTGTGCTATCACGTCCGGTCCTGCTCGTGTTTGGTTCGCCCACCTTTGGAGAGAGCGACCGCAACGCCATGCGCAAGGCCGGGGTTGGATTCTTCCGTTTGACCAGCGCTCGTCTTGAGGACCTGAAGGACGAGTTGCAGCGACGTCGCAGCGACGGGAACATGTACGACATGGTGCACTTCTCGGCGCATGGGACAAAAGATGGACAACTTGACCTCAATGGACAAATGGTGAACGGTGAGCAACTATCCGACGTATTGAGCGGGGTTAACGGTGTGTTCTTGTCAACGTGCACGAATCATTACTTGGCAGATAAGTTGGTTGGTGTCGTCAAGTTCGTGGTGGTGGTGTACGAAGAGATTGACACTGAGGACGCATCAAATTTCGTGTACGAATTTTACAAGCGATATCGTGTGCAACGTGACATTCGCAGTGCCTTTTCAGAGGCAGTAGCGGTGTCTCCGGCAGTATCAGAATTTGTTGACTTGCGCATAGGAGGCGTGTAATGGAATTCATTAAGGTTGTACTGGCGAATCGACCGCTCGTAACGCAACTGGTGGCTAACCTCATCTTCATTGGTGCGTTGCTGCTCGGTCACCAAATTGAAGACGCTGCGGTGCAGCAGAACGCTGTGGAGATTGTCACAGCACTGTTCTTGCTCTTGAACGCAGCCGGTTTGATTATCGGGAAGTACTGGGGGGCGAAGGGTGCTGCAACATCAACTGCGAAGGCTGAACCAACAAATGATTGACACAGAAGCCGAACGTGCACTAAAAGTTCGTGTAGACGTGCTCCCCACTGCGCTGAGCGCCGATGAGCGTAGGGCTGCGGTGTGGGAGTTGCGCTTACGTGGGTACGACTACACACAAATTCACGCTGAGCTTGTGCGACGCTACACACAGGCCGCATTGCCCAGTGGCTACGGACCCAAGCAGGTGCGTCGTGATTGTAGCGATATCTTGGTGGACGTGCGCAACGAGTACGCCGAGACCGCTGCTGAGATGGTCCAAATTGAAGCTGCACGCTTCGATACCATGCTCGCTGCCGTGTGGGACGCTGCCGTTGGGGGCGATGGCCCTGCCATTGACCGTGCGCTGGCGATTAGCCGAGAGCGACGCAAGATGTTGGGTCTCGATGACCCCGATAGCCTGCGTGTGGACTGGCGCATCGAGATTGCGCACCTGATTGAGAGTGGCGACATTAAGCCCGAAGATGTGGCGTACCAGCTTGGCGAAGAAGCGCTCATTGAAGTTAACCGTTTGATGTTGGAGATGAAGGATGACTGAAATTGCGAGCTTGCTCGGCAAAGAAGCAGCGATGCAGGCACGCTTGCACAAGTTGCGCACAGATGCAGCGAAGCGTGGTGCGTTGCTGCCACCGGATGACCCGATTGCTTGGGTTACAGCCATTTACCGCAACACCTTCAGTAAGCCGCTAGGACCGCAACACAAAGAGGTGTTCGAGTGGGCGTGGAACATACAGCGTGGGGTGCGCCCTGCGCCCTTTGTTGCTATCTGGAGTCGTGGCTTCGGCAAGAGCACCACCGCTGAGACCATTGCCGTGATGTTGGGCGCTAGAGAGCAGCGCAAGTACCTGCTGTACGTATCGGAGACACAGGAGCTTGCAGATAGCCACTTACTCGCCATTCGTGGCATGATTGAGTCTCCGGTCTTGTCCACATACTATCCAGTATTTGCAAAGCCTAGAGTGTCTCGTGAGGGGCATTCTCGTGGGTGGCGTCACAATCGGTTGTATTGTGGCAACGGTTACGTGATTGACAGCATCGGCCTGGACACGGCTAAGCGTGGCTCTCGTATCATGGATGCACGTCCAGATTTCATGATATTTGACGACATCGATGCCAAGGGCGATAGCACAGCCATCACACGCAAGAAAATTGACACCATCACCGCATCGCTGCTACCCGCTGGCAGCGTAGATGCTGCCGTGATGTTCGTGCAGAACATGATTATCGACACCGGCGTGTTTGCACAATTGTCACAAGAGCAACCGCCCTTCATGCGTAATCGCATCTTGAGTGGCCCGTTCCCTGCGCTTACAGATTTCAGTTGGAACTTGGACCGCACAGGCGCAATTGAAATTCATGGCACACCAACGTGGGAGGGCATGGACCTAGAAGCGTGTCGTGGCATTGTGCGAGACATCGGCATCACAGCGTTCCGCAGCGAGTACCAGCACGACATTACGAACGAAGGTTCGCTGTTCGAGTCCGTGCAATTCAAGCACATTGCGCCTGATGCTGTACCGGAGATGTGGCGCAAGGTGGTGGCAATCGACCCTGCGGTGACCAACGACGACGGGAGCGATAGTCATGGCATCTGCGTAGCAGGAGCGAGTGATACCGGCGTGGTGCACATCTTGGAGACGTGGGAGAAGCGTGCCGACCCCGAACTGGCACTGCGCAAGGGGTTCTACTTTGCCATCAAGCACGGCTGCGATAAGGTCCTGATTGAAGGGAATCAAGGTGGCGATATGTGGCTCACTCTGTGGGACCGCATCGTGGAAGAATCGGGCATCAGCGAAGAGCGCATCCCAGGGGTGGAGATTGTTAAGGCAACGTCGTCCACTGGCTCAAAGATGGAGCGTGCTAGTCAGATGTTGGTTGACTACGAGTTGCAACGCATCGTGCACGTTGAGGTTCCCAGTTGTTTCGACCTAGAGGGGGCGTTGCGCCGTTTCCCCCTGCGTAAACCGTTCGACCTAGTCGATGCCGTGTACTGGGCGTGGTCGGACCTTAAACAATCTAGCATGTGGCTAATAGGGTGAGGTGCAATGAAACTTAGAGACTACACACTGATTACTCCCACAGCGAGTAAGGCAGTGTCACTATCGCAATTTAATGACGAGCGACTGTGGACCGAAGTCGCACCGGAAGGGAGACGCACACGCAACAAAGAGCGTGACATTAACGTGGCGATGCGCTACCGTGACACCATCGGCGTAATTTACCGTTGCGTAGATGTACGAGCAGCGATGCTCTCGGCGTTACCCTGGACCATCTTGAAGGACAACAAGGTGTTCATTGACAGCGAGACGGCATGGGAAGAGGACAATTACCTGTGGCTAGAGAATCTGCCGTCGTTCTTGTCGCTCACCGAATCGTCACTGCTGCTCAGCAGCGAAGCGTTCTGGCTCAAGGAGCGCTCGCTACTTGGCACCAGTACCGGTATCCGCTGGCTCGCTGCGCCGTACATTAAGCCACTGTACTCCGAGAGCGACGGCATCGTCGGCTTCGAGCGCTCGTATGGGAACAATAAGGAACAATTCTCACCTGAAGATATCGCTTACTTTTGGGTGCAGAACCCCATGACCGAGCTTACGCCGGACATTCCGCAGGTGCTCGCAGCGGCTAATTCTGCTGACGTTATCTTAAACTACGAGGAATTCGTGCGAGCGTTCTACGAACGTGGCGCAGTTAAGGCAACCATCTTGAAGGTTGACCGCAGCACGCCACCCAAGGAGCGCACACGCCTGCGAGAGTTCTGGCAGGACTTCATGGCAGGGAACAAGAACGCACACGCCACTGAGGTTGTGAGCGGAGACGTCGAGGCTGAAGTTATCGGTGAGGGTGCTGGTGACAGCGAAAAGACTGAAGTGTTAGTGTCACGACGCAAGGACATTGCTACGGCGATGGGCGTCCCGTATTCTCTCCTGTTTGGTGACACATCGTCTAGCTACACCGCAGGACCAACGGAAGAACGCAATTTCCTGAATTACACCATCATCCCACGTGCCAAACTGGTGCAACGTGTATTAAACGCACAGGTGTTCCGTGAAGAGGGCCTGTACTTCCGCTTCAACTTCAACGCCCTGCCTGCGTTCAAAGAGTCAGGTGAGATGGTCTCGAAGACATTCACGACGTACGTCAATTCACTGATTCCGCACTCCGTTGCAGCGCAAATTGCCGGTGTCCCGATGCCTGAAGGCGTCACTTACGAGGACTTAGACAAGGCAGTAGAGGCTGAACGAGAGCGTCAGTTCAAAGAGAAAGAGCGCATCGTCTCGTTGAATTCTAAGCTCGTTGGTGGTCAACCGGGCGACAAGCAGGGTGGCAAACCGGGAGAGGGGCAACCAAAGGCTAAGGCTCCATCAGCAGCAGCGAGCGATAACAATTTGAAGCACGAAGACGAAAGACGCTTGCGCAAGTGGCTAAAGAATCGCAGTGATGACGCCATTGTTGACGTCGGGGAATTCGATAGCGAGCATTTGACTGATAGCGAGAAGCTGGACGTGTACGTGCGGTTCCTGGCAGAGCGTGGAGGAAGCGAAGACACGCTCCCTTTTGGGCAAGGTGACGTGAGCCGAAAGTCTCTCGTCACTTACGGGAGTTCGGATGAAACGGAAGTGGAGGGATTACGAGATGCTGAATTACTGGTACGCAAGGACCTGGATGCTGTGTTCGTTGCTCAGTTATCAGGTGCGATGGCTCTAAGCGAAACGGCGAGCGACGAAGAGTTCGTTGCCAATTTGGATGCGTGGGTTATGCAAGATGCCGATGGCCTACAGAGCATGTTGATTAAAGCCCTTGTCGGCTACGCTGCACTGGGAATCGCAGGAGCGCTCTTGAACGTGCACCGCTTCATTCCTGGCTATACGAACGAGAACGCTGAACTTGCCGCTCGTGCGTACGCTACACAACGGGCAATGGAAGCCACCAGAGTGATACAGGCAACGACACAAAAGCGCATCGCCGGTATCTTGGCAGAGTGGAAATTGACGACGCTGCCGAGAGCGTGGGTGTTCGAGCAATTGCGTGGTGTCCTGAGCGAAGAGCGTGCTGCGCTCATTGCTGAGACCGAGAGCATCGATGTTGCTACGAGAGCGGCCCTGATTATTTACGAGAGCACTAGGCTGGTTCGTATAGTCAGATTCACCGCAGCGATGGACGAGCGCACTTGCCCGGTGTGTGGACGCATGCACGGGAACCTGTACACGATTGGGAACGCACCCAAGATTCCGGTGCACCCCCGCTGTCGTTGCACGTATCGCAGTGTAGTTGACACCACCGAGTTGCGTTACTTCTACGAGATGACAGGACAACCATGATTAACATACGAGCGTACGGTGCTCCGCAGTACATCAAGAAATTGGAGCGTTTAGGCAGGGGCATTGAAGAACTAGAGAAGCCGATGCGTGAAATGGGGAAAATCGCTCTGGCAGCGGTTAAGTCGTATCCTTCATACGGTGACTGGCGACATGGTCAAGTGTCCAGTGATTTACAGCGTCCAGGCTCAAAGTATCGGCGCACCCTGAACTTGCAGAAGAGCATCACCGGGCGTCTCTACAACGCCAACAAGAGCAACGCACGCTACATGGTGTACCAGGGCAATCGGGCAAGAGCGGATTACCTGAAGTACGTGATTGGAGACGAGCAGGACCCGTACCACGCAGGGTACTGGCAAACTATGGAAGAGTGGAAGCCGCTGATTCAGGAAGCCGTGCTCGACGTCTTTCATAAATGGTATCGTAACCTTGCGTAGTGAACACGTCGTCAACAACTTGTTCGATGGCTCCGTCGAAGTTCAGCGTGTATTCTCCTATATCCCACAGCAGCTTCGGGGGATACGCCACGAGTTCTTTGTACACGTCGTCTAAGTTGGTGCTTTGTGACCACTCTTGTAGCGCACGCACTTCGTCGGTGAGTTGTCCGGTGGACTTGCGCAGCAATTTGCCAACGAAAATTGGCTCACGCTTGAACACCTTGTTGTCGAGTGGCTTGCGCCTGCGCAATACAATGTAGGTGCTCTCGTCGGTGGCAATTACAGATACAGCGTAGTTAACGTGGTGCGCTTTGCGGAATCGTGACATTGTCGTGTGCAACCCCCTAAGATGTGTTATGTTATCAGTGCAAGCCCAAACGGGCAAGGAGAGATATGAGCGTTTCAATTAAGTCTATCACAGATGAAGAGGTTGTGCTTGAAGGGTACGGTATCATCTTCAACACAACGGACCTGCACGGCGAGAAGTTCACACAAGAGACCGAATTCTTCCTTGAGAACATCAAGTCGGTCCCGGTCCTGTGGGAGCACAATCGCTCTGACCTTACCGACGTGTTGGGCAAGGCTGTTCCCGTACGCACCGATGAAGTTGGGGTGTTCTTTCAATTGCACCTTAACCGCTCTAATGCGTATGTCGAAGCGGTGCGACAACTGGCCGAGAAGGGACGCCTGGGATTGAGCACTGGCGCTCTGCCTTGGACCATGCAGCGTGATGGCAAGACCATCAAGCAATGGCAAGTGTGCGAATTGAGCACCACCGTTACTCCCGCAGAGTTTCGTACGCTAGGAGTGAGCGAAGTGAAGGCGCTGGCCGAAATGATTTCCGACGAACAACTTAGCGAGTGGGCAAAGGCGTTACCAGAGGGCGATGAGCCGGTACATGCGTCCACCGAAGTTGAAAACACTGTTGTAGTTCCTGAACCTGTTATTCAAATTGTGGAGGATGCAAAGATGAGTGAAGTTGAAAATGCTCAGGGTAACGCCAACGAGCTTGACGCCGTTAAGTCCAAGCTGGACACCCTGACCGATAGCATCGCTAAGATTATGGGCGCACTTGAAGGCACGAAGGCTGCGAAGGCCGGATACGTCACGTCGGATGGTGGCACTGCCGACCCCAACGTGAAGAGCTTCGGTGACTTCCTGATGGCTGTGCGACGTGGCGACACTAAGCGCATTGAGGGCGTGTACGGGGCGACCAAGGACCTGGGTGAAGGCTCTGGCCCTGCTGGTGGCTACTTGGTCCCACAGGAGTTCTCGCAGAACTTGATGCAGATTGCAGCGATGCAGAACGCTGTGTACAGTCGTGTGCAACACGTTCCGGTCTCACGTGAGTCTGGTACGTATCCTGCACTGGACCAGTACTTCACGCCTACGGCTGGCACCGGTCAGACCTACGGCGCTGGCGGCATCGACACCTTCAAGGTTAAGCCCGGTGCTGCCTTTACGGAGACCGAGCCTAGCTTCACCATGCTGAACTGGCGTGTGAACAAGCTCGGCGGTATCACTGAGGTCGAATCCGAACTGATTGAAGATTCGCCCTTTGCGATTGAAGCCCTGTTGCGTGGCCTCTTCGGTGTCGCAATCGCTGCCAAGAACGAGCGCAACATCCTGCGTGGTTCTGGTGTGGCTGAACCGCTTGGCATCTTGAACAGTGCTGCGAATATCGGCATCACTGAGGCCACTGCGGATTCGTTCACGTGGACCGATGTGACCAAGATGTACTCACGGTTCAAGCCCATCAGCGGACAGCCGGTGTGGATTATCCACCCGTCCGTGTGGCCGAAAATCATGACGATGGCGAACGGTACGGACGCAGTGTGGCAGGCTAACCTTGGTGGTGGCCCGACCAACGTCCTGAACGGCTACCCCATCATCGTGTCTGAGCACCTGCCCCAGTTGGGTACGACCGGTGCGGTGTTGCTGGCTGACCTGTCCTCGTACGTCATGTTCGAGCGTGCCGGGTTGTCCATTGCGTATAGTGACCAAGTCGGGTTCAAGAACGACTTGGGCGTGTGGCGCTTCCGTGTGCGCAATGATGGGAAGCCCTGGTTGATGGGTCCCATCACGCTCGCTGACCCGCAGGGCAGCTACACGGTGTCACCGTTCATCAGCCTCGTGAGTGCGTAGTCTAGTGGGGAGTGGGGCGACCTGCTCCCCATTCACGCAATGTTTGAACGTTGCGAGCGGTGCGTGTATCCCGCTACAGTGTTTGTGTGCGATGCTTTGGACATTACAGAACTTGGTGACGAGTGTCAGCGAATTGTACCGCTAGAACCAACGCACAAGTTCTGCGAACATCATAAAAGAGAGCCTGTTGTGTACAGGATTAAATACACAGGAGAACAACATGAGTTTTCAGACTGAAGGTAAGCTGAACGATTTCGTGCCTGTCGTGGGCGTCATTCAGCCGCAATCCATTACTGCCGGTGCGACCGGTGTTCTGACCGCTGCCATTGACATGAAGGACTTCCAGCGTGTTGTGGGTGTGCTCGAATCTGGCACTTTGGGAACGTCTGGTACGCTGGACTTCCTGGCGTTGAGTTGCGACACTTCGGGTGGAACGTACGCTGCCATCAGTGGTCGTGCCATCACGCAGCTTGTCAAGGCGACCGGCGATAACAAGCTGGCCGTGATTGACGTGCGCAATGACGACTTGCCTGCTGGACATCGTTACGTCAAGTTCCAGATTGTCGCTGGCACCGCTGCGGCCACGTCGAGCGCCGTTGTGCTCGGTGTCCCGGCCAATCGGAGCGAGGGTGGCCTGCTCAATCTGGCTGCTGTTGCTCAGGTAGTCTAGTCTTACTCTGCATAACTGGACCCTGGGGCGCAATGTCTCAGGGTCCTTTTACTACCAGGAGGCAACATGTACATTTGCAAACGCAGCATCGTGATTGGCGACGTCGGACACGCACCCAACGAACCACTGAGGGTGCAATTGTCTGATAGTCAAATTGCGACGTTGCTGGAAGAGGGATGGTTGATGGAAGTCTCTGCAACATTCGGAGCAGGTACGCTATCAGTCAAAGGGACAACTGAAGAGGTTGCGCCAGAGAGCGATGAACCGGAAGAAATTGCAGCTTTGGACCCCGAACGCAAGCCAAGGAGAAAGCGGTAATGTACACAGCTTATCCAACGTTTCAAGATATCAAGCACTACCTGGGCATCTCTAATTACGCAGACGATGCCCTTTTGGTCGCTATGTCGAAGAGCAGCGTTGAAATTTTCGAGAACATGTGTGGGCGCTCGTTCTTGGGCGATACCGGTGTGCGCTACGCATCTGCGGATAGTAGGGACGTCATTCGTTGGAATAAGCTGCACTTGCGTGAAGAGTTCCTGGCGATTACCGCACTGGAAATTGATGGCGTTGCCGTTGACACTAGCGAATTCTACACAGATGGCGACAGCGTGTGCTTGATTAACGATAGCAGCCGCTCGTTCCGTGAATATACGAACGACCCGCACAACACCATCAAGCTAACGGGCAACTGGGGGTACATGGGATACGTCCCCGACGATGTGTTCTGGGCCATTGTGCGCCTCGCTGCGTTCTTGTACTTGCAGAAGGACAACACGCAGGACCTTACACGTCCGGTGGCCGTAGCAAACGCAGGTGAGATTCCCGCTGCGCTCCCTGCCGACGTTAGCGCTGTTGCTGATTACTACCGGAGGCTCGTGTGACCATCCAGGACGCTATCGCCAACATCATCAATGTTTCCTATACGAACATACGCACCAAGTTCACGTCACCACCTGCTGCCATCGGCAAGATTTCAACGGCGCAAACCCCGGTCATGTTTGCTCGCAACGTGGCTTTGGAGCGCAGCAACCCATCGCTGAATTTCAAACCCGGTCTTGTCAACGCCGAGGTTGAATTCGTGGTGCTCGTTGAACCAGGACGCCAGAACTTGCAGGTTAAGAACTACGAGTTGCTGCGCAACATCATGCAGGAATTCGTGTCGTTGTGGGAATTAAATTCGACGGACTTGAAGATTATCTCGTACAACATTCGTGAGGGCGAAGAGACCGTTGGCGACACCAGCTACTTCGCCGTGCTCGCTCTAGTTCAGATTGGCCTTTAGGGGGAACATGAATAAGAAAATCCTGGCGGTTGTCGTAGCCACATTTCTACTGGTGCTTGTTGTGGTCGGAGTATCAGTGGCTCAAAGTTCGTTTGCTGTGCTCTATCTGGATGTTGGAGAGATGGCCGAGTTGCGCTGCAATGGTGGTGTCCTTTCGTTCATTGTGGGCGATGCTCCTAATGTTGGCACAGGTAATTGTAGCGTTGCGACTCTCCCCACGCCTACGCCTGTTGCTACTGCTACTGTTGCACCGACGCTTGCGCCGACGCCTACGACGCAGCCTGCTCCTGTGGCAAAGAACGCTCCTGTAGTCAACGTCCCGTTGGTGAGCGGTTTGGCAGGGAGCACAGACTTGGACGCCAACAATCGAGCAATTGTGTGGGCAGGCGAGGTCTCGCCTAATGGCTCGTATTTCGATGCACGTTTACTCTTCAACCCCGAAGGTCTACGCATTCGCTGGCAGGCATTTGACCAGAACGTTGTCCCTGGTGACGTGGTCACGTTTACAATCAACGGGAACGTGTTCGCTGCTCCGTTGAGTGGCAACGCACAATTTGCAATTGGAACACGCTGCACAGGGCCATTGAATTGTCGGGGATGGGACGTTACCACTTCAACGCCAATTTCGTATAGCCAACTTGCTGTTGCGCCATCGCTCGGCGTAACGTTCCCGCTGTCAATTGATTTCACTGACGTTGACAGTGGCACCGTCAATTACACGTCGTGGTCAGGTACAGGGGTGGTGGGCGATGTTGCTACTGCGCCGTTGCCACTTGGACCAACAGTGTACAAGGAGTACCCGGTCACGAGCGACGCCTCTATCGGGGGAGCGACTGATTGTGGCGCACCGTCTTACCCAAATTATTTCCCAACTTGGGGAACGTACACTTGGGATAATTCACCGTACGGTAACGTACAAGCGCAATGGGACGCTGCTGACTGGCCCTGCTACTCGAAGTACGCAGCGAACATTCACATCCCTGACTTTGAAGGGCGCAAGGTCGTTAAGGCCGCTATTGAATTGCACCAGTTCGGCAACGCCGGATACGAGTACGGCGACACTGGCACCACCGTGTTCCAGACGTTCATGTTGAGCAGCACCTTCGACGCTGGCAGTGCGACGTGGGACAATTTGCCGGAGCCTGTGCGTCTACTGTCTCGGATGCCGGTAACGGAACTTCCGCAGGAGTGCATGTTCTATTGCAACCCAGGCGTTCCTTACCTGTTCGACGTCACCGCTGCGCTTGAATATACGAACACGTTTGGTATCGTGATGTACACTGCTGCCGGTCAGTACCACAGCGGGAAGTACTTCTACACGTCGCATGGTGCGGAGCCTCCGGTCCTGAAGGTGTGGTACGAGGGCGACGTTATTCTGCCAACGCCTACACCAACTGCAACTGCAACGGAGACACCAACGGATGTTCCGACGCCTACAGCAACGCCAACAAACACACCAACACCTGTTCCAACTGCAACGGCGACAAACACGCCAACGCCGCTACCAACCAACACGCCGACGATTGCACCAACGAACACCCCGATTC
>ERZ724522.427-NODE-427-length-27723-cov-18.168353_pt1 | contig 27723 bp, 30 predicted proteins | sample MGYA00376055_ERZ724522 | MGnify/ENA primary metagenome ERZ724522 (study PRJEB28724, sample SAMN07190884) | wastewater metagenome | isolation source: effluent of sewage treatment plant in Hong Hong | place: Hong Kong | collected 2016-03-17 ...
CGCTGCCACGGGTGTACCTTGTTTCCGCTTACGGGGCGGACGGGCGCGTCTTTCAACGCTACTTCAAGTACGACCCGAGTGTCGGGTGGGAAGCAGCGGTCATCAGCGCGTCCAACTGGAACATCGACCTGTGAGCGACTTCCGATTCAACCCGCCTGACTCCGAAGGTTGGTGGAGGGGGCGTCCGTACGACAACGCGGACGCTCCCTCGACGTGGTATCGCGTCCACCGCGAACCGCGATTCAACGCGCTCGTCGTGACCATCAAGGGTCGCAACGGGCAGGACGAGGATGTTCCCGTCCAAGTGGTCCCGTGCGTTTGGGCGGGGCCCTTCCCGCGAGAGGACGTTTCTTGAAGCCGAACCTTGTGCAGATCAACCTGTTCGTCCACGTAAACCGGCACACGAACGACGACTTCACCCCGCAGCAACTTGGGGCGTTCTTTCGCCACATGATCGAGTCGGGCATCCCCAAGACGATCCCGCTGTCCTCGCCCAAGGCCGTGCGGATCGTGGGGCAGGAGCCCGGCCCCGACGTGACGCTCTCCATCGCGGGCATCGAAGTCGTCGTCGGCACGCCCAAGGGCGACGGCGAGGCGGACGACGGCGCGACGAAAAACGGGCTAGCGGCGACGTAGCGCGAACGGGTTGGGGCGAAGCACGGTGGACGACCGCGACATGAAGCGGTCCCACGAAGCCTTGGTGACTTCGGGCTGCTTGGGGTCGATGATCCCCCGTGCTTCGTCCCGCATGGCGTAGGTGGCGTAGAGCGCGGCCGTCACCGCGTCGTCGGCCACGCCCTTTGGCGCTTCGTACTTGAAGCCTCCCGACGCCATCTTGGTCTTGGCGTACAGGCGGAACTGTTCGCGCTGCGTCTCGTCGTCGATCATCCTCCACGCGCCGCGCTGGAACAGATCAACGCCCTTGAGTACGCACGCCTGCTTGTCGAACTTGCCGCCGTTCGTCCACTTGATGGCGTGGGCGGACTCGCCGTAGCGCAGGCGCAGGGCTTCGCTGATCGTGCTGCCGCCGTCGCGGGCGTCGGCCCAAATCGAGGGCTTGCCCGCCCATTCGATGAAGGCGTGGACGTGGGGGAACTGCGCGTGGTAGTCCATGCGCCGCATCCAGAGGAACCCCAACTGCTCCATTGTGTCCTTGGAGAAGCAATCGACCCAGGTGAAGTCCTCGTCGCGGGCCCAGTCGATGCTGACGATGGTGGACTCGCCCTTGGACGGGGGGCGGAAGATGCAGCGGTACATCGTGGTGTAGTCGTTGACGACGCCCGAGGACTCGCGCTTGGGGAGGACGAACACGGCGTCGAGGTTCTGGAACACGGCGCCGATGTCGGTGACGAACTTGCCGTCGTAGAGGCAGAGTTCTTCGGCGCGGGAGCGGCAGGCGCGGCGACCGTCCTTGATCGTGGCGGGGTCGCCGTAGGGGTTGGACTCCGAGGGGGAGTTGAACGAGATCATCAGCGGCTCGCGCTTGGGGTTGGCGGGGTCGCCAAGCGACCACTCGCGGCCGAACCACTCAAAGCCGATGCCCTCGGGGATGGGCGAGCCCATGAGGACGAGCGTCCCACGGGTCGTGTTGAACATCGGGATGATCGTCTCTTTCAGGGCCCCTTCGGGGAGGTGGGAACACTCGTCGAGGATGGCGAAGTGCAGGGCCTCGCCTTGGCATCGTTGGTGGGCGTCGGGGTCGCCGGACCAATAGAAGATCCGGGCCCCCTCCCCGGCGATGTCCCGTCCGTACTTGGCGTGGGCGGGGTGGTTGCAGGAGGGGTTGGTGCAGCGGACGCCCTTGAGGTCGATGTAGCGGAGTTGGTCTTTGTTCTTGTCCCCGACGACCATCCCGGCCTTGGAGAAGTCGTCCAAGTCCTTGGAGAAGGCGGATTCGGCGGGCATGTGGCCGTGGCTCATGTAGGCCATCTGGATGAACCCGGGGGTGTGGTTCATCTTGTCGAGGTAGAAGAACCGGCGGGAGGAGGACTTCCCGGCCTGACGCCCGACGGCGATCATCACCCGGCGGTAGTACCGGGCGGCGTAGACCCACTTGGCCTGTTCGGGGTGGGGTTCGTTGGTGAGGAGTAGTTCGGGGAGAGCCTTGGTCTTGACAGAGGGGGCCATGACCCGCATTATACCTAGCCACGCTTGGTATCCAACCCGGAGATCCCGATGTCAGACGAGGCTGTTGCGGCGCCCGTGGCGCCTGCGGTGGACGTGGCGGCGGCCAAGAAGGCCGCGCAGTCCGAAAAGATGAAGGCGTGGCACGCGGAGCGCAAGGCAAAGGAGGCCAGCAAGGCAAAGGAGGCCAAGGAAGGCCCCTCCCCTGCGTCGGACGTGCCTCACCCGGCCGTTGCCGCATCCCTTGTGGAAACGCGGCCCCTGATGGACCCGGTGCAGTTCCTCATGGTGTTCTTCTCCACCAACCCGGGGCTGATCCAGGTGCTTGAGGCGTACCCCAACAAGACCGCCGCCGCCGAGGGGCTGTATCGCAACGCTTACACGGCCTACCTTGAGATCGCGGCCCCCGGTCGCAACGCTGCCCTATGGGACCTGTTCAACAAGACGCAGTCGGCCCTGACGGGGAAGTAACCAATGGAAACCGCCACCGATCCGAGGGACGCGACCGCGTGGTGGGCCCGCATTCAGGAGGCCGAGCGGGTTTGGAAAACCGAGAAGGTCGTTTGGGACCAACTTGAGGATGCGGTAGACGGGATCTACCCCGACCTTGAGGGCGACGGGTCGGACAACGGCATCCCCACGTCCGTCGTCTCCCCCGGGTCGGCAACGTCGTGGCTGCGGACGGGCAGCCAACTCGACGTGAATCTAATGGGGCAGGTGCGGGATTACCTGCTGGCGTTGGCGTTCGACCGATTCCCGTCTTACAAGTTCTCCGTCCCCCCGGTAGACGACTCGGAGGCGGTGGACGCGCTGTTGCAGTTGGTTCGCCGGTTGGCCGAGGAGGGTGGGGCAGCGGACGCGGGTCGTCGGGCGATGGAATGCGCCATGACCCGGGGGCAGTTCGTCCTGTGGCCGACGGTGATTCGTACGTCCATCGGGGAGGCGGAACTGTTGGCCCGCCAAATCCCCCCGGCGTCGTGGGTGGTCAAGGCGCTGTCGGGCCAATGGGACGGGAAACTGCCCATCGGGACGGACTACGCGGCGGTCGCCAAGGCGGCGGCTGCGGTGGTCATGGACGCGACTTCGCTGTCTTTCACGCCCGAGCAGGTGGACGCGGTGTGGGCGCTCAAGACCGCCGCCGAGGTGGCGGACGAGAAGGCCCGCAAGGGCCCGTTCCGCCCCGGCCTGCGGGCCCGGGTGTGGTGGGAGCCCCTGCCCTACGGCCCGTGGTTCCTCGTGGACCCCACGGTGACGGACTACCGCCGCGCCGCGTGGGTGCAGCGCAAGCACGTATTTCTGCTTGAGGAGTTCAAGAAGGACCCTGCGTGGACGCAGGACGCCAAGGACAACGTGGTCGCCATCGCGCAGGCCACGGCGCCCAACGGCGGCATTCCCATCTCGGGGCAAAACTCCGAGGACATTCGGCTTGCCGACGAGCAGGGCCGGGTGGTCGTCCGCGAGATCATCGACCGGGTCCACATGAAGCGGATCTGGCTGGCGGACGGGTACCACAAGACCATCGGCAAGGACGACTCCCTGCCGTGGGTGGACGCCAACGGGGAACCCCTGTTCCCCGACGTGTTCCCCGTCACGTTCCGGGTGCCCATCTCGCGGTCCAAGGAGGACCCCCGGCGCGTCCTCGGCAAGCCCATGCTTGAGCCGGGGTACGGGACGCAGATCGCGTTCATCAAGAACATCTCCGCCTACGTCCGGGCGTGTGAGGCGACCAACCGGGTCTACTTCGCGGGACCGGGGGTCACGGACAACAGCCTCAAGGAACTTGAGCGTTCCAAGGACATGACGATCATCCGGCTTGAGGATGACTACAACGCGGGGATCGCGGGCCCCCCGGGTGAGCAGTTCACGATGCTGCCGATGCCCCCGGCGCCCATCGACTTCCTCAAAGCCGCGCAGTTGCTCAAGGCGCAGTTCGCCAGCCTCGTCCGGGTGTCGGTGTCGGCTCTGACGAGCGAGCCCATCGCGGACACGGTGGGGCAGGAGGAGATCGCGCTTCGCGGCGTTTCCACGTCGCAGGCGGACATGGTCAAGACCTTTGAGGACGGGTTCGCGGAATCGTCGTGGAAGGGTCTGCTGATGTTCCTGTCCAGCGCGAACGAACTGGAATTCCAGGCGTTCCTTGGGCCGGACGTGATGGCGCCCCGCCCCGGCAAGCCGCCGATCTTTGAGGTCTTGAAGGGCATCGACTTCACGGGCGTCAAGTTGGAGTGCCGGTTCGACTCCACGACGCAGGCGCAGAATGCCGCCCGCCTCAAGTTGCGCTCCGACCTGCTGGCGATGGCGAACAACATCCGTGACCCGATGGGGTTCCCCTATGCGGACATCGAGACGCAGATGCGGCAGTTGTTCCGCGAGGCGGACATCGAGTTCGTGCCCTACGTCCCCGACCCGGCCATGATCGAAGCGATGATGGCGCAGCGGCAGGGCGGGCAGGGTGGCCCTCCGGGGCAGGACCCGAATCAGCGGCAGGACGGGCGTCGGGCCAACGGGGAGCGCGGGGCGCCTCCGTCCCCCGGTCGTCAGTCGCGCCACCGCTCCGAGGGACAGATGGCCGGGGACCGCTCGGGGGCCAACGCCCGCCGGGCTCACGGCACGTCGTAACACTTACCCCCAAGTAGAGCGTTGACAGGGCATACCTAGCCACGCTATGCTTGCGGGTGATCCGACCGGGTGGTCCGGTTGGTGCAGTTGGTCGCTTCAACTATTGAGGTGGTTGTGCCCGAGACGACTCCCGTCATGGACGAGACGGCTAAGGTGTTGGCGGAACTCGCGGCCTTTGAGGCTGCGCGGGAACCCGCTGCGAAGGAGGCCCCCCCGGCTGCCGGGGAGAAGGCTCCTGCCAAGGCTGTTTCTGACAAGGCGGAGAACGGTACGTCGGGTGTGGCTGCCCCGGTTTCTACCGAGGACAGTCCTGCGAAGGAAACGGCGGAGACGCCCCCTGTCGCGGAGACGACGGTAGACCTTTCGGGCTTGCCTGATGATCTCCGAAAGGTGATCGAGGAGTCGGCGCTTCCGACCGAGGTCAAGAAGAAGGTCAACGAGGGGTTCCTTCGTCGCAAGGACTACACCCAAAAGACCCAGGCGCTTGCCTCGGATCGTGACGCTGCCGCCAAGTACAAGCAGATCGTCTCCGACGAACGGATTGCGAAGAAGGTCGCGGAACTTCTGATGGGGAAGGGGGACGCCGATGAGGCGCCCGCTGCTCCTGCGGAGCCCGAGGCCGAGATCGACCCCGTTCTTGACCCGAAGGGGTACGCGGAGGCCGTCGCCAAGAAGGCGGAGGCCAAGGCGGCGGCAACGATGGAGCGTATTTGGCGGGAGCGTGTCGAGGCTCCGATGGAGAACCGCAACGCGCTCAATGCCGCGTTCCAGCGGTTCGCTGACGAGCATGAGGTCCCCAAGGACGTGATGCTGTCGGCTGTCAAGGCCGTCGTCGCGGAAGCGAACGAGGCGGGCATTCCTCTTTCACCTGCCATGATCCCGGTTCTCGTCAAGCCTCACGTCGAGTTGGCCCGTCTCAAGACGGCGCCGCCCGTGAAGGCTTCCGAGAAGAACGGGGCGAGTGGCAACGGACGAGCGGGCGGGCTGGCGGAAGTGGCGTCCCCCAATGGCCGTGTCGGCGCATCTGGCGGGTCCACGATCCCGGTTCCCAAGCACATCCGTGAGGGCAGGGTTGCCACCACGGAGGCGGAACTGACCGAGGAAGTGGAGTACGCCATCCGGCGCAGGTACGGCCCCGACGCTGTGTAGGGCCGTCTTTGACGGCTCCTACCCCGGGAGCCTTTCATGCCCACGTACCCCTCGGTGACGCTCTCGCTCACCGACAAGTTGAACCTCCACTACACCGAGTACGGCGACCGCCGTCTCGCTGCCCAGGCTTGGCCGCGCAACCCGCTGGTCAACTGGTTCCTCTCCAAGGCGAAGCCCTATCAGGGCGGCGTCTACATCAGCGAGGCCATCGAGGACGGATACACCCCGACGGGTGGCGCCATCGTCGAGGGTTCGACGCTGACCCGCACGCAGCAGAACTACTCCTACGCGGCGCAGTACCTCATCAAGGTGGTGTACGAGGGCGTGTACCTCGACCGCTTCCGTCTGATGCAGGTGGACACGAAGGGCCCGATGGGTCCCATCGTGATGCTGTCGGAGGCCGCGCAGAAGTCCACGATCAACAAGATCCGCGAGAACCTCGCGCTGATGCTGTGCGCGCAGACGACGAGCGGCAACAACGTCACGTCGCTGTTCGACATCATCAAGACCTCGGGCACGCTCGGTGGCGTGGACCCGACGCAGTTCTCGTACTGGGCGTCGAGCGGCGACTACAACGTCGGCGCTTGGTCGTCCAACGGCGTGAGCAAGACCCGCACGATGCTCCGCGAGACGCGGCGCTACACGGGCTTCTCGGGCCCGGACGCGATGTTCGCCTCCAAGACGACCATCGACGCCATGAAGGCGGGTGGCTACACCAAGACGACGTTCTTCCGCGACCCGAACAAGGCCGTGGGGTACGACGTGGGTGACGGCCCGAAGTTCATGCCGGACGAGCCGGACTGCGAGTTCGACAAGATCCCGGTGTGGTACGACCCGCACCTCGACGCGCTTGAGGCGGCGGGCGTGGACGCGAGCCACCCGGGCGGTGTCCTCGTGGGCATCAACTCGGAAGCGGTCTACTTCAAGATCACCGGCACTCCGTTCGCCCTCGACACGGAGAACGGCGGTCCCTGGAAGCCGGACCCGACGAAGTGGGGCATCTACGCCGATGCCTTCTTCAAGGGCAACCTCGTTGCGAAGAACCGCAACTCCTGCTTCGTCCTCGGCGGCATCACCTAGTCCGCCGCCTAGGCCACACAACCCAAGAGAACAGGAGAACAACCCATGCCCGCGACTGTTACGCAGACTCTCCCGCTGACGGGGTACGAGTCTACTGCTTCCTGCCCCGTCGGGACCGAGTACACCGACGGCATCGGCAACACGTACATGTACGTCCAGTTCAAGGACGCCGTGACGTATGCCGCCAACCAGGTTCTCACCTGGCGTTCGCGCTCGGCCTACTCCGTGACGAACGACATCAGCAACTCGCTGATCTCGTATCTCATGGCGGGCCTCGCGCTGGCCGTGGTTCCCGAGAACTACTACGGCTGGATGCAGACGGGCGGCTACAACTCGGCCGTCAAGAAGGACCCGAACGAGGACACTTGGGCTGCGGGTGACGCTGTCACCCCGGACGCCTCGGTGGACGGTGTGGCGAGCGTGCTTGCCTACGCCGGTACTCTCGCCGGGTTCAAGACGGTCATCGGCTGCGGCGCTGTGGCCGTGGCGGCTTCGGTGGACGGCTCGACCGACACCGTGGCCTGCCATGTGTTCTGCCGCCGGTAGTCACGCCTAGCGCCGCCTTCCACGGCGCTCGCTGTCCGGGGGATGGCATCTGCCACCCCCGGGCGGCCCCCCAAGATTCAAGGAGCCGCCGACATGGGCTACGAGCATCCGATCTTCAACCCGCCGCTTGGTGCGCCGTATACCCGCAAAGAGGTGACGGTGACGGGCGCGGCGACGGACACGGTCCTTTGGGCGGCGCCTACGAGCCCCAACTGCATCTATCTCGTCGGCGTGTGGGGGTCCGTTTCTGCGGCCTGCACGCTGTCGATCACGGTCGGCAACGATGGGTCGGGCAACCGCCTGTACTACGTTGACCTTCCCGGCGCTGGCACGTTCAGCGTCGTGTTCACCGAGAACAAGCCCTACCGTCTGACGGCGGCGACCGCGCTCAAGATCACGAACAGCGCGGGCAACGTCAAGGCGCAGGCGTACGGGTTTGAGACGACGCCCCCGGGCGCGTAAGGAGCCAGCATGGACGCCAAGTTTCAAGGCAGCGGCGGTGGTGCGGGGCTTCCCACGGGCTCGGCTGGTTTCATCGGCCGGACGGTCCTTACCTCGGCGTCGGCCAACTTCACGACGGGCGCGAACACGACCCGCATCGTGATCTGTGGCTACGGTGGCGGAGGCGGCGGTGGTGGCGTGTCCAGCGTTGCATCGCAGGCCGCGTACGGCGGTGGCGGTGGTTCGGGTGGGTACGCCGAAAAGCAGTTCACCGTGACTGCGAATACGGCCTACGCCTACACCTGCGGCGCGGCGGGCACGGCGGGCGCCAACACGGGCGGTGACGGCGGCGCGGGCGGCGACAGCACATTCGTCGTCGGCGCGACCACGGTTACGGCCAAGGGTGGCGTTGGTGGCAAGGGCATGGCTGCGGGTACGACGCAAAACACCGTGGCTGGCGGGGCTGGTGGTGCGGTTTCCACCAACGGCGACTTGAACCTAGGCGGAATGCCTGGGCAGTTTGCTTACCGTATTTCTGGCCTTCTCAACGGCAACAGCGGTGGCGGCGGTGGCTACGGCGGTGGGGTCGGAGTAAACGGCGGTGGTGCTGGCGTGAGTGCTGTTGGCTACGGGGCTGGCGGTTCGGGCGGCGCGTGCGTCAACGGCAGCGGGGCGCAGACGGGTGGAGCGGGTGCGCAGGGCTGTTGGATCGTGGACGAGTTCGCTACCTAACCGGAGGCGACCGTGGCGCAACTGACGCGGGCCCAACTCCGTTCGACCATCGCCGCGATGCTCGACTACCCCGACGATGCGGGGACGGACTATCGTACCAACCTCGACCGTTGGCTCGACCTCGGGCAGCGGTACGTTTGGGAGCAGCATCCTTGGTACGAGCGGGCCGCGCAGTACGTCCTGTCCACCATCGCGCCGTATGACACGGGGACGGTGGATTTGACCAAGGGCAGCACGTCCATCGCGGGGACGGGGACGACGTGGACGGCGGGCATGACGGGCCGCAAGATCACGACGGCCTACGGCAACCCTTGGTACGTGTTCACGCGCACGGGCGCGGGGACGGGGACGCTCGCGCAGGCGTACGCCGAGGAGGACGTGACGGGGTCGGGGTACGCGATCTTCTGCGACGAGTACGACCTTCCGACGGACTGCGAGATCGTGACGGACGTGTCGTGTTTCTCGTCGTTTTACTCGGGCATCCTGCGGGCGATGACGGGCGCGGACCTTGACGAAGCGGCGTTCGTCCACGGGGCCATCGGGCAGCCGCTCATCTACGGAATGACGCCCCCGACGACGGCGGGCGTGCGCCGGGTGCGGATCTACCCGATCCCCGACGACGTGTACCGCATCCGGTTCTCCTACCTCAAGGCTTGCACGGACTTCGCCAACGACGCTGCGGTGTCGGTGCTGGACGTTCGCAAGGAGCGGGCGCTGATCCTTGCGGCCTGCCTTGAGGCGCAGCGGGCGGGGGACGCACGGATGGTCACGTCTCAAAAGGACGTGGACGAGGCGGTGCTGAATGCGTGGCGTCAGGAGGCGCAGCAGCAGCCGTTGGCGGTGCGCCGTGGCGGCAACCGTTCGCGCCGTGGGTGGACGCTGTGGGGGCAGAACTCGTTGGGGAGCCCGTAACCGATGGGCACCACGATCCCGCGTCAGTTCAACTTCGCCCGTGGCGCGAACACGACGGCTCTCGGGCGCACGTCCGCGTTCCCCGTCTACCCGGTGCTGGACGAGATCGACCTGAACCGCGTGGCCGCGCAGCGGCGCAAGGGGAAGGTTGCGATCTACACGTTCACGGCGACCTCGGACCTGATCGAGTTCGACGGGGTGAACGACGTGGTGACGCCGTACATCGACTCGCGGGTGATCCCGCTCGGGGTGCGGTGGACGGCGGAGACGTTGTTCGTGACGACGACGGTGGTGGCGGACCACTACATCGTCGGGCGCGGGGGCGCTTCGGCGTCGTGGTTGAAGATCCTGCACAACACGTCGAGCGAAGTCGTGGTGACGCTGACGGACTCGGCGGGCAACACGGCGACGATGACGTGGACGGGGATTGCGGCGGCGACCGTCTGTATGTTGCAGATCACGCGCAACGGGACGGCGGTGACGGGGTATCTCAACGGCACGTCCAAGACGGCGACGTTGGCGTCCGCGACGAACCTGATGGCGAGCAACGCTTGGGTGTTCGGTGCGGACAACGCGGGGTCGTACCACCTCGGGCGGATCGACTATTTCCGGGTGTTCTCGTCGGTCAAGACGACGATCCGTGACCTGCGGTTCCGGTTGCTCGACCCCCGGGCGCCGTCGGTCCTGATGGACTACATCCTGACCAACGACGCGAACAACAAGGTCATCGACCGTGGGCCGTACGAGGCGCACGCGGCGACGACGGGTAGCCCGACGACGGCGGGTGCGGCGTTGGCGGCGAACCCTGACCCGGTGCGGTTCATCGCTTCCAACCTCGACACGGACAACGCGCAGCAGGGCTACGCGATGGTGGGAAAAAAGGTCTACCCCATGAGGTTCTACTAATGGGGATCGGCGTTATCGACATTCAGACTACGGGCAGCATCACGGCGCCTTCGGCGCTGTCGCCGTCGGTGTCGGCGGCGCTGTCCACGGTCTATTCGGGGATCGGGGGCGGGAGCGCGATCCTGTTCCCGTCGCTCAAGGCGGTGGCGGTCTGCAACGGCATCGACTTTCAGTATCACTACCGGGACGCGGCGCAGTATCTCACGGGCCCGCTGGCGCCGTACACGGCCCCGACGGTGGCGTCCACGGCGACCCGGGCGACTAGGGTGTTGACGTTTACTGGCGCCAGTAGTGCGGCGGCGAAGCCTGCTAACAACGACATCATCCAGATCGGCGCCCCGGGTCAGGTGTTCAACGGCGCGATCACATTCAAAACGACGCTCGATCCGACGGCGTACGTGGATCAGGTGTTGATCGGCGCGAACGTGGACGCGACGATCTCCAACCTGACGAAGTTCCTGAACAACACGGGGACGCAGGGGTCGGAATACTTCTCGGCGCGTCAGGCCAACGGCTTGATCGAGCCGGGGACGACCGGGTGGAGTCAGTACAACGGGATCGAGGTCAGCACGTCGCAGGCGTACGGAGTGCCGAGCGCGACGACGGCGACGATCACGTTCCGAGCGGTCGCGGCGGGCACGGTCGGCAACTCGTACATCTCGGTGGAAGTCATCGACTCGGGCGCGGTCATGTCGTTCGCGTCCGCGACGTTCACGGGCGGCACGGTGGGTTCGGGCACGGCGCCCGCCGCCGGGACGTACAAGTACGCTTACGCGGCGCAGCGGTCTGGCGACTTTGCGGAGACGGCGGTGTCGAATCAGGCGGAGTTGGAGACGTTGGTGAACGCCAACGTGACCGTCTCCACCTACGACGCCTCGCCCACGCGGGACGGGATGACTTCGTACCGGATCTTCCGCACGACCACGGACGGGTCGCAGTTGTATCAGGACGTGGACACCGTCTCGTCGCCCGCGACGGACGATCAGACGGACGCGGACATTCAGGGCGACTTCCGCGAGGTGTACGACGAGACGATCACCCGTCCGTACGGGGCGGGCTATCCCACGCGCTACCGCGCCCACGCGATGTTCAAGGGCAGCGTGTTCGGGGTGGGTGCGATCATCGCGGCGGAGCAGACCCGGGGCAACGCGACGGTGGTGGCGGACTCGCGGACGGTCACGATGTCCGCGCTCTACTGCACCTCGCGCCTGATCGGGCGTACGTTCTCCATCACGTCGTCCGAGGCGACAAAGCAGGACAAGTACGTCATCGTGGACGCGAGCGAGTCGGCGGGGACGATCACGCTGAATCGTCCCTACGAGGGCACGGGCGCGACGACGACGTACTCGATCCTCGACGACCGCAACTCGTACGCGGTGTACTACTGCGAGCCGGAGTTGCTGAACAACTGGCCCGCGACGTACAGCATCGAGGGCATCGTCGGCAAGGACGGGGTCGGCTGCACGGCGATCCGTGCGTTCATGGACCGCTTGGTGGTGTGGACGCGGACGGGGACGTGGCTGATCCTGGGCAGCATCGACTCTGGGTTCCGGTTCGTCCCGCTCGGGCAGGGCAACGGTTGTTGGGGCCCGGAGGCGGTGGTGGAGGCGGACGGGGTCCTCTTGTGGTGGGGCCCGGACGGGATCTTCTGGTGGGCGGGCTCGGGCGAGCCGTCGAAGTTGAGCGAGCCTGATTGGGACGGGCAGGACATCCCGCTTGGGTTGCAGGCCACGGTGGAGTCGGTCAACCCCGAAGCGGCGTCGGGGATCGTGAGCGCCTACAACCCGACGACGGGGAAGGTGTGCTGGTGGGCCCCGGTGGACGGGTCGCTGTGGAACAACAAGGTGGTTGTCCTCAACGTCCAGACCAAGGGGTTCTCCTTCGCGTCGTGCGATGCGGTGACGGCGGCGGCGGTGGTGACGGGCCCGGACGGGACGAACCTGACGCTGACCGGGGACGCCTACAACCGTCTGTGGCAGCAGGAGGTGTCCAACAGCGACGGGGCCTATGGCTTTGAGACGGTGCAGGACGTGTCCTCCTACGCGGCCTCTACGGGGGCGCTGACGGTCGCAGGAACGCCTTTCCCGACCTCAAGCGGGGGTCTGTCGGGTGTGCCCGTTTACGTCGTTGCTGCGGCCACGGGTGCGGTCCAGCGGCGGACCATCGTGTCGAACACGTCCTCGGTCCTGACGCCGGACAGCCCGTTCGACACGGCGCCCACGGCGGGGGATCAGATGGTGGTGGGGGGGATTCCCTTCCGCATCCAGACGACAAAGTTCAGCCTTGATGCGCCCGACATCCGAAAGACGCTGTCGTCGGTGACGGTGCAGTTTGAGCCCACGACCGGGGGGCAGTTGTGGTGCGCGGCGGGGATCAACGACGACGACCCGACCGTCCACATCAATCAGGACGGGCTCGCGGACTTCGCGGACCTGACCAGCGATACCGGACGCAAGGTGTACGAGTTGCGCAAGGGGCAGGGGCGGACGATCCAGTTGGAGTTGTTCGCCATCGCCCCGGGGTTTGATCTGGCGGTGATCGGGTACGTCCCGACGGTGCGGGTGCGCCAAGAGGTGCCGCGATGACGTACCGCCCGCCGATCCAGCCGATGTACCCCGGTGGGAACCGGGAGCAGACGCAGTCGTGGGAAGATTTGCTCGGCATCCTCAACCAGCAATATCGCAACGAGTTCCCGATCCTTGTCCCGTGTCGTCCGGCGTACCTGGGCATCTTGGACGTGGCGTCGGTGGACTCGTTGAGCGGCACGCAGCCTGACTACGTCGTGAACCGTGCCAGCAACACGGCGTTGTCGGCCACGGCCTTGTCCACGAACACCCTGCGGGCGGTCCCGTGGATCTGTACGACGGGGTGGCGCATCTCCAAGGTGGCGTTCAACGTGACCGTCGCTGGCGCCGCCGGGTCCGTGGCGAAGGTTGCGCTCTACGGGTGCCGGGACGACTTGAACGGCGACTGGAAGCCGTGGTCCCTGCTGTGGAGCGGGGACGAGTTTGCCACGACCAGCATCGGCGCCAAGACGACGAACACGTCCTTGGAGTTGGAGCCCGGCCGGGTGTATTGGTGGGTTTACTGGTGCGGCACGGCCGCGCCGACCGTCAACACGGTCCCGGTGGCGTCCGTGGGCACCTACGCGGCCTCGGGCGTGGGCACGGGGACGACGATGGTGACGGTGGCGTCCACCTACGCGGCCACGTTCCCCAAGGTGTTCCCGACGACGGGGGCGACGGCGACTTCGGTCCCTCCCGCGATCCTGCTGACGTTCACCCGTCCGTCCACGATTACGGGGACCAAGGCGACGATTGGGTGGACGGCGCCGTATGACGACGCCTTCACGCTGCGGCGGGCGTGGCTGACCAAGGCGGCGGCGCTGCCCAAGAACCAGTCCAACAACCCGTCGGTGGTGGTGAACGCCTACATGGCGCGGGACGGGAAGAAGAACCTTGTGGGGTCCTTCGACTCCCGCAACGGTGGGCTCGGGGCGGCGGTGCCGCGCCGTCTGTCGGATTCGGACGACCTCGCGTTGACCTTGAAGCGCGGGGACGTGCTGATGGTTGAGACTTCACAAATCGGATGGCCCCCGACCGACATCGGGGATGCTACCGTACAGTTCGACATCGGAGTCCTGTGATGCCCTACGACTGGCTCAACGGCGGTTCTTCCACGACCGAGACGGCGACGACTCCGGCGGCTGATCCCTACGTCCGCGAGGGGTACGGGGCGAAGCCGCGCCCCACGTTCGATAGCGCGGGGCCGGGCCTGTTCCGCAAGGAAGGCAAGGAGTGGTGGAAGGACACCATCGGGGACATCCTCGACTTCGGCGGGCAGTACACCGACTGGATCACGCAGACCGAGGAGGCGCGTGGTCAGGCGGCGGAGGACTACCTTCGCGGCGCGGTGGGCGCGTTCGACAAGCCGTCGATGAGCGACCTCGACATCCGTCGGATGATGACGACGGCGGGGGACCGCTCGGCGCAGGGCTTCAAGGCGAACATGAAGAACCTGCGTGGGTACCTCGGCGGGGCCGGGATCACGGGGGGCGGTCTTGCGTCGCAGTTGGGGACGAACTACGAGGCGCAGCGTCAGTTCGCGCTGACGGATGCGGCTCGCACTTCGTACGAGAAGAAAGTGCAGATGGACTCGCTGGACAAGACGGCGAAGTTCCAGGCGCAGTTGGCGCTGGCAAACCAGATGCAGCGTGACCCGTCGGTGGCGGCGATGGACTGGCTCGGTCAGGCGGGCACGGTGGCGCTCGGTCAGTACGGGGTTGAGGCGCAGCAGAACGCGGCGAAGGCTGCGGCGAAGGCGCAGAAGAACGCAGGGATCATGGGGGCCATCGGAGGCGTCCTCGGTGGCCTTGGAGGGGTCCTCTAATGGCTGTCCGCATCGGTCAGGGCCTCAACATCGGCGGGATGATGAGCGGCAACGCTGCCGCTGCGGACCTGCTTGTCGAAGCGGGTCGGGCCAAGGGCGCGGGCCTTGCGGCGCTCGGGCAGGGCATCGGTCAGGGCTTGCAGGCGTTCGGCGCGAACCGTCGTGCGAAGCAGGCCCGTGCGGAGGACATGGCGTTCCGCGAGCAGTCGCGTCAGGATATGCTCGCGGAGCGTGCGGCGGACAACGCCCGTCAGGACGCCGAGTTCGCCATGCGGCAGGACGCATGGAAGGTGGAGGTGCTGACTGCGAACCGGGACAAGGCCGCGCAGGAAGCGGCGTTGCTCGGTCAGATTGCGGCGGACACGGGCGACGAAGCGGCGGCGCAGCGTGCGAAGGCGGCGGAGTCCGAGGCGATGCGCTTCGGTACGGCGCTCGACACGCTGCTGTCCTCGCGCATGAACGTTCAGGGGGCGGCCCCCCGTCGTGGCGGCGGAGAGGCGATGGCTGCGGGCCCGGTTGGGCCGGGCGGTTGGCCCGTCGGGCAGTCCCCGTCCGAGAAAGCGGCGCGAGGGGAACCCACCGGCGACCCGTCCGTCTATTGGAACGCGCAGGACTACGCGGAGTCGGACGCCGGGCAGACTGCCACGGGCGCTCCCTCTGCCGCTCCCATGCCCACGGCGGCCACTCCCGCGATGCCGCAGGTGGACCCGCGCAACCCGTACGTCCTGATGGAGACGGCGAAGGCGAGGATGGACCGTGCGGAGACGATGCTTCGCAACCCGAAGTTGGGCGCGGCGGCTCGCAACGCTTACGAGCGTCTGCGGGTGGAGTCTGCCGCGCAGTACGGGTTCGCACAGAGTCTCTTGAAGGATCAGGAGCAGGCGAAGAAGGCGCAGGCCGAGGCCGAGGCTGATGCTGCGTACGCCGCTCGCCTAACTGCCGATGCGCGGAGCGCTGGCTACAAGGGCGATCCGTTCCAGACCAAGGATGCCGCGCTCAAGTGGCTTGAGGCCAACAAGCAGATCGGCGTCATGGACGTTCGCAACGCCTTCACGGCGCTGCGTGACGAGAAGAAGGCGGCGATCCTGTCCGCGTACCGCGAAAAGACCTTCGGATTGAAGCGCGAGGCGCTGGATCTGGCCAAGGCGAAGTTTGAGTTGGAGAAGGCCGGGGATGCTTCGGCTGCCTCCAAGGCGGACGCCCGGTTGAGCAAGACGTGGAACGACGTGGCGGACTACGCGGAGCAGGTGCTTCGGGAGTATCAGTTCGTCACGGGCGCGGAGAATCTGCCCGAGGTGCAGGAGGCTCGCAAACTCCAAGCGGAGGCGGGGCGCGAACTCATCAAGTTGGCTCGTGACAGCATGAAGCCCAAGACCGCCGCGCCCACTCCGGCCCCGGCGGCGGGTGGGGCTGACGCGAAGGCGTCGGCGGCGACGGAGTTCGGGGCGCTACCGAAGGAGCAGCAGACGCAAGAGTCGTGGGCGAAGATCAAGGCCAAGTACGGGATCAAGTAGATGCCCCCTCCCGACGACTTCGATGCAATCGAGCGACGGTTCGGCGGTGCAACCGCCGCGCCCGCTGCTGCCGACTTCGATGCCATCGAGGCGAAGTTTGGGCAGTTGAGCGGGGTCCGTGCTGCGATCTTCGGGGACGCCGGGACCGAGGCGGCGTTGCCGTTGTCCGATGACGACAAGGCCGCGTACATCAAGCGGTTGTTCCCGGGGCAGGACTACGACCCGGGCAGCGAGGTGCTGTCTCCCGAGGAGCAGCAGCGGATCTTCGCGGATTACAAGCGCGAGCCGTATGTCGTCGGGGCGGGGGGCGCTGACCCCGAGTTCACCCGCCGCACGTCGGTCGCGGCGTTCGACAAGTTGTTCGGGCCGCGCACGGTCGGGGAGCGTCAGCAGATCGAGGAGATCCTTGCCAAGCACGCACCCAAGGAAGCGTCGGCGGGCGAGCGGGCGCAGTATCTCGGCGGGCAGTTCATGGAGGGCATGAACGCCCCCGCTATGGGGTATGCCCGCAGGCTGTTTGGGCGGGGCGGTGCGCTTGAGAACCCCGCGTCTCTTGAGGCAGCGGAGAACGTCGCCAACCCTTCGCGCAAGTCCATCGGGGACGGGCGGTTTGAGGAGGTCCGAAAGGACGTGGAGTCCACGTTCGTCGGGCGGACGCTCTCGGGCGCGGCGAACCTCGCGGGCGCAACGCCGGGGTTGCTTGCCACCGGGGCGGCGCTAACCAAGCCAACGGTGCTTGGTGTGGCGAACCCGCTGGCGAAGGTGGTCCCTCCGATGGCGGCAGGCCCGACGGCGCTTGGCCTCAACGCGCTGGCTTCGTCGGGCGGCGACGTGGCCGCTGCGGGCGAGGGCGTGGCGTTCGGCGCGATTGCCGGGGCGCTGTCCTTGCCGCTCAAGCAGTACATCGCCAGCCTCCCGATTGCGCTGCAAAGCAAGGCGGTGGACCGCCTCGCCACGATGGCCGCCGGGGGGCTTGAGTTTGCTGCGGCTGACGCGATCCTGCATGGGCCGGACGGCGAACGGGCGCTGACCAATTTCATCTTCGGTGCGGGCATGAAGGCGGTGGGGACATCCCCCGGTCAGGCCCGCGCCAAGGAACTCACCACGTCCCGGGAGGTGTACCCGGACCCGGTGGAGGCGGCCCCGGGGGTGCGGGAGGGGTACGACCGTCGGCTTGCCGAGGTGGAGTCCGCCCGTTCCGCCACTCCTGCGATTGACCCCGTGGCCGAAGCCAAGGCCACGGCAGCGGAGTTTGACGCAAAGGTGGCCCCGGAGTCGGCTGCCGCTGAAAAGCCCGTCTCCGTGGCGCCTGTGGCGCCTATTGAGGCACAGGCAAAGCCCCCCGCCCCGGATGCCCCCGCCAGCAAGACGCTCGTCGGGACGGACAAGCGGGTGGTTACTGCCGATGACCTCCCCGATGCTCGGGGGTCTGCGGAGACGAAGTGGTATCACGGCACCGGGGCGAAGGATCTCAACCCGCAGGTGCTAGACACCATCGGGTCATCTGACCCGAACAGCCTTGTGGGGATGGGGCTGTACCTAACGGACAGCCCGCAGATTGCCGAGACGTACGCGGCGGCGCGTGGGCGCAGGACCGGGACTCCGACGGTCTATGAGGCGCAGGTCGCTCCGCGCAACGTCATCAACTTTGAGAAGCCGTTGCCGCCGCAGGTTGCGGAGACGATGGCTCGTGCCGCTGGCGGATTGAGTGAGACGGCGGGGCAGTATGTCAAGGACGCCATTGCCAATGGAAAGTCCGGCATGGAAGTCTACAAGGCCATGCGGGAGGGTCTGATCTACGACGAAATCCCGCTGTCGGAGGCTACGGAGACGCTGCAAACCCTCCAAGGGCAACTGCGGGATCTTGGGTACGACGCCATCTCGCACATCGGCGGGTTGCGTGCGGGTAAGGGCGAGAACCTTCACCGCGTCCTTGTGGTGCTGGACCCCAACTACGGGTACAGCCGCGATGGAAAGTTCGTCCAGCCCTACGAGAACCCTGTCAGGTCGTTTGCGCCAAAGGCATCCTCCCACCCGCAGGAGGTGGCGGAGGCCAAGGCTTCGGCGCAGGGCGCCGCGATTGAGCCCAAGGCAGAAGCGCCGAAGCCCGTGGAACCTGACCCGTGGACGCTCACCCCCGAGCAGTTTAAGGCCCGGTACGGCGGAGACGCCTCTGATTGGGCCGCCGTTGTTCGGAACGGCATCGAAATCTTCAATGCGACGAACATCCCGCCGGAAGTCCGACGCACGTACGACGAGCAAACCGCCGCCAGAAACGCCAAGTCCAAAGCGGCGAAGGACGCCTACGACGCTAGCCAGAGAGACGAATACCTGTATCACGTTGCCCCCGCCTCCCGCGCCGGGCGGATCGAGTCGGAGGGGTTGCGCCCCAACGCCGGGGCGACGGTCAGGGGTGGCTCCTATGAGGGCTACTCCAAGGGCAAGGTGTTTCTCACGGAGAAGGGCGGCATCGACTTCTGGAAGGACCGCGTCTCCCGCCACTTAGAGGATCAGGGCCTCCCGAGCGACGTGACCGTGTACCGCGTGAAGCGGTCGGACGTGCCAGACGCCAAACCGGACGCGATTGGGTCCAAGGACGCCACGAAGCCCGCGTACTACGCCGACCGCCCGATTCGGGTAGAGCCAGTCGCCACCGCCGAGGCATCCAAGCCCCCCGCTCCCGAGGCCCGCCCGATGGAGGCGGCGCCTAAGCCTGCGGACGTGGTGCGTGAACTGACGGCGCAGCCTGCCGAGACCTCCATGTTCGCGGGCGGTCCCGAGTCCATTTCCACCAAGGCGTACGAGGCGTGGACCGCGACCCGCGAAGGGTTTCGTGGCGCCATCAAGGGCCTCAAGGACTTCTTCTCCTCGCAGAAGGCACCCGAACTGCTGCGTCTGTCCCCCCGTGCGTGGCGCGGGGTCGTTGCCGCCGAGTCCGCCCCGCAGATTGCCAAGGCCGCCGTCAAGGTGTGGGAGGCCGAGGTCCCCAACCCGTCGTGGTCGCCCAAGGAGCGGGTGCAGTTTGAGGCGGCGTTGACCGAGAACAACCGTCTCGGCGCGGTGGACAACCGTATCGCGGACGCCGAGGCCAAGCGCACCGAGGCGCAGGCGCTCCGCGAGCAGGCCGCCACGCTCAACGGGTCCGCTGCCGCCGACGCGCTTCTCAAGAAGGCGACACGCCTCGACCGCGAGGCGTTGGTGTTCGATGAACGCGCCAAGCGGGCGGAAGGCAAGAACGAGTACCTGATCGGAGAGGGGAAGCCCTTCGCATCGCAGGCGGAGTTGGCCGAGTTCGTGTCCCGTCCCGACGTAGTCGAAGCGGCGAAGCGGCATCAGGCGTGGTGGTCGGAGATGGTGGAGCCGTCGTACAAGTCGGCGCAGTCCATCGAGGGCACGGAGGCCATGCCGACCCGTGGCCGGTTCTTCGACTCTCGCGCCTCGCTCGTCGTCCCGCCCGAGGGGGAGGCGACGACGGGGGTCGCGGGCAGCAAGGCAGGGCAGACGGAGAACATCAAGACCCGCCGGTCGAAGTTCGCCCACCTTGCGTGGGGCGACTCGTCGCGTGGGTACGAGGTCGAGGCGAACAAGTATCTCAAGAAGGCGCTTGAGGACGTGGTCCCCAAGGGCGGGTGGCGCGATGCGGTGGACTCGCTCGTCCGCGAGGGCCACGGCGTCCGGTTGACCAAGCCCGATCAGCAGAAGCCGACCGAGATTGCGGGCGAGCCCGCGGTGAAGTTCGACATCGGGCAGCAGGGAGAGCGGGTCTACCTGCCGAAGTCGCTGCACGAGACGCTGACGCATATCCGGCAGGTTGGCGCCGCAACCCACATCAAGGGGTTTTCGGATCTTGCCAAGACGGCGACTCATCAGGCGATGTCGATGGCGAAGGACAACATCTTCGTCATGGCCCGCGCCATCTCCCGCGTGATGACGCTTCCGTCCACGGGGCGACCGGCGCTTGAGATTGCGGGAAACGTCGCGCTGTGGCCTGTCATGCGAGTCATCGACATCGCCAACCTTGGCGCCCGTGCGTTGGGCTACATGAAGGCGTCACCGCGAGAGCGGCTTGCGATGGGGACTGCTGGCGTTGCCGAGCGCGAACCCATGCTCAAGCGGGATTCCAAGGGCCGCGTCGAGACGGACGCGCAGGGCAACCCCATCGAGATCGATGCCAACCTGCCCGGCCTCAAGTGGCTCGGGCCCGTGTCCAACGCCATCGACACGGCGGCGCGGGAGTCCCTTGTCACGACCATGCGCCGTCTCAAGGCCAACGGCGTGAACATCGACACCAGCCCCGAGGCCATGTCGAAGTACGTCGGGCAGTTGGGGCGGTACGGTCGGGCGTGGTACGGGGCAATCCAGCGGATATTCACGGATTCCGGGGCCAACCCGTTCTTTGAGTCGCGCCGCACATCTCGCGGCAACGCGCTCCGCATGATGGCCGCGAACCCGAACCTGACCCCGCTTGACACCGGCACGGCGCTGAAACTGCGCGGCGTCGTGCTGTCGAAGTTGGTCGGCCTGATGACCACCACCGCCATCGCCAACGTGCTGACGACGGGCGACGTGCTTGGCGGGCCGTCCACCCCCGTCGGCGCCATCTCGCTCGGCAAGGACAAGGACGGCAAGCGGATCTTCCTCGACTTCTGGAAGTTGATGGGCATTCGGCAGGTGGCCCGCGCCACCGGCATCGAGCAGGCGCTTGAGGGTCTGCGGCGCGGGGACGACGCAGGGCAGGTTGCCTTGTCCGCGCTGACCGGAGCGGGGCGCGAAGCGGCGGGCTTTGCATCGGGCCCGCTCCCCACGGCCTTGAGCATCGGCGCGACCGGGAGCCGCCCGGATCAGTTGATCGGTGGGCAGACGGACGCTTCGATCCCGGCGGCTGTGGACCCCGCCACGCTTACCCGGCGTCGGGCAGTCGAGGGCGCGAAGGCCGCGCTGCCGCTCGTGGGCGAGGGCGCGGAGTTGTTCGCCAAGTGGTTCGGCGGCGAGAACATCAAGGACATCCTCAACGCCGGGACCGAAGTCACCCCCGACATGATTGACGAGTTCGTCAACCTGCGGAACACGGTTGGGGTGGGCGTTGGGCAGACGGACGCGCAGGCCAGCACGCTGCACGACCGCTCCAACAAGGGCTTCTTCTTCGGGACCTACCTTGACGCGGTCAAGGAGGATCTGCGAAGGGCGTCCCCCGACAAGGTGCAGGCCATCGTGGACAAGGCGTGGCGGGACATCGACACCCGCGACGACCTGTCGGCCGGGGACAAGAAGAAGGCCAAGTCTGCGATCCAGTATTACGCTCGGAACCGCAGGCTTCTTATGGGGGGGAGGTGATCTTGGGCGCCGTACCGGAAAAGAACATTTGGCCCGGGTGGGTGCGGTACACCGCGACCGCCGCATTCAGTTTCGGCGCGGCGGTGGTCACCGTGACCCTCGTCGCGGCGGACATCCGAAACACCGCCGACAACGCCAAGTCTGGGGTCGCGGACCACGAGAGCCGCATCCGTGCCCTGGAATCCACCTCCGCCGACCTTCGCGCCATGAAGGAGGCGATGGCCGAGATGCGGGCCGACATCAAGGTCCTGCTTGCGAGGCCCAAGTGAAGGCCGTGAGGATCAAGACGTGGGGCGCCGGATGGTTCCTCCTCGGGGTCCTTGTCGCGACCCTCGTCAACCCGCCTTACCTTGCCTGCCTCGCCTGAACAAGACGGGCCTTGATCTGCCTTCCCTTGCCGGGCCCTGCCTGCCAAACCAGACCCCGCACTACCCTGCCTAGGCCAGCCTGCCGCGACATCCTCACCTAGCCCATCCCTGACCAGCCTTGCCTGCCGGACCACTCCGCGCCAGAGCGGGCATCGCCTGACTCCGCCTAACCTCGCCCGCCTCACCACGACCCACCGAGGCTGCCAAGCCAGCCCTAACGGACCGCCCGCACAATGCCGCGCCGTGACTAGCCTGCCCGGCCACATCCCACCCTGCCGTCCTTGTCTCAACCTGCCGAGCCATGCCAGCCATACCCTTCCGGGACCAACCTCGCTACGCCATACGCACCACTCCACGACATACCCGGCCTAGCCCGCCTTGCCCGACACAACCGCGACTCCCGTGCCGACGCTACCACGCCATGCCTGCCACGCCGGAACTCGCCGGGACGGGTCGCGCCCAACAAGACCTAGCCTTGCCTGCCAGAACAAGCCGCGCCCCACGCTGTTCCGCCTCGCCCTATCTACACCGGGACAGGATCCCGGTGCTTCTTGATGACCACCTTCACGTCGTCCATCAGGCCCGCGAGACGGCGGTACGACCGATACCGAGCGATCATTGATTCCAACTCTGCCAGCGCACGCTCAAGCACGTCCTCCCGGGTGCCGGGCGTCTCAAGCGCCTCCACCGTCGGGATGTAGTGCTTGTCGTGGTGGACGTACTGTCGCGCCGAGCCCTCGTCCTTGTGGACGACGATGATCGCGGACAGGACGTTGCGGGCCTGCGTGAGACGGTAGAGCCTCGCAGCCCTGGTGTCGTCCCAACAGAACGCCGCGTGAAGCGGGCTCGACTTGGAGCGGGCCGCGTCCACCACGTCCTCGGGCTGGACACTTCCGCCCTTCTTGACCCGGATGCGTTCGATCTCATCGCGGGCCCTCTTTGCAGAGAGCCCGCGCACCGAGAAACCATCACGCCACTTGACGATGTCGGACATGGGGATCAGCCCTCCATCTCGACGTGGAACATCCCGTTCGACCCGTCCTTCTGCGGACGCCACTCTCCGACGCCGATGGCGAACCCGGCGACGTTGAACAGGTTGATGATCTGCTCGACCGACAGGACGTTGGGGTTGTGTCGGACCTGGAACTTCACGCGCCAGTCGCGGAACTCCCCCCGGTAGCGGAGGTCGGTGGTGGTGCCCATGAGGCGCACCACGTCCTCGCGCATCTGCGGCTTGCCAATGATCTCCACGAACTCGGTTGGGATGTGGAAGGCGCCGCGAGCCTCGACCTTGGTGAGATCGGAGACGTGGGAGCAAGCATCCACCGCCGCCGCCTTGAACCCGATGGCGGGGAACCCGAACTTGGCTTTCTCCACGTCCTTCTCCGTTGGCTTGGCGGGCATCGGGGTGAGCCAGTACATCGACTCGACGTAGTCACGGAAGGGGTCCTTGGCGGCCTTGGCCTGCTTGGCCTCCTTCATCTGCTTGGCAAGCATCTCCTTCTTGGCCTTCTCGCTGAACTTGTGGACGATCAGCGGGGAATCCCCGACGAGGGAGACGGTGAACGTCTCGACCTTGAGGCGGGGGATAGAAACACGAACGGGCTCCACCTGGGGAGCCGCCGTAGCGGACTTAGACATCAGGTTGTTCTCTTTGATCCGGCCCCGTAGCGGATCGGGTTGATCGGGACAACGTCGAATCTATCAGGCGTGTCAATGCCTAGTCACGCTAGGCTTGTTGACCGGGGGGGGCATGGGGTAGGATCTTCGGCCATGAAGTACCCCTTCCTCGCCCTCGTTGCCGCGCTTGGCCTTACGGGCTGCTGCGGCGCCAACAACGCTCCCGCCATGCTCAAGCCGACGCCGTACGCGGCGCCTGTTCCCAAGGCTTCGCCTTGCGCCCCTGCCCCGGAGGCCGCCCCCAAGGCGAGCCCTTTCGGGTGCAACTCCCCGGCGACCACCCCGACTTCGGGAGTCCCGATGTCCACGGTGGCGATGCCGACGTTTGTGGCGAAGGCGGCTGTCGTGCCCCCTAACGTCGTGGTCTGCATCTTCGGCTTCATCAAGTGCCTCGTTGACACCCTCATCAGCCCGCTCAAGGGGAACTGAACATGAACACGCCCACCATTGGCCGGATCGTTCTCTACCAGACCGACGGGCGCGGCGGCTATCGCTACGCGCTCCCGGCCATGATCGTCCGCACGCGGGCCAGCACCGATCCGAAGGCTGTCGCAGACGGCCAAGTCGCGGATCTTCCTGACGACACGACCGTTGACTTGTTCGTGTTCTCTGTGGCTGGCGAGGCGTATGGGGAGAACGGGGTGCCGTACTCCGATGTCGTGAGCAACGACGGCGTTGCGGAGCGTCGGACGTGGCGTTGGCCCCCGAGGGTGTGATGAGCGACTTCACGTTCGGTTGGACCCCGGACAACCCGGACCTAGACGACCTCGACTTCCGGGCCCCGTTCGGGGTCGGGCCACGGGAAGTGACCCACAACCGGGACCGCTTCGATCCCCCGAAGTGGAACCAGGGGTCGATGGGCTACTGCACGGACTACGCCGGGGCTCGGGCCCGGTGGATCGTGGAGTACCTACAGACGGGCGTCAACGTCCAGCCCTCGCCCATCTTCTCGGCGTGGGTCACGCGCCTGCGGACGGGTCAGCAGGGTCAGAACGTGGGCGCGTCCATCCGTGACAGCGCCGAGGGGTCGATCCTGACCGGGGTGGCGTCCGAGTTCGTCCACCCGTCCGAGATGGCGGGGGTCCCGAACAGCGTCCGCGCCAAGGTCAAGCCCTCCCCCGAAGCCTTCCGCGAGGCGGGCGACCATCAGATCCTCAAGTCCTACACCATCGCGGACGGGGACGTTGAGGCCATCCACGAAGCCCTGCGGGCGGGGTTCCCCGTCCACTTCGGGATGTTCCTCGGCAACCGCTTCACCGACACCGGGGGCAACGGTATCGTCCCCCCGTATGACGGGGCCCGGGTCAACGCCCACTCCATGATCCTGCGGGACGCGGATCAGGTGAACGGGAAGTGGGGCGCGTGGGGCGACAACTCGTGGGGGAATGGGTGGGGCCGCAGCGGCTCGTACTTCCTCGACGACGCCGCCCTGTCCCGGCTCATGGACATTCGCGTCTACACCGCCATCGAGGTATTCGGCTGATGCGTACCCGCCGCCTGTGGTCCCTCCTGCTGCTGGCTCTGTCGGGTGGATGCTCCATCGTCCCCCCGCCCGAACCCAATCCCGCCCCGCAGCCGGTCCCGACGCCTCAACCCGTCCCGACCCCCACCCCGACCCCAAAACCCGTTCCTGTGGCCGCCCTTGCGGGCGTTGAGGCCAATGCGGACGTGTCCGTCCTCGCCCCGCTCGGGACCCCCTTTCAGTCGTACGTCCGTCCTGACGGGGTGGAAGTCCGGTCGTACCGGGTGGTGACCGACGCTGGGGTCCCGATGAACGCCCACATTCAGGTCAAGGGCGGGAAGATCCTCGCCAAGCCGGACCTGCGGTAATGGACGCACTCAAGGGGTTCTGGCAGCGGTCGGCCACCAAGACGGCCATCGCCCTGACGGTGTTCGGGTGGATGCCGCTGCTGACGAAGTGGGCCACGCTGGCGATGCCGTCCGCCTCCGAGGTGGAGTACGCCATCAAGGTGACGATGGAGGCGTGGCTGGCGGCGTTCGGTATCACCCGGATGGGGGCGCCGTCCTACACGGCCCCGCTCCCGCCACCCACGCCCGATGGGCCGAAGGGCTAGCCTACGGCGATGGATGGTGCGGCGTGTCGTTCTCTAGAAGTTCGGCGTACACATCGTCAATCGCGTCCACGAACTCATCGCCAATCTCGTTGAGCCTGTCGCCGGGTGGCCGCATTACCATCATGTGCAGGTACTTCATCTGACAGATCCCGCACGCGGCGCTGTTGTCGGTGGCGGGCTTGCCGCAGATCAAGCAGATGGGGCCCGCCATCAGTATTCGTCCTTCCCGGGCCTGATCTGTCCGTTCCCCCGCCCCACGGTGGGCGGTAGACCCTGCCGCTTGTGAGCGGTAGCGCCCATGCGGCGCTCATGGGCAGACTCCAGCCGCGCCAGCATCTCCGCCTCGGTGGGCCACGGGATCTCCCCCATCGGCACCCTCGGGGTGTCAGGGTCGATCAGCGCCCTTCTTGCGCGGGCCTCGGCGCGGGACTTTCGCTTGGACCGTTCGGTACTCGGCATCGCGTTGCTTCCTTGAGAGTAGGGATTGGTACTTGGCCTCCTCGGCAGGAGAAAGCCCGCCGTGGTCGGACCGCTTGAGCCATAGCGACAGAAGTGTACGTTCCTCGATCTCGGTCATCAGCCACCGCCCAACAGCCCGAGGGCGTCCATGACCCGCAGCCGCGCCCACGTCGAGGGAGGCATCTCGTCCCCGTCCGCCATCGCCTTGATCGCGGCGTACTCCTCGTCCGTCAGATTGAGGGTGAGTTCCTTGGACCGACGGGGGGGCGTGGGTTTCTTGGGTTGAACCCCGCGTGGATCGGGCACAGCCCCGTCGAGTTCGCCGCCGCCCGGCACCCCGGCTTCTTGCACCCGGTCCACCGAAACACCTTCCGCTTCGTCGTCGGCTTCATCAACCGCATCCTCCAAGTAGCGGGTCAACGGGTCGCCGTGGCGTACAGCCACGATGTCGAAGTGGTTAGCGTCGGGCACGGCGGGCCTTCTTCCTCGGCTTGCGCCGCCCGAGCAGGTAGTGGATGGTGGAGTGGTCCCGCCCGAGCAGGCGCCCGATGTCCTTGAGCCCCATGCCCTGCGCCACCAGGGCGGTCGCCACCTCGCGGCGGGCCTTGGTCAGCCACTTCGTCTTGAGCGGACCCATCAAGTCCGCCCGCGTCGTGGAGTGACGACGGCAAGCGTCCGCCACCACGTCCACGGGGGATGCGGAAACGGGGGGATCTTCAATCACGCCTTGTCCTCCAAGCAGCGGTCGATGCGGGCGAACACCTCGTCTGCGTTGCGTACGGGGACGCCGTTGAGCGCGGCGGTCCACCCGGCCCTCGCCTCGTCGCGCTCGCGTGCGGCGGGCGGGGTGGGGGCGGCGTGGCGGGTCGCTTCGGCGTAAGCCTCTCGCGCCCGCTTGATCGCGTCGGCCTTTCGGGAACGGCGGGACACGCCGACTCCATCGTAGAACCCGACGAACCCGCGCCATGCGGTGTTGAAGTCGCGGGTGTACGCCGACCACGAGTGCCACGAATCGGGCGGGTTCTCGGGGTCGCGGAACACGGCGAACCGCTGCGTCGTCGGGCTACCCACGGGGCGCCTCGCCTCGGGCCCGACGGCCCTCGTCGTGACCACCCGCAGGGTGGTCCCCAAGCACGCGGGAGACGACCTCGTCCGCGATGATCCACTTGCCATCGCGGGCGTCCGCGTTGGTGCGAACCACCGCCTCCCGCACCTTCTCGCGCAGCAGGGCGCGGACGGCGCGGGCGAGGAACCGCCACTTATTGCGCTCGCCGTCGTACAGACCGCCCCACGGCACACGGGACTCGTTGAACGGATCCGAGTTGACGTACAGCCACTCGGCCACCGCCTCCTCGCTCAAGTCTCGCGGCATCTCACCCACGGGTCACCTCGCTT
>ERZ724522.428-NODE-428-length-27696-cov-10.224124_pt1 | contig 27696 bp, 41 predicted proteins | sample MGYA00376055_ERZ724522 | MGnify/ENA primary metagenome ERZ724522 (study PRJEB28724, sample SAMN07190884) | wastewater metagenome | isolation source: effluent of sewage treatment plant in Hong Hong | place: Hong Kong | collected 2016-03-17 ...
GTTGAGCCGCCCCGCCACCGCCATCAGCACCAGAAATGCCGCGATCCGTCGCATGGCCTTCACTCCTTGGGAATGTGTTTGCCGCTCGTCTCGAGGTCGGCAATGTGTTGTGCGGTGACGCGGTACTCCTCCGAGTCCACCGCAAGCGTCGAGAGGTGCGCCTGTGCCTGGGCCAGCCGAAGCGCGTAGATCAGCCGCTCCTCCTCGGCGCGATGGGCCGCTAACTGTGCTTTCAGTGCGTCTACGCTCATGTCGCCCTCAGCTCAGGAAGTCCGTTGCGCCGACCCAATCGTCATCTGTCGCAGCGACCATCCCGTAGTAGGTGTAGACATCGGTCGAGTGATCGACGCCGCCGTTCTTGAACACCCGGAAGCGGTTCACCGCGACATCGTCAATCGCCAGCCCCTGATTCCGCCCACCCGATCCGAACTGGAGCCCGCCCCAGCCATAGATGTTGTTGAGCCCATCGCCGGTGGAGTAGGTGATCGTCCCGCCACTGTTGCGAACACGGATGTCGTGGTTGTACGAGTTGGTGCCCGCCTTGGTCAGCTTGTGCTCGAAGATCCAAAGCGTCGCTTTGGCAATGGTTGCCGGATCGCCTCCGCCCGCACTACCGAGCGACAGGTAGTTGTACGGGAACGCCACGCCGGTCTGCTCAATCGCTACGATGACCTGGCCCGCTGTCCCGCTGTTACCCCAGAGCGTGGCGATCTTGTTCGTGCTGTCCGAGCCACCGCCAGCAACCGCGGCCCATTCAATCGGGTGATTCCCGGCCCATCCCTTCGCGCCTTCGCCATCGGGAATATCGACGTACATCCCATAGCGGTAGCAGATGAACTGCCCAACCGAGAGCGAGGACGGGCGCACGGTATATTTCTGCACCCAGCCGTAGTCCAGCGAGTTGCGGTAATTCACCCTGGCGACGTAGGCGGTTGGCATCCGACCAGCAGATACCACGATCGCAGCATCCAGCGTGCCCCCGTCCTTGTCGTCCCAGGTCGTGCCATTGCGGAGCACGGTGTCGCTGGTGCCAGTCCCGAAATTCCACGGCGACGAGAACAGCGCCGTACGCCCACCGCCGCCCGCCTGCACCCCGTTGCCCCGCTGTCGGTTGGCGATCATCGCCGGAGCGCATCCCCACCACGTAGCGCGGCTTTCCGAGCCGTAATCAGCGCGTCAAGCGTTTGCCCGCGACGCGTCGCGAGTTCGTTGGCGACGACGGCCATCTGCGGCGACGGCGCCGAGCCATGCGCGAGGGCAAGGTCGAGCGAGGTCTCCAGTTCCGCCTCCGGAATGCGCTTGATCGCTTCGGGCAACGCATTGAGCGCCGCCTTGTCATACCGCGTGCGCGAGAGCAGTCCTTCCAGGTTCGGGTCTTCCATCGGCGCGCTCTGCATCCGCGTCCCGGGATTCGCGCGCTGCGTCGGCCCCGGCGCGACGATCTTGGCTCCGCCGAGCACCTTGTCCGTGAGCCGGAGCGGCGTCTCGACCGTCTTCGGCGCAGGCGTCCCTCTCGCTTCGCGCAGCATCGCGTCGACCTTGTCGGCGTACTCCGGATAGAGCTCCTGGTACGTTGGCTCGCGCGTAGCAGAAACGCCGGGCGGCAGCGCCGGCCCCTGCGGCGGGTCGAACCCGGGCAGGGGTCCGGGCGCGACACTGGACGCCTTGCTTTGCGCCGCCACCTTCCGCACCACGGCGGGGACCTCCGATGCCTTGAGTGGCGGATTGGATCGGATGCTGGCGGCCAACGCCTCGGCGGTCGGAACGGGATCCGAGGAAGTCCTTCCCGCCGCGACATCCAGTGCCGTCCGGAGGTCCTCCCCGCTGATTTTGCCCGCGTCGAAGTCGCGCATCGCCTGCAGCGCGTCGGCATTGAGCGCGCGCCGGGGCCACTCGTGACCGGGAAGAACCACGTCGGGCAGTGCCGTCGCCTGCGCTGCGTCCGGAACAATCGCCGGCGGTTTCGGCTGCATCGCCTCGAGGGCGGCGGACATCTGCTCGCCCCGATAGCCCATGACGGCCCGCTTGAGGTACTTGGCGACAATCGCCTTCGCTTCCGGAGACGCTTCCCGCCAGTTCCGGAGTGCGTTCACGATCTTGCCACTGATCTTCGCGCCGGCCGTCAGCGTTCCGGCTGTCAGCGCGCCCGCCAAACCGCCGCCCGTCGCCTCGGCGGGAATGTCCTGCATCGTCTCGGCGTTCCCGGCGCCGAACAGCGCGCCATAGCCACCACCGACCAGCGCGTTGCGGACGATGCCGGATCCGAAACCGAGATTGAGGACGGGGTTGAGCGCGGCGCCAACCGCCTCACCGCCCATGGAGGCGACGGGGTTCTCCCGACGAATGCGCGCCACATCAGCCCGCATCGCCGCCTTGGCATCCGGCGACACCAGCCCGACCGCTTCGTCCGCCCAGCCACCCGAGCCACCCTGCAGGATCGTGGTACCCACGTCTGCCAGTGCCCGCTGCTCGGCCTGGTCGCGGATCGACTCGATCTCGGCCTGGGTCGGCGTCCGCTCCGGCACGGGTCGGTCAGTCGGCACCTGGGGCGATGCAAACCCGTGGCCGCCGGGCTGCGAACCTCCCCGAAGCTCCGCCAGCGCCTCGGCGGCGCTCTTACGGCGCAACTGAGCGAGTGCGTCGGCCGCGGAGGGACGGAGCGGTGCGGTCATGGGATCGCGTCAATTTCCGCGTCCGTGTAGCCCTGTGCCTTGAGCGCGGCACGTTCCTGCGGCGTGACGGAACTCGGCCGCTGGAGCAGCGGCGGCGTCATCCCGTTCCGCTCTCCGCGCGCCCCGCGCACATTCGGATGCTGCTCCTGAATCGTCTGGTTGGCCGCCATCGCCTTGGCCTTAAGAGCCTTGAGCCGGGTAATATTGGCCTCCGCCCCGAACTTCACGTCCGGCGCCCAGTCGGTCCGGCCGACTTCCGTCTTGGTCAGGTTGCCGCCGTACATCTCATGAATGGCCGAGGTGCCGACCGCGTTGAGCGCGACCCGGGCCGGATCGCCTTCCGGGTCAGTGCCGGCCAGCATCTGCGGCCCGACCAACGGAACGCCACGCACGATGCCCTTGAGTAGTCCCGTCGCATTGGGATCCTTCTCCAGCGCGGCAATGGCCGCATCGACCTGCTCGATGAGCTTGTTGTTGGCCTGCACCGCCGCGTTCGCGGATTCCGGCACCTGTGGCTGCAGCTGCGAGCCCTCACCGGTGGGCACCGGCTCGGCCGCCCCGCCACGCCGAGGCACGCGGAACACCCCGCCATCGGCGGTCACGACTGACGGCGCCGGTGGCGGCGAGTCGAAACCAGTATCAATCGGCCCGCCCTGAGTGCCCGGTTTCGGGATGTACTGAAGCCGGCCGTTTGGACCGGTCGGCCGGAGGTCGTATCCGCTCGACATATCCACCGGCTTCGCCTCCGGAAACATGACCTTGTACGCCGCCAAGCTGGCCGCGGTATCCGCCCGCGCGTTGTCGGCGTCAAGATTGCGGATATTAGCATCCGCCAGCGCCTTGGCGACGGCATCTCGAGCGATCTGCCGCTTGACCTCCGCATCCTTCTCCGCTCGCGCCTGCTCCTCCAGATCACGCTGGTGCTGGAGCGACGCGAAGGTCTGCAGCCCTTGGCCGAGTCCGGCGAGGAGTCGAGAGCCCATATGGCCTTACCCCTGCAGCCCGAGCAGCGCCAGGTACTGGCGGAACTGCTGGTCGTCCAGCGCCGCCTTTTGCTGCTGGGTCGCGAGCTGGTTGGTGAACGCCTGCTGGCCGTAGTTGAACACGTTCCCGAGCGCAGTCTGACCCTGCCCGAACCGCTGGTTCTCCAGTCCGCCCAGCGCCGACAGCGTGTTGTAGCGGTCGCTGATCGTCCCGTTGGCCAGATCCTGCGCCAGCTGGTTGCCAGCGTAGGCCCGGTTCTTGTCCGCCGCGGTGGCGGCATCGACGAGATCCGAGCCGTACATCCCCGACCCCGTCCGGCCGCCGGCCGCCGCGCGCTGGGTGATGGCCCGGATGTCCTTGCCGAACTGATCGTTCGACTGGCTCAGATAGTCCGTGAACGCCTGCTTGGCGATCGCGGTGCGATCCGGGCCGGTCCCGAGATTCGCGGCGGCAGCATCAGTGGCGGCCTGCACCGCGCCGACGCGCGGCTGCGAGCCCGTATACTGGCTCATCAGGGTAGACTCGAGCGTCGGCGTCGGCAGCGACCCCACCGGGGGCAGCGACTGGTCGGTCTGCGGGAACATCCCCGGCCCGATCGGCGTCGGCCCGCCAGTCGCCGCCATACCCCCGCCGGTCGGAAACAGACCCGGGCTCACGGGCTGCACGCCACCAGGAACGGACGTGATCCCGTTGGGATTGAGGCCGGGACTCATCGGCTTGATGGCGGTCCCGCTCACGTCGTTGAGCCCGTCGTTATTGACATCGGTTCGCGACCCGACCGCCGGCGCCACGGCGCCAAGCGCGGTGGCGGGCTTCTGGGCGGCCGTTTCCGTCGCAATCACCGGCTTGGGCTTCTTGGCCGGTGCAAACGGCAGGGCGGGGGTGGTCGGCGCGCCGAGCGTGTACCCGTTGGTCACTTGACACCTCCCGTCACAGTCTTGAACCGATCCCAGAAGCCCTTGCCCTTGTTGGCCGCGTCCACGGCCGCCTGCTTCTGAGCCGCGACCTCCTTCTCGGTCGGGAGCGGTGTCGAGAGCGCGGTGTCGCCCCACGGCGTGCCAGCCCCCGCGGTCGTGCTGTAGCTCTGGTCGCTGGAGCTCCCCAGGTTGGCCAGTGCCTGGCGGAGCACCCCGGGATCAAACCCACCCATCCCGGGCTTGTACGCCGCATTCGCGTCGGATAGGGCCGAGGCACTCGGCCCCGCATACGACGGTGTCGCAGCCGAGGCCCCCGGGTTGAACAGGTCGTGCGGCGTGAACTCGCTCGAGCCCATGACCCCCGGCGTCAGGCGCTGACTGAGGAGATAGGCCGCACGATCCGCCAGCGGCAGGGTCGCCAGCTTGGTCGACAGCTGCTGCGCCAGTTGGGCGCCCTGCTTGTTGAGCCCTTCGCGCGCCAGATGCTTCTGCACGTTGCCGCTCATACCCTGGTCGCCGCCGAAGATGCTGGACAGGGCCGAGCCGGCGGTTGCCGCAATTGTGACAGGATCCACCTTCGCACCTCCGCTGCTGCCGTAGTAGCTCGTCCCCGGCGTCTGGCCGTAGTAGGGATCGGGATAGGTCATGGCGTCACCAGGCGGGGACGTAGCGCGTGGTCCCGTTGTCGTCGATCGGGATCCACTTGGTGGGGTTTCCTGCCGCCGGCGCATTGGCCAGCGTGCCCGTCGCCGCCGCCGCCCCATTCGATAACGCGACCTGGCTATGCACCAGCGCCGCCGCCTCGGTCTGGTAGAGCCCGCCACCCACCTTCAGGACGCCACCGGCAAACAGCTGCGCCAGCTTGGCGCCGGTCGAGTCGTACCAGATGAAGGACTTGCCAGCCGTGTTGATCCGCGTGAAGGCATCGCCTGCCGCCGAGTCCAAGCCGACCCAGACCTTGGCCGTTCCGTCTCCCGCCTCGAAGAAATCAGCCGACCCGTAGGTGGCGCTTTGCGCGATGATAGCCCCTTGCGAGCGAATCTTCCCCTGCTGGTGGAACTCCTGGCCGACGACCGCCGAGCCGTCCGTCACGGTGACGTTGGCGCTCCGGTTTCCCCGGATGCTCAGCGCCGCATTGGTACGCGCCGCCCCGTAGCTGGTCAGGGCGAACGCGCCTGTCCCACCGATGGTTGCTTGGTTGTCGTGAATCGTCTGACCCGCCGTGCCCGTGGCGATCGCCGCGGCGTAATCGACGAGCACGATGGAGCCGCCCGCGCCCGTCGAACCGCGCACCGTATTGCGCTCGACCTGGCCATCGTAGCTGTACGTTTCTCCGCCGCTCGCCGAGAAATAGATCAGGTCTTTCTGGACGGTGTAGGCATTGTCTAGCGTCCATTTGTTATCGAGGATGGCGACGCGCCGTCCGTGCAGCACGCGGATCGACTCGGTGCCGACCGTCGCCGCCTCAGACCGGTAAAACTGGTTCTTGCCAATCAGGACATCGGTCAGGTCGCTGACGCTCGCCGGCGCCGTCGGACCGCCGACATAGATATCCTGCCCGACCGAGTTGAGAAACGTGTTGTCGGTCAGCACGAGGTGCTTCGTGAGCGCGCTCGTGTCGCTCTCATGCGGCTCCACGGAGACGGCGCCATCGGCGCAGGCATCAAAGTGGTTCTTGCTGGCCGTGACCAAGGCCGAGCGGGCGATCTCCAGCGCGCCGAACTGGCCGCCGGTGGCGACGCTATCGCGGTGGCGGCGGAACGTGTTGCCTTCGACGGCCATCCCGCGGCACAGGCTGAGATACAGGCTGTGCCGCTGACACTGATCGAAGTAGCAGTCCGTGACGGCGCCGCCGTAGATCGTGCCCGCAATGCCGTAGCCATGGCCACTGGTCGTTCCCACGCTTCCGGTCACGCGGCAGTTATGAAACACTACGTCGCGCCAGTCCCCGGCCGACTGGAGATCGAAGTAGAGCCCGCGGTTGACGCCGCTGACGGTCACGTTCTCGATTCGCACGTTGGAGCCACCGACAAACGCGCCCGGTGTGACATCGGTTCCGATGCCGAACTGACTGTCCGAGCCACCGGCGCTGCCCGTAATGGTCAGGCCATCGATACGCAGGCCGCTATAGGCGCCCGTCAGCCGCAACGCGCCGACACTCGACCCGGACAGCACGATCTCGGCGCCCGGACCATAGACGAGCAGGTCGTCGACATTCGGCAGCGTAGGCGTCGCCGTGACCTTATACTGCCCCGGCGGAAAGAACAGGACGCTCCGATCAGTCAGCTTGGTCATGGCCCGGGCAATCGCCGCGCTATCGTCAACCAGGCCGTTGCCCACGCCGCCGACGATGATCCACTTCAGGTTCGGCTGGAGCTGGTTGAGCCGTTCGCGCAGCTTCGCGAATCGCGTGTTGCAGAGCCGCTTGAACGCGGGCAGATCACCACTCCGGTCATCGACAACCGGCCAATCCCAGACCGGCGTGGTCATGCCGCCTCCACGCCCGCGGCGCAGGGCGCCGCGAGCACGGCCCAGCCGTCGATCGCCAGCCGGGTGTTCGTGCTGGTGCCGGTGATCCGGGCTCGGAACAGCGGCCGAACCCAGCGACCGGACCGGGAGAAGATCGCCACCCGGCGCCCATCAGACGGACTCGGCGCCTCCAGCACGAGGTGCGCGATCGACGCCGCAGGGTCACGACTGGTCGACAGATTCGCCTCCAGCAGCCAGCTCGCATCGCCCCCGAGCCGCAACGCCACCTTGCCGTAGCGCGACTCGGTCCAGTCCGTCGCACCCAGCGGTCGACCGATCACCAGGAGCTCCGTGGACACGACGGTCCCGCCTTCGCTCTTGTCCGCGACGTAGCCTGCCGTGAACATGGAGAACGTGGTCTTCACCAGCGCCGGGCCGGTCACGCCATTGTGCTGGGTCATGCAGAGGATCGCCCCAGTATCGCCACCGGGCACGATCCATCCCAGCGGCTTGGCGCTGGTCGCATGGCAGACCAGCACGACGCACCCGCCCGGGGCGGTGCTCGAGGCGAAGTTGTACCAGACCATCTCATACGGCGCCCAGGGGAGCGGCGGTACTGCCACAGGACGCGCCCCACTGGTCCGGGTCCGATCGATCCCCAGCGACACGATCCCGAGGGGGTCGGCCATCGCGCCGGCCGCCGTCGTCCCGTCTTCCGGGAGCACCTGGCGGGGATAGCCGCCGTTCGGCAGCACGTTCGGCGCCCCGTTCTGGTCGGTGAACCAGATGGCCCCGTTTGCGTAGGTGACGCCTTCGGGCGTGGTGGTCCCGATCGTCTGGCTCACCGCGTCGTGTGTACTGGCGGTGACGAAATCGGTGTTCACTTCGCCGCGGATCACCCCGGTCGACCGGGCACGGAAGTAATAGAGCCCGTCGTTAGTGCCTTGCAGCGCGAACAGCGGGGCGGTACCCGTCTGGGCGAGCACCCAGATGTTACTGAACCCGCCCGCGTCGTACCCGGTGGTCGCGTCGTTCTCCTCGCTCCAGACGATGGTATCGCGCTCCGTAAATCGGATGAAGAACAGCTTGGCGCTGCGGACCGTGGGCCGGCCGTAGCAGAGCCCGGCATTCAGCAGCTTCGTGAGACTTGCCGCTCCGTTCGCACCCGACCACTGTACCGGCTCGATCGTGAATGCCGGGTTCACGTTGGTCAGGTCGAGATTGAACACGATGGTGTTCGCGAACACGCACCAGTAGATCGGCTCGGTCGCGTGCAGCAGATTCGCACAGCCGGCCGTCGCGAAGTTGGCGGCCGTGACGACATTCACGCCGCCCACCCACAAGCCGGTCGTCGCAAGAATCCATTCGGTTTCCTGACCGGTCCCGGACAGGAGCACGCCCGCCGTCTTCACCGTCCCCGTGACGACGCCGGCCGTCCCGGTCGGTTGCAGCCCCATGCGCTGCAGCAGCGGGCTTTCCGGGTTGTCGGGATTGAGCGGCAACAGGTTGAGCGCCATGTGGTACGCGCCCTCCGGGCTCGCTTCCCCGCGACTGGTCCACATGACCGAGCCGCCCCGCTGCTCCAGCGGGATCGGGGTGGGCGGGACGTAGCGCGGGCGCGGCATCAGTAGCCGACCTTCCCGAGATCGCCCGTCATCCGCCACCAGGGCGACGCGACCCCGCTGGCGCCCTGCGTCCAGTGCTTTTTCTTGACCATGCCGAGAATGCCGGTATCCCCGTAGATGCTGGGATCGCCCGACCAGAGCCGTGCTTCCTCGTCCAGATAGGGCGCCGGATTTCGAGTTCCCCCCGAACGGGCATAGAGCACGCAGGCGCGCGCCGGCAGCAGCGACCGGACCTGTACGGGCAGGCTCGGCTCGTTCCCGTCGTCGATCACGCCCGGCTGGGCCACGTAGCGCGCCCAGAGCCCTTGGGAGAACGTCCGCGACTGGTTCCGGGCGATCCGGAGCGTGTCGTCGCCCTCCCACGTCGCGTCAATCGTGGGATCGTAGTTCGGGCCGAGCCGAAGCGTGGTGCCCCCGAGACCGATCGTGAGCTCCTCGACGGCCAGCGGCACCGTGGCAAAGGTGTAGGTCGCCCCGTTGTCGGCGGTCGTCAGCTGTTCCGGCGCCCCACACAGCAGGCGGGGCACATGCTGGCAGAGGATCTTGGTCCAGTGGTCCTGGGCCTCCGTGAGCCACGCATACCAGTCCGCATCCCGGGGATACTCGGTCGGGACGTTCTGCTCGGCCAGCCGCTTGGTGCGGGCCAGCAGATCGGCGGCGTCGTAGAGGCTCACTTACGACCAGGTGAACCGCGGGGAGCCCGTCGCCACCGTCACATTGATCGCGAGCTCGAGCCCCTCAGCGTCGACCTGCCAGTTTTCGGTCGCGGTGCCACCGGTCGCGACGGTTCCGGTACTGAGCGGCGTCGCGCGGATGTCCAGCCAGTTGGCCGAGCCGGGAACCCGGCCCTGGAACGTGAACGTCAGCGTGCCGCCGTTCAGATCGATGGAGACGCCAACCTTGCGGGCGCCGAGCGCGCCTTCGGAGAAGTCCCCGATGATGTAGCGATTGGTCGCGGCCAGCGGCCCATAGGTCGTCTTGCGCCGCGAGTTCGTCTGGATATCAGCCATGCGGGGCGTCCTCCGGGGGACGACGGACCGGCTTCCGGCGCCGGCGCTGCGTCTCCTGCTTGAGTGCGTTCCGGTCCTCGGCGTCGTCGAGGAACGTGTAATCGTTCGCGGCGGAGCGGTGCGTCGGGTCGACCTTGTCCGGCGTGCCCCAGATCTTGGCGGCCCATGCCGGGAACGTCGGACTCAGCCCGAGCGCCCACGGATCACCTGCCTCGCACGCCAGCACGTAGCGGCGGTCGAGCGGCTTGGCGCCGGCCATCTGGAGGATCGCGGTCGTCGGATTCCGCCGGAGCCGGGCATAGAGCTGCTGGTTCCCGTTCGCGAACCCGAGGCAGGCATTGTCGATCTGCTTGTCCCAGTCCGCGGTGTACTGGTCGAGATCGGCCACCCACGCGGCATAGTCGATCGTCAGCTTGGGAAACGGTTCGTCCATCCGGGGATAGCGCATGTACTTCGCCGCGGGGATCATCGGCGCGGTCCAGTCGACCGGCGTCACCGGCGAGCACGGATGCCCGCTCTTGTCCTTGGTGGACACGACGCCATTCCAGATCCGCCCGTGCTGATCGGGCCAGTTGCGGGACACCCGGTTCCACGCCTGGCCCACTTCCTTCGGGGCCGCGGAGTACGTGATCTGCGCCATACGGACTAGTCTCCATTTCCGTGCAAGAGGTCAGCCTGCGCGGCATCCCAGTCGATGGGCGCCGCGTCGTGGGATACTGCACCCGCACATGCCGCCGCCAAGTCGGCCCGCGTCACACCGTCGAACACGGCGTCCACTTGCCGCTCCAGCCAGCGGAGATGTTCGGCCCTCATTGCCTCCAACGTCTCCCGGTCCTCGGCGTCGATCTGCTCCGGCCGGCGATCCGCGAAGTCGAGCATCTTCTTGTACTTGAGCATCTTGTCCCGCTGCTGGACCTGCTCGATCACCCGGTTGTCGAACGGGGCATAGGGCAGCTCGCCCGGGACCGGCGGCTCCGTCGGCAGGCCCGCCATCTTCAGCAACGCCTGCTCGACGTGGTCGAACCGCCGCTTGTGGCCGCCCTGGTCACCCTGGATGATCCAGAACGGCGAGGCCCAACCGTGCAGCCGCTGGCAGAGGTCCCACTGGATCCGGACCATCGGCACGCCGGTCGGCTTGCCGTACTTGTCCTTCCCCGGTGGATCCCCCGTCAGCAGCCCCTGCTGGAACGGGCCGCACCGCTCGATCGGCACGACCTGCCACAGCACGAGCCGATTGACCCCCTCGTCGTCGTACCAGTGGAGATGGAGCCAACTCACATGCTGGTTGGGCTTGCCCCAGAGCCGCTCGACGTTCGCCTGCCACGCCGGAAGCTCCGATGGCGCGGGAAGCCGCACCGGCCCGAGGGCCGGCGCGACGTACGGCTGGCCATCCAGCCCGAGAATCACGAGGTCCGGGCCCGGTTGGTCGCCTGCACGATGAACCCCGCGGTGTTCGCGGTCGCACCCTGGGTCACGACAATCCCGATCACGTCGTCTCCCGCCGCAAAGCGGTGGGCGGCCGTGATGGTCATGGCGACCGGGGTGTTGAGCACCAGGTTGGTCGTGAGCGTGACGGTGGCGATGTCCACCGCTCCGGTGATGTTCCGGAGCGTCACCAGCAGCGTGTTGCTGCCGTCAACGCCGACGCTGGCCGCTGTCGGCAGGATCTCGCACTCGAGGAACTCGGTCGGGTACTTGCACCGACCGATGACGCGCTCGGTGATATCGGCGCCTGCCGCGAGATCCTCGATCGTGACCGCCATGTACTCGACGCCGGAGAGGTACATATCCTCGCCGGGACGACTGGCCGCCCTGGGAGCAACAGTTGTAATGGCCATGCGTTACTCCCCGGCCGGCGCAGGACCGGCCTCGACCGGATCGAACCCGGCCCCGATGATGGTCAGTCCCGCACCAACAGATCCGGTCGGCACGAAGCCCCGAACCACGATCTCAACTTCCACGGCACCGGCCACCGCGCCCTCGGCGGGCGTGACGAACACCTTGTGGCCCTGCGCCGACTCGACACGAAACTCCATGACAGCCTCCAGAAGCAGCGGAGCGGGCCGCGTGGCCCGCCCCTGGTCAGGATCAGCTCTCGGTCTGGCCGCTCCAGTAGGCCAGGTTCTTCCGGTTGAGGCAGACCAGCTGCGTGAGCAGCGAGATCGGCACCACGTACCCGGAGTTGTCGATCAGCCGGACCGCGTCGCCCCAGGTCGGGGCATCGGGCTTCGGCATGATGTCGAGCTTGCGGATCGAGTTGGAGTCGTACATGAACACCCAGCTCGACGGCGCCCGCTTCGACTGGAACAGCTTGACCCCGTTGGTCTTGAGGTCGGCGTCCATCTCGAGGGCGAGCGGGTCGTTGAACCGGAGGACACCGCCCTGCAGCGCGATCGCGTCGCGGTACACGCCCGGCGCCATGATGATCCGGTCCGCCTTGCCGCCGCCCTGGAACGCGATTTCCTGCTTGCCGCGGATGAACTCGGTCGAGCTGAACCGGCCGCTGGTGGTCTTGCTGTAGGCCGCCGACCAGTTGGGCACCGAGCCGCTGGACAGGTTGTGGACCGACGCGGTCAGGCTCATGTCGATCAGGCCGGTCATGCCCCGGTTGAAATCGGTGCCGACCAGCGTGGTGTTCTCCATCGAGTTGGCCTTCACGACGTTGTCGTTGGCCATCGAGGTGACGGAGCCGTTCCAGGTGATCGCGATCGACGGGGTCGCCGGCGTCACCGCCGTCACGGTGCCGATCGCGTTGGTGACGAGCGCGCTGGACCGGATGAGCGCGACGCGGTCGCCGACCTTGAACTTGTCCGCGATGAGCGCGGCGTTCGAGATGGAACTCTGGCCGTAGCCGTTGGTCAGGGTGTAGGTGCCGCTCACCTGCGTCGCCGCGGTCGAGGTCTGGCACAGCACGCCGGTCGACAGGCCGTAGAAGTAGTCGCCCCAGTGCCGGGCGAGATCCTGCAGCTTCTTCTGGCCCTGGTACACCATCTGCCGCTTGAGCTCCGCGGCGCGCTGGTAGGTGTCGAGCAGCTGCGCGGTCACCGAGGCGGTGAATCGGCCGCTGAACAGCACGTAGTTGAGGGTCAGTTCCTCGACGTTCGGGGACGACGGCACAGCTTCCAGCGCGCCTTCGTCGATCGACGCGATGCCGGCACCTTCGTTGATGTCGAGGGGGACCGTGATTTCACGGGCCGAGATGTCGATCTTATAGTCCTTGAGGGAGCCCATCGTGTCGTACTCGGGCACATCGAACCCGAACCCGACCCCGAGCTCCCCCTGGACCTTCCGCCAGATCTTGTTGACGCCAGACGCCGAGGTCGTGACGTTGTAAGTCGTTGCCGCCATGTGCCCTCCGTTCTCGGAGTATCAGGGCGGCTCGTTCGCGAACTCCCGGAGCCGATCCAGATACTCCTGCTTGGTCTTCGGTTTCGGGCGCTCCCCCGATCCACTGGCCGGGACCGCCCCCTTGACCGGAATCGCCGCCGGTGGCGCCGCGGACGGCTGCAGCACCTGCGCGTTCCGGGTCGTGATCTTGTGTCGCTCCTGCTCCTCCGCCAGCCGCTTGGCGAACCGGGCTTCCTGGTCGAGATACCGCTTGAACCCGCCGGCGTCGAACACGAACCGGGTGCCGTCGTGCCCGATCAGCCCCTCCTCGAGTCCCATACGCCAGAGCTCGGCGAACAACTGGTCACGCTGGCCCTGCAGCCCGGCATAGGCCGGCTGACCGAGGAAGCGGTCCAGATCGTTCTCCAGCAGCTCGCGGAACTCAGGCTCCGCTTCCCGCCACCGGGCCGCCTGGTCGATCGGCTGGAGACGCTGACTCCCGCGCTCCGCCTGCCCCTTCCAGTAGTCCCGCTCGGCGTCGGCCAGAAACTGCGGCATCCGGCGGCGGAGCTTCATGCACTCGACGAGATACGCCTCGTCGTTCTCGATCTTGAACAGTTTGCTCAGCTCGCCGACCAGCGCGTCCGCCTTGGCGTCGTTCGCCGTGCGATCGCTGGAGCCTTGCTGCACCGACTGTTCGAGGCGCTGGATGCGGGTCTTGTACCCCTGCTCCTTTTCCACCCACCGCTCCCGATTCGCGACATACTTCTCGCGGATCGTGCCCCACTGCTCCTTCGTGAACTGGACGCCGCCATCGGGAAGCGCGGTGCCCTGCACGGGGAGTTCTCGTCCGTCGATCTTGAGGACGAGCGGCGTGTCGGTGGCTGGGGACGGGTCGCCTGGCACCGCCGGGGAGGCGGGAACAGCGGCCGTCGATGCTGCGGGCGCGGAGGCGCCGGAGACAGGAGCGGGGGGAGCGGCGGGCGTCTGAGGCGCCGAGGGCGCGGCGGGGGCCGCGGCGGCTGCACCAGACTCCGGTTCGTCATCCGTACCGTCGAGTTCCTGACCGAGCGCGTCCAGCTCCTCCGCACTCAGGCCGAGCCCTTCGGGGTCGGATGATCCCGGTGTCTCAGTGTCCAACATACGATTCTGCTCCTAGAGGGTCAAGGGAACCAGCGCCTGCGTGGGGTGTTGCACGTGCAACTGGGGGTCTACTTCGCCCGGCCGTCGTAGCCCATGCTGCGCCGCAGCTTGGACTTATGCTCCTCGCCACTGTGCTTGTGGGCCGCGGCATGGGCCGCCGCGAACGCCCGGTTCTCGTCGCCACAGGAGGCATGCACGGCGTTGAACGTCGCCCGGAACCGCTCCTTGGCGGCATGGCTGTACTGGTCGGTCTGGGCTTTCGGGAGGTCGGCCACGCTTTTGTAGGGCATCACAGCACCTCGATCCAGGCATGGGGCCGGTCGGCCTGCGGGTGGCTGTACTGGGTCCGCACTTCGAAGCCGTGGCCCTTGAAATGGTTCGTGGCCAGCATGCCCCCGCCGGCCGCATTCACCACCAGCACCGGGCGCTGGCCCCCGTCCCGGTCGTTCGCGGCGATCGCGTTCTTGTCGACGTGGATCCAGGTCATTTCGGCTTCCCGAAGATCAGATTCCAGTTCTTCTCGAACGTGCGCGGATCAACCGAACTCGGCCGCCGGTGGTCGCCTTTACCCGCCATGCGACGCCTCCGCGGTGGCGCAGGATCAGCATCCCTTCTTCTTGCCGGGCTTCATCGGGGACTCCGTGGTATGGGTTCACTGGGTCGCTGCCGTCTGCACGTCCTGCACCCCCTGCCGCTGCGCCGTGGCGTTCGCCTGATTCGGCTGGGAACCGGTCCGCGCCTGCTGCTGGACTTGGGCCTGCTGTGCCGCCATCGCCTGTTGCTGCGGGATCGAGATCACCCCGGCAAACTGCTGCATCCGGGCGAACTCCTGGTCGAACCCGGCGCGCCACGGCTGGGGCCACCGCTGATAGCTCGCCCCGCTCATGGCCTTGGCCAGCTCGAGAAGCCGGATCGGCGCCACGCTGGGCAACTGGTCGGCCGCAACCGGCTCCCAGATCGCCGCGGCGGCCGGATCCGGCCCGGGCTGGAGCACCGGCTGGCCGCTGGCAGGATCGACCCCGGCCACCACCGGCTGCGGCGGCTGCCACCCATCCGGAGGCCCTTCTTCCCACGTCCCGATCTGGCGCAGTACCCGCTGGCGGAACGGGTTCTCCCGCATCCCCAGCGTGACGCCGTAGTTCCCGATGATCGAGTCCCGCACGTCGTTCGGGTCGAGTTGCACGCCCGCGTTCACGAGCTCGATGATCTGCTCGGTCTTCTGCGGCTGGGAGAGCATCGACGCGGAGCCCGGCTTGAGGTCCACGTCCTTGGTCGAACCCAGATCCGCCCCCGTCCACCGCTTCTCCCGGTACGACCCATCCTGCCGGGCGAAGTCCAGCTTCTGGGGCTTCGTGAAGAATGCCCGGACCAACTGGAGAATCACCCGACAGCCCCGGGTGTACCCCTTGGTCATGTTCTGCAGGGGTTCGGTCAGCGCGACCTGAGCCTGGCCGATGATCGCGAACTTGGCCCGGCCGGAGTTGCCCGAGTTGCCCCCGGTCAGGTTCTCCGCGGTGGCGCCGAGACCCACGTCCTCCTGCATTTCGGTCTTGAGCGCGTCCCACATCTGGTACACGCCCTGGTCCAGCGGCTCGATCGACTCGCTTTCCGGCTTCTGGCCCGGCATCACCGGGATCAGCCGGCGCGACTCGTCCAGTAGCTCGTTCTCCCCCAGCGTCGAGCCGAGCGGCACGAACGTCTTCTGGTTGAGCACCTTGCCGGTGTGCTCGAGGAGCGCCGTCAGCTGCTGCGCCCGAAGGTCATTGCCGCCGCCGACGATGTCCATGACGCATTCGCCTGGCCACTGCGACACCTCGGTCAGCGGCAGGTCGAGCGGTTCCTGCACCCCGTCCGGCATCTTGGCCGCCCAGGGGCCGCGGTAGCCGAGCACCGTCTCGCCCAGGATCATGACGTAGCACCCGTTCGGGTACTCGCCCCCCGCCTGCTGGTAGTACCGGAGCGTGAAAATCAGGGCGTCGTCGCCTTTGAGGGTCTCGGTCGCCGACCGCTCTTTCTTGGTGTCGCCCGGGCGGAGCACTTCGGCCTTGGCCGGGAACGCCTTGAGCTTCTCGACGTCGGCCGTCCGAAGCTTTTCCGCGATCTCTGGGATCCGCTTGAGGTCGCGCAGCGGCGTGAAGCTCGCCACCAGCACGCCGGAGGCCTCCCAGAGCGACTCGCTGGTCGCCGGCACCAGCCGCACGTGCCGCCCGTCGAACACGTCGCGCCGCAGCTTCGGCGCCCACTGCCAGGCGGCCTCGGCGAGCTCGTCGGTCAGCCCGCCATCGGGCCGGACGTAGCGCAGCACGGCTTCCGCGGCGGGAAGCGGTGGCGAAGCGATCGGCTGCTGAGTGGCGGGGTCGAGCTGGGGCGGGGCTTGGAACGGAGCATCGGCGGTCACGGCCAGGGGATGCGCCTCGACCTGCATCGGGATCCGCGACCCGGCCGGGTCGACGTAGAAACAGACGTACGCGCGCCGGTACGTGCAGGCTTCGCCCTCCGCGCGGCGCATCGCGGTCAGGTAGTCGAGCTGCCCCTCCCCACAGAGGCGGTTGAGCACCTCGCGCGAGAACTCCGCCTGGTCGCGGTGGACATCGTCGGCGCCGGCGGGTTTCGGATCGGGTTCAGGCGGGTCCGCGAACAGGGAGGCGACGAACTTGCGGCACAGCGTCTTGGCTTTGTTGAGCCCGACCGTGGGCGCGCCGATCACGGTAATCAGCCACTCGTCCCGGTCCTGCGACTTCGTTGCCTCGACGTTGGCGTAGCCCTGCCGGCGGAGCTCGTTCACCCGGGTTTCAGCGAGATACTTCTGCTGCAGCGTGTCCTGATCGGTCCACATCTTCAGGACCCGCTTGACCACCTCCGGCTCGCCCTCCGTCAGCAACGGCCCATCGGTGCCGGCGTCCCCGTACAGCGGCTGCGCGCTCTGCTCGCCCCTCGGCGCCATCGTCCCGTCGTCGATCGCGTCGGGGTTCTCCGAGTTCGGGCCGAGATACATCGAGGACGGTGCGGTCACTTCTTCCCCTTCCACCACAGCGTGAAGAACACCCCGGAACTCACGAGCCCCGGCAGCGCGAATCCCGCATCACCGGTGCGCCACGCCAGCAGGAACAGGAGCCCATGCACGACGTAGATCGCGACGACCGCTGGCTTGCTCACGGTTACACCTCCTCGTGCTGCATCTCGAGATCGGCCGCCGCGGCGCCGTCCAGAATCGCGGTCGCGACCGCCTCGGGCGATTCGGACTTGAGCGCGGTGTCGGCCCAGCCACGCAGTGCGGCCCGGGCGTTCTTGGCGTGCTTCGGAATCCGGGCGTCGATGGCCTGCTGGACGACTTTCGGGAACGTGGCGGGCACGGGTGGGGCCGGCTGGGCCAACGCCAGCGCGGCGTAGCGGGACCGCTCGGCCGCGAGCTCGGCGGCCAGGGCGTCGCGTTCGGCGGTGATGTTGACTAGGAGCGACTGCGTGGCGAGCAACGCCGCATCGGATTGCCAAAGGGCGTCTGCCGCACGCTGCGACCGCTCCTCGGCGTCCGCTCTGACGCGTCGCGCCAGATCGCGTTCGGCCACCGCCTTTTCCAGTTCCGTCCGCCGCACCCAAGGCCAGTTCATGCTAGAGCCCCACGTTCTTTTTCGAGGGTTTCTGGAACCGGAACGTCGGCTTCTCGGGGCCGGGCTTCGGCGGCGCGTAATACCCTGCCCCTGCCGGGAGACCGCCAGGCCCCACATGGGCAATATTGCGGTCAAACACCTGAGGGTCAACCTTGGCCGGCCGGGGGATGGGGCCCATAAGCCCGTACGTCCCCGAATCGAAACTGTGATCGTCGGCGTTCGTGTCCACGTCCTCGGGGTCTTTCGGGTCGATCGGGAGGCTCGGCCACGTGGCGATCGCGAGCGCGCAATCCGGGTGAAATCGGAGCCGCGGCATCTGCCACGGTTGCCGTTCCGTCCCCTCCGGCAGCTTCGGGCATTGCAGCATCTCGTGAGCGAGCAGCACGCGCCGCTGGCGCCAGGTCTTCCCGCCATGCCCCTCTTTCACGGTCGGCAGTAGCGGCGGGGCTTCCCGCTTGAGCGCCGCGGCCAGTCCACGGGCGAACTCGAACGAGGCAGCGCGACCGTAGAACTTCGCCGTGTCGTCCATCGACGAGTCGTAGGCGATCCACTCCGGCATGCCGAGGGCCCGGAAGTGTTCGCCGGACTGGTAGCCCACGTCGTAGGGTTTCGTCATCGTGAACGACCAGTCTTTCCGCCCAATCACCTCGCCCTCCGGCCCGGCCATGAACAGCGTCACCACCGTCGGGTCGCGATAGCCCCAATCCATGCCAGCGAACCAGCGCCAGCCGGCTGGAAGCCCGGCCTTTCGGTCCAGGATGTGAATCGCCGGGTCCCACTCCGGAAAGGCATAGCCGGCGCCGCCGACCAGCAGCTTGGCCTCGATCTCCTGCTCATAGTCCGGCGTGCCGACCACGTACTCCGCGATCAGCTCGTCCACCTCTTTCGGCTCGATCGTGGGATTGTCGCGAACCGTGCCGTGGGAGTAGAACGTGTCCTTGCGCTTCCCAGCAATACACTCGGCGCAACCGCGGTTGAATTGGCTCGGCAGCAGGAGCGACCCGTTCGGTCCCTCTTTGTTGCCGTCGCTCCCCGCGTTCGGGCTCGAGGCAAATAGCGCCCACCCCTCGTTGTCCATGAGCGCCGGCCGGACGATGCGGCGGTGAATCGTCAGGCAGGGATAGTGCGCACCCTCGTCGTAGATCACCGCCTTGAGCCGCCTACCGAAGCCGCGGACGACCTTGGGCCGCTCGGCGGAGCGCACGTGCAGGCCGCCGCCACCAGGGAGCCATGCCGAGAATACGGAGTTGTTGAGCCGTGCGCCGGGAATCGCCTCGAACCGCTCGCGCAGCTCCTCCTCCCACATCGTTTGGGCTTGGCCGAAGTCGATCGTGAACCAGACGACATCCCAGCCGTGGAGCACACCTTCCCAGCGCGCGGTGCCCTGGTCATAGGTCGGCCCGCGGCCGCACATCGCGGCCGTAAAGAGTCCGTCCGTCTTGCCAGTGCGGCGTCCCCAATTGAGAAAGCCCCATCGCTCACTGCGCCGGAGAAAGGCGTCTTGGAGCGGATGGGGCTCGTCGAGCTGGAGCGTAGGGGTAACGTCGGCGTCGTCGCTCACTTCTTCCGCCGAACGAACTCGACGACCAACTTGCCACCATGCTCGACGCGCTCTTTCGGCTTGCCGATCGTGTGCTCGGTGGCGTGCTTGGTCGCAGCGATGAACGCGGGGTGGTTGCCGTTTTTCGCAACCTTGCGGAACTCCTCGCGATGCTCCTCGGACTCGAGAATATCGGCCAGAAACAGCTTGTAGGTGTTCGGCGGCCGACCCGTACCGCCCTTGTTCCCAGGCTTCCCGCCGGGCAGCAGATTGGCGTTGCTGCGCTCCCTCGCTGTTTTGGCGGGTAACTCGTTGGCGTCGCTCATGGCTCAACGGTGCTAGGCCGGGCGGGGGGCGTCAAGGGCTGGGCACGGAACCAGGCGTTGCCGGCGCGCCACCAGAGGCCCATGCCCAGCAGTGCATGCTAGATGTCCTCCATTTGGGACGGGTGGGGATCCTCGGGCCAGGGGATGTCGGTCTCGAGTCCGGGGCCGAATTCAGAGTGCCCAAACCCGTTGGTGACACGTGCGCCACCTGTGCCACCTCTGCCACTCTCGTCTACCCATATATTTACCGAACTTTGTTCCTGCGTAGGTAAGTAATCAGGTGTCACGGGTGTCACAGGTGTCACCGAATTTAGTTCCAACTCGAAACTATCCGAGTGGCCATTTTGTCCGTTTGCGTGTCCGTTGGACACAGCGTCCACTGCTCGCCACAGCCGCCGCTCGCGGCCGGTGCCTTGCTCAAGACGCTTCCCGGCATAGACACGCTGCCGCCTTTGCGCCAAATACGACCCGAGACTGGTCACCAGGGCCTTATCGCTGGCCCCTTTTACGGGAATGTCGTGGGCTTGGGCGAGGGGCAGTAGGTCTGCAGTCGCCGTGGCCCGATCCCCGAATTGCGCGGCCCAAGCCGTCACGAACGCCCGCCAGCGTTCGGTATCGGGATCCCCGTAGACTTGGAGGCGGCTCCGGTTGCCCAGAAAGGCCGGGAGGCCGTGGAATTCCACGATGCCGCCCACCACGTCCCGATAGCCCTCAAAGCTGCCCATATGGGGGCAGGACGGCTTTGGTCGCCCTGCGGCGACCCATGCCTGCACCAGTACGTGACAGGCCCAGATCAGGGCTTGCCGCTGCTCCGTGGCCCAGCCGAGCAGGTCGCTGTGCCGGAACCCATTCCGCTCCTCCGGCCGCTCCGTGTCGGGCATCAGGCGGATCGGGACCACCCGCCGCACCAGCTCGTCGGTCATCGTGGGGTTGTTGCCGGTCATCACCCAGAGACAGCGCACCGGGATGGAGACGGTCGCCGAGGCACCCAGCCGGCGATCCGACCATTCGGTATCCGTAAGCAGTTTCGCCAGGGTCGCACTCTTGAGATAGCGGCCCAGATTGTCCCACAGGACGGCGCCGCGGTTCTCCATGAGGATGGAGGTAATCTGCTTACGCAGCTCCTCCTCCTCCTCCGGGAACGTGAGCCAGTTGGTGCCGCGGTGGCCAAGGCTCGGGAGCAGAAGGCAGCGCGAGAGGAGCCCCTTGCCACTGGCCGGCGTGGGGGCTTCGATGAAATGGAGCGGGGTCGGCCCAGTAATCATCTCACGCACGAAGGGGCAGAGCATGAGGGCGACGGCGCTGGTCCGGTCCCCATCCTCGGCAAAGGGGAAGTCGTGCAGGAGCTCACCCAGAATCAGCCGTTTCGCCTCGGCCACGTCCTGGTCGTCGGGACAGGGCGGCACCTTTCGGACCCGATCTCCCGGCAGCAGGAGCAATTCGTCGTCCGCGTGATAGCCCGGGTCAAGGCGGAGCTTGCCCCGCCGGTCAAACACCGGGACCGTCACGATCCGGCGCAGCACCGGGAAGGGCGCGGCGGGGTCGTTCAGCATCATCGCCACCAGATCCTGTGGCGGGTAACAGGGCTTGATCTCGTTTTTGGGGCCGGGACGGAAGCAGAACAGGAGGGAGTCGAGGATGGCGCGGAACTCGTTGGCACTCAGCGCCTTCGTCACGACGATCCCGTCTTCCAGCGTGACCGGATGCACGGGTGTCCCACCGACCCGGTAGGCTTTGGGGAACACGCGGGTCTGATGCTGGACGAGATCCCACGCCTGCTTCGTGACCGCTTGCTCGAGCGGAGCCACGCACAATTGCGGACGGGAGTCGGGGCCCTCGGGCCAGGCCAGCTCGTCGGTCATGCGATGCGGGTGGGCACCATCGAGCCCCAAAAGAGTGCGCCCTCCGCATTCCTCGGGAGGACTGGTCCCTTGCCTGCCGGTTGGGCGAGACGCGGGCAACCCTCGGAATACTCGGGGCGCAAACGGATGTGGTCACAGTATAGCGGACCGACGCCAGTCACGGCGGTCCCCCTAACGTACTACGCCGGCCGAGCGGCAGCAAGACGGCTCACCCCACTCGGCCCGCGCCAGTGCGTGCGGATCTCATGGTATCCCTGCGGGCGTTCGATCGTCGCCTGGCCGTCCTTCGCGTCTGAGCTCGCCAATACATTGCCGTGGGCATCAACCAAGTCGACGCGCACCAGTGCCGGACCACCGATAGCGTAGAACTCAAAGTGCATTGGGTCCAGCAGCACGCTGGTTGTGGCTGTCACGTCCCGCACCAAGAGCCCCCGCCCCTGCTTGTACCACTGGCCGTACTTCGGGGCGAAGATGCCGCCGACAGCGGCGAGGCCGAGTCCGAGGAAGGAGCGGCGGTGCATGGTCACGCGGGCTCCACGAGAATGCCCACCTTCTCGCCTTCCCGCCACGGCGGGCAGTGGGCGAACCGTTCCACGCCGAGGCAGACCCGAGGGCCGACGCCTTGAATGATGACGGTCTGGCCGATCAGGTGGGAGAAGCCTTCGCAGGTCCGGTCAAGGGCGCAGGCGTACACCGTGCCTCGTCCCGCGATCTGAAACGGGGTGGGGTCCAGCAATCGCAGATACGGCATCACGCCATCGACAGTGGCCATGCCCCAAACCTAACGCGGCCGCCCGTCGTAGCAATGCTCCCGGTACCAGTCCATGTCGCTCGGCCGCGGCGGCGGGTTCCCCATGACCCCCTGGTAGGCCAGCTCCCGGCACTGCTCGGTCAGATGGTGGCTCCCACCCGAACGCCAGCCACCCGGGATGGACACCGTAGTAGACGGCCAGCGCCTCCAGGTTGGCCAGCGTCGGCTTAACGTCGCCGCGCTCCCACGCCCCTACGGCCGCGCCGGACACGCCGAGGGCACTTCCTATCACCCCGTTGTCGATCGCTTGATCTAGGGCATCCTCGCGCGAACGGTGCAGTTTCCGGAGGCGCAGGGCGATTGCCTCGCGTAAGCGCCGCTCCTGAGGGTCGGGCGGTGTTTGCCGCTTCCGCGTTCCCCCAGCCGCCGCCGTGTTCCCTTTTGTGGACACAATCCCCCCTCTTGACAGACAAGCGCCGCTTGCTCATACTAGGTGCGTCTTGTAGCACACAGTCGCACACACCGTAGCACAAGGTACCGTCATGGCCCGCACCCCGAAAGTCCGTAACCCGAACCCGCCGCGAGGGATGCGGTGGGAGTCCGACGAGTGGCGGCGGATCAAACAGGCCGCCGCCAAGGTCGCCGCCCGGGAGGAGCGTCGGGTGCCCGCGTCCGAGATCATCCGCAAGGGCACTGCCCGCTACGTCAATGAAATCATGGGGGCCGCATGACCGCGCCCGCTGGTGGTGACCGTGACGTTGGCATGGGCGCCAATAAGCGCCCCCGGTACTTCGCCCGCCACAGTGCCCGGCTCCCTTCGGTAGCCGCTCGGTGGCAGGATCGGTCAGGCGAGGCGCTGCATCGCACCCCGGACGGGGTCGAAAAGCTGGTCATGCAGATCCGGGCTACAAGTGAGACGCGACCTGACCCTGTACGCGCTGCTGCTGGCCGCGCTGGGCCTCGCGGCGCTGACCGGGTATCTGCTGGTGCTGGTGATGGGGTAGGACCACAACTAACCAAGGAGGACACGATGCCGTCGATGACGTTCCGTGACTTCGCCACCAACAACGCCCTGTTCCGCGTGGCCTGCGAACTGGCGCACATCCCGCCGACCCGCCGGCAGGCGTCCAAGTGGCACCAGCATAGGGGGCTCGCCTACAGCAAGATCGGCGAAGCCCGGCGGGAGATGGAGCGCAAGGCTGCGTGAAGGACAAACCCCTGCCGTGCTAGGGACACGACAGGGGCGGGGGAAACAACACACTGAATCTAGGGGGAAACTCGCCATGACCGCAACGCCCGAGCTGTTCCAGACCATCCTGGTACGCCTGCCCCGCAGTGGGCGAGTCTACCGCTACAAGGCGCCCATCGACGTGCGCTACCGCCCCGGCCTCGACGCCGTGCGCGTTCCGACCCCGGACGGCCCCGAGATCGCCGACGTGGTCGCCGTCGATGACGAGCCGATTCTTGACCGTCCCCTCAAGTGGGTGGAGGTGTCCCGTGACCGCTAGCCCGCACCTGCTCCGCGATGAGGAGCACGGCGAGAACCACCGCCTCGGCGTGACGGCGGCGTTCGTCGCGATGGCCGAAGTCGCGCTGTCCGACCTCGCCAACGCCCAGCAGATCCATGTCAACGCGCTGGCGGAGAAGCTGGACTCGGACCTCCGCAAGGTGGGCGAAAAGGAGGCGGGGATTCGTCGCGTGATGGAGGCGAAGGGGCTCAAGCGGACCCCCGCCGAGGAGCAGGTCGAGACGGATGAGGAGTACGCCGCCTTCCTGCGGGAGCATCACCGCTGCCAGCAGACCGAGCTGGCGTCCAAGTACCGGGCCGACGTGGCGCGCCTGCGCGCCGAACTCGCCGTGCGGAGGGTGGCGTGAGCGAACCCACCACCGGCTTTGCCGTCGTCCCGGCCAGTCAGGCCGAGGAAAAGCTCCAGACCTACCTCCGCAAGATGGAGCCGGCGCTGGCGCAGATCCTTCCCAAGTCGTTCACCCCGGAGCGCGTGATTACCGCCGCGCTCCTGGCGGCAAGCAAGACGCCGGACATCGCCAAGTGCACGAAGGAGAGCATCGCACTGGCCATCATGAAGTGCGCCCGGCTCGGACTCGACATCGGGGAGGACATCCATCTCGTCCCCGTGAACAACAAGCAGGGCGACGAGTGGGTCAAGACGTGTGAGGCGTGGCCCGACTACAAGGGTCTCATGCGGCTGGCCATGCAGGGCAACCTCGTCCGCGACATGGTGCCCTACGTGGTCTATCAGAACGACACGTTCGAGTACGCGCTCGGCCTCAACGAGAAGTTGTATCACCAGCCCTGCGTCCCCGAGAAGCGCGGGCCGATCACGCACGCCTACGTGCTGATCCGGCTTCGTGGCGGGGTGCGGACGTTTCATGTCATGCCGGTGGCGGACATCGAGGCGATCCGGGCCAAGTCGAAGCAGTGGGCCAAGGGGCCGCTGCCCGCCTGGTATGCCATGAAGACGGTCATCAAATCTTGGCTCAACCGTCAGCCGAAGTCGGCGCAGCTCTCCGAGGCGATGGATCGGGACGACACCACGGTGATTGACGGGGCGACCGGAGAGGTGCTGAACCAGCCCGCGCTGGAGCCGGGCGAGCGGAGCGACTGCTACCCCGAATGACCCCGACCCCCGCGCACCCGTCGCACGTGTGGGATCCCGTGCGCGGCGTCATGGGCTCTTGGCGGATCGAGTGCCGGCGCTGCTGGGTGGACCAGCGCGAGGCCAAGGCCGCGGAGCCGTGTCCGAAGGCACCCAAGGAGGCAGCATGAACGACTACACCGAGGAGGAGCGGCGGTTGGCGGAGGTCATGACCAAGGTGTTAGGCGGCGAGCGGTGCGCGTTTGACGCCGACGAGGCTCGCCGCCTGATCGCCGCTGGCGTGAAGCCGCCCGCTCGCGGCATGAGGCATTTCGTGGAGACCGACGACGAGAAAAGCGGGCTGTGGGTCTCCGCCAACTGCACCGACGACGGCCAACGTGTCTATCTCCGAGAGATTGGGCCCAATCGGGTGAGCGAGCCGACCCAGCGGGAGAAGGACCGGGCGGAACTGGCGCGGCTGCGGAAGGAGTACGAGGGCCTCAAGGAGACGAGCGACTTTGCCCGCCTCCTCGCCATCATCGACCGCATGATGGCGGGCTACCCGTGATCCACGAGAGCCACCGCATGAGCGCCCCCGTCCTCCGGCTCGAGGGCAACGGCTGGCGGATCACCCGCGCCACGTGCGCTGCGTGCGGCGGCAGCCAGGACGTGCGGGACGGGCGGGTGGCCTCTATCGCGACCGACGGCACCCTCACATGGCCCTGCGGCGAGGAGCCCGATACCGCGCTGGTCCTGCCCCCGGAGGCGGTGCGGCTGCGGGGGCTCGGCACCAAGCCCTACGGCTACGCGCCGGCCGGGCGGTACAACTGGTACCCGACGGAGGCCGGCCGGATGCTGGTCACGGCGGGGCCTAGGTTCGAGCCGCTGAACGAGCGGAAGGCGGAGAACGACTACGAGGGGAGGGCGTGATGGCATACGTCGCGTGGTTTGTCGCCGCCGATTTGGCGATCTGCGGTGCCGCAATTGGTCTGATGTGGCTCGCGTCTCGGAGGAACCCACCCGCTGGCACGGGCGGCAGCCCGTCGAAGCCCCGCCCGGTCGCGACACCGGCGCGGGGCGGGGCCGGGCCGGTCATGGGGGGCACCACCGGATACACGCTCAAGCAGGTCGCGTTCAACTCAGCCAGTGGTTCGCAGATCCTCTACTGCCACGCCTGCACGCCCGTAGACGGCAAGCACGGCTGCGACTGCCCTGACGCGGGCGGTTCGGTGCGGGCCTCCGATATCGACCAAGCGCGGGCCGAGTTCAAGATGGGCGACTTTGCCCATGCGGCCCAGCATCTCCTGGCCGCGTCCGGCTACACCGGCATGGTGGACGAGGACGACGACCTGCACACCGAGGGAGGGTTCTGACCGTGCAGCGCAAGAGCAAGGAGTACCGCCGCTATCTCGTGGCCGAACTCAAGGCGCTGGCCGCCACCATCGGCCGCACGCCAACCCGCGCCGAGATCAGTCGCCATTGGGGCAAAGCGTGGAACGTGATGGCGCACAGTTTCGTGGGCCGCCCTCGCCATCGGGTGAACGGCATGCCCAGCACTCCGCAGTGGACCAACGGGCTGCACCGCTGGTATCGCCTGTGCGGGCTCAAGGCCAACGCGCCGGGCAAGCGGGTGACGAAGAACCCCCCGCGCCCCAAGCTGCTCCAGCGGCACTTGCCGCCCCTCACCCCCGCCGCGCCCCGTGGGCTGAATCCGCGCACCGAGAAGGCGCAACTGTGGCGACTGGAGCAGGCGCTGGCGGCGGAGCAGTCGGCGCTCCGGCAGGCCGCCTACCGCTGCCCCTATTGCGACGGGATCGTCAAGCCCGGCACCCCGCACGACAAGTGCCCCGGCACGCGCAAGGGGGTGGCGGCGTGATGATCGGTTTAATGCTTGTTGCCATCGTGATTGGTTCTGCTATGGTCATGGCCGTGGCGACAGATACTGACTGCCCCACGTGTGGCGGCTACGGTGGCTCGTGGCGTGGAGAGCGGTATGTCCCGTGTCCAACGTGTCGCGGAACAGGGGGTGGGCCGTGAACGTCTCCGTCGCCGTCAAAGACCACGCGCTCGCCCAAGCCGACGAGCTGGAAGCCAAGGGCAAGGATCTCATGGCCAAAGCCCGCGAGTGCTTCCTCGAGGCCGCGGTGTGCCGCCTGCTCCATGCTGGTGCCGAGGAGCCCCAAGAGGGGAAGGAACCGACGCCGTGAAGTTTCGTCTGGAGGTGCGGGTGGGAGAGCGCGTCATCATCCGGGAAGTCGAGGACGTGCCGGAGTCGAGCTACCCCAGCGACAACATCGGCCTGGTGGAGCGGTTCCTGACAGCCGAAATGCGGCCCACCCAGGAGGCCAGCGATGGGAAATAGCCCTGACGCCGTGCGGGTGGGGCAGGTCTGGCGGGACAAGGATAAGCGGAGCCCGTTCACGATGACGGTGACGGCGGTGGATTCGCGGTATGCCTACGGGCTGCGGATGGGTCGCAAGACGCGAGTCAGCAAGGACAACCTCGTGGCGCGGTTTCGGCTTGAACGGGAGGCCAGCGATGGGAAGTGAACGGAACAAGCCGAAGGCCGCGCCAGTGCCGCCGCCGATTACCGAGCGGTGGTTTGAGGTGGAGCGGGCGCGGGTCGTTCGGCTCAAGGCGAGTGCCGCAATCTCATGGCAACCCGAAGATCTCGCCACGATTGACTCCGCCGAGGCCGTGACGTTCCTCCGGACTCTCCACGACAGTATCCGCGCCCTTCGGACTGGCGACGGCAAGTGGCGCGTGATCGACCACGACGGGTCTCTCGTGCTCGAAGTCTGGGGGAAAGTCTGATGCCTGACGCGCGCCCCGGCCCCACGAGCGAACCGTGACAGCCTACTACAA